>Ga0326727_10006918_pt1 | contig 30580 bp, 29 predicted proteins | sample MB2enrmetagenome_FD_207643 | JGI IMG/M metagenome (GOLD analysis project Ga0326727, IMG submission 207643) | Lab enriched peat soil microbial communities from McLean, Ithaca, NY, United States - MB29MY | ecosystem: Environmental > Terrestrial > Soil > Wetlands > Peat | place: USA: New York... | reverse complement strand
TTCAGGAGCGAATATCTTGGCGCGTGATGGAGAACGGCACCAGCACATTCGTGCTTGATGCTACTTCCAAGCGCAAGTCCAAGCAAAGCAGAATCCGCCCGTTGATCCCCACGATGTCCGCAAATGCTACTCGTTCGGTGGCGCATCGCCGCGAAGGGAATAACCGTGTTTGGTTTCTCAGCGAAGAAGGGAAGAAACTCCGAGAGATAATCGAGGCTAAATGACCTTTGTACCTCGCGGAGTTCGACATTGCGAGCAATGCGGGGCTGCGCAAAGGCAGTCAATACGGAACTGGCGCGGGGCATGGTAAACTAAAAATGTAGGACGTTGAACATCCCGCGGACGAAGAACGAAGAAACCATACACGTCCCGCTAAATGACGCTGCGGTGGCCGCCCTTAGGGTCGAGCATGACCGGGGCGAGAGCAGAGGGCGTGTGTTCCAGCCGGCGGGGACGGTTGAACCGCTTGAAAATGGGCGGCATTGGTTCGACGAAGCGGTGATGGCAGCGGAGATCAGGAACTTTCCTTGGCACGGCGTGCGACATACGTGCGCAAGTCGTTTGCGGATGTAGGGTGTTCCGCTAGTGCCGTTCCAACTATTTCTGCCAAATGACGGTCCAAGCATCTGACACGATCACGGAGAGAGTATTCTCGAAGGGATTTGCTGGAACAAGTTGGAACGGCACTAGCAGACATTGCAGATCTGTTGGGGCACAAGAGCTTGGCGATGACAAGACGGTACGCACATCTCGGCCCGGACAAGCTGCGTGGGGTGGTATCCTTTACTTGGAGCATGTGTCACGGCAAGTGAGACGAGCCAAGATGGCGTAGCGGTGAGCGTCTTGCAAGTTGCTGTGCATTAACGAGTTTAGGGGCGTAGCTCAGTGGTAGAGCAGCGGCCTTTTAAGCCGAAGGTCGTGGGTTCGATCCCCACCGCCCCTACCAAAAGTTTCCTATTTACAGCGTTTTAGAGCTTTCTTGAATCGGTACCGTACCGGAAAGTACCGATTGCGCCCGTTCCATTGCGTCTCGATGAGAATCCCCGATGACGTGCCCGTAGATTCCCAACGTGGTAGAAGCACTCGAATGACGCAGCTGACGTTGCGCCACCGTAGGCGCAGCCACGTCCAGCAAGATGCTGCTGAGCGTGTGCCTGAAAGCGTGTAGGCCAATTCTGCGACCCTTGCGCTGTATCCCTAGGGCATCGAGCGCCGGATGAAGGACGGTCTGCACGACTTTGTTGCGTGAATACGGCCGACCGCGACTGTTCACGAAAAGCAACTCGTGTTTGTGCCCGACCAGATATTCGCGTAACGCTGCTTCCACCTGTGTCGTCATTGGAATGGGCTTCTTGCTTCCCTTGGTTTTGAGTGTTTGGATATTCCCGTGCCAGCAGGACTGCCTGATGTGAATCTGTCTACGACTGAAATCCATATCGCAAACGCGCAGGCCAAGAATTTCCGAAGCTCGTAACCCGGTGCAGGCAAGTAATAAAAAGAACGTATCCCACGGTCGCCGTCCTTCAAAGTACGCCAGAATTGATCGCACTTCTCCTGGCGTGAAAAAGGCTTGTTCGTCATCCTGATCGTCAAGGGGAAGCCGGAGAGATTCCAGTTTGATGACCGGAACCTGATAATTCCAACCTCGCGCAACGCGCAGAATGCTGAGCAAATCGACCACAACGTTTAGGCACGTCCTTCGTTTCCTCCCCTTCATAGTTGCGACCAAGTTTTGTACCTGTAGGACGCCGATCCCGGTCAAGGACAGATGCCCCAGAACGGGTAGGAATCGACGGATCGAGGACTCCATGCCCCTCAACGTTGATGGCTTGTAAGAATTGGCAGTTTTCTGCCGCCATTCCGTTACGAAATCCGCCAACGTCAATCCCCGGCTTGCTACGACCGGGGCGTCCGTCTGATGGTTGACGGCGTCTAGGATTGGCTGCGCAGCGGCACGGGCTGCTCGCGAAGAAAAATCCTTAGTCGCTCCAAGCCTTGCGCTGCGCTTTACTCTCCGGATCGCGCCGTCCTGGTTCACGTCCATCCAGTAATACAGAACCCACTGCTTCCCAACGATACGAATACATCCTTCCTGAAAACGACGTCTTGGCACGATTTTCCTTTCGTGCCTTGCCGCGTCGCAGGGTAATTTAGCTTGATTTAATTCGGGAGTAAACACGTTCCGTTCCGCACGGTTTTACCGTATGAAACGAAACGCCTAATCGTGAGGCTTGCTTCGGTTGGTTACAAGTGAGCGGCTTTCCGTCTGTACTTAACGATTCGTTCGCATGCTCACTACTGTTTTCGTTCTGCATTAATTACAACAGACTTCCTGAGGAAGTGTCAAACGAAACGCGCGGGGTCCTTCGGACCACTCCCTTTACGTTTAACTCCACGGCGGAAATCCAGGTTAGAAAATATAGAAGAGCACCGATCTCGTGATACGAAAATATGATTTCCGCCAGGGCCTTGATTTGTTCGTGACGCGGTGCAAGACCTGCTGAGCCGAAGTGTGAAAGAGTCTGTTAGTCTTCCCGTTATGAGGGAGCGAATAGGAACTCGTGCAGCTAAGCGCGATCTTCCCGTAAGGCCGTACTACGTTGATGTGGACGACCCAGAGGCGAGGGGGTTCTATTCTGCTGCCGAATTGGAGCAACGCGGCTGGACCTATCACATGATCCGCACCTTCCTCAAGCCGGATCGCATAAGGAAAAATCTGCGTGACCGAACTCGTCCCCGGAAAGGCAAAAACAGGACGTACCAATGCTCGCCGCTGGAATACGAATATAGCCGCGAGCAAGTGAGCGCCGTGGCAGCGAAGCCCGCATGTCAGGAAGCCAAGGCACGTGCGGACCGAAAGGTTGAAAGGGCTGGCGCACGTAGCAAGCCTAGCGTGCAGACCGAGAACAAGCTACCCGACCCGAGGTTCGCGGCCGCATCCGCTCTGACACCCTCCCCCACCAGGAAAGAACTAATGGTTAGTCCCGCGCTAATTGCCCCCAAGCCGGATAGCACAAAAGGGAGGCTTGACGAGCGTATGCGCCAGCGATTTAAGAAGATTGACCGAGGTCTCACCAAAGAGCTAGCTGGTCCCCCCCAAGGCAGTCGCTCCTGAAAGTACCCCGCTTTAGCATCCTCCCAAGAAATTTGTCATGACCTTCGCTTTCCATTAGCCATTTTTGATTCCACACCGTATGTGGCGTAAGTATATGAATGTAAGTAAGTTAGGTTTGACACTCGGCAGGCGCACCATTAAGATTACAGTTGCAATGAGTTCTGTAAAAGGAAGCGGGAAAAAGGAGGCGGCAAGTAGGCGTACAGTCGTAGCCTCAGCAACGCACAAAGTGAGCTTAGAGTCGTCGTCCAACTAGGACACCGCGCCAGCGGAAAGTGGTGGCACCCAATCCACCCGACTTAACCGGACGCTCACGGAAGCAGCTGTAAAGCAACCTGCGTCACGGTGAATACCATTTGTAAAAAGGTGAAATACCCAGGTAAACAGGGCGGAGCTTCGGCTGCTCCCTGTATGATCCCTCACATTCGTCCTTACCGTACGAACCATAAGCGCCTTGCGCGGAACGCCAAGTGGCTCGCGCAGTGGAAGTACGACGCTGCGTGTTCCTACTTCGCTCAATTCAATGACACGCAACTCAAGCAGCTGCTCAAAGTGATGAAGACCCGCAACTTCATTCAAATCCCCCTCGGCTCTTACCCAGCGGAAACCGCTGACCTCTTGTGGATCGTGAAAGCGGTCCAGAAAGAACGGGCAGCCCGAGCCAAAAAGCAGGCCGTATGAAGAAATCGTTCAAGTGCGCGGACTGCTATCGTCCGCCTTCATGGCAAATGCCTTGGCAAATGTTTCGGTTACACCTCTGTAAGAAGTGCTATCAGCGAGCATGGGAGGAGTGGCACGGCGGAGCACCAGGAACTCGCCGTCTTACTTGTCCCGACTGTTCGATAAGCCGGAACGACAAATAACGGTCATGGGAGCGGCAACAACCGCATTTTCGCCCGAGGCGACGGGCCTAACGGCCTGAGTAGTCCGGTGAGTCGCTCCTATCCTCAGAAATCCACCGCCAAGAAAAGAGAGAAAGTCATGGGCGAACGTTTTGAAGCATACAAAGCACGCTGGCAGCACCGCTGCGACTGGATAAATTCCGGCGACGGAAGGCATTGCCCAAAGCTCGGAACGCATGAGTATGTCAAAGACTGGTGGTATTGCGACGCGCATTACGCAAAGGCGCTGGCGATTGATGCGGCGGATGATGAGTTAGATTAATGGGCGTTAACCACACATCCCGGTCTCCAACCTTAATACCACCCGATTACTTCGAGTGGGGAGTTGGCGTCGTGAGTGAGCAGAACGAAACCGCGAACTGAACTGGAGGCGCGGTCGCGGCATAAGCCGCCTGATGAGCTTCTGTAAGAGAGAGGAGGTGATGAACGAAGCCGGGTCCGCCGTCCGGCACAGCAGAACGAAACCGAGCATAGGAACCGTAGTTCAAACCGAACACCCTCACGGGAAATAGTGGCCCCCCACTCGGTTCCACCAGGACGCTCGCTGATAGCACGACCCAAATCAGTGGTTTACGGCGTCAGGTGGAATCTCCTTTGAAATACGTGGAATCTGTTCAGCAGTTCATTCTTAACCTCTTGGTGCGCGTCGTTTGTTGGCGCGTTTCCGATCTTGTTGTTTTCAACCTCGCTTACTTCTGCGTCGGCTTGGACGGGGGCGTTGAAGACGCGCGTTTCCGCGCTGCCCTCGACCGTGAATTGTCCCGGCGCGGGATTCTCGACACATCCGACTTCACTACAGACAATGTCATCGTGGACAAGTTCACCGAGGACGATCTGGATTCGGCGGCATTGTGGTTTGATTCCGCCCCCGATGAGCCGACCTCCGAAGACTCTTACACTAAGGTTATCCTCGGTCACAACCACTTTGCGGAGCAGGCGGCAAAGATCATCTGCACGGATTGCATTAAGGATGAACAGGAAATAGGCAACCTTGACACCTACTTCGTTCAAGACAACGAACCATACCACCCCGACTGCTACGCAGTAGGGGATAGCTTCGACGACCTTGAAGGCCGCACCCGTTGGCTGTTGGAACTGGTAACGGACACCTTCCACACGTTCCTCACGGAGTACCCCCAAGAGGCCGTTCCCGTTCTCTCCGCTGGCTTTATGCCCGACTTGGAAAGGGACCTTGGCCTGTTGCTGGCCGAAGTCGCCAAGATTCGGGAGCAGGCGGCGAAGCTCACGCCAGAAGAGGTTGCCGACCTCTTTCGCCCGATTACTTCGAACGGGCAGCTGACGGAGCACGAATAGCAGGTCTGGGAGCGGCAACAACCGCATTTTCGCCCGAGGCGACGGGGAAACCCGAGTAGTCCGGTGAGCCGCTCCCAGGGCTGTAAGCCAAGGAGACGCCGTCCTGCAGGCGGCGTCTTGGCGGCTTCAACAGGAGAAAGTCATGACATTCAAAACTTGGATTAGCGGCTATGGGATTTACGAGATTGAGTTTGAGGCGAAGGATCGCGCCGAAGCGGAAGAGATGATCTCTCGCGGTGAGCTTGACCTCGAAGATGGCTACACACAGTTTGTAGAGTTTCACTCCGTAGTGCTGGACGACGAAGAACTCGCCTTACAGCGCGACCTCCTGGAGGAAGTCGAAGAAGATGAAATGGAGGTCAGCACGAATCCTTTGTTGTCCCAGTTAGAGCAGGGCACAGCTAAGAGGCTGGAACTCTTAAGTGAAGAACAGCAGTAAGCACGACGGAGCGGCAACAACCGCATTTCCAGCTGAGCTGGCAGGCCGGCAGGCCTGAGTTGTCCGGTGAGCCGCTCCTATCTATAGGTCCGATGAGTTCTGACGTTGTAGAGGGGAGGGGGTGATTTTATGAATCTAGCAGAGCTAGTAACACTGTTTCCAAAATGGTGGAAATCATACGGCAAGAGGTATCCAGGTCTGATGCCCGAAGCCGTAGTAGCACGCATCATCACGCGTGCTGATGCCGTTTCCTACCCTTCGGAGTACTTTGCCGAGGTTTGCCACAACATGTGGCAAGCCGCGCAACCGGGGCGGGTTGCACCACCGGGCGACTATTCCGGTCCAGCGGACGACCCCGAGTAGTCGGCGGGGCTAGATCGATTTCGAAGGAGATATGAGGTTTACGAAGTTCATTGAATATAGGCGTCATGCTTGGGTCCCGTGGGTGAATCTCTTCGCCGGGACAGCCCACAACCCAGGCGGCGCTAAGTGTCCCGGCGGACAATCACAAAATCAATGTTGGCCGGGTCGTTGTGGTAGCAACCGGAGTGACACCGCACTGTCAGCCTGAACAAATGCCACCCCTTCTGGGTTGCTTGGATAAAAGGCGAGGTTAGCGGCGTCCGGTTGCTTCCAGAACGGAGGAGGACTGATGGCCTGGGAAGAATACATGTTGGTCAGGGACAGCGACCTTTACGAGTTGAAACGTCTCGCTAAACCTTTGCTCGCCCAGATCGCGTTGTTGGTCATTGGCGCACCCGAAATCCGCCCAGACGGTAAGCCTGTGTCGGAGCCTGACCCGGACGAGGGCTGGTGCGTCGCCACGCAGGATTACCTGGCAGCGGCGCTCGGCTGTAGCGATGACGAGGCCCAAGAACTCATTGCGATGTTCGAGCGCGACGGCTGGCTGAGAGTCAAGAGGTTCCGCGATAAGCGCGGTCACAAGCGCAACCACTACGCGCTGCTGCGCCAAGAGGAAATCAAGGCCCGCAAGATGAAGAAGGATGAGAGTGGTCACTTCGTCCGATTGAAGAATCCCAAGATGGCGCGAGCCAACCGGGGAACAGCGGGTAGGTTTACAACCGGAAAATCAAATGCCAAACGGCAAGTAGCCGTCAGGCCAAACGGCAAACTGCCGCACAGCCAAACGGCAAATAGTGGGAAGCCAAACGGCTATTTGCCGGAATCAGAAGGTTTTAGAGGTAAGGCAGAGGGTTCTTCAGTATGTATTAATGCACGCATTCCTTCGGAAAGAGCAGGGGAGACCCCTGCAACCCCCAAGACCCAACACACGCCAGCAAAGCTGACAAAGCACACCCCGGTACCCGTTAAGAACCCAGAGACCATCCCCAATTCCGCCCCACCCCTTCCCGATGATCCCGCTAATCATTCGCTCTGGTGTAAATGCGAACCGTGTTTGGCGATGAAGGCTCAACCAGAGTTTTTGGAAAAGATCGGGAAGTTCTTTTAGGGGTCCATATGGAGGAGTCTTATGAGATTGCATAATCCGAAAATCTGCGATGGTTTTACCTTTCGCTGCGACCTTCCGGCCCGGCATGAAGTTTCCCCTGGCCTCTACCTTTGCCAAAAGCACTATGAAGTATGGGTTGAGGATGGCGAATGGGTCAAAAGTCTCAAACGGCTAAAGAAGGATGTTTCCTGTCCGGCGAGTAACCCCTGTGACCACCATGAACAAAAACATTAAAGAGCCGTGCCACTCCTCAGTTTGGCTAACGGCGGCTCTGCGGTGTTGGAGAAGGCATTTTTCTGCGCCGGGTGAGGGTATCGGGCTAAACTGCATTGTCCATACCGCAAAGAGGGCAGGATATAGCCCCAGATGGACAGGCTCACCCAAGTGGAAGGTCGCCGCGAGCATCTATGCAATTCAGGGCGCGACCTTATCCTTTGCAAGACGTTTGAAAATCTCCGCCTTGTGCCCCCGTGGCAAGAGCACCAGAAATTCTTGCTCTTGCCTCTCATTGGTGTAGGCAAGAACGTGCTTCTTTTCAACGACAGAGCGGTATATGCAGGGATTTGGAAGATGGAATCTATCGGCGTACCATGCAGCAAACCATTCTGCTCTCTCAACAGAAGAACTCCAAGAAATGCCATTAACACGGCGTGACGCACCGTGCCCCGCGACACCACGGTACAGAGTAAAGGGTCCTTCGCCGGGCAATGGTTGGCCCGCCGCCAGTAACCGTTCTCTATCGGCAATTTTTCCAAAAATGGATCTGGTGAATGACGGATGCCAGTTCCGTATGTTAGTTCTAGCGCCTGTCCATGCGTCAAGCAAAGCACGTTCAAACAATCCACGTTCTTTGAGCATTGGAGCGTTGTCACAAACAAAATCAAGCCTTGCCCCGTCCCCGAGCAAGCACAGCACGCCTTCTATGTCGCCCCGGTCTAGCCTTTCCTGTGCGAGTTTTTCCATTTGCCGTACACCTTCTTGCTGTAGGGCTTTGACCTCAGGACTATGTCTTTCAGCAGACCGCCTTAGATAAGCAGCAACTATTGTAGTCGGTGCGTCCACAGGTTCATTTTGGGGCAGTCGCGCCAAGAGGTACACGGGAATGTTCGCGAGTGTTCCGAGGGAGAAATTACCTATGAAATTGACAATTGGCTAACCGCGCTGCCTCTTCTGCTCCTCCGCAGTACCCCGACCGTGAGCGCGGCCAGTAGAATCCATGCATGATCATTACCGACAATTCCGGCAAGCCGATTGGGTACCTCGCTACCCTCACATCCGACAAAGAAGTCATCACGGTCAATGCGACCGATTACGCCACGACTATCGTGACCCGCGATAGAGAAACAGGCCGGGTTGAGACGCAGACCTTCTACGGCAAGAACCCCTTGGTGAGCCGCTAATGGACAAGCGAGCTACCCGCTGGGACCTCAGCCGAACCATCCGAGAACTGCGGAAAGAGAACGAACGTCTGGAGGCGCAAGTGATGCTGTTGGTGGAGGAGTTGGCTAAACGAGACAAGATCATCGCGACTCTCAGAGGAGAGAAAAATGTGTAACTGGGTTCATCTGCCGGATAAGGAGAATGCTCTCCCGTCCACATGCACGAAAGAAGGAGAGCCGTACTGCCCTGAACACCAGGCGGAGATGGATTGCATCCATAACCTGGACAATGACTGGAAAGAGATCGAAGCAACGCACAAGGCCGTCTGCAACGAGCCGAGAGGCCGCGTTACCAAAACCCACCTTTCTCCGAAGCCTTAGTAATTTTCATTTAGTAGTGAGGTGGCAAAATGAGAGGCAAAAATGATTCGTGTTCCGCACGGCGAGTACCCTTCGAAGGCGTGAGCACGTCCGATGAGCAGTGGCAGGAGGAGCAGGACGGTTCCGAGTGGCACTTGGAGTTCACGCACATGCCCGAATTTCCGTACCCGTTTCCGATTGTCCCAATGGGAACACACGACAAACACGAGGCCGTTGGACATCTTTCAAGCGACGGTCGTGTTCACATCTTCAATTCGGGAATCATCGAAAAACTTGTACGTGCTGGCTTACGCGCACGTGTGTAGGAAAATGCACAGCAGCGCCCCAATAGAAATATTGAATAGAGCGGCGCGGGACATTTACAGGGGGCATACGAGGGCGAACAGTTGAGGAAAGCCGTTTCTACTTCTATGATAGACAGCGATAGCCACCTCACCAAAGGTCCAATTTGTTAAACTCTTGACACCATGGAAAGCTCACAAGCTCCGGTTGACTGGCGTGCGCTCGTAGGCAGGTTTGGTGAGCCAATCCCGAAACTCAAACGAGACGAAAAAGTCCGCCTTAAAGCACTGTTAAAGGACCCCGAGTCAAAAAAGTTCGAGCGAGGTTGGCTGCTTAGAATCTCTCTCGCTGCGACGGTTCCAATTTCCGTTCGGGGATACAAACCCGAAGAGATCCGCGAAGCTCTCGGTGTTTGGGGAGCGATGCACTTCATCACAAAACTCAGCACCGTGCATCATGAAGTCGCTGCATCGGAAGTGTTGCAAGCACTGGACACCCCCGCGATCTTCCAACAACCACGGGATACACTCGTGGTTCTCGGAAAGCTGATTAAACCTCGCGACAAAATGAAGGGAAGTACCACCCGGCTCAACTCAGAAAGTTCGTTGTATGTTCTGAGAATTGCCAGAAAATTGTCCCGCCCAATCCTCGATACCGAGCAACTCTCCGGGCGCGAAGCTTTTCGCAGGAGTTTAACTGCCTTGGTCGATCTTGTGTTTCGGACAACAAAATCGTGTGAGAATCCAGAGACTGCTGTAGCTGCGTTCGAAGTTGCTGCCGAAGTTCGTGGTCGGTTGGGTGTTCACAAGCTCAAGGACGCCTTGCTTCAGCAGTTCACGAAATTTGAATACTTAGCATCACTCCCGGTTCAGCTCATTCCAGTCATCCTCACCAAAGGCTGTATGACTGACGCGGACCTTATTTCTTCTCGAATTGGATTAATTGACGACGAGCGCGAGAACTTTAGGCAGAAGGTTCAGTCTTTAATCTATGAAAAGGGAGTGACGCTACCACTTGCCTCGCGCCAGTGGGCCGAGAGTTTTTTGGGTGGTCCCGCGAGGACCCAAATGCAACACGTAAACATTGACACCGACGCCGACGTGAATTTAGAGAGAATGGCAACCCTTCTGCTCTCCGCCTGGGACGCTAAAGACGAGGGTGAAAAATCGCAGCACCTGTACAAAACATTCAGCGGAATTTGCCGAACGGGATTTAACCTTGTTCTCGAGGGTGCACCTGGTCGGTCGGCGTCGTTCGATCCGAGCCTTCATGAGGCTTCTGGGAAACAAATCATGACGGGCGAGCCAGTGACACTGCTACGCCCGTGGGTTCAGTGGATGAAAGGTTCGGCAATTCGCGTAATCGTGCGGGCATTGGTTAAGCCTAACAATTAGATCTGACTTTCAGAAGCCGACGCTCCATCGGTGTTGACAGGAGACAATATGCCGAAAGCTCTGGAAAGAATATGGATTGGTCTGGATTGGGGCACTCACTCATCAAAGTGGTGGTATGAGGCTGCGGAAGAACCGGGGAAGCTCCTACCGCCCACAAAAGCTCAGGCTGTAATCGATTCGACCATTCATCGGTCGGGTCAAAAACTGAGTTTAGTTAAAGAGCGCGAGATTCCCAAAAGCGAGTGTCAGGACCCACGACTAAAGAGGAGACTCCTCGACGATCCTCTGGGCGCAGACTATTGGGGTGCAATTCGTGAGGGGATAGGAATTAGCCTGGGGGAGGCTGCAACGCTCTCATTAGGCGTGTTGTTAGGTGATGTCGTTCGCGATCTCGCATCAAGAGACTATGTGATTGTGCCGGACAAGACAGCCGTCGAAATACGCTATTCGCTTCCTAACTGGATCAGCTCGGAACCCACGCATCAAGCATCAAGAAAGAGAATGTTCCAGACAGCAACCATTTTGAGTTTGATGGTGGCAGAACGAGAATTCGAGAGATTGCCAGGCGTTGGAAAAGAAATTGGCATTGAGGAGTGGAGGACACTAGTTAAGGCGATTCGCGAAAGTCCTACTTGCCAGAAGCTTTTTGAAAAAGGCCCCAACGATTTCGGTTCCCTGATTGGGGGGCCATTCTCAATACCTGACCGACCGTCCGTATCTTGGCGAATGGTTGTTGAGTCCACGGCAGCAGGATTCCCACAGTTACAGCACTTTCTGATGCCAGCTGAAGATGCCCGCAAAACAGAAGATCATTGGGTGAAACTTCTTGTAGTGGATGTCGGAGCGGGTTCGACCGACGCTGGCTATTTCATCTCCTCAAGAAAGGCTGATGGCAGGTTGCTCTTGAATTACCTCAAACCAGCTTCGACGCTTGACTATGCTGGTGAACAACTGACAGAGATGCTGAAGAGGTTTTATCTCCGGAGGAAAAACCGTGAGATTACGATACAAGAGGCCGAGACCATAAAGCTGAACGCGCCGGACGAATGGAAGGATGAACAATTCGTGGTTGATTGGCGCGAACAGATTGCAGAACACGTCGGTGAATACATGCGGCACGTCCCTGATGAGCTGAGGCTTCCGGAGCCAAGCATACCTGGGCTGAAAATAGTTATGACTGGTGGTTCAGGACTCGTGGAGGGATTGGACAGAGCAGTGTGGAATGCGGTCGCTGAGGCGCTGGCTCGCAGAGATATTCCTCACAATGTCGCTAATCGTACAGAAATCACGGAACTCACATTGGACTGGCCCGAAGATAGATTCGACCGGGCGCGGCGGGCTGTTTCGATTGGGGCAGCTAACTCGAACTTTGCGCAATTGGAGTACGTGGAAGGGTTCGGCAAAGCCACATTGATCAAGACCTCTGTCCAGCGCTGGTAGGCTCTACGGGGATCACCGCCCGCACTCCGACACTCGCCTTGAAAAGATTTCGGAGCAAACCTCAAGCATTCCGATCCCTCACCAATGGTCCCTTAGCCTACGAAGAGACTGACATCCGACACATGTTTTGGGCAACAAGCTCCTCTGTTCGCCTTGCGCAGGGTCGTAAAGTAATCATAAAGTGAAGGGTTCAAGGCGCAAGAAGGACGGGACTGAACCATTATGCTGACTGGAGAACTGCGGAACCAAATCGACCGAATCTGGGACGCCTTCTGGGCAGGCGGCATTGCCAATCCGCTCGAGGTGATTGAGCAGATCACCTACCTTCTTTTCCTCCGAAGACTGGACGAGCTTCAAACGCTTGAGGAGCTAAAAGCCCAGCGCCTAAAGAAGCCGATCGAGCGACGCATCTTCCCAGACGGCAAAGATTCCAAGAAGCTGCCGTACGAGCAGCTTCGCTGGTCGCGGTTCAAAAACCTTGAACCACGAGAGATGTATAACGTGGTGAGCGAGCATGTGTTCCCGTTTCTCCGGGCGCTAGGCGGAGATGAATCCACCTACGCTCATCACATGAAGGACGCCCGTTTCACAATCCCGACTCCCGCACTTCTCGCAAAGGTTGTAGACCTGCTGGACCACGTGCCCATGGAGGACCGCGACACCAAGGGCGACCTTTACGAGTACATGCTTGGAAAAATCGCCACGGCTGGACAAAACGGCCAGTTTCGCACCCCGCGTCACCTGATTCGATTGATGGTGGAGATGGTCGCGCCCAAGCCAACGGATATCGTTTGCGATCCGGCCTGCGGCACGTGCGGCTTCTTGGTTGCGGTTGGGGAATACCTTCGGGAGCGACACCCCGAATCGTTGACCGATCCGAAGCTACGACGACACTTTCATCATGGGCTTTTCCACGGCTTTGATTTCGACAGCACCATGCTGCGCATCGGTAGCATGAATATGCTCCTGCACGGGGTCGAGAACCCGGATGTTATCTATCGTGACTCGCTGTCACAGGATCACGCAGGCGAGGAAGAAAAATACACCCTGGTACTCGCAAATCCGCCATTTGCTGGATCGCTCGATTACGAGAACACGGCCAAGGACCTGCTCCAGGTAGTCAAGACAAAGAAGACGGAACTGCTTTTCCTGGCGCTCTTCCTGCGACTCCTAAAACCTGGTGGCAGGGCAGCAGTCATCGTTCCGGATGGAGTCCTTTTCGGATCAAGCACGGCGCATAAGACCCTGCGGCAAACTCTTGTAGAAGAGCAGAAATTGGACGCAGTCGTTTCGCTCCCGAGTGGAATGTTTAAGCCGTACGCGGGCGTCTCAACAGCGATCTTGCTGTTTACGAGAACTAACTCGGGCGGTACCGACCATATTTGGTTCTACGACTGCAACGCTGACGGCCTGTCACTTGACGACAAACGCACTGCACTGGTACCTGAAGAAAAGTTTGGCCCAGTGCCGCAGACCGCCCTCAGCGGCGAAGACCACGCAAAGAACAACCTGCCCGATATCCTCGCCCGTTGGCAGCAGCGCGATAGCACTGAGCGCAAGCGCCCACGCACCTCTCAGAGCTTCTGCGTGCCAAAGGCCGACGTCGTGGCACAAGGCTACGACCTCAGCCTCAACCGCTATAAGGAGGTAGTCCACGATGAGATGTCCCATCGCTCGCCAACCGAGCTACTCATTGAACTCGCCAAGCTGGAGACAGAAATTCAGCAGGGGATGAAAGAACTGGAGGAAATGCTGAAGTGAGCGCGTGCAAGAGAGTCGCTTTGGGTGCCTTCGCAAAGTCTGTTGAATACGGCGTGACTGCGGCGGCGACTCTGCAACCTGTGGGACCAAAATTCCTTCGTATCACAGACATTCAAGACGGAGTGGTGAACTGGGACACGGTGCCATGGTGCGAGTGTGATGCCCGCTCGGCGGAAAACTCGCGTCTCCAGGAAGGAGATATTGTATTCGCCCGAACGGGCGCGACCACAGGCAAGAGCTTCCTCATTCGAGACTGTCCAATTGACGCTGTTTTTGCCTCGTATCTTATTCGCGTGCGCGTCGGGGAGGAAGCAGATCCACGCTACGTCAGTCATTTCTTTCAAACCCGCGACTACTGGGCACAAATCACAAGGGGTGCGAGAGGTGTCGCGCAACCCGGAGTTAATGCGACCACTCTTAAGGCAATTCAAGTCCCACTTCCTCCGGTGCCAGAACAGGTGAGAATTGCTGAAGTACTGGACTTAGCAGACACGTTGAGGACCAAACGCCGCGTTGCCCTCGCCCAACTCGACGTCCTATCTCAATCGATGTTCTACGGCTTGTTCGGTAATCCGGCCACCAATCCAAATGAATTTCCAAAGAGAACGCTGGCCTCGTTGGTGCGTGACGATGACACGATTAACTACGGTGTTGTCCAGCCTGGCGATGACCTCGAAGAAGGTGTTCCTCTGATTCGTGTTGGAGACCTCAGTGACGGGCGCGTCAATCATTCCGTCTTAAAACGGATCGCACCTGCCATTGAGGCAAATTACCAGCGGTCACGGCTTCGAGGCGATGAAATTCTTTTGAGCTGCGTCGGCTCAATCGGCGTAGTCGCCTTAGCTGATGAGTCGGTCAAAGGATTCAATATTGCACGGGCAATTGCTCGTATTCCGCTCGCAGAATCAACCAACCGCATTTACATGGCTGCATACCTCAATACCGATTTTGCTCAGCGTTACTTCACGAATGAACTGCGGACTGTGAGCCAGCCGACACTGAACATCAAGCAAATCGCGGAAACTACGGTCATGACACCTCCGATGTCGCTTCAACTTGAGTTTGCCCGTCGTTTCACCTCTGTAGAGAGACTGAGAACCTTGTATCGTGCCTCGCTGGCCGAAAAGGACGCGCTCTTCGCTGCTCTTCAGCACCGCGCCTTTCGAGGGGAGCTGTAGCCATGCGCGGTGAGTTTATTGGCGTATGGTCTGAAACCTCGCGAGAGATATGGGAAGTTCTTGGAGTGCATGAGGCTGCCCCAAGTGATCTGTTTTGCGAGCTATATTATGAGTTGTCGGATGCACTGAAAATAAAACTTACCGCCCAAGAACTAGCTGAGATTAACGACGATCCTGAGAGGAGCAGGAAGGCCTTTGAAACTACGCGGACTCAAGACCTTTCCGGCGAACCGAAGCTCGTGGCATTCCTCGAAGATGCTCATGAAATACTCCAGGATTTGGGTGGTGATGTCCTATCTAACCATTACTTCAATCTTTTGGCGGCTTTCATAGACAAATTCAGCCTGCGTTATGATCTGCGACGGCCCTGTATCTTGTGCCCCACCTTACCGGGCGTATTTGCCAACCTACTTCGCGATTTGAGAAGTGTCACAAGTCAGAACACCAATCTCGATTCCCGGATGAAAGATTTTGAAGATGCCGTCCGCGACTTGCGTTACGGCTGTACCGAAGGTCGAATCAAGACCTGCATTGGTAAGCAATTCATGTTGCTCGAGGCGATGGGTGCCAGTTGTCCCGGCGTAACGAAAAAGACGCTTGGTGATATTTGCGACCAACTTGGAACATGGCCGCACGCGACAATCAGAGAATCGTTGAAAAAACTGTACGGATTTGCCTCGGATTATCCAGGAATCAGGCACGGCACGGATTCAGAGGGGGCAGTCCGCAACGTCGATATGCGCGATATGGTGGCGATTTGCATATTGCTTGCTGGGTTTACCCCCTATCTAACGGACTTACTTAATGCCGATATCGTGTATCGAGGTAGCTGAAATGAAAGCCACGACGCACGAACTGAACTTTCATGGGGAACTGCTCACTCGTGGATTTTGGCTCTATGTTTGGGACATCACAACACCGGAAAAGAGGCACTTGTACTATGTCGGACGCACCGGGGACAGTTCGTCGAATAATGCGCAATCTCCATTCAACCGAATGGGCCAACACCTGGGACTCAATGCAAAAAACAATGTTCTAAGGCGTACCTTGGAAAGCAAAGATGTTGATCCTGAGAAATGTGTCTTCCGGTTAGTGGCGCATGGTCCCATTTTGCCTGAGGCTGGGAACTCTGAAGAACATACGAAATGCAGGGACCGCATTGCGGCCATGGAGAAGGCCCTCGCTCTTGCGCTTTCCGAGGTTGGCTACGAAGTGATGAACGCCGTTAAATGTCGTGCCAATTTGGATGCCGCCGCATTTGGGGTGGTTCGAGCTGGTTTTGCCGCCTATTTCAAGAATCTTGCAGGCGAGTTAGGGAAATCATGAAGGCCACCGAAGCGAAACTCCTCGATTTTCTCAAAAAATCTCCCCAATTCGTGATTCCCATCTATCAGCGAACCTATTCGTGGACGGATAAGGAATGCCGTCAGCTTTGGGAAGATATCGTGCGCACAGGTAGCAACGATGCCGTCTCGGCTCACTTCGTCGGCTCCATCGTCTACATCGAAAAGGGACTTTACCAGGTTACGAGTCAGTCGCCGTTGCTGGTTATCGACGGCCAACAGCGACTGACAACTGTGACGCTTCTTATCGCCGCACTCGCAAGGGCACTGGGTGACACGGAACCCGTGGACGGTTTCTCACCACGCAAGTTGCGCAACTACTATTTGCTCAATCCCGAGGAGAGTGGCGAGCGGCACTACAAGTTGATTTTGTCACAGACCGACAGGGCGTCGCTGACGGCCATCGTGGGCGACACAGAGCAACCCAAGGAATACTCTTTGCGGGTGACGCAGAACTACGAACTTTTCGAGGCACTAATTGCAGGCTGTAAGGGCGACTTTAAGGCAGTTTGTAACGGGCTTGCCAAGCTCATGGTTGTGGATCTCGCCCTCAGTCGGGACCAGGACAACCCGCAACTCATCTTTGAGAGCATGAACTCCACTGGGCGCGAACTGAGCCAGGCCGACCTGATTCGCAACTTTATTCTGATGGGACTAGAACCGAATCTTCAGACACGGCTCTACGAACAATACTGGCGGCCCATGGAAGTGGACTTCGGCCAAGAGGCCTACGGCACGCATTTCGACAGTTTCATGCGCCATTACCTGACAGTGAAAACAGGTGAGATTCCCAACGTCGGCGAAGTCTATGAAGCGTTCAAGGCTCACGCACGTTCACCCGAAACAGCGAAAGCCGGGTGGGAAGCCCTGGTAAGGGAGGTGCGCGATTTTGGACGTTACTTCTGCGCTATGGCGCTCAGCGCGGAAAAGAATCCGGAGTTGAAGCTAGCATTCCAAGACCTACGCGAGCTAAAGGTAGATGTCGCCTACCCCTTCCTACTTGAGCTTTACCATGACTACGCCAATCAGAAGCTCTCGGCACTAGACTTCGAGGCAGCCGTGCGTCTAGTCGAAGCATACGTATTCCGTCGGGCCATCTGTGCGATCCCGACTAACTCAATGAACAAGACATTTGCCACTTTTTCCAAGTCGCTCAAGAAAGCAAGCTATCTTGAGAGCATTCAGGTGCACCTGTTGTTACTACCGTCCTATAGGCGCTTTCCAACTGACGAAGAGTTCAAGCGTGACCTGCATACACGTGATCTGTATAACTTCAGAAGTCGGAGTTATTGGCTGCGTCGCTTGGAGAATCACGGGCGGAAAGAGCGCGTTCCGGTGGATGAGTTCACCATCGAACACATAATGCCGCAAAACGAAAACCTGTCAACTGCATGGAAGACAGCACTCGGTCCGGAATGGGAGCGCGTCCAAAAAACATGGCTACACACGCTCGGCAACCTGACACTCACTGGTTACAACTCGGAATACAGCGATCGTCCCTTCGACGAAAAACGCGATATGGCGGGTGGCTTTAAGGAGAGTCCTCTAAAACTCAACCAAGGACTTGGTCAGCTTGAGCAGTGGAATGAGGATGCAATCAAAACGAGGGCAGGTAGACTTGCTGACATGGCCCTGGAAGTTTGGGCGGCACCCAAGCAAACGCCGGAAATCATCGCGTCCTACCGACCCAGAGCGGACGTGCCGACTGTCCATACGATAAGTGATCATCCCAACTTGCTCACGGGCGAAATGAGGGGTGTGTTCGAGGCGCTTCGTAAAGAAGTCCTCGCCCTGGACCCCTGTGTGACCGAGGAGTTTCTTAAGCTGTACGTGGCATACAAGGCCGAAACTAATTTTGTTGATGTAATACCCCAAGCTAAAAGACTGCGCTTGACGCTAAACCTCGCTTTCTCCGAGATCAATGACCCAAGAAACATTTGTAGGGACGTTAGCGGTTTGGGTCGGTGGGGAAATGGTGATGTCGAAGTAGCGCTCACGTCGATTGACGAGCTGCCTTATGTGATGTCCCTCGTTAGGCAGTCGTTGGAGCACCAAATGGGCAACGGAGGACATGGATGAGCAATTTCGGCTTCCTTCAAGCCGAATGGCCGGAGCTTTTCGAGTCCGCAACGAAGGCCGAAACTCTGGTCCATACAGATGCTCGCACCGCTTGTTTTTATGCGCGGCGCTCGCTGGAATTGGCGGTTGCTTGGCTCTTCAAACATGACGGCAATTTGAAATTGCCCTATCAGGACAATCTCAGCGCACTAATTTATGAGCCGACTTTCAAAAACACAGTTGGAGCGGCGATCCACGCGAAAGCCAGGATCATCAAGGACCTTGGCAATCGCGCTGTGCATACGACAAAAATCGTTAGTCCTTATGATTCCATGGTTTCTGTGCGTGAGTTGTTTCATGTCTGTTTCTGGATCGCTCGCAATTATGCTCGACATGCCAAGCCGCCCGACCAATTAGCATTTGACCCGAACCAACTGCCGAAGGCTCCACCAGTCCCCCACCAAACGCTGGCACAGCTGCAACAATTATCAGCACAGCTAACCGAGAAAGACGCGAAGCTCGAAGAACTGATCACTGACAAGCTGGCTCTGGATGTGGAGTTACAGCGACTTCGTGCCGAGATTGCTGAAGTCAAACGGAAGAATGAGGCGACTCCCGATCAACACAATTATTCTGAAGCCGAAACTCGTGACTATTTCATCGACCTGCTCTTGAAAGAGGCAGGCTGGGCGCTCGATCAGGAGCGGGACAGGGAATATCCAGTTGCGGGGATGCCTAACAACCAAGGAGAGGGATTTGTCGATTATGTGCTGTGGGGTGATAACGGGAAACCGCTCGGATTAGTTGAAGCGAAACGGACCAAGCGAGACGCTAGAGTCGGCCAGCAACAGGCAAAGTTGTATGCGGATTGCCTCGAAAAACAATTCGGTCAACGTCCAGTCATCTTTTATAGCAACGGCTATGAGCACTGGATGTGGGATGACCATTATTATCCACCGCGTTCGGTGCAGGGATTTTACAAAAAGCCGGAACTTGAGTTGCTTGTTCAGCGCCGGGAAACCCGGCTGCCGCTGGCGGCGACCGAGATCGACTCCAAGATCGTCGAGCGTTTCTATCAATCGCGGGCGATCCGCCGAATCGGTGAGGCGTTCGAGAAAGACCATGACCGAAAGACCCTCATCGTTATGGCTACGGGCGCTGGGAAAACCCGCACTGTTGTCGCGCTGTGCGATCTGTTGATGCGTTGCAATTGGGTAAAGCGCGTGCTTTTTTTAGCGGACCGCGTGGCGCTCGTAAAGCAGGCTGTCAATACTTTTAAGAAGCACTTGCCAGCCTCCTCTCCCGTAAACCTCGCGACTGAGAAAGATACCGAAGGGCGAGTGTATGTCTCCACTTACCCGACGATGATGCGGCTGATTGATGAGTCTGTTGAGGGCCAACGGCGCTTTGGAGTCGGACATTTTGATCTGGTCATCATCGACGAAGCGCATCGCTCGGTGTACCAGAAATATCGTTCCATATTCGAGTATTTTGACTCATTCCTGGTCGGCCTGACTGCGACGCCAAAGGACGAAGTTGACCGAAACACCTACAACCTGTTCGAACTGGAAACCGGGGTACCCACGGATAATTACGGTTTGGACGAAGCTGTGAGAGATGGCTTCCTGGTGCCTGCGAAATCTGTTTCTGTGCCGTTAAAGTTCCAACGGGAGGGTATCCGGTACGACCAACTGTCTGAGGAGGAAAAAGAGGAGTGGGATGCGCTGGAATGGAATGAAGAGGGAGAGATACCCGAACGCGTGGAAGCAGCGGCAGTTAACAAGTGGCTCTTCAACAAGGACACCGTAGACAAGGTCTTGGAACACTTGATGACGCGAGGCGCGAAGGTGGCGAATGGCGACCGTCTCGGCAAGACCATTATCTTTGCCAAGAATCACGATCACGCTGTCTTCATTGCTGAGCGATTCGACGCGAATTATCCCCAGTTCAAGGGCACGTTCGCTCGTGTCATTGATTTCCAGGTCGAATATGCGCAGAGCTTGATCGACGATTTCTCCAATCCGGCAAAGGCTCCGCATATCGCGATCTCAGTGGACATGCTGGATACGGGCATTGATATTCCTGAGGTGCTAAACCTCGTTTTCTTCAAACTTGTGCGCTCGAAGACGAAGTTCTGGCAGATGGTGGGACGCGGCACTCGGCTCCGCCCTGGTCTATTTGGGCTGGGCAGGGACAAACAGTGCTTCTACATCTTTGACTACTGCCAAAACCTTGAGTTCTTCAGTCAGAACCCCGAGGCAACGGAAGGAGCTGCTGGCGAGTCACTTGGGAAGCGGCTATTCAAAGCCAGGGTTGAGTTGATTGCAGCCCTGGACAAAGACCTTGGCGGCAGCAGCAAAGAAGAGAAGAAGGCTGAGTTGCGACAGGAGACTGCCGAGTTCCTCCGAAGCCACGTCGCTGCGATGAATGTAAACAACTTCATTGTCCGACCGAAGCGCAAGCTTGTGGAACGATATGCTGACGCAAAGTCGTGGGCAAAGCTGGAAATGGAGCAGCAAATTGAACTGGCTACCGATGTCGCAGGACTCCCCTCAGAATTGATCGACGACGACCAGGAGGCCAAACAGTTCGATCTCTTGATGCTTCGCCTGCAATTGGCCGTTCTACAGCACGAGCCATCGTTTGAACGTTTGCGCAAGCAGGTGGTCGAAATTGCGGGTTTGCTGGAAGGAGCAGCGACTATCCCCATGATTCAGCAACAACTAGAGGTGATTCAGGAGATTCAGACGGATGAGTTCTGGCAGGACGTTACGACCCCAATCCTAGAGAATGTTCGAAAGCGATTGAGATCACTGGTCAAGCTCATCGAAAAGGGCAAAAGGATGGTGGTCTATACTGATTTTCAGGACACCATCGGCGATGAATCGACAATGGAGTTGCCCGGCCTTAGTGCAGGAACTGATTTCGAGAAATTCCGCGCAAAGGCCCGGCAATTTCTAAAGGCGCATGAAGATCACGGCGCAATTCATAGGCTGCGCTTCAATGAGCCTTTGACGAAGGCTGATATCCAGGAGCTAGAAAGGATGTTGGTGGAGGCTGGCGCGGGAACCTCCGTTGATATTAACCGGGCTAAAGAGGAAAACTACAGGCTGGGTCTTTTCTTTCGCTCCCTTCTCGGGTTGGACCGCGAGGCCGCGAAGCATTCGTTTGATGGGTTTCTTCTCGGGAAAAAGCTGACCGCGAACCAGATCGAATTTCTCAACCTTATTGTCGATCACTTGACGCAGCGTGGCTGGATGGATCCTTCGCTTCTCTACGAGTCGCCATTTACTGACTTTAGTCCTCGGGGTGTGGAAGGAGTTTTTGGTTCGGCGGAGGTAACACAGCTACTCTCAATCCTCACCAGCATCCGCGAACGCGCAGCGGTGTAGAGGCTTAGACCAAATCTGTCAACAGGGCCATCCATTCCTGCCATTCCGACCTCCAGTCGTCGCCGCAGTTATGAATCCAGCCACCCGTACACTTGCCATTCTCATTGAAGCGGTATGCAAACCTCGCCACCTCCACGTATGAGGCGCTATAGAAGCGGAGCAGTGTGTACTCAATTCCGGCCTTCTCTAGCTTGCTGACAAATTCTTCGTAGTTCACTCCATCGTTCTACGGGAGGAGTTAGCGGAAAGGCTAACCCTTCCGCTTCCGGTCCCGTAGAACGAAACCATGCGAATCGCTCTCTACGCCCGTGTGAGCACTAAAGACCAAAGTTGTGATCTCCAACTGCGCGACCTGCGGACCTACTGCGCGGCGCGGGGATTTGAGCCTGCCCGCGAATATATTGATGTAGGGCAGTCGGGAACGAAGGAATCCCGCCCTGAGCTTAATAAATTGATGGAGGATGCCCGCAAACGGAAGCTTGACGCAATCGTGGTGTGGCGCTTTGACCGTTTTGCCCGCTCCACCAAACAACTCCTTTTGGCGTTGGAGGAGTTCCGGTCGCTCGGCATCCAGTTCGTTTCCTATCAGGAAAACATCGACACCAGCAGCCCCCTGGGGCAGGCCCTTTTCACAATTGTGTCGGCGGTCGCGCAGCTTGAGCGTGATCTGATCCGGGAGAGGGTAAGTGCGGGGATTCGGAATGCGCGGGAAAATGGCAAGAAGCTAGGCCGCCCAATGCGAGTCGTGGACAAGGACCGGATTCTGCAAATGAGAGCGGATGGTCAGAGCCTGGAACAGATCGCCAAAAAGCTCGAGATCGGGTACGGTACTGTCCGCGCAAGGCTCAACCCCTCCTACAAAATATAATCTCATCGCACAAATGCAGAATTTTACGATTAAAGTAGAAGCTCGGAGTTTGGGATGGAGAAACAGGTACTGAACTAAATTATGAGTAGCCAAGCATCAGGCCATGGGCGCGGTCATTCTTTCTGTTTGGCGGAGGAGCAGGCACCGACGAAGATTCTCTCGAAGGTGAATGAGTTTGGTACCCTACGAATCTCGTAGAGTCGAACTTCATTGTTGAGATGTGTCGCCACAAGTTCCCTGTAGTGTGTACGATCCTCCGGAGAGCAACGGAAACCAAAAACCACTTCGACGAGTGGTCCAGGAAACGGATACAAGCGGCCGCCTATCGGCTCGACATATCGCCACTCCGCCTCGTAGCTCCAGCAAGTTGCTTTCGTGCTGATCGCCGCACGGAGCGCCACATCCGTGAACGCGATCCGGCCTTCTGAGACAATTTCTCCTTTGTCTCCTTGTGACAATGTTATCTGATGCTTGAAACCTTCATTACCCATCTTCGGAATGTCATCCGAGTACGTGACCTTAAGGAAGTGCTCTGGGTCAGTGCTCGGAGTAAGGTCCCTAACTTCAAAACCGAGGCAGATTCCCTTATGCCCCTGACCGTAATGCGACCACATCAGAGGGTGTTCCGAAGTAGAGGCCATACTAAAGATGCCAACACTGTTAAGCTGTTGGTCCAGCATGGAGAACGTGAGTTCGGGGTCTGAGAGCTTCCTGTGCAAATGTTTTTCGTAGAGCTTCCGGAATATGACGTACTTTGAATCGAAGTCTTCAATTGACGGAAGGGTGGCCTTGATTTCATTTAGGAACAGCTGGGGGACCAAATGTGGGAAGGCCAAAGCACCACTCATCTGTGCCTGCTTCATCGCTACGATGTTCTCCTCGACCCACTCCGGGGCGAGGTCGTGCAAGGAACATTCGCATGGATCGTTGAGCGTGTCTGATGTTGCGAGCCAAACCTTTTGGTCTCTGAAGATAACTTCGGTTGTGGCGGAGCACTCCCTATACTTGTAAAGGATCATGTCCCCATACTGATTCATTCTAGGATCGGTTTGGTTCGGATTTATATCGGCATGTAGCGTCAGCAGCACCTTGCGCCCACATCTTAGGGAATGAGCTAAAAACCCCACGCGAAACGTACCAGCGAACACCTCTATATAAGGTACTTAGCAGCGCCAGTTTTGACGGGCGGAAAATACTACTTTTACGCTCACACGGGGGCGTCCTCTGCCAGCATCTTTGAATGCTAGGATCCCGTTCAGGATGAAGAGGAGCATTGTTAGATGTCGCACTCGAAGCCTGTTCTTCCGCAATTCTTAGTTGATCGATTGTAGATAACCAAGAAGTTTTTCAGAAATTGTTCCCTTTCTGAGGTCTGACCATGACACGCCCAGGCGAGCATCAACATTCTGCGGATTCAAGAAATAGAAGTTACCAGACAAGGTAAGAATTCCGTCCTGCTGAAGTCGGTGGAGGACAGACCAGCCTGTTTCGTTACTGAGTACCCTTTCATTTTCAATTTTATGCTTATATCGCGCCATGGAACCCCTGCTGTGGGACCGAAAGCTCATTAGAATCCGTTTGAGCCTCAGATATTTTTCCTTCAGCAGGGGATCCGGTGGTAGTTGCGTTTTCTGCTGCGCATACAAGATGGAAGGATATGTTAAGCCAGATCGGTCCGATATGGCCAAGGCGAGGTCCACTCCGTTGGTCAGGATGTTGGCCACAGACGATTCCAAACTCTGGGCTTCCAGCAGCACGTGATCATCGTCCGTGGATGGGGTGGGGTGTTTAAGCACAAGGGCAGGTGAGGACAGAACAATCTTAGTTGCAAATATCTCGATTGGCGCAGTCAATTCCAGTTCTTGTGGGCTGGACAGGATTACTTCGCGGGGGAGCGAGACAGAAATTGCGGAAAGTCGGTTCCCCAGTTGGACCGAAGGTGTGTCGCCCAGAATGGACTGGAAGGTGAAAGCTTTGGACTTACCTGTCTCCTTACTCATGATGATCTCAATCTCTGTTTCAACTATGCCGCTTTGCCCACCAGTGGATTGAGATGCGTCTGGTTCCATTCCGTCCACACGCATCTCGATAGATGTTGTGGTTGATCGAAATTCCAGAGCAGAGCCGAGCAGGACGTGGAGGAAGCACAATGGGACGTTTTTGGAAGGTGCTACGATGTCCAACAAGTAAACCAGATGATAACTGAACTTATGAGAACGCGTGTACTCCAGCACTAATTCTTCAGTTAGAGGATTCCCTGAAGCGATCAAAATCGAGAGTATCATTGATTCGAACACAGCATTTCGAAACTGGTGGCCGTTGAGAAAAGGATGTTCGTGTAACCATGAAGCCAGTTGACGTTCATATTTCTCGTTAATAAGCGGCTCATCGATCTGGTTCAGGCTAATTTGCTTGCCGAGGCAGTATGAAACCAGCCGCAAGCACTGCTCCTCTGGCTCAAAAACTCGACCGAGTATTGCCTCTTGCGCAGGCATGCCTGCAATCAGCGGTAGGAGGATATTCGGAATTACTTTTTGTTCTTTTTCACGCCGCAGAATGTAGTGTCCGATGCGCCAAAGGAGATTTGTTTCGACCTCATTTAATTCGGTATCTTTCAGATCTCCTAATACGCGATGATAGTTTTTTTCCTCAGTCAGGAGCGTTACGATTGCATCTAGAACAGGGGGATACCCGATGAAGGATAGAAAATTTTCGTCGGTTGCCTCTGTACTGCCCGCAAAGGCCGACCCAAGTTTGCTTAGAATGTCCTCCCGCACCTCAGCGTATTGCGCGGACTGAGCTGACTCCATACCGCCCGTGAACACGTCGATGTATTTTCGTGCACGACCAAGATCAAAGGGAGAAATGCTGAGGAGTCCCGTCGTGGCCCCCTTTTCAGCGAGATACATCCAGCACTCTTCGAGAATTTGCGTGCGTCCCAGAAGTACAAAGCTCGTGTTCTCCGAATTTGGGCAAAGGCGAACAATATCGTCCAAAAATGCCTCGAATGCCTTTTCTGTCGTCTTGGACCTGCCCTCGTCGATTCCGTCGATTATGACCCCGAAGGTGCCCTTGCCTAGCCCCTCGAAAATCTTACTCAGGTCTTCGACCCTAAATGCGTTCGTGAGTAACCCGGTCAGTGTGTTGTCACCAACTGGCTTGTGTTTTCCAAGGTCAAGTAGCGGTAGTCCAGTCTCATTTGAGAGCACCTGAGCTAATGCACTCTTTCCGGTTGCCCCCACAGCGGATATCAGAATGACTGCTGGTCTTTCATGCTCGTACACTACCTTCGAAAAGGTAGGCTCTATGTAGGGTTCCTTACGCTGCGGCGCAAGACAAAACGATTCTGAGGATGTACGCATTGGAAACGGACTTTTTTGGGATGCGATGATCGACTTCAGATTGTAGTAATCCATTAGCTGCTCCGACGTTATCGACCTACTCGGAAGAACCTTATATGGTAACAGGTGGCGCGGCACCCCCCTTAGATTCCAGAAAGTCCTCGTAAACGGAAGCATAAAGTGGCGGCAATTCGTATTTGATTCCGGCGAAGGCACTATTTGAGTTACTATTTCAGCATGTGAGGAAGTATCCGCCCAACCAAAGTGCCACCTGATGACACCTCGCAGCATCATCGCCCTGCCAAACCCGGACCTGCTGGTCTGGGCACGCGAAAGCATGGGACTCGACCATGAAAGCGTTGCCAGTAGACTAAAGATCGAATCCGAAGCCGTTCAATCTTGGGAACTCGGAAGTGAGAAACCCAGTCTCGCACAATTGCGTCGCCTAGCTGACATCTACAAGCGCCCTCTCGCAGTCTTCTATCTTCCTGAACGGCCCAGAGACTTTCAGCCGTTGAAAGACTTTCGTCGCGGCGCAAGCGGAACCCAAGCACATCGTCTGTCCCCAAACCTGATGCTTGCTGTGAGGATGGCTCAGGATCGCCGGGAATGGGCACTCGAACTGTACGAAACCATCGGGGGGAAACCACCGAGGTCTGACGGCATTCTGGGCCGCACCGATGGCGTCGAGGACGCGGCAGCGAAGTTAAGAAGAGTAATTGGGATGCGCTTCGAGGCGCAGACGAAGTGGCGTTTGGACTACGAAGCCCTTAGGAATTGGCGAATGGCGATTGAAGCGGCTGGAATGCTGACATTTCAGGCCTCCAATGTGGAAACCAAAGAAGTCAGAGGGTTCTCCATTAGTGAAAAGCCGCTTCCCGTTGTCGTGGCTAACGTGAAGGATGCACCTCGCGGACGGATCTTTACTTTCCTCCATGAAGTTGTGCACGTGATGCTGAGCGAAAGCGGAATCTGCGACATTTCCGATGACCGCCATAGAAATTCACCGGATGCGCAAGTGGAATTGTTCTGCAACCAAGTGGCAGGGGCGGCGCTATTTCCTCTGGAAGAGTTTCTTTCTACCAATATCGTCCGGTCGCACAGAAAAGGGGATCCCAAGTGGACGGATTTTGAACTCCAAGAATTGTCCCGAAAGTTCGGCGGGAGTAGGGAAGCGGCCCTGGTTCGACTTCTTGGCCTTCACCTGACAACCTGGGAATACTACCTCGCAAGACGTGATGAGTTTTACATGAAATACCAAGAGGCCCAGGAAAAGACTACGGGTTTCGCGGCTCCGCACACTGTCGCCATCAGCAACGCAGGCCCAACCTTTACACGACTTGTCCTAGAAGGCCTAAATCGCAACAAAATCACCGCTAGCGATTTTTCTGATTACCTCCAGATTCGCGTCAAGCACCTCCCTGAAGTTAGACAAGAGATTTCGCTGTCGAGCGCGGAGAGGTAGTGGCTGAGTGTTTAGCCTGGACACCAGCGGATTCCTGGACGCCTGGACGAGGCACTATCCTCTGGATACGTTCCCGACCTTCTGGGAACACATGAATGTCGCAGCCCGCGATGGCACAATACATGTTTCAGAAGAAGTTGTAAGAGAATTAGAGAAGAAAGACGATGGTGCGGCAGGCTGGATCAAGGCTCGGCCTGGAATGATTATTACTACGGACGTCGCAGTCCAAAAAAAAGTGACAGAAATCCTCAAAACGCACCCGCGCTTAGTGAACGCAAGCAAGAACAGGTCTGGCGGGGACCCGTTCGTAATTGCTGTAGCGGCGGTGCACGGTTTGTCTGTGGTAAGCGGGGAATTGCCGAGCGGGAGTATGAGGAAACCCCACATCCCTGATGTCTGTGCCGCCACAGGCATTAGTTGTTGGAATCTGCTCGAATTTGTCAGGTTCCAGGGATGGAAACTCTGAGATTCTTGGTCAGTCTCGTATAGGAAAGCTGTCTTCAGCGGTTCAAAGGGCAGTAGTTTTGCGGTCATGCCTGAATCAAAGGAGTGAAGGCGCTAACAATCGTAAGTTACATGGACATCTCGGGGGAGACGGTTAGATGGGGTGGCCTAAACGTGGCCAAGGCCCTCAGCCGTTTTGAGACTGAGGGCCTATGCTGTCTCGCTCACATTAGGATTTTGCCTTGAGCGCCTCTTGGAAGTGTTTGGCGTCAACGCCTGCTTTTGCCCGCTGCTCCCAAGTCATCTTCGGTCCGTTCGGTCCGTACACCTTGATAAACTGGGCCTTGGTCGGGCGTCCAGCAAGTGCGAAGAGCCGCGTGCCTTCCGCGATATGCGCACGGGCCGCCTTGGACCGGACATGTGATTGCTTCGGGTTTGCGGGTTTCTTGGCTTTCTTTGCTGTCTTTCCTTTCTTCGTCTTCATTTTGCGTTCCTCCTCTGGAACGCGGTTCACCATAGCTCAATAGTCACCATGAAGTAAACAGATTAAAGGTACTGTTTTTGTGGGTACGGAAGTGCGCCGTGAAGGTGTAGGGCTTATGCTAGCGGATGGCAATGTGCGTGGCGGTGAACATGAAGACGTCTGTGGACAAAGATCAGATTGACCTGCTGCGATGTGGCTCCGTGGTGTCAAGTTTCGCCGGAGCGTTTGGAAGCGCATTGCGCGAAACGCGGCTGACAGCGATGCTTGGTTACTTGATAGCACTTGAGCCAGAGCGGTTCTGCAAAATCTTCACGTTCCGTGGCAGGCCGCTTTCCGTGAGCCTGGAGACACAACATGAATCTGACCGTTCAGACATCATCGTTGACACCACCGAAGGCCGGGGGGTAATTGAGGCGAAAGTCACCACGGCAGACCCATTCCGCCAATCGCTGAAATACCCCGCCAAGTGGCGCGTGCTTTTGACGGAGTACGCGGCGTCTGGCAATCAGAAACGATTACACGCAGTGAAGTATCTTCGCTGGAGGGCTTTGGAAGAACCGCTCCGGCAGTTGGCACGGTCGCCGGACAATCGGGTTCGGTTTGTCAGCCGGGACTTGCTCAGTTATTTGGGGGAACACGCTATGATCAAGACAAATGAATCGGTGCAAATCTACGCACGGGAAATCAACAACGAGGTCACGCTGGCACTGTTTTTGAAGGCGCAAATGTATGGTTGCAACTACGAAAAGGGCAGCCGGATGGCTAAGGCGCTCTATTTTGCCCCCCACTTCGCGCAAAAGATTGCCCGCAATCATCCGGGCGTGCAGGCTGGCGTCAGCTACATTGCAGGCATTGAGGGCGTGGAAGTCGTAGCAAAGTGGAAAGACCTGTTGCAGGCAGTACGAGAAGTCAGGGGCAAGCAGTGGCTAAACGGCCACATGAAATTTCTGCAGCCGTTGCATCTGGGCTGGGACTGGAGAGACACCAAGCGAACATTCCTCTTCCTGTCAACACCCCGGCTGGTGTTCAATCCGCCCGTGCCGAAAGATAAACTTCAAAAAGGCTCAGGCTTTCTTGGTAAGCGGTTTTTCTCCTTTGACAACCTCTTTGAAGCGTGGGGTTGCTGACACGAACAGGCAAGGAATATTCTTCGTCCTGCTCCTGGATTGCGTGGCGAGAGGGAAGTACCGTTTGAGGGGTTTGAATCGGTACTTCTGGAGGGTGGCGGAGACCCAAACCCTGTAGCGGCAAGGCTTTAGAGTTTTAGGTTGTGGGTTCGATCCCCACCGCCCCTACCAACCATCCTTGGTCCGACCCGGAGACATGGGTTACAGAATGTACCGGTTACATGGGTAACACTTTTGGGCCGAAGGGATTTTCCAGCGGTTCCAACACGCGCGTCTCCAGATCGAAGTATCCCAGATCATAATCCATAAAGCTGACCAGCCAGATGTCTTCGTGAACTTCTTTGATGCCGACGGCCTGGCCGGCAAAGACGGTGCTGAAGTTGATCTTTTTGTGCCCCAGACAGATGCGTCCGCAATTGGTGACCACGATGGTCTTGTCGTGGAAGGGGTAGTCGATGTCGGGCAGTCCGGTATAGGGGCGGGTGGAAGGCTGATAGACTTCGGCCGGGCACTTCATGTCCAAAGCTTCATGAGGACGTTCGTTGTTGAAGACTTCGATGAACTCATCGAAGCGGGCCTGCTGCTGCAGGAAGTTGCCAGCGGCCGGCTTGGTGGCTTCTTTCTTCAAAGTCAGGTGCATGCGCTCATGGCGGCCGTTTTGCTGGGGATGGCCGGGCTTGATCCGTTCAATGCCAATCCCGAGCCTAAGCCACCAGACCGCGAGTTTGCTCAAATGAAACAAGGCGTGGGCGGAAGCGAAGGGCACGCCGTTATCGCTGCGGATGTTGGCGGGCAGGCCGCGCTCCTGAAAAAGCCGCTCAAACACGGTAAAGGCATACTCTTCCCTGGTGGAGGAAAGAGCTTCGCAGCACAAGAGAAAACGGCTGGCATGATCGGTGACCGTCAGCGGATAGCAGTATTGACGATTCCCCAGCAAGAACTCGCCCTTGTAATCGGTGCACCACAGTTCATTGGGAGTCTGGCCTAGGGACAAAGCGGTTC
>Ga0326727_10006917_pt1 | contig 30586 bp, 27 predicted proteins | sample MB2enrmetagenome_FD_207643 | JGI IMG/M metagenome (GOLD analysis project Ga0326727, IMG submission 207643) | Lab enriched peat soil microbial communities from McLean, Ithaca, NY, United States - MB29MY | ecosystem: Environmental > Terrestrial > Soil > Wetlands > Peat | place: USA: New York... | reverse complement strand
TGGCCGCCCCTTCGCTGGCTTAGCGCCCCCGACCCCACCCGGGCGGCACCGGGGGCACCCTCGATAAACCAACAGGTACAAAAAGGAGGCCGCGCATGAAAAATCTATTCTTTTCTTTACTTCAGCAATTCTTCGCTGGCCAGCAGGTTGATGCCCGCCGCCTGCAAACGCTCGATGGCCGCATCCGGGTCGTTGAAGCGGAAGATCAGAATGGCCTGGTCGCCGCGCAGGTAGGGGAAGGCGTACATGTACTCGATGTTGATGCCGCTGCCCTCGATGGCGCCCAGCACCTCGGCCAGGCCACCCGGCCGGTCGGCCACTTCGACGGCCAGGACCTCCGTCACCTTGGCGGTGAAGCCGTGGGCTTCGAGCAGCGCGGCGGCCTTCGGCCAGTCCTTGACGATCATGCGCAGAATGCCGTATTCCTCGGTGTCGGCCAAAAACAGGGCGCGAAGGTCGATGCCCTCCTGCGCCAGCAGGCGCGCGGGAGCGGCAATGTGCCCCGGCTTGTTCTCGGCAAAGAGCGAAAGCTGTTGAATCTTCATGATGTCCGCCTGTCGATGACGCGGGTTGCCTTGCCTTCACTTCGTTCGATGGTGTTCGCCTCGACCAATGCCACCCGGACGCGAATTCCCAGCACGCGGTCGAGCGCGCCCTGGAGATTCTTGTGCAGTCCCTGCATGGCGCCGATCTTGTCGTTGAACATCTGCGGCGTCACCTCGACCCGCACCTCCATCTGGTCCAGTCCCTGCTCGCGGGTCAGCAGAATCTGGTAATGCGGCAGGGTGCCCTCGATCTGCAGCAGCGCCGTCTCCACCTGCGAGGGGAAGACGTTGACGCCGCGAATAATCAGCATATCGTCGCTGCGGCGGCCGATGCGGCCAATGCGCCGGATGGTGCGTCCGCATTCGCACTGGCCGGTAAGAATCGTGGTGATGTCGCGTGTGCGGTAGCGGATCATGGGCATGGCCTGCTTGCTGAGGGTGGTCAGCACCAGCTCGCCCTCCATCCCGTCCGGCAGCGGCTCGCCTGTTTCGGAGTCGATGATCTCGGGATAGAAGTGATCCTCGAAGATGTGCAGCCCCTGGTGGTGGCGGCATTCGCAGCCCACACCCGGCCCGATGATCTCCGAGAGGCCGTAGATGTCGAAGGCCTCGATGCCGCTCTGGGCCTGAATGTGCTGGCGCATGGAATCGGTCCACGGCTCGGCGCCGAAGACGCCCGCCCTGAGCGGCAGCTCCTTCATATCCACGCCCATTTCGACGGCGCGGTCGATCAGGTGGAGGAAATAGGTGGGCGTGCAGCAGATCGCCGTTACCCCGAAGTCCTTCATCAGCATGATCTGCCGGTCGGCGTGGCCGCCGGAGGTGGGGACGACCGCCGCCCCAAGCCCCTCGGCTCCGTAGTGGGCGCCCAGGCCGCCGGTGAAGAGGCCGTAGCCGTAGGAGACCTGAATAATGTCGCCGCGATGCAGGCCGCAGCCGGCCAGAGCGCGCACCAGCACCGAGGTCCACACGTCCACGTCTTCCTTGGTGTAGGCGACGACGATGGGCTTGCCCGTAGTCCCGCTCGATGCGTGCAGGCGGACCACGTCCTTCATGGGGCTGGCGAAAAGGCCGAAGGGGTAGTTGTCGCGCAGGTCGCTTTTGACGGTGAAGGGCAGCCGGGCGATCTCGTCGAGCGAGCTAATTTGCTCGGGCCGGAGGCCGATCTCGTCCATACGCGCGCGAAAGGGCTTGACCTGCTCCCAGGCGCGCTTGACCACGGCCTGCAGGCGGTGCAACTGCAAGGCGCGCAGCTCGGCCACCGGGGTGTAATCCGGCACGCTGGCGGGATGACAGTCGGCAGGGCCGGTTTCCAGAATAGAATTTGTCTTCATGGCTCGATGGCCCGTCCCATGGCCTGTTGGTCCGTCTCTTCGCTGTCCTGCGAGCTGGTTTGCTGGTCGTCCGGCCCCTCGCCCCGCCCCAGGTAAAAGGATTGAAAATTCACCTCGTGCAGCTTTTCGGGCAGATTGCGCCGGAGCGCGGCGATCCAGGCTTCGACGGGAAATCGCAGGTAGCGGCTCAGGACTCCCAGCAGAGCCACGTTGATGCTCTTTTGGTTGGGCAGCGCGGATTCGTCGATCTGCGAGGGCGCAATCAGAAGGCCGTCCCGGCCCAGCGCCGCCCAGTTTACCGCGATCTGGTCCGAGGCGATGACCAGCAGGAAATCCGCCTTGCCCGGCGGCACCATGGGACTGAAGACGCGCTCGCCAAAGCGCACATCGCTCGAAACCGAGCCGCCGCGCTGGCTCATGCCATGCAATTCGCTCTTCTTCACGTCCCAACCGGCGCTGAAGGCCACATCGGCCAGGATGGCGGAGGCCTTCAGAACGCCCTGTCCGCCCAGTCCGGCGATTACCACGTTAGTTGGCTGGCTGCTCATGGCACCTCTCGTATTCGCGGATCGCGCGCGTCGCCAGCAGGCAGTCGCGGCGGGCAATCACCACGGAAAGCTCCGGCAAATCCAGGCATTCCTGAATCAATTTCTGAAATTTTTCGGGCTCCTGCGTGGGGTCGATCACATGCACGTTGCGCACCCCGACGGAGCGCGCCAGATCCTCGAAGATCACCTTGCCGGTCTGGGCGTGCGAGAGCGTGCGCCCGGTCCCCGGATGCTCCTGCATGCCGGTCATGGCCGTGGTTCCGTTGTCGAGGATCACCAGCACATGGCCGCTCGGAGGCGGGTTGTAAACCATCTCGACCAGGCCGGTGATGCCGCTGTGCACGAAGGTGCTGTCGCCCAGCACGCTCACCACCCGCTTGGCCTCCTCGGGCGGCAGCGAGTGGCGCAGCCCCAGGCCCACGCCGATGGCCGCGCCCATGCAGACCAGCGTGTCCATGGCTTCGAAGGGCGGCAGAACGCCCAGCGAGTAGCAGCCGATGTCGCCCGCGACGATGCAGTCCAGCTCCTTCAGCACCGCGTAGACGCTGCGGTGCGGACAGCCGGGGCAGAGCGCCGGCGGCTTGCCGGGAGCGGGTTTAGGCTCGGGCGTGGTGTCGCCCTCCAGAATGCGCCGGACGCGGGCGGTATTCAGTTCGCCGAAGCGGAAGCTCTCCGGCTTGCCCTCGACCTCGATGCCCGCGGTGCGCGCGCCCTCCACCAGGTAGGGGTCGCCCTCTTCGATGACCACGCAGCGCTCGACGCTCGAGGCAAACTTGCGCATGATTTCGAGGGGCAGCGGATAGGTCAGGCCCAGCTTCAAGACGCTAGCCTCCGGCGCCACCTCGCGCACGTGCTGGAAGGCCACGCCCGAGGTGATGATGCCCAGCGATTTCGAGCCGCTGACGAGCTGATTCAGCCCGGCTTGGCCGTTTTCCGCCGCGCCGTTTCCGGTTTGGCCGTCCCTAGTCTCGACATTCTCCGCTTCGTCATTCCAGGCGGCGATCTCGGCCAGCCTCTGGCGCAACCGCCGGTGGGCCGGCTTGGCGTAGGCGGGGATCATCACGCGGGAGGGGAAATCGTGCTCGAAGTGCGGCGCGTGGGGAGGCGGAATCGCGACCGTTCCGCGCCGGACGATGGTCTTCGAGTGGCAGACGCGCGTCGTCATGCGGAGCAGCACCGGAAGCTGCCATCGCTCGGAGATTTCGATGGCGCGCAGGGTGAACTCGTAGGCCTCCTGCGAGTCGGCCGGCTCCAGCATCGGCACCCCGGCGGCCAGCGCATAGCGCCGGTTGTCCTGCTCGTTCTGGCTCGATGCCATCCCCGGATCGTCGGCCGAGACGATGATCAGCGCCCCGTCCAGCCGGGTGTAAGCCACGGTAAACAAAGGGTCGGCGGCGACATTCAGCCCCACGTGCTTCATGGTGACCAGAGCGCGCGCTCCGGCAAAGGCCACGCCGACGCCCACCTCGAGCGCCACCTTCTCGTTGGGCGACCACTGCGCCCGCCCGCCCAGTTTTTCAAAGGTTTCCAGAATTTCGGTCGAGGGAGTGCCAGGGTAGCCCGTGCCGAGCTTCACTCCGGCCTCGAAGGCGGCCAAGGCAACCGCCTCGTCGCCGCTCAGCAGGGCCAACGCATCTTGTTGCTGAAGAAAATCCAAGCTGAAATCCTGTCAAATTAAGTCAATTTTCAGTGTACACGATGGCCGAATCCCGTCCGTCGGGGCTTTATTTGCCTCCGGATTCCGAATGCGGCTTCAGGAGTCAACCCGCTCCGGCTTCCGCTCATCTACTCGGTTGCGGCGGTCGCGGTCGACCCTGTCTTCGCGTTCCTCCCACGACTCCAGCTCTTCGCGCTTCTCGCGTTCTTCGCGCTCCTCACGCCCATCGCTCATAACCCCTCCTCTCTTCAGTATAAGAAAACAACTCCGCCGGCGTGAACTCCGGCCGTAGCCCATTGGCTGCCGTTCGGTGACTCGGTGCTGCTGTCTGCCTATCAGCCCGTGGTTAAAGTCCGTCTTGTGTCAGGGCACGACTTCAGTCGTGCCGCAAGCCAAGTAAAATCAAATAGCCTTTAGGCCCTGAGGCGAAAGCAAGATGGCTGCAACATTCTCCGTTTCAAATAGATAGATTCCCTCAGGGGCTAAAGCCCGTGATCCATTGGATAGCCTCAACGGCACGACTAAAGTCGTGCCCTGACACACTGCCTATCAGCGTGAGACTTTCACCACGGGCTGCTAATGCGCTGGAAGCTGGGGAGCGGCGCGCCCACCTATTGAGAAGTTAGTCCGGCGGCGCTGCCCGCCGCTTCATGGCCTCTTCAACTGGTAGACTTTGAACAGCGGTGTGTCGATCTGCCCGGTCGTGGCTCTTTTGCAGGCCGGGGTGCGCGCCCACAGGAAGCCGATCATGTTCTTTCCCACTGAAGACATTCGCATCAAATGGACCAAAGCGGTTCTTCCTCCCGTCTTTTTAGAGGAAGAGCTTCCCATGACCGAGGCTTCCTCGCAGACCATCTTTCACGCCCGTCATGAGGTCTCGGAGATTATTAACGGGCGCGACCCGCGGCTGCTGGTGCTGGTTGGCCCCTGCTCCATTCACGACCCCAAGGCGGCGCGCGAGTATGCGGGACTGCTTCGGGCCGCCATCGCGGAGTTTTCCCGCGAGTTGCGCATCGTCATGCGCGTCTACTTCGAGAAGCCCCGCACGGTCACCGGCTGGAAGGGGCTCATCAACGACCCCTACCTCGACAAGTCGTACAAGATCAACGACGGGCTGCGCCTGGCGCGCCGCCTGCTGCTGGACCTGGCCGAGATGGGCGTTCCCACGGGAACCGAGTTTCTGGACATGATCTCGCCGCAGTACATTGCCGGGCTGGTCAGCTGGGGGGCCATCGGGGCGCGCACCACCGAGAGCCAGGTTCACCGCCAGCTGGTCAGCGGCGTTTCCTGTCCGGTGGGCTTCAAGAACGCCACCTCGGGCGACGTTCAGGTGGCCATCGAGGCCGTCCTCTCCGCGGCGCATTCGCACACCTTTCTGGGGCACACCAAGAACGGCCAATCGGCCATCTTCGTCACCACCGGCAATCCTGATTGCCACATCATCCTGCGGGGCGGCAAAAATACAGTGAACTACACTGCGGAGGCCGTGGCCCAGACCGCGCTGCAGATGGAAAAGGCCGGCATCGAGCCGCATATCATGATCGACCTGAGCCACGCCAACAGCAACAAGGACTATACCCGCCAGGCGCTGGTCTGCCACGACGTCGCCCGGCAGATTGCCGCGGGCAACCGGAAGATCATCGGCGTGATGATCGAGAGCAACCTGGTCGCCGGCGCGCAGCGGATCGTCCCCGGCCAGCCGCTGGCCTACGGGCAGAGCATTACCGACGGCTGCATCGACTGGAATGAAACCTATGGGCTGCTCGAAGAACTTTTCGCCGCCGCTCGTGCCAGGCGAGCCGTCGTGGCCAAACCGGAGTAAGCGCACCTGGGAACCGTGGCGTGCTATCCCACCCTAGCCGCAAAAACAAAAACGCGGCGAGGATGGGGCACCCGGACCTTGCACTATCAGTGGAATTGTTTTGTGGCTTTTTTAAAGGATTTCCCCCTTCAGAGGTTGTGGTTTAGGCTATTTCCTTTGGAGAACCGATCGAATTCCTGGACTTGAATCCGGGCTCGAATCCCTGGAGAAGATAAAACCGATGCTAACCGTTGAGAAACTTGACTGGAATCACCTCTGGCGCGAGGATCGCAAGACGAGCACGACGGTGCGCGACAAGGAGCACTGGAACCGCCGCGCACCTCTGTTTGCCCAGATTGTGCAGGCCAATGACACTGACGATTATGTCGGCCCTTTCCTGCGCATTGTGAATGCGCAGCCGGAGTGGAGCGTGCTGGACGTAGGCTGCGGCGCCGGAACCCTGGCCTCTCCGCTGGCGAAGATTGTCCAGCGGGTGACGGCTCTCGATTTTTCTCCGGCCATGCTGAAGCTCCTGGAGGAGCACAAGGCGGCCACGGGAATTCGCAATGTTACCACGCATCTGGCGAGCTGGGAGGACGACTGGCAGGCTCTGGGAATCGAGCCGCACGATGTGGCCATTGCGTCGCGCTCGCTGGTCTCCGATGATCCGCGGAGCTTGCTGGAGAAGCTGAACTCGTTTGCCAAAAAGAGCGTGTACATTTCCTGCGCGGTCGGCGATGGCCCGCACGATCTCCGTCTTTTTGAAGCGATTGGCCGCGAGGCGCATGCCAATCCCGACTACATCTACATCTATAACCTGCTGCACCAGATGGGAATCCACGCCAATGTCTCGATGATCGAGAAACTGACGCCCACTTACGCGAACGCTGACGAGGCCGTGGATTCGCTGCGGTGGATGGTGGAGAACATGACTCCCGCCGAGGAAGAGGCTATGCGCCGCTTCATTTCCGCGCACCTGGCGCCAGCCGGAGAGCGGTGGAAGCTCGATTACCGGCGTCCGGTCTGCTGGGCGGTGATCTGGTGGAGGGTTGACGCGCGGCCTTGACAGCCCGTGGTGAAAGTCTCGCGCTGATTGGCAATGTGTCAGGGCACGACTTCAGTCGTGCCGTTGAGTCTGTCCAATGGATCACGGGCTTTAGCCCCTGAGGGAATCTATCTGCTTGAAACGGGGAATGTTGCATCCACCTTGCTTCCACCTCAGGGCCTGAAGGCCATTTGATTGTCTTGGCTGGCGGCACGACTGAAGTCGTGCCCTGACACAAGGCGGACTTTAACCGCAGGCTGTTAGCTGGAGAACCGCTATAAAGCCGGAGAGCGCTCAGGAGATCGCGCGGAAGAACCAGTAGAGCAGGCCGGAGAGCAGCGCGGCCGCCGGCAGCGTGAAGACCCAGCCGGCAGCGATGTTGCGCACCGTGGACCAGCGCAGGCCGCTGCCGTTGGCGCTCATGGTGCCGGCCACGCCGGAGCTGAGAATGTGGGTGGTCGAAACCGGCAGGCCGAATCTGTCAGCGGCGAAGATGGTGGCCATGGCCACCAGTCCTGCGCTAGCCCCCTGCGCATAGGTGAGGTGCTCCTTGCCGATCTTTTCGCCCACGGTGATTACCACCCGCCGCCAGCCGACCATAGTGCCCAGCCCCAGCGCCAGGGCGACGGCGACTTTGACCCAGTTGGGAATGAACCTGGTGGCCTTGTCCGCCTGGCTCTTGTAGTTCAGGAGGGTGGCGCTTTCCGCGGCGGTGAAGGCCGGGTTGTGGTTCTTGACCATCAGCCGCAGAGCCTCACTGGCGATGTACATCTCATTGCGAATGTCGCTCTGCTTCTGCCCCGGCAGGAATTTAAAACCCTTGAAGTGGGTAACGTCGCTGTTCACATCCCCAATCAGCTCCCGCAGCGCGGGGATGGTCTCCGGCTTGAGCTGCTTGGTGCGAATGTAGTCGGTGACCGCGGCGCGGGCGTCGGATGGCGGCGCGCTATTCTGGCTCGCGTGGCGGCCGAGAACCTGGCCGGCCTGCGCGGAGGCGGTGATGAACTGCTGAATGCTCTGAGGGGTGACGTCGTGATTGAGCGCGTAAGCGGTGGGGACGGTGCCAATCAGAATGAGCATGATCAGCCCCATGCCCTTCTGGCCGTCATTGGAGCCGTGGAAGAAGCTGACGCCCGAGCAGGTGAGCACCATCAGAGCGCGAATGGGCCACGGTGGCGGCTGCATGTCCCTGGGCGCTTCGTAAAGCGCGGGACAGCGAATCAGCGCCTTGGAGAGCAGCATCAGCAAGGCGGCCGCGCCAAAGCCGATGACCGGCGAAATCAGCAGCACCTTCAGCACCTTGATGGCCTGCTCCCAATCCACGCCGGAGCCGCCGGTGTGGGCGTTGAGAAACTGATTGGCGACACCCACGCCGATGATGGAACCCACCATGGTGTGCGAGCTGGAGGCGGGCAGCCCGTACCACCAGGTGCCCAGGTTCCAGAGAATGGCGGCGATCAGCAGGGCGAAGACCATGGCGAAGCCGGCGCCGGTGCTGACCTGCAAAATCAGATCGACCGGCAGCAGCGTGACCACCGCAAAGGCCACCGTACCGGTGGAGAGCATGACGCCGGCCAGGTTGCAGACGCCCGACCAGACGACGGCCGTGTTGGGCTGGAGCGAGTGGGTGTAGATGACCGTGGCCACGGCATTGGCCGTGTCGTGAAAGCCGTTGACGAACTCGAAGCCGAGGGCAATCAGGAGCGCCAGGGCGAGCAGCAGGTAGGGCCAGACGCTGGTGATGGTCACCGTGCCCAGATCCTGAGCAACGTGGAAGGCTATATAGCAGAGGCCGCCGCCCAGGGCCAATACAAACGCCGCGATGCCCGTTCGGCTGGGCGTCTTCGTCAGCTTGCGGTCAAGCAGCGAGGAGCTTGAAGGCAGCGAATGCACGGCGGTCGCCAAGTCGGCCATCAGATCTCTCCACAGCGAGCGGAGAGACTCCACCTTCGCAAGGGTTTCCGATGCCGGGAATCGACAACAGCATTACACAGCAAATAAAAAGGTGATCGCTTTTGGCGGGAAAGATCAGAGCCGGATAAATTGGCGTCCATATAACCCCAACAACCGCATTTATGCGCAGTTGCTTGCTCCGCCAGGCGGGGAATTAACCTGACTGCAATGATTCTACACCGGTTGGAGGGGGCTTGGAAAGAAGAGGGCGCGCGAGCGGTGGAAAACTGGGACGGCAATCGGCTGGGCGGGCGCAAAATGGGAAAGGCGGAGGGGCAGCGAATCAGGAATCCTCCAACTGCTGCAAGGTCTCGCTGTACCTTTCAATCACGCACTTGGCTACATCCAGTTGCCGCGCAAATTCAGGATCATCTTTGGCCTTTTCCTGGAGTTCTCTCCAAAGAGGGCCGCGGCGATCGTTTTCTGATTTCGTCTTTACTCACACTTTATCGACTCCGCTCCAACGTCATTTATTGCTGGTTCGTGCCCGTCACACTGCAAAACCGGAATGCATTCATCCACCAGCAATCTGGTTAGAACGCGACCCTACCGCCAGTCGTCGCGGGCGTTCGCCAGGCCTTCGTTCATCGCGGCGTCGAAGCCGGTGTGCTTTTTGACGAAGATCTCGCTGAAGGCGCGGTCCTGGCGGAGCAGGATGGCCTGCAGGCGGACCAGTTCGAGCAGCGCCAGGAACATGGCGATCAGCGCCCGTTCGCTGCGGCTGTGGCTCAGCAGGCGGCGCAGGGCCACGGGCTTGTCGTCCATGGCGAGGCGGCGGGCGAGAAACTGGATCATCTGGCCCACGGTCACCGCGTCCTCATCGACGTTGAAGACCGGGCGCTTGCGGGCGCGCTCCAGAATCTCGCGGAAGATGCGCACCAGGTCCACCGTGTCGGCGGCGATCTCGGGCTCGGCCGCGGCGTCGCCCTCGAACTCGCGCACGCCGGGGTTGGACCAGCTGGCGGCCTCGAGCATCTGCTTCTGTTGCAGCATCTGGGCGGCGTTTTTGAAGCGTTCGTGCTCCAGCAGCCGCTCGACCAGCTCGCGCCGGGGGTCTTCGGCGGCGTCCTCGGGTCCAGAGGCCGCGCGCGGCAAGAGCATCTTGCTCTTAATGTGGATCAGAAGCGATGCGGTGTAGATGAACTCGCCGGCCACATCCATGTCGCCCGACTTGAGCTGGTTGACGTAGGCCAGAAACTGCGCCGTGATGCGGGCGATGGGAATGTCGTAGATGTCGATGTCCTGCTTGCGAATCAGGTCGAGCAGCAGGTCGAGCGGGCCGTCGTACACCTGGCCGACGAGGACCGAAAAGGGGGATTGCTCGGCCTCCTCGTCCCGCAATTTCTGCTTGGCGGCAGCCTTGTCAACGGATTTCTGGTCCACCAGTTTCGGCGGGGGAACGGGCTTGGCGGTGAGCACCAGTTGCGGGCCGGGGTGGGTTGGCTCGGCGGTGGCGGGTTCGGAGGCAGTGCGCTCCGAAGTCGTGTGCTCGGTGGACTCGTCTGCGGCGGAAGCTGCGGCTTCTGGCGTCACAACTGACCCGGCGGCAGGCGCAACCGGCCCGGCGACATTCTCCGGTTGATCGAGTTGGTCGGGCTGATCGGTCAATGCGGTTTCTTCTTCCCGTTCTCTCTGTGTTCCTGCCTGGGCTCGTCCCTTGTTTACTGGCTGCTTTTGCCGGTCAAGCTCAACCGCATGGCGGCCCGGACCTCGACCATGGTTTGCTCGGCGCGGAGGCGGGCGCGGCGGGAGCCATCCTCAAGAATCTCGATGGCCTGCGGCTCGGAGAAGCTGGCGCGGCGGTCCTGAAAGGGCTGCAAAATCCCCATCAATCCATCCGCGGCCCAACCTTTGCACTCGATGCAGCCGATGCTGGCCGTACGGCAGCCGTCGTAGACCTTGGCCAGGGTTTCGGGCGTGGAGAAGACCTTGTGCAGGTCGCCGACGGGGCACTTGTCCGGGTCGCCGGGGTCGGTGCGGCGAACGCGGGCCGGATCCGTGACCATGGTCTTCAGCTTCTTGCGCACCACCGGCTCGGGCTCGGTCAACTGAATCGTATTGCCGTAGCTCTTCGACATTTTGCGGGCGTCGGTGCCGGGCAGCTTGGGCGAGGGCGTCAACAGCACCTTGGGCTCGGGAAGAACGTACTTCTCGCCATCTGGCAGGTGCAGCCACCTCTCCATTTCGGCTTTGAGGGCTTCGTTGTTCTCATGAAGCGGAATGCGGACCTTGGGATAGAACTGGTTGAATCGCCGCGCAATTTCGCGGGTCAATTCGACGTGGGCCTGCTGGTCCTGCCCGACGGGCACAAAATCGGGCTGGTAAAGCAGAATGTCGGAGGCCATCAGCAGCGGGTAGCCGAGGAATCCGTAGGTCGATAAATCCTTGCCAGAGAGGTTTTCCTGCTGCTCCTTGTAGGTGGGCACGCGCTCCAGCCAGCCCAGCGGAGTGATCATGCCCAGCAGCAGGCTGAGCTCGGCGTGCTGCAAGACCTTGCTCTGCAAAAAGAGCACGCTTTTGGCCGGGTCAAGGCCGGCGGCCAGGTAATCGAGCAACACGTCCAGCGTGTTGGCGGGAATCTGCGAGGGGTCGGCGTAGTCCGAGGTCAGCGCGTGCCAATCGGCGATGAAGAAGTAGCACTCGTACTGGTCTTGCAGCTTGACCCAGTTGGCCAAGGCGCCCATGTAGTTGCCCAGGTGCAGCTTGCCGGTGGGACGCATACCGCTCAAAATGCGCGGACGGGAGGATGGGGTTGCAGATTCTGCCATTTTTTGTTCTTCGCTTCCAGCTTTTCGTTCTTGGGTTCCGGTTTTCGCTCTACGATTCCAGCTTTTTGCGCTTCAGTTTCAGCTTTTGCGCTTCGATTCCAGCGTGACGTCAGAAGAATCTCGCCGCCTCGCCGCAAAATCCGGGGAAAACGGCTTATCCCATTGTAGCGGCCGGCGTGAGGGGGCTTGTAGCGCAGAGGACAGCGCATCCTGCGGCCTAGATGCTGTGACCGCGTGAATTTGCAATTTCCCAGGTCCCAGAAACGGGACCTGGGGCACCCAAACTTTCGTAGCCGGCATTCCAAACCATACGGTCACGGCCCTAGACGCGCACCAAGCCCCAGAGCACCATGCGCAGCGCCGGGCCGATCAGCGCGCCCAGAATAGTTGGGCCGAGGAAGATCATCAGCATATAGCTGCCCCACATGGGAATCCGGTCGTAGGCCCGCACGGCGTTGTAGGGGAGCGTGTTGCGCAGCAGGCGGCTGCCGTCGAGCGGAGGAATGGGCAGCAGGTTGAAGAAGAAGAGGCAGAGGTTGATCAGGATGGCCAGCCGGCACAGCATCAGCAGTGCCTGCAGACTGGGGGGCGTACTCGGCACGATGCCGCCCATGAAGGCGATCAGGGCGAGCTGGTGCCCGTTGGGAACCGCGACCGAGACGGCGGCCAGCACGATGAAGGCCACCAGCACGATCAGCAGGTTGGAGGCCGGTCCGGCCAGGGTGGTCAGGTTGTCGTCGCGGACAATCTTGCGGAAGTTGCGCGTGATGACCGGGGTGGGCTTGGCCCAGCCCACCAGCATTCCGCCGAACATACTGAGCCCGAAGAAGGGGCCGAAGATCATGATGGCCGGGAAGAGCAGCGTGCCGATGGGGTCGGCGTGGTACATGGGGTTGAGCGTGATGCGCCCCTGCAGGCGGGCCGTCTGGTCGCCCAGCCGCGAGGCCATCCAGGCGTGCGCGCACTCATGCACGCTGAGCGAAAACAGGATCAGGACGAACTCGAAGACGGCGATCAGGAAGCTGCTGGGCTGCAAAGGATTCTCCACGGGCTAAATCTCAGATTAGCATGGGGGCAGGATTGGCGCGGAGGCGCATTCGGGCCTGGCTGGTGCGCACTATGTGGCGATCCGTTTCGCGGTACACTAGACCTTGGCAGGAGGACCGGGCGGTCGCTGCCGGTGGATCGGGAAACCGGGTCCGCCGGGGGAGGAAAGTCCGAACTCCGCAGGGCAGTGTGCCGGATAACGTCCGGGACGCGGGCTTCAAGGCCCGTGGACGGCCAGTGCCACAGAAAAGATACCGCCTCGGCTACCCCTCTTTCGAGAGGGCGACCCTGGAACCACCGGAAGGGTTCGCCTGGACGGATGAGTCCCAGTGCCGGGGTAAGGGTGAAAAGGTGCGGCAAGAGCGCACCGCTCCGGCGGTAACGCCGGGGGCAGGGTAAACCCCACACGGAGCAAGACCAAATAGGGAGGGAAGCAATCGCCATAGAGCCAGGCGTTGCTGCGCACCGGCCCGGTGCGCCCAGGCGGCTTGAGCAATTGCCGAAACCTCCGGGTAGGTCGCTGATGAGCGTCCGCGGCGACGCGGCGCCTAGAGGAATGACCGCACACGACAGAATTCGGCTTACAGGTCCTTCTGCCAATTCTTTCTTAGCCCCCGGCGGTGAAAATTACCGTTGGAGCAGCAAAGACGACATCCCCGGCCTGGAGAGTTTCCTGGCCGGGGATGCTTGTTTTGGGCGGTACAAACAGATTCAGAGAAATTAGTTTCTTGAAAATCGAGGTAATGAGCCAGCGATAGTACTACTCGCCTTTTCGCTGGCTCGAAGATTTATGCGGCGAATGGAATTATTATTTTGCGAATTTTACTTTCACACATCTTGCATGAGCATTCCTCATCGAGGTAGTGTTTGAAAGGTTCAGATACGTGGTCAAGTTCAATCCAAATGAACTTACGGTTATCAACTTCAACATGATGTTGCATTTTTTTATCTCCTGTCTTTAGTTAGTGGTTGCGTTTGCCGAATCATTAATTTATTGAATCGGATGCACTATTTAATCTATTAGTAAGTGCAATCGGGTATTGGAAATGCAAACTGTAGGATTCCTAAAGAATTTATCAAAAACAACTTGACAAACGAACCCTACAAATAGAAAACAGTAGTCAGGCTATCTGACAATTCTTAACTTTGATAAAGTAGCCCATTGAATAAAAATAAAATTGACAGATACGCTAAATTAAAGCGGTTTTTCCAAATCCTGCAGGGGGTAGCCGTTGCAGCTGAGCACCTTTTGCCTTAAGGGCAAAGCCATCCAGAACAGGGCAGACACTCCACAAAACCGAAAACTACTACTTTATTAAGTATAGCAGAAATTTCGACCCAAGGCAAGTTTCTTTAGGCGTCGGGTTGCTGACCCGTTGGTCCACGATACGATAAACAGATGCTGCGAGTAAAACTGTTGGAGGCTGGGGCGCGGGCGCCGGTGGTGGCCCACAAGGGCGAGGATCTGGGCTATGACCTGTTTGCGCTGGAAGGCACGGTGCTCACTGCGAGAGCCACGGTGAAGGTGAGGACCGGCGTCAGCGTCGAGGCGCGCCACCCACAGACCGGGGTGCCGCTGGGCCTGCTGGTGCGGGACCGCTCGTCGATGGCCTCGCGTGGGATTACGACTACCGGGGGGGTGATCGATGCAGGCTACCGGGGCGAGATTCTGGTGCTGATGACCAACCTGACCGATGCCGCCGTCGAATTGCAGGCCGGCGAGAAGATCGCCCAGATGATCCCGGTTCCGGTGCTGACCGGCGAGGTGGAGACCGTCGAAAGCCTGGAGGAGTCGGCGCGCGCCGGGAAGGGCTTCGGCAGCTCGGGACGCTGAGGATTCGCCGCTCGCTCTATTCCCTGTTCGCTGCCACTCTCCGTTACACTAAAGCGGTTCACCTGTTGCTGTAGAGCGGGGTTCTTGTATCCCACCCTAGCCGCAAAAACAAGACCGCGGCGAGGATGGGGCACCCCGACTCTGTGCGTAGGAGAAACGCTATAGCCTCTGGAATGCCGCACATATTAGCCCAATCCGTGGCAATTCTGACGATGCTCTTGACCGTGGCCGGAATGGGCTACTTTCTGGCCGCGACGCTGGCGGCGCGCGTCTTTCTGGCTGCACGGCGCATGCCCCTGGCAGAGTTTGCGCCCGGCGTGAGCGTGCTGAAGTCCCTCAAGGGGCTGGACCCCGGCATGATGGAGGCCTTCCGCAGCCATTGCCGCCAGAGTTACCGGGGCGAGTTCGAGCTGCTCTTCGGCGTCTCCTCGCTGGACGATCCGGCTGCGGCCGCTGTTGAAGAGTTGCAGGCCGAGTTTCCCCGGCTCTCCATACGGCTCATCGAGTGCCCCCAGCGGCTGGGGACCAACGGCAAGGTCAGTACGCTAGTGCAGCTCAGCGCCCACGCCCGCCATGATTTTCTGCTCATCAACGACTCGGACATCACCGTCTCGCCGCGCTACCTGGAGCGGGTAATGGCCTGTTTTGCCCCGGCGGCGTTCGACGGTGCCAGCAAAGCTCTGCAAGAGGTCGGGCTGGTGACCGCGCTCTATCGCGGCCGCGCCCACGGCACGCTGGCCTCACGGTTTGAGGCGCTGGGCATCGCCACCGACTTCCAGGCCGGGGTGCTGTTGTCGATGTGGATCGAGGGCGGCCTGCGCTACGGCCTCGGCTCGACGCTGGCGGTCAGCCGCGAGGCGCTCGACCGCATCGGCGGCCTTTTGCCGCTGGCCGATCACCTAGCCGACGACTACGAACTTGGCGCGCGCGTGGCGCGGTCCGGCTACCGCGTGGCGCTGAGCGCTGAAGTGGTCGAAACCGGCGTTCCGGCCTACGACTGGCGCGGCTTCGCCGATCACCAGTTGCGCTGGAGCCGCACCGTCCGCGACGCGCGCCCCTGGGGCTACGCCGGGCTCATCTTCACTCACGGGCTGGGCTGGGCCCTGCTCAACATCATCGCCAGCGGAGCGAGCCCGCTGAGCCTGTGGCTGGTGGGCCTGAGCTTTTTCCTGCGCCTCACGCTGGCTGTCACGGTGGGTGACCAAGTGCTGGGCGACCGCCAGGTGCTCCCCTGGCTGTGGCTGCTGCCGCTGCGCGACCTGGCCGCCATGGGCCTCTGGGCCGCCGGCTTTGCCGGCAACACGATTGTCTGGCGCGGCGAGCGGTTCACACTCCGGAACGGAAAACTGCACAGAGTGGGCGAATCGGTGCGGTAATCAGCCTTGCGGGCCAACTCCCGAGCTCTCAGGCGACGGCCGGAGCCTTCATGAAGTCCAGGGCGCGCGTCAGGTAGGACTTCAGGTCGCGGCGGTGGACAACTGCGTCGAGAAAGCCCTTTTCCAGCAAAAACTCCGCGCGCTGAAAGCCTTCGGGCAGCTTCTGGCGGATGGTCTGCTCGATGACCCGCGGTCCGGCGAAGCCAATCAGAGCGCCCGGCTCGGCTATGTTCAGGTCGCCCAGCATGGCGAAGCTGGCCGAGACGCCGCCGGTGGTGGGGTCGGTCAGCACGCAGATGTACGGCACTTTGGCGTCGTCCAGTTGCGCCAGCGCGGAGGAGATTTTGGCCATCTGCATCAGGCTCGCCACGCCCTCCATCATGCGCGCTCCGCCCGAGGCCGCGACGACGATGAGCGGTTTGCGGCCCAACCGGGCGCGGTCCACGGCGCGGGCAATGGTCTCGCCCACCACGGCGCCCATCGAGCCGCCGATAAAACCGTACTCCATGGCGCTGACCACCACCGCGTGAGGCCCTAGCTGGCCCACTGCGTTCAGAATGGCGTCGTCCAGGCCGGTAGCCTCCTGCGCCTTGCGCAGCCGCTGCTTGTAGGGCTTGATGTCGGTAAAGTTCAACGGGTCGGTCGAGCGCAGCCCGGTGTCCACCAGCTCATAGCCGGGTTCGAGCAGCAGGTCGATGCGCTGCCGGGCGCCGATCTTGAAGTGGTGCTGGCACTTGGGGCAGACGTTCAGGTTGGCTTCCAGACCCGCCTTCCAGATGGCCGCGCGGCAGGCCACGCACTTGATCCACAACCCCTCAGTGCGCACCGTCTTGCCGGCCGCGTCCGCCGTCTCGGGGGCTGTGCCGGCCGGGCCGGACTCGTACTCGCCGCTTTCACGCTTGAACCAGGACATTCAACCTCACTCTCAAATCAGGGAACCGCTCAAAAATAGGGAACCGAATCAGGGAACGGGTCAAATCCGGCCTCTACTGGCTTCCCTCAGGCCGGCCGGCGAACTTCCAGCCTCCCGGCTCTTCGCCCCCATCAATATTCTATGCCGCGCTGGGCCAAAATCCCCTTTTGGTAGGCGTGCTTTATATCGCGCATCTCGGTCACCGTATCGGCCAGCTCCACCAGCAGGGGGTGGGCGTTGCGCCCGGTCAGAATCACATGCACCCCCTCGGGCCGCTGGCTGAGCGTTTCGGCCACCACCGCCGCATCCAGCATTCCGTAGCCGATGGCGTAGTTGATCTCATCCAGCACCACCAAATCCCACTCACCCGAGCCGATCGCCTCGCGCGCCTCGGCCCAGGCCACCTCCACCAGCCGAATATCCTCCGCCGTGGCCTCCGCGCCGCCCACCTTCACAAAGCCCCGCCCCATCGGCCGGATGACAAACCCCTCGCCGAAAATCCCGGCCGCCTTCAGTTCGCCGCTCTGCCAGGAGCCTTTGAGGAACTGGATCATCAGCACCCGCATCCCGTTACCCACGGCGCGCAGAGCCACTCCCAGGGCGGCGGTGGTCTTGCCCTTGCCGTCGCCTGTATTGATCAGAATCAGTCCTCGATGGGAATCGGTCATCTTCAGTTGTCAGTAAACAGTTGTCAGTAGTCAGTGATCAGTGGCCAGTTCTGAGTGGTCAGCCGAAAGCGAATCAAAAAACCGCAAGACGGGCGAACTGGCAATCTCCGCTCCCCGGAGTCCATTGCCAACGGAGTGCCGGAAACTGACAACTGATTACTGACGACTGTTCAGTGTCCTCCGTGATATGGATGGCCCGTCAAAATTGTAAATGCCCGGTAGATCTGCTCGGCTACCACCAGCCTGGCCAGCGCGTGGGCCAGCGTCATCGGTCCCAGCGAGAGCAGCAGGCTGGCCCGCTGGCGGGCGCCATCGCTCCATCCGTTGGCAGGCCCAATGGCGAAGACCATCTGCTGCGTCCCCTCGTCGCGTTTGGCGCCCAGCCAGGCCGCAAAGGCCTCACTGCTCATCTGCCGCCCGCGGCTGTCCAGGAGCACGGCCACCACCGGCGTGCGCCCCTCGTGCCGCGCCAGCCAGTTCAGCAGCGCCTCCTCCGTGCGAAAGGCCTCGGCCGAGCAGCGGGCAAAGGCCGCGCAGCGCTCCAGATAGACCGCCGTCAGGGCGTCGAAGGGGTCTTTTGCGCCGAAGCGCGCGCCGATGTGGGCCAGTGTCAGTTTCACGAAATCAGAGCCAGCCCCCTGGAAGGAGAATAACCCGCCGCATCGCAAACTGCATCAGGCGACGCAAATCTGGTGCAAAAGGCCACTTTTTCGGGCGTTGGGAGGGCTGCCGCCCAAGGTGCCAAAAGCAGTCAAAAATCGCCAATTTTGGAATTTCCACATCCACTTTTTCATATTTTCCTATTCCATCGCATAATGCGTAAGATGGAGCCTGCATGCAACTTATTTATTTTCAATCATCGACAGACAACCTCGCCAAGCCGGCGGGAATGGCCACTATCATGCATATACATACTGCCAAACCGTGCCTCGTTTTCTTGGAACCGAGTTCTCCTGGGTGTAATACAGGGGAGAAGACAAATAGATTTTTCATTGAATGCTCTACATTGTTTGTCTTTCAGCAGCGGATCGGGTTCACGCCCCCCTCCCCGGCCGGGATACCGAAGCACAAGCAGCAAATTGGGAAGTTCCCTGGATAGGGCTTTTGGTTCCCACGAATTTTTTGGGGGGGAAGTTGATGCGATTTTTCCGGTTGCAGAATTTGTTTCTGATGTTGGGCTTGTTGGCCATAGTTTGCTTCATGGCGAGCACCACAGCCCCGGTCGCTCTCGCTCAAACCAATACCACGGGCGCGATTGCCGGAGTTGTTTCCGATTCCACGGGCGCAATCATTCCCGGCGCAACCGTAACCATCACCAGCCTGGCCACCGGCTCAACCCGCGCCATCACCACCAGTCCCGCGGGCGAGTATCGCGTCTCGCAGCTGCCTCCGGGGTCCTATTCCATCACCGTCGTGGCGGCCGGCTTTGAAAAGACCAGGCAGACCGTCGCTATAGGTCCGGGCTCCGTCGTTTCCGCCAATCTTACTCTGACCATCGGCAAGGCCAGCGAGACTGTCGAGGTCACCGGCAGTGAAGTTCCGATGCTGCACGTGGATGACGCCCAGATCTCCACTACGTTTACGGAAAAGCAGATCCTGACCCTGCCGAACCCCGGAAACGACCTTACCTTCGTCGCTCAGATCGCTCCCGGCAGCATGATGAATACCCAGACAGGTTCAGGCGGGTATGGAAACTTTTCGTCGTTTGGCCTGCCTGGCACGGCGAATACCTTTACCGTCAATGGTGGCTACTACAACGATCCGTTCCTCAACACCAGTAATTCCGGCGCCACCAACCTGCTGCTCGGCGCCAATGACATTGCCTCCGAAACCGTCACTTCGAATGCCTATAACGCATCCTTCGGCGGCTTGGGTGGCGCGCAGGTCTCTGAAGTGACGCGCTCGGGCGGAAACCGGGTCCACGGCAATGCCTCCTACTGGTGGAATGGCCGGGTGATGAACGCCAACGACTACTTCAACAAGAACCCCATCACCTCGCCTGGCGGTGTCACCCCGCGCCCCTTCGACAACGCGAATCAGTGGGCGGCGGCCATCGGCGGCCCCATCCGGCATGACAAGACCTTCTTCTTCATCGACTATGAGGCTCTTGATGTCGTTCTGCCTACCCGCGCCACCATCTACGCTCCTGATGCCAGCTATCAGGCGCAGGTGCTGACTAATCTGGCAAACAATGGCTTGAGCTCTGAAATTCCGATCTACAAGAACATCTTCAACCTTTACAACAACGCCCCAGGTGCCTGCTTCACCCCCGCCTGCCAATACACTTCGGACGCGGATGCAAATGGCTACGGTACGGTGGTGTTCAACGGCACGGCAGGCAACTACACCCATGAGTGGCTGCTCAACGGCCGCATCGATCATGCCCTGACCAGCAAGGACCATCTCTTTGGCCACGTAACCATCGACAGAGGTGTGCAGGCCTCTTTCACCAGTGTTTTGAATCCTTTGTTTGATGCATTCAGCTCACAGCCCTCTTACGCGGGCCAATTGGGTGAGCAGCATTCCTTTTCGGCCGCGCTTACCAACCAGTTCCTCTTTTCCGTCAATCACTATGTTGCGGTTTTCAGCAACGCGAACGAGTCAGCCTCGGAGCAGATCGTGCCGTTCTCCCTCATCTTTGCGGACGGGGATCTGGGAAACAACACTCCCTACACCGGTACTGCATGGCCTGGTGGATATAATTTGATCTGGCCCCAGGGGCGCAACGTCACCGGCTACCAGTTCCAGGACGACCTGAGCTGGACCAGGGGCAAGCACACGTTGAGCGTGGGATGGACCATGCGCCGCGACGACATCACCGACTTCAGCCCCTCGGAGTACACCACCTCTCCAGAAGCGTATACGTCGAACGCCAGCTTCGAGCAGGGCTATGTCGACTCATGGAGTGAGAACTTTCCCACTCGGCCCACCCAGCCGGTTGCACTCTACGCCATGGGATGGTACGTCCAGGACCAGTGGAAGCTGCTGCCCAGCCTGACCCTGACCTACGGCCTGCGCATGGAGCACAACTCCAATCCGGTCTGCCGGACGAACTGCTTCGCGCACCTCTCCGGCGACTTTGCCAACGTGCCCACCAGCACTTCGACCCCATACAACAAGCTGATCGCCTCCAACCTCAGCAAGGCTCTGCCCGACTTGCAGAAGATCGGCTGGGAGCCCCGTGTCGGCTTCGCCTACCTGCCCTTTGGAGCCGGAAGCAAGACCACGATTCGCGGCGGATTCGGAATGTTTGCCGACGCCTTTCCGGGAATCATCGCCGACGACCTGCTCAACAATGCTCCGGTCAATGTTCCGTTTACGATCTCCGGGCCGGCCTATGGTGGCCCGAATACATTGCTCGTACCCGGCGCAACTGGACCCACTACTCCTTGCAGCAACACCAGTGGTTGCCCAGGCGTAAGCGCCCAATCCATCGCGGCCGCCTCTAACGCGGCATTTCAAAACGGATTCTCGTCTGGGGAGAGCTTTGCGACGATTTCCGGCGCAGTCCCTGCTTTCTCTGCACCCAACATGACGAACCCGGCAACGAAGATCAAGAACCCGACCTACGAAGAGTGGAGCCTGGCCATCGAGCAGCAGTTGGGCAGGTTCGACACCGTCTCCATCATGTACGTCGGCAACCACAGCTATCATGAGCCGGAGCTCAATAGCGGCATCAATGCCTGGAACTCCGGCCGATTGACAGGCTTTCCCGAGCTCCCCAACACCGCTCCCAATCCGAACTTCGGCGATGTCACCGAGGTATCGAGCTCCGCCAATGGGAATTTCAACGGCGTCGTGCTCTCGGAGCAGCACCGGTCGAAAAGCCTCACGCTGACCTTCAACTACCAGTGGAGCCACGCGCTCGACGAGATTTCCAACGGCGGTTTCAGCCCGTTTTCCGGCAACAGCGTCTACCCCTCCAACCCCTTCAATCTACGCCAGAACTATGGCAACGCGGACTACGACATCCGCCAGTACGTAAGCGCCAGTTATGTCTATGATCTCCCGCATTTCGCGGGACCAAAGGTGCTGGTTGATAACTGGGAGTTTTCTGGAACCGTCTTCCACAGCACCGGATTGCCCTTCTCGGTGATCGATACCGGGACCGCCTACGGGATCGCCAACTACAGCGTCAACGGTACACCGAACCCGCTCTATGCGCGGCAGATCGCGCCCATCAGCGGCCACACCCACTGCGGCGGCAACGCGGCTGCCAACGGAAACCCTTGCGCCTTTGCGTCGGACTTCGCCCCCGACGTCTATGATTCCAATGGAAACCTGATCAGCCAATCGGCGACCGACTTTGGTCAGTCCCGCCGCAACCAGCTCTATGGCCCCAACTACACCGATGTTGATTTCGCGGTGACCAAGGGCTTCACCATGCCTCACTGGGAGACGGCCAAATTCAAGGTTGGCGCGCAGTTCTTCAACCTCTTCAACCACCCGAACTTCGGGCAGCCCTACAACAATGTTGCTTCGCCAGGGCTAGGAACCATTACCTCCACGGTGAACACGCCAACCTCGATTCTCGGATCGTTCCTGGGTGGCGATGCCTCTCCGCGGCTCATCCAACTGATGGCGAAGTTCGACTTCTAAACCCAGGCAGCAACCAGCAAAATAAAGGGCGCCCCGCGGGGCGCCCTTTATTTGTGTTGATGAGACTTTTCAGCTTGAAGCTTTCCGGTAAAACCTCCGTCCCCTGAATAAATCAGAAAATCAGGAGTTTTTCCGGGCAGCCTTCTTCGCGGCAGCCTTTTTGACCGGGACTTTTTTGGCGGCTGCCGGTTTTGCCGCCGCAGCTTTCTTCGCCGTGGCTTTCTTCACAGCGCTCTTTTTGACAGCGCTCTTTTTGACAGCGCTTTTCGTGACGGCAGCCGTTTTGACCGCAGGCTTTTTCACTGCAATGCTCTTCTTTGCAGCCTTATTTGGCTTGGGCGCGGAAGCAGGCTTTGCCGCAGCCTTGGTTTTGGCTGCAACTTTCTTTGCCACGGGCTTGGCCTTGGCGGCTAGCGGCTTGGCTTTGGCGGCAGCTTTCTTTGCCGGAGCCTTCTTCGCCGCGGTTTTCCTGGTCACGGATGCAGCCTTGGCGGCGGCCGGCTTGGCCTTCGCGGAGGCTTTTTTGCGCGCGGCCACGGTCTTTTTAGCCAGTGCGGCCTTCAGTTCGGCGTCAAACTCGGCCGGGCTGAACGGGCGCGCCGACTTGCGCAGCCTTTCGATGTCATAAAAAGCGCGGCGCTCAGTCAGAAAGACGTGGACGACAAAGTCCACGTAGTCGAGCAGAATCCACTCGCCCTGGCGGCGGCCCTCGACGGAGTTGGGAAAGACGCCAAACTCCTTTTTGAGCCGGTGCTCGATCTCGTCGGCAATGGCGATGGCCTGGCGGTCGTTCGAGGCTGAGGTGACCAGGAAAAAGTCCGAAAGCCCCGAGTCGATGGGGTCGAGCTCGAGGATGCGGGTATCCTCGCCTTTTTTGTCTTCACAGACCTGGGCAGCGGCCTGCACCAGAATACGCGTTTGCTGATGGTGGTCCTGAACAGTTGCCATGCGTTGCTATTGGTCTCCGAGTTTCATCCTAGCCTTTCAACCGGGCGGGGGCAAGCTGGATTATCAGCGATAGAGGCCGTGAGCGCGAATGTAATCCGAAACGGGACCGGGAAGCAGTTCGCGGCCTATCGCCTGGCCTCGGTCTTCATGCTTGTGTTTGCGCACCCGTGCCGGGTCTTGAAACTGAATCAGCTCGCGATTTTGAACTTGCTCTCGAATTCGCACTTGGTTCCCAATCCGCACTTGCTCGCGAATTCGCACTTGCTCTCTAATCCGTAGTTGCTCTCGGATCTCCGACGCGCTGATCTCGACCTGCAGGCCCGGAAGCAGGTAAAGCGGAGCCTGATCGCCGGCCGAATTGCGCAGCGTGTAGCGCTGCACCTCAATTGCTCCCGTAATTCCTTCGGCAAACTCTTCGGCTCTTTCTCCGGAGCAACGGGCAGTTTGCGGCCGGGAGACAAGGCTGAGCCCCTCGGGCAGCATGGCCTCCAGATCGTCCAGCCGCTGACCCGGCCGCGAGGCGACAATCAATGGCGCCACAAAGGGAATCTCGGCCGCGCCACGCCAGCGCCTGAGCCCGGTAAACGAGTCGGCCCCCATCAGGCAAAACAGCGCGCCCCCGGGCGGCAAGCCGGCGCGCAGCCGGTGCAGCGTTTGCAGCGTGAAGTTGGGCTCGCCGGAGGGCTTGGGGGCGTCGGCTAATGAGACGATAAAGCCTGGAGTCGAGCCGATGGCCAGCCGGGTCATCTCCAGCCGGTCAGCGAAGGAGGCCGTCGATCCCTTCGGTTTGAGCGGCTGCGTGCCCACTGGAGCAAAGAGCACGGTGTCGAGGCCGAGCGCTGCCTGGGCCGCCCGCGCCACGGCCAGATGACCAAGATGGGGCGGGTCGAAGCTGCCCCCGAAGAAGGCTACGCGGCGTCCGTGAAGTGCAGGCTGACCCATTGCCGGCTGATCCATCCGTTTATGTTAGCTGGTGATGGGCCTTCTGTTAACATCGGAGCAACGACGATGCGCTACTTGATTGCAATTCTCGCCCTGGCTGGAGTGGTGGTTTCCGCTCTGGCTCTTCAAGTTCACTATTCGACCGGAGTCGAGCCCTGCTCGATCAACGCGACCTGGGATTGCGGCGTCGTGAATCACAGCCCCTTTGCCGAGATCGCACACGTCCCGGTGGCGGCCATCGGCATTGCCGGCTACCTGATACTGGCCGGCCTGGCGCTGGCGCGGCAGCGTTTTCTGGTTTTTCTGGCCGCTCTGGTGGGGCTTGGTTTTGCTCTTCGCCTGACCTCCATCGAGGAATTTGCCTTGCAGACCTGGTGCCTTTACTGTGTGATTTCGCAGGTGCTCATCGCGCTTATCACGCTACTCGGCCTGGGATGGTTTTGGACTGAATATATTGCCCTGAAGCGGGCCAGCCGCGTAGCGTAATAAACCTTTACTTTATTGGTGCATTATTTGACTTCTTCCCTGCCGCTTGCCTTGCGCTGGTAGACTTGAGCCAAACCAAATGTTCTTCAAGCAAAAATACGCTCGCTGGATGTACGAATGGGAGACGCGGCTGACCACGCGCGATGAAAATCGCGTGGTGCGCCCGCTGGAGTGGGGCTTCGAGTGGATTGCGCCCTTCCTGCGCGAGAACGGCTTTGCCGAGGCGCTGCCCGGCCCGGAGGTCGCGGCCGACCCCGCGCTGGCCGAGGCCGCCATGGTGCTCATCAACCAGTTCCTCATTCGCCATAGCGACAGCTTCTTCGGCTACCGGCGGCCCACCGACTTCCGACTCGAAGAACGGGCTCCGCAACTGTATCCCACCAACGTGCGCCCGGAGACGCTGGCTCAGGACGCCGCGATCAAGCAGCAGGCATCTGCAGGAAAGACGCCGCCGGCGCAGTTTCTGCGCTTCACCTCGCCGGAGCGGACGCCCTACCCGGAAAACGACCAGGTCAATGCCCGCTGGTATCCCGCGCCCGCGCACGGGGATTCCAACCGGCCCCGGCAGGCCATTGTGGTTTTGCCGCAGTGGAATGCCGACGCCTTCAGCCACAACTCGCTGTGTGCCATCTTTAACCGGATGGGCATTTCGGCGCTCAGGCTCTCCCAGCCCTACCACGACATTCGCCGGCCTGCCGAGCTGGAGCGCTCCGATTACGCCGTCAGCGCCAACATCGGCCGCACCCTCTCGGCCTGCCGCCAAGCGGTGGTCGACATTCGCTGCTGCCTGGATTGGCTCGAAGAACAGGGCTACGAGCACTTCGGCGTGCTGGGTACCAGCCTAGGCTCCTGCTACGCCTTCCTGGCCAGCGCACACGACGCGCGGCTCAGGGTGAACGCCTTCAACCACGCGTCCACCTCCTTCGGCGACGTGGTCTGGGCCGGCCAGAGCACTCGCCACATCCGGCAGGCGCTGGCCGAGGCTGGCCTCTCGCAGGAGCGCATCCGGGCCCTGTGGGCAGCCATCAGCCCTTGCAGCTATTTCCCGAAGATTGTCCGTCCCGAGGTTCGCGGCCGGCAAAAAAAGGTGCTGGTCGTCTACGCCAACTACGATCTGACCTTCCCCAAGGAGTATTCGCTTCAGGTGATCGATGCCTTCCGCCGCATCGGCCTCAACTTTGAGCCGCGTGTGCTGCCCTGCGGCCACTACACCACCGGCGAGAGCCCCTATAAGTTCATTGACGGCTGGTACATGGGCTCGTTTGTCTACCGCGCCTTCAAGGCTCAGCGCGAAGAGCGCGCCGCCAGCCTGAACTCCATGGCTGCCGTCTGTTCGGCCTCCATTCCTTTGTCCGAGCCGGAAGAGGAAGCTGCCCTCCGCTAGGGCGCTGGTCCCGTTCCGGTCAGTGGTGTTCATCGCGGCGGCCACTGGATTGCGGCGGGGTGAGTTCATCGGTCTCAAGTGGGAGGACGGCCGCGCTGATCCATCCCAGGCGCTCCGTAGTGAACCAGAACATCGGCAAGCTGAAGGCGGTAGCCTCCGCAGAGTGAGGCCAGCCGCAACCATGCTGGGAATCACAAAGCTAATCGGCTGGCACACCTTCAGGCGCAGATACGCCACGCTGCTCAAGTCCAGTGGGGCTGATGTGAAGGTTGTCCAGGACTCGCTCCGCCATGCCAACGCCAGAATCACGATGGAGCTGTACGCTCAGGCGCTCACTCAGGACAAGCGAACAGCACAAACCAAGGTCGTCCAGATGATCCTGCTGAAAACCACCCTACCGTTAGCGGCGGCGGGGTGAAGCCTGTTCCCGTACAGGGCGCAGATCATGGCACCCTTGTCTATGTTGGACCCTTGTGGACCCGCGCTGAAAGGGAACGAACTTCAAAATACGCTGTAAGTTATTGATTTTAATGGTGGGCGCTGCAGGATTTGAACCTGCGACTTCCACCGTGTGAAGGTGGCACTCTACCGCTGAGTTAAGCGCCCCCCGTGGGAACTCCAACGAGGGCTGGCGACGGACACGCCAACTTGGCATCCCTTGGACTAGAGTAACATCAGCGAGGCTTTGCGGCCAACCCCCAGTGGCCAAATGGGGTCGGCCAAGCTACCTCCGTCTACCCGCGATGCGCTGGAAATTCAGATCAATCCGGTCCGTAGTCCGCTTCCTGCTCGACGGGAGCGCCGGGCTGTATGCAAATTCAGGACTGGACAGCCCTGAATTTGCAGGATCTGCTCTGGCTGCGGGCCCAGGTTTGATTCAGGACTCAGGTTTTGCCGGTTCGGGCTTCGCAGATGCGGGCTTCGTAGGTTTGGGTTGGGCCAGTTCAGGCGCAAACGGCCAAAGACGGGACAGTTCAGGACCGTCGGGGGCGGAGTTCATTGCCCTGGCCGCCCGAACGGACGGCGACCGCTCCGGTGCACGCCCAAACCTGCCTGCGAACGAGGATTCCGGCCCGGAAGCCCTATATTCTGCGCAACCTTCCGGCCCGGATGGGGTTTTAGAAGACATGGCAGCCCTGGTGCTGGACAATACGGCCTTGGGAGCTGGAGGGGGGCGAAGACCAGCCGCGGAGGGCGGGCTGGACCCGGCCAGCGACGCCGCCATCATGCTGCGAGTGGCAGCGGGAGATGAAGCGGGATTCACCTACCTGGCAGAGAAATTTCACCGTCCGATGATCAATTTTCTTTATCGGATGGTGCATAACCAGGCCATTGCCGAAGAATTGGCGCAGGATGTTTTTCTGCGCGTTTACCGCTCGCGCCAGAGCTACCGGGCCGAGGCCAAGTTCACCACCTGGCTTTACCGCATCGCCACCAATCTGGCGGTGAATTACGTGCGCGACAACCGGCACGAGCGGGCCGCGCAGAGCGTTTATCTGGACGAGCCCGACGAGGAGAGCGGCACAAAGCCGGATGTGGCCGACGATGAACCATCAGCAGAGCAGCGCCTGCTGCGCGAGGAGCGGATGAAGGCGATTCAGGCGCATGTGATGGCCCTGCCCGAACGGCAGCGCATGGCGGTTTTGATGCACAAGTACCAGGAGCTGGATTACCGCGAGATCGGGGAGGTGCTGAAGCTGAGCGAGTCGGCGACCAAGTCGCTGCTCTTCCGCGCCTACCAAACGCTGCGCGATAGGTTAAGGAATTTTGTTTGATGGCGAAGTTCGGATTTGGTTTGACTGAGATTTTTGGAGCTGCTTGACCACGATTTGGGTGGAGCGAAATTTGGTTGGAGTAGTGGAAAGAGCCGGGATCGGCTGGCGGAAAGCGAGGTAGGAGCGATGGAACGGAGACTCAAGAACGAGATGAACTCCGGGTGCGGCGAAATGGACCGGAAGCTGGCGGAGTTGCTGCTCGAAGCGGCCGCAGCGCCTGCCGCTTCGCCGGGCTCGGCCGCCGCTTTGCCCAATCCGGTTGCTGCTTTGCCCAATAAGCTGCAAGCGCATCTGGCCGGGTGCGCGCGCTGCCGCCGGGAGCTGGAGGAACTGCGGGCGACCATGGCTCTGCTGGATTCCTGGGAGTCTCCCGAGCCGAGCCCTTATTTTCTGACCCGGCTGGAGGCCCGGCTGCGCGAGGAGCGCGAGGCTGAGCCGGCCGGCTGGCTGCAAGGCGGAATTGCCCGGCTGCGCGCCCGCTTCGCCTACGGGCCGCAGACCCATCTTCGTCCGCTGGCGGCCATGGCGATGACCGTGCTGTTGCTGGTGGGTGGCGGGGCCTACCTGAACATCACCGATTGGCTCCAGCCGCCGCAGGCCGCTCCCGGACAGGCCGCCGTGGTGCACGAGCTGCAAACCATGGACAGCAACGCCCAACTGCTGGATCAGTTGGAGGCGCTCTCCAGCAACAACGAGAACGGAAACTGAGGCAGTCGAGTGAATTCTGGGAAGTTGAGCAGTTGAACGAATTCGGGAGCGTGGGTGCCTTCTGGAATTCTAGAGAATGGCCGGCCCTGTTTGCGCGCTTTTAGCAAAGGTAGAAGGCAAGCGGCGGAAGAGCGGAAACGCGGGAAGATTAGGTGGGAGAGCAAGGGAGATGTTGGCCAGGGCACACAATGCGAAACGGATAAGCTGCGCGGCGATCGTGACGGCAAGCGTGATTCTTTGTCTGCCGACGGCCTGGGCTCACGGTCCCCGCACGGGCGGCGCTGCCGCCTTCCAATTCGCCCAGGAGCAGGACGGCAGCATGGAAGCGGCAAGACCAGGAAATGAGAACCGTCCAGCCATGCAAGGCCTGGGCCGGCCGCAAGCCAATGACCAGCAGCGTCCGGCGCCGGGCTATCCGGCAACCGCGCCCCATTCCGCTTATCCGGGTTCAGGTTATCCCGGTTCCGGCTACCCGAGTTCCGGCTACCTGCGCCCGGCTTACCCCGGTCCCACGTACCCCGGCAGGTCTTATCCGGGTACGCCTTATGTGGGCACACCTTATTCGGGTCGGTCTTATTCGGGCACGCCTCATTCAGGGCGGCCAGGCCCATCCCGCCCCGCTTATCCAGGCTATGCGCCGGCTCCAGCTCAGCCAAGCCGCCTGGGCGAGTGGCTCAACCAGCACCGCAATCTGCCCGTCCAGGAGCAGGAGAGGGTGCTGCGCGGCGATCCCAGCTTCCACCGGCTCCCGGCTACCGAACAGCAGCGGGTCATCCAGCAGTTGCATGAGGTGGACCGGTTGCCCGAGCCCGAGCAGCAGCGTCGGCTGGGCCGTGCCGAGATGATCGAGCGCCTGTCGCCCCAGGAGCGGATGCAGATCAACCTCTCCGCGCGCCGCTGGGCCGCTCTGCCGCCGGATCGCCAGGCGATTGTGAAGCGCGCTTTCCAGGATCTGCGCCGAGTTCCCCTGGAGCAGCGCCAGACGGTGCTCGATTCCACCCGCTACCGGGGCGTCTTCACCCCCGAGGAGCGTGGGATTCTTTCCGATTTGCTGCGCGTCGAGCCCTACCGGCCGATGCAGTAGCAGAAGCCCCGAGACGGGCTGCAGAGCCGCTGACCCTTCGCGTTCTAGGTCTCTGACCGCTTCATGTTGTACCTATGTGGGTGCCCCCCCATCCTGGCGGTTGTCATCCTGAGCGAAGCGCAGCGGAGTCGAAAGCCTACTTCTTGAACTTTTTCGCGCAAAGGTGGGAAACCACGAACCCAAGGCGCGCAAGCGCCGGCTACCGCACCGCAGGTGCTTCAGTCCGCCACCATGCACTCCCCTGGCAGAATCGGCCGCGTCCGGGGCAGCAAGCCGCGCCAGGCCGCCAAGCCCATCAGCGCCAGCGCGCCCACAAAGACTGCCAGCTTGACCAGGTTGGTTGCGCCGGTTTGCGGCAGAGCCTTCCACAGCACCAGCAGCAGCGTCTGCGCCGCCGTCACCGCCCAGACCGAGCCGTAGAAGTAGCGCCGTTCCGTGCCCTCGCCCCTGGTTGAAGGCCCCACGCGCGGCAGCTTGCCCGCCGCGCCCATGAGCACAATCACCGCCGCCAGCGGCAGGTACGCGTAGTTGTAAATCTGTTTCATCTGCCAGACGCCGGTCGCGGTGGCGATCCCCAGCCCGGCCAGGTTCAGCAGGGCGTAGCTCAGGACGGCATTCCAGGCGAAGGTGTAGCAGACCTTCCGGTAGAGCGGATTCGGTTTGTCCTCGTCGAAGCGCAGGATGTAGGGCCCCGGCTCGGCACCCGGCAGCCGTCCGCGCAGAACCCCCATACCCGTGCCCGCCAGCACCAAGCCCAGCCACGCCGAGTTCCACCAACTGAAGCCGTGCGCAAAGAGCGAAAAGGTCAGCGGTCCGGGCGCCAGAAAGAAGACCCAGATCCAAATGGGCCAATGCGCCAGCCGGTAGAGGCGCGTATTCCGCGTCCGCATCTTCCGTTCCTGGGCGTATTCCACCTTACCCTTGTATTCCATGCGAAAAAGTCTCGCAGAGCCGCCACCGGCGCGTCAATCCTCCCTGGGCTACAATGGAAGGTGGGCTAAGGCCAATCTTTTTTGCGCGTTGAGCGCAACCTGAGCAAGGAGTTTCAAATCTTATGGCGATTCCCGCCACTCATTTGCGTCCCGGCATGATCATCAAGCACAACGACCAACTGCACCTGGTCTTCAAGGTCGAGCACCGCACGCCGGGCAACCTGCGCGCCTTCATCCAG
>Ga0326727_10006916_pt1 | contig 30594 bp, 25 predicted proteins | sample MB2enrmetagenome_FD_207643 | JGI IMG/M metagenome (GOLD analysis project Ga0326727, IMG submission 207643) | Lab enriched peat soil microbial communities from McLean, Ithaca, NY, United States - MB29MY | ecosystem: Environmental > Terrestrial > Soil > Wetlands > Peat | place: USA: New York... | reverse complement strand
TCATAATTCAACATTCATAATTCATAATTTTATGATCATTCCCTGCATCGACTTGATGGATCGCAAGGTTGTGCAGCTCGTCCAGGGCAAAGAGAAATTCCTCGAGCTGCCAGACCCGCTTGCCGTACTCGAAAAATTCTCCGCCTATCCGGAAATTCAAGTGATCGATTTGGACGCGGCGATGGGCAACGCCCAAAACAACGCGGAAATCGTGCGCGAGCTTTGCCGCCGCAAGCCCTGCCGGGTGGGTGGAGGCATCCGCAGCACCGCGCGGGCTCAAGCGGTGGTGAGCGAAGGGGCACTCAAGGCTATTGTGGGCAGTAGCGCCTTCACCTCACAGGGCATTAATCAGGAATTCCTGTGTGAGCTCGGTGCTGCCGTGCCGCGCGAAAAAATCCTGATTGCGGTGGATTCACTGGGCGATCGCGTGGCCATTCACGGTTGGCGGGAAACGCTGCCGTTCACCTGTGCGCAGGTGCTGCCCCAGCTCGAACCCTACTGCTCAGGATTTCTCTGCACTTACATCGATGGGGAAGGAAGATTGCAGGGAACCAACATCGATTGGTTTCGCAGTTTGCGGGCCGTTACCCAGCTCCCCATTACCGCGGCGGGCGGAATCACTACAGACGAAGAAATCGCAGCGCTGGAGGAACTCGGCATGCATGCCGCGCTGGGAATGTCCATCTACCGCAAGGTCTTCCCGGAGTTTTTCACCGGACGGCAGCCAAGTGTGTGTTGAATGATGGTCAAAGTTCAAAGTCGAATGTCGTAAGCGGGAACGCGTCGCTGGAAACAGTAATCCAGCCGGTAAAAAGTGTTCGATAGTCGGGCTAACCATCCAACGTCCAGTCCTTGCGGTACTGCCTCTTCAAATAATCATTCGCCTCTGGCGCGTTGGTTATGCGCCCTTCAGCCGGGTCATAGTTCAGCTTCTTCCCGACGCGATGTGCGACCAACCCCAGCAACATCTGCTCAATCATTACCCCAGAGTAGTCAAAGTCGCAGTGTGTCTTGCTGCTGGTCCCGTGGACCGCCCCGTCATATTTGCCCTTGCAGGCCGCAATCCACTCCAACTGGAAGGGGTCGGCATCCAGGGGGCGGCCGCTCTTCTCGGCTTCCAGAATCGAATCCACGTCTGTGTTCGGCAATCCCAGGGCCGCCGGCAGGCCATTCTCGAGGAATTGGACCGTGGGGAACCCGTTCGGCCCCGGCTGCGCATTCGGAAACGCCGTGAAACCACGCGGCAGCGGAGGAGGTGCTGATGCTGGACGCGCCACCCGTCTCGCCCCCGCGGGATGTTGCGTCGGCATTCCGGTCCCGTTCACCAGCCGTTCCAGGTCTTGGCTCGAACGCCGCCGATAGTACGTCATATCCCCGTCGTCATTGTTGGGAATGATGACGCGAGACGTGAAGTCGCATACGATGCTGCCCTTGGTGCCTTCGAAGATCGCGCCGTTACCCATCTTGCTCACATCGATGTAGCTTTCAGGAGACGAAGGCTTCAACCCGCCCTGGTACCACACCAATTCCACCGGCCCCCTCCACTGATTCGCCGGATGGGTGAAGTGCGCCTTCAGCTTCACCGGACATATGTCGGGATTGTACTTGTCGCTGACATCCTGGTCGACCTCGATTGCGATCGGCGCGCCGGCATCAACGGCGTTCCACGCCAGGTCCATGGTGTGCGCGCCCATGTCGCCCATCTGCCCCACTCCGAAGTCCCGGTACATGTTCCAGAACAGGCAGTTCAAGCCGCTGGAGCCGCCGAAGTACTGAGGGCTGTAGGGATGGTGCGGCGACGGTCCGATCCACTGCTCGTAGTGCAGCACCGACGGCTCCCTTCCCTGGCCTTCCGGATATCCCGGCCGCGGCAGTTGCCGACTGTCCCAGCTATGTACGACCTTCAGGTCACCGACGGCTCCATCCAGAATCAACTCGCGTACCCGCGCGAAGTTGGGATACGCGTGGCGCTGCGTCCCGTGCTGGGTGGCCACCTTGGCCTTGCGCTTAAGATAATTTGCACGCACGGTTCGCGCTTCCTCCACGCTGATTCCCAGCGGTTTCTCGCAGAACACGTGCATATTGCGGTTCAGCGCCCAGTTGGCGATAAAGGCATGGTGATGATCCGCCGAGCAGATGACCACTGCCTCGATATCCTTCTGCTCCAGGCAATGTCGCCAGTCGGAGTAGGTCTTCGCCCCCGGGAAAAGCCGGAGGGCCTCACTTGTGCGCAGATCGTTGACGTCGCAGAGAGCCACGACGTTTTCATTGCAGAGCGATTTATAGTGGGCCGTGCCCCGGCCCCATACGCCGATGAGAGCGATATTTAGTTTGTTGCTGGGAGCGGTCTCGCCGCGCAGCGTGCCGCTCTTGAGGATGGTAAGTCCCGCAGCGGTGGAGGCGATGGATTTGAGTAGTTCGCGTCGTTGCATAGGATGGTCCTTTCCGGTAATTAAGGCTTGATCGACTGGTAACATACGCCCAACCGCTTCTCAAGGCAAGGCTAGTGGATGGTTATGCAGAGCGACATGAATTGTCGTGGATCGCATTTTTTCTTGGATTCAAAGCCGCGGGGGTAACCGAGCCAACGAAATTATCTGAGCCGCGGATGAGGGGACAGAAAAGTCATGATCGATTCTGCCGTAATCAATCAGCCCCTGGCGAGGCTCACTCAGTGGTGGCCGCCACCGCCGCCTCCATGGCCGAATCCGCCGAAATGGCCGCCACTGAAGTGGCCGCCGCCGAAATGCCCGCCGTGCCACCCACCGTTGCCTCCGCGGCCAAAGTGGCCGGCGTGACCACCGGAAATCAATCCGCCAGCACTCAGATGAGGGGACGAGCGATGTCCGTGTGACAGCACGACGGCGCTGGACCAGCCATAACTCAGCGGGCCGCTGAAGGCGCTGCCACGGAACTCACCCGCGCTTGCTAACATCGCGAATTGTCCGCCCAGGGTCGGCCCCGCCACCACGTGGAAGGATTGCTGGGATGAACCATGTTCAAGTAGGTGGGACTGCGCGCTTTCCGTGGCCGCATCGCCCCCCATCAAGATTGTTGAGGGCGCGGAGGTGTGGCGAAGACCGGCGCTGGGTCCCGCCCTGCCTGCAGTCGCTGAAGGGTGTGCTCCTGTCGCGGGCGTGGCAAAGCTCTTTGGCGAGATTCCGGCGCTCGCCACCGAGCCTGCGGACCGCACCTCTGCCGCCCCCGGGCCAGAAGGCGAGTGCTGCATCAGTGCCCCTTCGCTGGGGCCCACGTGGCTCACCATCTGAGGCGTAATCACCTGCCGGATCTGAAACACGCTCGTGGGGACCGTCGTAACGTCATTTGTCCCCAGATGTTCGAACCCGGGGCGAGGGCCTAGACCAGGATGAACCGGACTCGGTTGACCGTGACCTGGATAGCCATGCCGCCCCCTCGGGCACCAGCCAATCCATCCCGGCCCATGGAACCATGTGACCAGGGCCGGGTTCCAGAGGCCGCACCCGCCTGTGGGCATCCAAAACCAGCCAAACGCGAAGTCGTAATCCCATAGGCCACAATGATAAGGAAGCCAGCCCCAGGGCTCGTTGGAGACCCAAGTCCAGCCTAGCGCGGGGTACCAATTCCACATGCCCGAGCTAAAAGGCGACCATCCCGACTGCGCGTAAGGAGCCCATCCGTAGCCGCTTCCGGGAATGTCGGCCCATTCTCCATAGGCATCAAGATCGCCCCAGCCGTAGAGCCCTTGCTGGGTCTTCACGGACTCGTCCCGCAGCGCCATTTGCGCTTGCGTGTCGCGCGCGTCCGTCCACTTGTCCCAATCGTCTGTGACGATTCCGTTTTGAATTTGGTAAGCCTCTTCCGGCGCGCCGGGGGTGTACTCCAGGGTCTTGTTTTCGCCAACTTTGGCGGACTTCGAGGGTGTTTCCACCTGAACCAAGCCGTGGAATACTTCCAGGCGAATCCGCCCCTGGATGAAATCCGTCCGGAATTCGCATTTCCCTTCTGGCGTCAAGGTGGCATTGGCAATCGTTACGCTGTAAACATCCTGGCGCTCCGGCAGGAAGTGGAACGTAACATAACCTCGTTCAAGCGTCAGGCGGTTCAGCTTATCCCCCTGCGCAGCAAGAGCCAATTGGTTAAAGATTAAGCTGGAGAGTTCACCCAGACGGGCGGTGGAGCCATTCTCAAATTCCGCTTCGGCATAGCTATTGTCCGAGGTCGCAAGCCCAAAGCCCTCTTGCAGGGGCGAATTCACCAGCGCCTTCTCCGCTTCGCTCGACCCGGGGCGCTTCACGGACACGCTCCCGCTCACGTAACTCAGCCGCACGACGCGGACGTGCGAAATTGCGCCCTCCTCAGGCACCTCGGTAGATGGTAATTGGGCAAAAAGAACCGGCGGCAGGACAGCCAGCCCCACGACCACAACCACGAGTACGTGTCGTGAGCGATCGTATCTCACGGTGGGCCTCCCGGACAGATTCTGGAGCCATTCTACATCCATTACGACGCTGTCTGATCCTAATTAGTTGCCGGTCGATAAGAGACTTCTGTTCAAGAGGTATCCGTTTCCAGGCGCCACGCCGACAACCGACCCCAATTCTCACAAAGCGGGCGCTTCGAAAGGTGTGAGGCTGATGAAAACCTAATCCACATAGATGCGCGGCACGCGTTTGCCGATGGAGCAGAGGACTTCGTAAGGGACGGTGTCCAGCAATTGGGCAACTTCTACTGCGGTAATGGAGCTATGGTCGGCTTGGCCGAGAAGAATGACCTCATCGCCGATATTCGTCCCCGCGATGTCGGTGACGTCGAGAAGCGAGAGGTCCATGCTGATGCTGCCCACGATGCGCGCGCGCCGCCCGCGCACGATGGCGCATCCACGGTTGGAGAGGGCGTGGCTTAAGCCATCGGCATAACCGACGGGTACCGTGGCGATGCGCGACGGCCGGCGCGTGTAAAACGACGCGCTATAGCCCAGAGGTGTGCCGCTGGGGACGTCCTTCATGTAAACAATGCACGACTTGAAGGTGAGGACCGGTTCAAACTCCGGCACTTTAGGAAGCTCCTGGCCCGGGGGGACGACCAGCGGCATGCAGTAGCCGTAAATCAGCGCACCGATGCGCACCAGGTTCTCGGGAAATTTCCGTCCCGTCAACAGTGCGGCGCTGTTGGAAACGTGAATCCATTCCGGCTCAAACTGCAAGCCGCGCAGTTGCGCCAACGCCGTGGCAAAGCGCTCCCCCTGCTCATCGGTCTGGGAGGCCACCAAATCCTCCGCCGAGGCAAGGTGGGTAAAGAGCCCTTTCATTTGCAGCCCTTCGAGCTCGCGGTAATGGTCCACGAAGGCCGCCACGCGGTCTAGCGGCAGGCCCAGCCGCCCCAGTCCGGAATCGACCTTCAAGTGAAATTCAATGGGCCGGCCATAGCGGCGCGCGCATTCTGCATAGGTGTCGAGCCGCATGGTGGAGGATATTGAGGGCGTCAACCCGTACTCGATCAGGTGGGCCGGGTCGCTCATGTAAAGCCCGCCGAGCAAAAGGACGGGCTGCCGGATTCCCGCCGCGCGCAATTCCAGGGCTTCCTCGACGGTGGCCACGCCAAACCAATCCACCCCGCACCCGGCAAGACACTCGGCGATGGGGACGGCGCCATGGCCGTAAGCATCGGCCTTGATTACGGCCATCACCTTGCGCGCGCCGGCCAACTCCCGAACCCGCTGGAAATTGCGGCGCAGTTTGGAGAGGGAAATTTCAACCCAGGTCGGGCGTAAAAGTTTATCAGTTGGAAGATTCACGTGTAGGACTCGCCGCCTTCGTGAACCTTATTTTCAAACTTTGCATAGGGTTTCAAGAAGACCACGGGCACGTCTCCGGTGGGCCCGTTCCGCTGCTTGCCGATGATCAGGTGGGTCTCAGACCCGCCCTGAACAAATTCCTCCTCACCCTCCTGCCCCTCGGCCGCCTTCCTTTCCCGAAAGATAAAGATCACCACGTCCGCGTCCTGTTCAATACTGCCCGATTCACGGAGGTCCGAAAGCTGCGGGCGTTGGCCGGGCCGCTGTTCGGGCGCGCGGCTTAACTGCGAGAGCGCCAGGACGGGAACCTTCAGTTCCTTGGCAATACTCTTGAGGCTGCGCGAAATGTAGCTGACTTCCTGGGTGCGGTTCTCAAATCGGCCTTGGCCGGAAATGAGTTGGAGATAATCGACAATCAGCAGGTCAAGTCCCTTTTCGGCTTTCAGCCTCCGGGCCTTGGCGCGAATCTGCATGATGCTCAAAGCCGGCGTGTCCTCGATGTAAAGCGGCGCTTCCGACAAACGGCCCAGGGCAGGCGTCATGCGGTTCCAGTCCTCTTTGCTGGAAAAGCCGGTGCGCAGCTTATGGCTATCGATCCGCGCCTCCGAGCAAAGCAGGCGGATGACCAGAGACTCTTTGCTCATTTCGAGCGAAAACAATCCCACGACCTTGCGGTTCTTGATGGCGGCATGGGCAGCGATATTCAGCGCCAGCGCGGTTTTGCCGAGCGATGGGCGCGCCGCGATGACCACCAGTTCACCGGCCTGCAAGCCGGAGGTTATGTTATCGAGGTCTTCGAGCCCTGTCTCGATACCCGTCACGCGCTGGCCGCGGTCGAACAAGACATCAATTTTCCCAAAGCTGGTCTTGACGATCTCGCGGACGTTGGCGAATCCCGACTGCACCCGCTGCTCAGCAATGTCGAAAACCTGGCTTTGCGCCAGGTCGATCAGCGTCTCGGGATCGTCCGTGCCTTCATAGCAACGCGCGATAACATTGTTCGAAGCATTGATCAAGCGGCGAATCGTCGATTTCTCTTTGACAATCCGGCAATACTCCCCCATCGCCGCTGTCGTGCCGATAGGAACACCGTCGGTGAGTGCTGACAGGTAAGCCGCGCCGCCGGCTTTTTCCAGCAAACCGTCTTTGGCCAGTTCCTCGGAGAGCGTCACCAAATCAATGGTGCGATTCTTCTCCGAGAGCTCGACCATTTTCTCGAACGTGAGGCGGTGGGCTTCCGAATAGAAATCCTCTTTGCCCAGGAGTTCGAGGGCGAAATTGAGAGCCCCATTATCGAGAAGGACCGAGCCCAAAAGGGCGCGTTCCGCTTCGAGGTTGTGAGGAACGGATCGGTCGCTGGCAGTCGCAGTCGGCATCGTAATATTCCCAATTTTACACGATATTGGTTAGTGGGCAAATTTGATGTAGAGGCCGCCGAACCTATCCCGATCTTATCGGGACGCCCCCATCAGGTCCGTCGGCTGACAGATAAACTCGCCGCTACAAAATCAAACTGTACCACGACACAATCTCCCCTCAAGCTGCATGAAGATGCAGCCTGCGGATATCTTGTGCAAAAGGCGCAAAACCTGTGAAGAAGTCAGGCCGACCTGTGGATATTTCTTACGGGCAATCAAGGGAGAGGGTGACGGGCTGGCTCAATCCGGGATTAGGCGCCGCTCCGCCCGCCGGGTGTGAAAGGCGGAGCGGGTGCCGTTAGGGCTTTTCCTGTTCAGCTTCTGAAGCAGTCTCTGGAGCTTTGGCGGCGGTCTCCGGAGCCTCCGCGGGCGCGGCTTCCTTGGGAGGCGCAGGAGCCTTGGCGTCAGCCTTGGCCTGGGCTTCCGCCGCGGCCTTCATTTTGGCTTTGGTTTCCTCGTCGGGCTCGACAAGAACTTTGACCGTCGCGGTCACTTCACGGTGGAGTTTGATGGGGACATTGTACTCGCCCAGTACCTTAATGGGCGTGGCCAGACTGATCTTACGCTTGTCGATGTGGTAGCCCTGGGCCAGGAGCTTTTCGGCAACGTCCAGGGAGGTGACCGAGCCAAAAAGATTGCCCTTATCGCCCGCCTTGCGAATGACGGTAACACTGACGCCTTCCAGCAGCGTGGAAAGATCGGCGGCATCGGCCTTTTCCTTGGCCTCCAGCTTGAGGAAGCGGACGCGCTGCTGCTCCACCCACTTGCGGTTTTGGGGAGTGGCCGCCACCGCCAGCTTTTTGGGCAGCAGGTAGTTGCGACCGTAACCGTCCGCCACTTTCACCAACTGTCCACGGCTTCCAAGTTTATCAATATTTTCAAGAAGAATAACTTCCATAGCAAAACTCCTCATTAAGTACCGAAACTCGAAAATCGAAATTCGAAAATCGCTTGAGGCCGAATTTGGAGTTTCGATTTTCGAGTTTCGGGCATGGGCGAAGGGGGCACGGGATGCGGGAACTGATCGCCATCGAGGGTCTTGCCTGTTCCGAACCCCGAATCCCGAATCCCGGATACTTACCCTCCCGCCGCGAAAGGCAGCAGGGCGATATTCCGGGCACGCTTGATGGCTTCCGAAAGCGCGCGCTGGTGCGTGGAGCAAGTGCCCGTCAGGCGGCGCGGCAGGATCTTGCCACGCTCGGCGATGAACTCGCCGACCAGGCGCACGTCCTTGTAATCAATCACGTCGATCTTCTCTGTGCAAAACTTGCAGACCTTGCGGCGGCGAAAATATTGCTTCCGGCCGCCACCTCCGGGGGCTTCCCGCCGTGAGGGACGTTCGCCGGCGGGCGCGCCTTCTCTGGGAACTGGCATGGTGATTCGCTCCTTTTATACTTGCGCGTTCTCCGCGGGAACAGGGGGCGTAGCAGGCGCGGGAGCAGGCTTGCTCCGGCGGCGCTTGGCCTCCTGCTTGGCCCGCAGGGCCTTGAATTTCGCGGCGCGCTGAAGAATCTCGTCCGTGCAGACGGTCAGGTGCTTGATCACCGTATCGGTCACCTTAAGACGGCGCTCAAATTCCTTGACCGTGTCTCCCGTGCCCTGCACGTAAAAGAGAACGTAAAAGCCCTCGCGCTGTTTGTGAACGCGGTAGGCAAGCCGGCGGCGGCCCATCTTTTCGACTTTCTCCACTTTGCCGCCCGCAGATGCCACCACGCTCTCCATCTGCGTGATGAGCTTTTGAACGTCTTCGTCGGCCACATCGGGCCGGACGATAAAAATCATTTCGTAATTACGCATGGGACCTCACGACTCGGTGGGCGGAACCCTCCGATTAAAGCGATTCATCGCCTTTTGTACACCTTCCGAAAGAATGACGCGGACGGCCTCAGTGGCCTGGTCGAGCATCTCCGCGACCAACTCCGTATCTGCCCGGCGAAACGGCTGGAGGAGGTAGGAAACGTAATCCTCCACTTGCCGGTCTGGCCGAACGCCCATTCGCACCCGGATGAAATCATTGGTCTCAAGAGCGCCGATAATGGACTTCAAACCGTTATGTCCGCCGGCGCTGCCGTGTGGCCGGATGCGCAACATACCCAACGGCAATTCGATTTCATCCACCAGGACCAGCAAGTCGCGCGGCGCCAATTCGTAGTTGTGGAGCAGCCGCGCCACCGCCAAGCCGCTCAAGTTCATATAGGTTTGGGGCTTTGCCAGCACCACGCATTCGCCCGCCAGTTCGGTGCATGCCGTCAGGGCCTGTGCTTCGCGACGCGACAGTTCCTTGCCGCAGGCGTCAGCCAAACGGTCGATCGCCATGAACCCCAGGTTATGAGGCGTCAGGTGGTACTCGTAGCCGGGGTTCCCCAAACCGACGATCAGTTTCATAAGAACAGTGACGAGTGACGAGTGATGAGTGACAAGCAAAAAGACCCGCCCCGCAATTCACATGACACTGTTCGTTTCGGAAAATGGCCAGAAACCTGACGAATACTGCTTGCTCGTCACTCGCCACTCGTCACTTGCTTTCGCCTTTCTCCTTGCCCTTCTCCTTCTTCTCGCCTTTCTCTTTCTTCTCTTCGCCGGCTTCTTCCTCGGCGCCTTCCTCTTCCTCGGCTTTACCCTTGCGAATGACCTCAGGTTCAGCCGGCGCCGCCTCCGCCGCCACCTCCGCAGGCTTCTCCTCTTCCACCTTCAGGATCACCACATGCGCCACCACGCGGTTCGGGTCGGTGAGGACTTTTACCTTGGGCCCGATGGGCAGATCCGCCACGCGCAGATTTTGGCCGAGGCTGAGCGGTGTTATGTCCACGGTAATGGCCTCCGGGATGTCGTCCGGAAGGCACTCTACCTCCACCTCGCGCAACATGAACTCGAAGATCCCACCCTGGACCTTCACCCCCTGGGGTTCACCGGTCACATGGATAGCAACCTTCAGTTTCAACTTGGTGTCGTGGGCAATGCGCACCAAGTCCACGTGCAACAGCCCGCCGTGGACGGGCTCGGACTGCCAGTCGCGAATCATCGCGCGGGCCGGCGCCTTGCCTCGAACTTGCAGCGTGAAGATGGCGTTATGGCCGGCCTCGGAGTGAAGAACCTCGCGGATTCCCTCCGGGTCAACGGTAACCGGGATGACTGGACCGCCCCCTCCATAGACCACGCCCGGGATGCGTCCCGAGCGCCGCGTGCGCCGCGCGGCGTTCTTCCCAAATTCCTCGCGCGGCTCAGCTTCCACGGTCAATGCTTGACTCATAGCTTTCTACTCCTCAAGGATCGAAAATCGAAACTGGAAATTGGTCAGCCGGGCCTCAATTCTCGATTTCCAGTTTCCATTTTCCAGTTTCTGATTTCCCCCGCCTCTTTAGATAAAGAGCTTACTCACGGAAGTCTCATCATGAATGGAACGAATCGCGTCCGCGAGCAACTTGCCCACACTCAGAACTTTAATCTTGCCGCACTGCTCCGCCTCCGGTGAGAGGGGAATGGAGTTGGTCGCCACCACTTGCTCCAGCGGCGCGGAGCAGATTTTCCGGATGGCGTCGTCCGCAAAAACCCCGTGAGTGCAACAGGCATAGACTTTGTCCGCGCCTTTTGCCTTCAAAGCCCCAGCGCCCTGGACCAGGGTTCCCGCCGTATCGATCATGTCATCAACCAGTAAACAAGTCTTGCCTTCGACGTCGCCAATGACGTTAAACACTTCCACTACATTCGGGTCTTCGCGGCGCTTGTCGATGATCGCCAAGGGCATGTTCATGCGCTTGGCGAATCCGCGTGCGCGTTCCACGCCCCCGGTGTCAGGAGAGACCACCACCAGGTTTTTCAGTTTCAACCGGCGGAAATAGGCCACCGTGACGGGTGTCGCGTAAAGGTGATCGACAGGAATATCGAAGAAACCCTGGATCTGCCCGGCATGCAGTTCGAGCGCCAGCACCCGGTCTGCGCCCGCGGACGTCAACAGGTCCGCCACCAGCTTGGAGGAAATGGGGACCCGCGGACGGTCCTTGCGGTCCTGCCGGGCATAAGCAAAATAGGGCATCACGGCGGTAATACGAGTGGCAGAAGCGCGGCTGAGGGCATCGAGCATCACTAACAATTCCACCAGATTGTCATTCACCGGGCGGCACGTGGGCTGGATAACAAAAACATCAGCGCCGCGCACGTTCTCGAGGATTTGTAACCGCACTTCACCATCCGGAAAACGCCCCACCTGGGCCTTGCCCAGCGGCACTCCCAGTTCCGTACAGATTTCCCGGGCCAGCGCCGGATGGGCATTCCCCGTGAAGATTTTCAGCGTGTGGCTTCCCCTCTGACTTTTCATCGCATCCTCGCACGCCTGCTTAACAGTTCATACAGCTAGAAACCTGGCTGGGAGGCCTGGATTCGAACCAGGGTTCCATGCTCCAAAGGCATGTGTCCTACCACTGGACGACCTCCCAAGAACAGTGACAAGTGAAGAGTGATGAGTGATGAGTAATGAGTTAGAGAAACACAGCGTGCTCGTCACTCATCACTCTTCACTCGTCACTTCTCGTACAGCTTTCGGTGGTAGTCGGCGCGCACCAGTGTGCGCGTCGGGAACTTTAGCCACCCTTTGGGGATGAGTTTCGAGGCGCGGGCCATTTGACGAGACGAGGAAAAGAGGGCGTACACAGCAGACCCGCTGCCCGTCAAGGAGGCAACTTCGGCCCCGGCCCGGATAAGCCGGCGCTTCAAGCGCGCCAGCTCAGGCCACCTCGCGAAAACGACAGGCTCGAAGTCGTTCTCGGCCGGTTCCCAACTCATCAGGGGAAATTGTGGCCACGTACCGAAACTCCCAATGTAAGCGGTTCCAGCCTGTTCTGTCAACCGCAAACCTGCCTGGCGATAAGCTTCCGCGGTGGAAACGGAGAAGCCCGGGAAAATGACCAGGCAGGCGCGGGAAGGAAGATCGCTGAGAGGATAAACCTCCTCCCCGCGGCCGCAGCCCAAGACGCGGCCGCCGAGGTAAAACAAGGGGACGTCAGAACCCAGCGCTGCGGCCAGCTTCATTCGCGCGGGAAACTCCAGACCGTCCCCCGTCAATCGCTCGAGGCCTAGAATCGTGGCGGCGGCGTTCGTGCTGGCGCCGCCCAGCCCGCTGCCGAGCGGGATCACCTTTTCGATTTGAACCTGAATACCCCCGCGCCAAGCGCGAGCCTGGGCCCAGGCTTCGCAAGTGCGGTAAACCAAATTGCCTGCCCCGCCGGGAATCGCCGGGTTATCACATTCCACGGAAACTCCCTTTGCGGCCTTGGAAATGCTGACTTCCAACCGGTCGTGCAGCGCGATAGTCTGGTAAATGGTGCGGATTTCGTGGTAGCCGTCCGGCCGCTTGCGGAGAATCTTAAGCCCGGCGTTAATTTTAGCGAAGGCGCGAAGACGAAGTGATCTGGGCAAAGTGCGCACGCATCCGGGCGGCCTCAGTTACGGCCAACCCGAAGACTTGTTAGGATGGCTCCGCGGGCATATCACGGAGCGGATTCAGGCAGGGGAATTCTACCTCAAAAACCCGAAGTGCGTTTACACGGAAACTCTTGATTGTTTTTAGCAGAGCGTCACACATCATGATTGGGGATGGCCCGCGAGGAGCAAAAGCAGCAGAGTTTATGAACAGCGAATCTCTGCGCTACCGGCTCCTATATTAGCGGGATATGGGATTGTTTCTAGTGGACAATGCCGAGCTTGTCCGGCGCGTCACAGCAAAATATCCCGTGTATCGGACATGGTTCGCATCAGGAGAATTGGAAAAACTTAGAGTGCCAAACTTTATTCCAGAGTATACGGCGAGGGCCGCTGGGGCATACGATAAAGCCGTTGCCGACGACCCTGCCGCCGAGGTCACGGTTGACGTGAAAGGGACCGATGGTATTAGCCTGTATTGACATTAACTCAGATGCCGCTTGGAGCGTCGTCTCAGCGCTTGGGTAAGACGATCTCGAAGCCGTACTTGGGCGCAAGGGCCATCATTTTCTGGATCTCGCTGTAAGGAATTTCGGCCGGTGGCGGCAGCGTCATCGATGGGGCGGGCACACTTAACTCCTTGAAAAATTCCTCCAGGCCAGCGGGAGCTAACATTACGAGGAGCCGCACCTGTTCCGAATCGATCGTAAACGAGTGCGCGACATTGCGCGGCAGAAAAACCATTGTCCCTGGCGTGGCCTTGATTGTCTGATCGCCAACGGAAAAGGTCATCTCGCCCTCCAGCACGTAGAAAGTTTCGTCTTCCCGGTGGTGGATGTGCCGGGGCGGTACATTGCCTTTTCGGGTGGTCTGCTCAAGCAATGCGAACTGTCCCTGCGTATCTTGACCCGTTGCGAGGAACGTCGTCAGCCAGCCTGTGTACCAGACCGACTGTTCAAGGGACTGCCGTCCCCTACTGAAGGCGATGGATTTTTCGGCCCCCATTTTTTCCGTGCCTTGCGTTGCCATGTTGAGCTCCTTTTCGATGTGGGAAGTTTTTGCTGCTACCCGGTGCACAATACCGGCTCGCAAGCGAACTCGTTCCTAAATAATTCCTAAAAGTCCGCTAAATTCTTCTTTGCCGGAATTTCCGTTTTCAGTTTTCGCCCTACCCGAAATGTACACCCCTCCGCCTCTAATTTCAAGGTCCAGTCGGATTTTCAGTGCTGGGTGCTCGCAGGGGCCATGGAACAGGCCGGTTTTGTCTCTCCGCAGAATCCTAAAACTCGAAACTGACCCTCTTTCGACCTGTGCCTCAGACACGTTCGTTTTCAAGAAGGAGAGTGTGATATTGAGGGGCAGCGACCAACGCGTCAAGCGCTTCGGGCCAGCTCCAAGCTTCATTCGGCATGCCATCGAATCTATTCAGGAGATTTCCCATGCCCAGAGTGGTTCTTCAGCTCATCCAGTTGCTTCTGAACTTGCTTGGCCTGCTCGGCGTCGAAATCGCTGGACCCAGCTTCGGGCCATTCCTTCAGGGCGCGCTGCCACTCCTCTTGTGCCATGGCCGTCTTGCCCTGGCGCAAATAGAGATTGCCTAAATGCTCATGGATGGTGGGATCGTTCTGAATCAGGCGCGCGGCACTTTCCAAAGGAGTCTCCGCCAGGTCGTAGCGGCCCATCTTGAAGTATGCCCAACCCAGGCTGTCCAGGTATGCTCCGTTGTTCGGCTCAAGTTCCAGCGCCTTCTGAATGTACTTGACCGACTCTTCCAAACGGACGCCGCGATCCGCCAGCATATAGCCGAGGTAATTCGACGCGGGAGCGTTCAGCGGATCCACTGAAAGCACATTCTTGAACGTCTGCTCCGCCTGATCGTATTTTTTCTGCCGCTCGAAGATGGAGCCCTGCACGAAAAGTGCGTATTCCCGGTCTTCGGGGTTTGGACTCAAATCCAATGCCTTTTGAATTGCCTGTTCGGCGGCGTCGAAGCGCTTGGCCTGCAAATAAACCTGGGCAATGGAAATATAGATGGCTCGATCGATGGGACGCTGGGTGAGGAAGGTTTGAAGTTGCGCGACGGCCTCATCCACGTGACCCCGTTCGCCCAGCATGGTGGCGTGCAAGATGGCCAGATCCTGATCCTTGGGATAGGCCTTGACCGCCGCATCCGCTTCCTCCATGGCCTTATCCTGCTGGTGCTGGAGGCGTAGAGTTTCGATGATCAACGTCTCTGCGCGCGGACCTTGCAACGGCCCCAGCGCCTTAATTTGTTGAAAGGTCTCCATGGCCTGGGGGAACTTTTGTTGGTCGCGGTACACCAGGCCCAGACGTTCGAGGAAAAGCGCCCGGTTGTTGGCTTCCGGCACCGTGTACTGGCCTCCAGGGCGTTCCGACTGCTTCACCAGCCCTTGCAGGATTTCGGTGGCCTTGCCGTCGTTACCCACCGTGCTCTCAAGCTGCGCGAGCTGAAAGGGGATTTCCTGGTCATCCGGACTCAAGGACTTGGCCTTTTCGAGTTCCCGGCGCGCGTCGTCAAACCGCCCTTCCTCACGATCGATCATCGCCAGACGCTTGTAACTCACTCCGTCATCAGGCTCGCTCTGGAGAATCTTTTGCAACTCGGCGCGCGCGGCAGCATTCTTGCCGGCGCTCAGGAGCGCGTCCGCGTAATAGCGCTGAAGGTTCGTGTTCTTGGGGTCCTGCTCCAGCGCCTTTTCATAGGTATCGATCGCTTTGTCGAAATGCTGGCTTTGCGAGTAGGCATAACCCAACATGCCCAAGAGCTGGGTATCCATATCGCTTTCGGGAATTTTGTTGAGCACTTCGATGGCCTGGTCAAAGGCACTCTGCTGTATGTAAATTTCCGCCAAGTTGGCGAGCCCGACCCTGGAATCGGGATCCGTCTGCAAGACTTTGCGATACACATCTTCCGCCTTGGCGGGCTGGTTGTCGGCACGATACAGTCGCCCCAAAAGCAGCAAGGAATCCGTATCACTCGGGGCCACTCGCTCCAAGGCTTCCAGATGCTCGATGGCTTTGGCCAGGTTTTCCTTATCGGCGCCGTGGTCCCCCTGGGCGGTTTCAAGCATGTGGAAGTAAATGCGGGAGAGCACACGATGAGCGTCGGGGTAATCGGGATCGTCCTTCAGCACGCCCTCGGCTTCTTGAATAGCTTCCGTGGTGTGGCCGGTGCGCCCATAAAGGTCGGCCAATTCGGCGCGCAGAAAGAGCGAATCAGGATCGGCGGCGATGGCTTGTTTGTATTCGGAAACCGCGCGGTCAATGTACTCCGGGCGGTTGTAAACTCCCGCCAGCTCCATGTAGCGACGTGCCAGCATAAAGTGATAGTAAGACTTGGCGTGGTCCGGTGCAGTGGAAGAGGCCGTGGACGCCGCCTTAGAATCTGATGCTTGTCCCAAAATCGCCGGCAGGGGTTCCGTCGCTGCCCTTAAACTTGCCCCCAACATGGCATAAACACCTATAGCCACCACCATATTCCAGACATGTTTTCTCATATTTCCCTTCTGCCCTGCCAAGTCATTGCTCACAAAATTATCCCATAAGCATATAGAAGTGTAAAGCTACAACCAGGTTGCACGGTTGATGGCCAAAGGTTGAAGGATAAAGGATAAATACACAGCCTCACATCGCCTGTCTTTCAGCCTCGACTGAGCTTTACCCTTTGACCTTTAGCCTTTACCCTTTAGCCTTCCCAATTCGCTCTCCTCGGGACAAGTGTCTAAAGTTTGCCCCGCAGGGTTTCCCACGCCTGGCCCAGGTATTCATAAAAGGCAACCTGCGACTTGAGAAGAGAATAGCCATCAGGAAAGAAATCGTCCGATTGTCCCCTGTGGCGGGGGGCCAGGTAGTCGGTAGGAGCGGCAATCGGCTGCAAGCCCCTTTTCCTGAATAATCCCATGGCGCGCGGCATGTGTGAGGCCGAGGTTACCAGAATGAATCTTTGAGGACCCACGATGGGCGCAATCTGTTGGCTTTCTTCCTCCGTGTCACGCGGCTTAGAAAGCCGGAGGATATCCTCCGTGCTCACGCCAAGGGCCTCGGCCATTTCCGCCATGCTATCGGCCGAGTCGTTGTCTCCCGAAAGGATGAGTTTGCTGCCGGGAATTTCCCGGTGCAGGCGTACGCCCTCGATCAAACGAACCATCAGGGCGGGGGAAACGTGGCTGGTGATGGGGACATCCGGGTCGTGGTCCGCCCATCCCCCCAAAACCGCGATGAAGCTCACGGCGGGAGCCCCCGCCCCGATGTGCGCGACGACGAGAGGAGGATATTCGTGTTCCAAGGGGCGAAGGAGAGCGTTGGAAATGAAAATGTTGCTCAGCCCTACCAGTAGCATCGCTCCAAAGGTGACCAGCGCCTTCCCCGCCCGCTGCCGGCGCGTGAACCAAAGCAGGAACAGGCCCACCAGCATAAACTCCAAAGAAAGAGGTAAAGGGAAAAAGAAACGGGAGAAAACCTTCTTGATGAAGAACATGGGGTTTGGAACTCCTCTTGACGGTCGGCCGGGCGGGAACAATCGCCTGCTCCGGGGAAATCACCCCAGGTCAGCCCAACACCATTGTAACTGTTTATCTCCTTGCTTTGCAGATGGAACGGGTGTATATAGCCACTAGCCCAAAGTTCAGTCAATAGCGCATTTCGCGAAGCATACAAGTAAGGAGCTTCTTTCATTGTCCGGTTGAGTGATAGGCAGATACCTAGGCGATGCCTCCCTTGCCGGTCGGCATGAAAAAGCGAGATGGTGTGGGCTTCTCGGACCAGATCAGCATCCCAGGCGAAATTCCGGTCGGACCCAGCGCGTCTGATCGTGATCCAAACTAACTAAGGAGACATCCCATGAGAATATTCCCCCAGCGTCGATCAACCTTAAGGGTTGTTGCGCTATCTGTTCTTGCCGGTCTCACCCTGCTGACGGCCGTCCCCGCATTCGCGGACGAACCGAGCGGGGCCCAGTTCGCGGCCATGGGCGCCGCGTTCCTGCTCATGTTCGCGATCTTTGCCGCGGTCTACGTCTACTTTGCGATGGCACTCCAGACCATTGCCAAAAAGACTAACACGGAGAACGCCTGGTGGGCTTGGGTCCCCATCCTCCAGATCGTCCTGATGATATTTATCGCCAAAAAGCCGGTCTGGTGGATCGCCCTTTGCTTCATCCCTCTCGTAAATATCGTGATCACCATCATCATCTGGATGGCCATCGCCGAAGCCCGTCACAAGCCAAGCTGGTGGGGGATTATGTTGATCGTACCCGTTGTGGGCCTGATCGTCCCCGGTTACCTGGCTTGGTCAGACTAGAAGAACGCAAAATTCTTGGGGGTCCCGGCGCGCGCACCAGTAAGGCCACGGACTGTGGTGTGGTGCTACGTTCTTATCCACATATATGACACCACCTGTGGGACGAAACAGGTCTTGCCCCAAGTGTGAAACTGAAAATCCCGATAACAACTTTAAGTGCACCCGGTGCGGAGTGGCCCATCATCGCTCTGCACCCCACCTGATTTTTTCCACCCTGTCCATTCCGAGCGGTTACAGCCAATCTTTGTCCCGAATGCAGAACCCTGCGGGGGCTGCTGCGCCTTCCCCTTCCGCAAAATTCCTTTGCTTTCTCCCTGGAGGAGAGTAATTATTTTGGCCCGCGGTTCTGATTATTCCAGCCGCGTCGCAGCTACTGGTGCACAAAGCGTGATACGAAGAGGAGGATTCATATGAAACGACGGACATTCATTCAGAGCTTGGCGGCGGGCGCGGTGACAGTGGTAGGGCTTGAGCCGCAGATCGATCTTCGCGCGGAGACCGCGGGCGCGCTGGAAACGGCGTTCCGCCAACCGCCCGCAGGCGCCCATTGCAAAACGTGGTGGCATTGGATGAACGGCAACGTCACCACTGAGGGGATCACCCTCGACATCGAGGCCATGAAGCGCGTTGGTATTCGCGGCTTTCAGATTTTTCAGGTGGGAACCGGCATTCCCAAAGGCCCAGTGGACTATAGCAGCACTGAGCACGCGCGCCTGCTCCAGCACGCGGCCAAGGAGGCGGACTGTTTGGGCATGGAATTCGACATCATGAACTGCCCCGGATGGTCTTCCAGCGGCGGCCCCTGGATTACTCCCGAATACTCGATGAAGCAATTCACCTGGAGCGAAACGCTGATTCAAGGGGGACGCCAAGTCACCACTACGCTGCCGCAACCTTTCACCAAGCTGGATTATTACCGCGATGCATTCGTGCTGGCGTTTCCAGCGCTGGAGGGTGAAAGCCGGCCCTGGCAACAAAGGCTCCGGGCGGTCCGCACCAATACAGGTCCTGCTGACATCGGCATCACTCCGCCGGGAGGATGGGAAATTCGCCCGACCGCTCCGGACCAGCCTGCGTTCCTCCAACTTGAATTCTCTGAGCCTTTTGAGGCGCGCTCGCTCGCGTATTACGCAAGTTCCTTACCCGGCGCGCCACCGCTTCCCCGTAGCCCGAAGCCTAACTGGCTGGAAGCTTCTGACGATGGCGTCCAGTTCCGGAAGATTTGCGACCTTGACTGGGGCGGTAGCGCACGGGAAAGGGTAGAGTTTCCCGGTACGGCAAGTTTCCCGGCGGTGCAGGCGAAGTTCTACCGCATCGTTTCCTCGCAGGCGCTGAATGTCAAAGACATCCGGTTGAGCGGGGCGGCGCGAATGCCCCATTGGACGCGCCAAGCCAACTTCACGCGCAACCCTGGATTCGGCCCGGAAGCAGCAGAAGTGCCCGCAGGGTCGATCATCGATCCTTCCAAAGTCATCGATATCACCCCGCACATGGACTCTCACGGCCGCCTGACGTGGGACGCGCCGGAGGGAACGTGGACGGTTCTGCGCATCGGACAAACCACCACGGGCGTCCAGAACCATCCCGCTCCGGATGGCGGATTGGGACTGGAATGCGATAAATTCAGCCGCGAGGCCTACGACTTTCATTTCGAGCATTTCTTTAAGGATTTGCTGGAAGCGCTGGGCCCACTGGCGGCCCGGGGATTGGCCGGTGCAGTCATTGACAGCTACGAAACGGGGATGCAGAACTGGACCAAGGAATTCCCCCAGGAGTTCGCCAAGCGTCGTGGCTATGATCTGCGCAAGTACCTGCCCGCCATGACCGGCCGCGTCGTGGAAAGCGATGAGGTTTCCGAGCGCTTCCTGTGGGACATTCGCCGCACCTGCGCCGACCTGATGGGCGATTACTACTATGGCCGTTTCGCGGAGCGCTGCCACCAGTACAAGATGAAGGCCTACGCCGAACCTTACAGCGGCGGGCCTTTCGAGGAACTCCAGTCCGGCGCGCACCTCGACGTGCCAATGGGCGAGTTCTGGGTGGGCCAGGGGAATAACAATTACAGCGTGAAGCTGAACGGTTGCATTGGGCACGTGTTCGGAAAACAAGTGGTGGGCGCCGAATCCTTCACCGGGGACCAACGCTTCGCAATGTGGCAGAATTACCCCTACCAGATGAAGGGGCAAGGGGATTTGATGTACACACAGGGACTGAATCAGTACATCTTCCATCGCAACGCCATGCAGCCCCACCCCACTGCCATGCCCGGCATGACGATGGGGCCGTGGGGATGGGAAAATGATCGGACCAACTCCCTTTACAACGGGTTGGCGGGCTGGTACCAGTATGCTGCCCGCAGCCAAAATATGTTGCGCCAGGGGACGCTGGTCGCTGACTTGGTCTACTACGCGGGTGTGGAAGTGCCCGTGGATACGCCGGTCTATCCGGAGCAGTTGAAACCCACGCCGCCCGAGGGCTATTACTACGACGTTGCCAACGAGGAAGCAATCCTAACGCGCATGAAAGCCCAAAACGGCCGAATCGTCCTTCCAGACGGATTGAGCTATCGCGTACTGATTCTTCCTGAGGACAAACGCCTCAGTCTGGAAGTGCTGCGAAAGGTGCGCGACATGGTGAAGGAAGGCATTGCACTGGTTGGCCCCAAACCGCAAGGCAATCCCGGGCTTACGGGATACCCCAAAAGCGATTCGGAATTGCGCCAGATCGCCGATGAGGTTTGGGGCAATCTCGACGGCACAACCTCAGCCGAACGGAGTTACGGCAAGGGCCGGGTGTTTTGGGGACTGCCCCTGGCGACGGCTCTCGACAAACTGAACATCAAACCCGATTGCGATATCACTTCGCGGTCGGGCGACGCTCCGATTAACTTTATCCATCGCCGCGTGGGTGACGCCGAGGTGTACTTCGTGGCGAATCGCCGCCGGCGTGCGGAGGAGGTAGTTTGCACCTTCCGCGTCAAGGGCAAGCAGGCGGAACTCTGGAATCCGGAAACCGGCGAAATCACTCCTCTGAACATCTTCGACCAGGCCGAGGCGGGAACTCGCGTGCCGCTGCAACTCGAACCTGCCGCATCCGTGTTTGTGCTATTTCGTTCCCCCGCCCCGGCGCGGCATCTCAAGTCCGTCGCCAAGAACGGCACGGCGATCGCAACGATGGATCCATTCCCCGCATTTCAAGGGGGGCGTCAACGTGACGTAAAGAACGACTTCACCCTCAGTGTTTGGGTCAAGCCGGACCTAGTCGTAATCCTGCCGGCACAGGGCAACCACAGCCCGACCGTGCCAATGAGAAGCTTAGTGATTTCCCCGCCGGAGGGCGACATGCTGTATGGTTCAGGACATGTGTCGTGCGGGCTCGCGGCGGGCCGAAACGGAGTGGCGGTTCTTGAGCGCGCGCACATGGACTGGCACACCGTGCTCTCCGTACCGATGCCGATTGCAGGCTGGGTGCATCTGGCGCTGGTTTACCGTGCGGGCGCGCCGTCGTTGTATGTGAATGGCAAGCTGGCCGGTCGGGGCGAGGCTTCGGGCAGCGTCGTCCATCCCGGCCTCAACGATGCGCGTGAGCGCGACGGCGCCGAATATTTCGACGGTGATATGAGCGATCCCGAACTCTTCAATGAGGCGCTGGGCGAGGATCGCATCCAGCAGTTGGCCGCGGCCGGCATCCCCGCTCCCATCGCGCCCCCGGAAATCGAATGGGCCGGCGGCGCGACCTCCGAGCTACTCGTTTGGCAAGATGGCAATTACACGTTGGAGGGCGCCACAGACAAATCACTCCTGAAGATTTCGGAAATTGGCGAGCCTCTGGAAATTCCCGGACCGTGGCAGGTCAGCTTCCCACCTAACCTCGGCGCGCCACCCGAGGTGACACTGCCCAAGTTGATTTCGCTGCACCAGCACTCTGACCCGGGGGTGAAGTACTTCTCCGGGACGGCGACTTATAGCAAGCAGGTCACCCTTTCGCCGGGTCCTGCGACAGGCGACCGGCGGCTGTACCTGGACTTGGGGTGGGTGCACGTGATGGCGCAGGTCCGCGTGAATGGCAAGGATCTCGGCTTGTTGTGGAAGCCGCCTTTCCGGGTGGACATCACCAGTGCCGCCCGGCCTGGCGAGAACAAGCTGGAGGTCCGGGTCACCAATCAGTGGGTCAATCGGCTGATCGGCGATGAACAATTGCCTCCCGAGAATGAGTACGCCCCCGGAGGGGCCATCAAAGCCATCCCGGAGTGGTACCTCCAGGGCAAACCTAAGCCACCGGGCGGGCGAACCACCTTCGCCACCTGGAAGCATTTTGATAAGGACTCGCCGCTCTTGGTGTCGGGGCTGGTGGGACCGGTGCGGCTGCGCACCGCGGTTCGACGGCGAATCGGCTCGTAGCGGCGGTCCACCATCGCGCGCGCGACTCGCTACAGGAATTCATCGTTCAGACCAGCCTTTACGACGCTTCGCAGGGCCGCAACGCGGGCGGCGTTGTGGCCGCCGTCACCAAGTCCGGCACCAATAAGGTCCATGGCGATCTCTACGAGTTCCTGCGCAATACCGATCTGGACGGCAACAATTTCTTCCTGAACGCAGAAGGCACCCCCCGCCCGACCTACGACCGCAACCAGTTTGGCGGCACTCTGGGCGGCCCGGTGGTGAAGGATCGCGCCTGGTTCTTTGGGTCGTATCAGGGTACCCGCGAAATTAATGGCACCTCCCTGACCAACTCGCTCTCCACGATATTCCTGCCGGCCGATTTGGGGCCGCAGCGCGAGGCCGCATCCCTGGCTGCCCTTTCGGTATGTTATGGCTTGTTTGGATACGTCGATCCGGTGGCCGAGGCGGTGCTGCAAGCCAAGCTACCCAACGGCCAGTATGTGATTCCTTCGGCCCCCGGCATCACTACCGGCGCCGGTTGCACAGCGGGGAAGCCGGGCAACCCCGTCAGCGCGACGATTCCTTCCAACTCCACCTACAAAGAAGACCAGTTCAACACCAATCTGGATATCCAACTGAATGCTGCGAACCGGTTCTTCGGCAAGTTCTTCTATGCGGCTAACCGCACCAATGAGGCGCTCTACGACGACTTTGGCGATGGCAACCCGCTACAGGCGCCCGGAAGCCACCACCACTCCTCTGGAGGTGCCAGGGCTTGGCACTGCTTGGCCAGCGGCGTTGGGAATTAGATTGGCGTCCAACAGATAGGCCAGCCTCACTCGGGCCTTTTCCAACTCAAGCTCGATTACCGCGTCCGCTTGGCGCTCGTACTCTCCGGTAATGGGGGCGGGATTCTCATTGCTGAGGTCTCCGTAGGTAACCGTTTGGGCGACGCGGTGGCCCTCCATCACCCAATCCTCGATGCTCCCCTTTTGCCACTCGGCTTGGTCCTGGGGAGTTATCCGGCTCTCCAACTCCGCCGCGAACGCCGCTTGATTACGGCTAAAGTGTTGGAGCAGCCCCATTTCCCAAACCCTTGGATTTCTTTCGACGGCGGGTACGCGTGTGCATGGGACGGCGCTGCTTTTCAATTTCGATGCTTATTTTGATACTTTCGAAATCGCCACAGTTAGATTGCTCCCGGGTTCGGCGTGGGGGGCGGCGGAAGACCACGCGGAAGGCCCAATTCGCGATAAAGCCAATGAGAGGCCAGACTGGTCTCGTGAAGTTTAACCACCTCATTATTTCCACCCGCACAATTCCTCCTGGCCTCGGGCCCGGACCCGCCGCAAACGAGTTTCTGAAACCCCAAAAAGGAGTGCCCAAACAGAAACACCCAGGTATTCACCTGCATATTTGAGCTTCATGAAACGCCAAGTCATGCCACATCCTCCCAGGATTAGGTATCCTGATGTGTAGTGTGCCAAGGCTTGGTTCCCTTGAATAGAACGACAGAGAAGCCACAGGCTGGGGGTGTGCAACGAGAGTTTTCCGTTCAATTATTTGCTAACTGGGTGGGGAGACCTCCTCGTAAGTTTCCCGTGAACTTTTGCTTCGACAGGGGCGGGGGAGTGGCTACGACAATTCCCGCTTGACTTGGGCTGGATTGCGATACCCGAACCATTCAGCAGTCAAGAGGCGCGCCAAGGTTCTGTCCACGTCGCGCCTTTGCGCGGAGCGCCTAAAGCTGCGTACTTGAACCCGGACTGTTTCGAGTGTGTCGCCCGAGGAATCGCCGATCTTCCGGTGAAGGAAATCCCTTTGGAATTCGCCGATTCTTCGGTATGCAACATAGGCCCGAATCGAGCCAAGGGAATGCTCTGTGAGAAGTCGGAACAGCGCGTAGGATAGGCCGTGGACACCAAAGGGCCAGATTTCATATGCGTGAGTCTTGTTATACCGACGAATGTCGGAAGAGCTGAGTGGGTCCTTTGCCCGTTCTTCGAATTTGCCTAGAGCTCTCACTGCCGTTTCCAAGTAGCCGCTCACGTAAAACTTGTAGAGTAGCGGAAACTGTTCAATGCGCGCCACACGGGGTTGCATTTCGCGGAGTCTTTTCACGATCGCTCTGACTCTTGCGCTCATTCCATGCAAAATGCGGAGGTAAGAGGCGGGGAGCGCCCAAATGGGCAGGTGGTCCCTTTCCTGCCAATACCGACCGATCGCGAGCCGACCGACGAAGTGTGCCGCGAGGAATGGCTTCCCCTTCAGGCCATCGAATAGCTTAGAATGTGAGAGCCTTACTTGCTCTCCAATAATCGGGAATTTGTCTGGAAGGTCCATGCACTCGGGATGAAGAATTGGGTAAGCATCCACATGACCTATCAAACGCCGCTTCCGCTTCCCGGTCGCTGGGTCCTGAATGGAAAGATAGAACCGGCACTGCTTCTCGTTGTCCCAGCGGTCCTGGTCGTTTGCTGGTGGAGGTGAATTTGATCCGGTCGTCATGCCCACTTCTCACTCCCGCTTGGAATGTTTGGACTGGCCGGCGGGCGGAAGCAGGAAGCGACGCCTTTCGCCTGGTTCATTAGGCCGGGCTAGGCGGCCAGTTCATCAGAATAACCCCATTTGCCAAAAGGCCCAAGGTCCGGGGCCGGTGCTGTGGCTATGATGGCTCACCTTTCGAAATTGCACTCCTCAGAATTTCGATGACTGTGCCGGATGGTACTTTCTCAGGCTCCCCCGTTAGATAGCCACTGCTTTGGGCCTCGAAGATCGATTTTGTCGCGGCAAGCAACACCGCGTCCCGCGTGGCGGGATCTGTGGCTGCAACTGCGAAAGTCTCAAATGTCCTCAGTGCGTTTTGCCGGTGTCTATTTACAACCTCATTGTGCCTCTGTGCCCTGTAATTTCTCGCAGACCACCCCATGCCAAAGAAGATCACCGACAGGACTACTAAACGGGAGGTCACGTACGCCATATGAGGCCACCATAAGCCGGAGCCTTCAGCCCCATAGATCGCAGCGAATCGAAAACTCCATAAAGAATACCCGATGGCAGCGAGGGCGAGAACTGCGGTGCAAACAAGCCATTTGGAACTCGCTCTCCTGTGATCGCCTGCCTCATCCTTGAAATAACTTGAGTGCTGGGCAACCCCAGTGATAGAGGCTGCCTCTTTTGCCTTCGCAGCGACGTTTTGGATTTCCCGCAAGGTTTCTTGCGCTCCTTGGCTGGCGAGCTTTATCAATGCCTCAGCGTCCAATAGCTGGGGCGCTCCAAGCTCTTTGATCGTCTTCTCCCAATCAGATTGAGCAACTTTGAAGCGGCAGTAAAGATTGGAAGTCGATTCCGCATGAACAGCAGCATGCGCCAAGCTGGTCAGCGGAGAGGTGTTATTATCCATTTGCGCAGCGGTACAGAAGAACTGGATCATCAGGAACAGATCGTGGCCTTTCCTTGTCTCCTCTATTACTCTCAGCGCATAGGGTAGGAGTGGCAGCCCGATAGTCCAATTTTGTTCCGCCCCCTTGGGAAGTTGCACCACCTGTTGTTCCAGTTCGCCATAACCCAAGAAGGGGCACTTTGTCGGGGAGAGCTCGATCATAGACGGTGCGGCGCGGATTTCTGCCTTCACGCTTACAATTCCGAGACCATACTCCCAGACGTTCTTCGCTCGGAAATCGAGAACCAGCTTGGGGACCCCCACCGATTCCCCGCGTGCGCCTTTAAGTTCTATAGCGATGTTCACGGTTTTGCTCCTGGTTCAACAATCAATGGAAATCTGCTAGCCCCTCCATCCAGCGAAGGCTTACTATTTCATGGGCCACTTGGGGATGGTGGCCCCAATCGCGGTTTCCTGCAATTGGCTGTTAGCCGCTTAGTGCTTGCCGGCGGCCTCGGCCCTACGAAGCAACTGACGCACCCTCCTCCGGTCACCTTGGCGAATCCATTCAAGGCATACATCCAACTTGTCGGTCCACACCTCATTTGGCTCAAGCGAAACGGGCTGGAATATTTCGATGAGGCGCGAATTGGTTTCCCGTGGAATAAGCCAACGGCTCACTGTATAGCGGAAGTCAGCCCACTTGTGCGTGGTGGGTTGCATGTTGACCGCAAGAATGTCGAAGTCGCCGAATCTATATGGCCGGGTGGATTCATCACCCGAGGACGGTGGTGTTGTGGGTTCCTTCTTCCTCTTCTTTTCCTTTTTCTTTCCTGATCGAGTCTTCTGTACTTCAACGACGTAAAGCTCTCGGGTGTATTGTTTGGGGTGGTACCGTTTCGGTACCCCTTGCTCTGTTCGCTGCAGCTTTAGCTGAATAGTTACTCGTTGCCCCTCGCTTTCCAAAACAAAATCGTACGGGGGGTCGCTCACTGACACCGGCCGGACGTGCCATCCCAGCTTCCCTACGCTCGGCAATATGTCTCGCTCAAATACAGCCTCTGCCAGAATCCCCCGCATGCCTCGCTGCGTCAGGTCGGGCGAGCGGTAGATGGCCGTGAGGATTGTTTCTGCGTCGATGTCCCATTGCTCTTCAAGCGGGTGGCGCGGAAGTTTTCTTCTTAGATATTCAAAGAGGGCTCTACGATCTTCTTCCGAACACTGGTCAATGAATTTGTGGACTCCGTCTAGCGTTTCACTCATTTGGTGGCCTTCCCGGTGCTTCAGGTTTATAAGTTTTGATATCTTCGCGGCGCAGAAGGACCTTCCCCCCAATTCCCAAGATGCGGAATCGCCCTTTCTTAATAAGGCGCGCAATCGCCTGGCGAGAAACCCCTCGCATGCGGGCTGCTTCCGCCTGCGAAACCCATTCGTCTGTTTGGGGTGGTTTCCCTCGAAAATGGGTTGACAATGTGAATCCTTTTCTGCTATCTTTCATTCGGCAACCGCTGTATGATGGGGATGTCAATGGCTACCGCACCCAAGTCGAACGTCATCCGCTCGCTAAGTAAAACGGGCACGATCAAACCGGTCGAGTCTTCCCGCGACCATCCGGCACAACTTCTTCCCCGAAAACCGTACTTCCAGACTAAGCTTGGCGCCGCATACTTGGCTGATTCTCTTGAACTCTTGCGAGAGCTACCGGAGAAATCGATTAGCCTCGTCGTGACTTCTCCTCCGTATGCGCTACACTTCAAGAAGGAGTACGGAAACGCCTCCAAAGGACGGTACATCGATTGGTTCCTGCCATTCGCGCGTGAAATCTTCCGGGTGCTCGCGGACGACGGCAGTTTTGTGCTGAACATCGGCGGAAGCTACAACAAGGGCGTCCCGACCCGATCTATATACCATTTTAAGCTTCTTGTCGCACTCGTCGAAGACCTCGGGTTCCATTTAGCGCAGGAGTGCTTTTGGTACAACCCTGCCAAGATGCCAATGCCGGCGGAGTGGGTCACAGTCCGCCGGATAAGGATAAGAGATTCAGTAGAATATGTCTGGTGGCTCTCCAAAACACCGTGGCCGAAAGCCAGCAACTGGAACGTGCTCAAAGAGTACAGCAATGATATGATCCGGCTCAATCGAAATGGCTTGCGCGGTACGGTTCGCCCGTCTGGGCATGTCATTCGCCAGTCTTTCAAGGGGATTGCCGCTGGTGGCTCCATTCCCTCGAATGTTACTGAGGCATCCTTCCCCGACCTGCCCGAAACGATGCTGGCGATGGGGAACAATTCCGCCAACGACCAGTATATAACGCGTTGCAGGGAGGCAGGCGTCAAGATTCATCCTGCGAGGTTTCCCGCACTGCTGCCCAAATTCTTCGTCAAAATGCTGACCGATCCCGGTGACCTCGTCCTCGATCCATTTGCGGGTTCCAACACCACGGGCGCGGTCTGCGAGGAACTCGACAGGCGTTGGATCGCCAGCGAAGCCGTGGAAGAATACCTCAAATCAAGTGAGTTTCGCTTCGGGGCGCCGGCGGAGGATGCAGCTTCAAACCCAAGACAATCTGCTCTCTTTTAACCATGCTCAGGTGTCACCGGCAACGGATGCCTGAGTTGACCATGAACTGTGCCGTTGTCGAGAATACTCCGCCTCGCCTGGACGGCGCGGCTCACAAGGGCATACTCAAGCCACTTCACGTGGGCCTTATTGAGGCTGTTGTTCGAGGCGGTGAAGACGATAGCGCGATCCCAAAAATCTTTGCTTTGGAAGTGCGATTCAATCCGGTTGCGGATCACGTCTCCCTCACCGATATAGAGGGTCGGGAGCTCGTCCTCAGCGCTCCTGTAACCGGACAGGATGTATACGCCTGCACGGGAAAACTCTCCGCGCTGCCGCATTGTGGGCCACTTCTCGCGCGGAAAGACAATGCCGTGCCCCGTCCAGTTCATGCGATCAATGATGCGCACGCCCTCCGGGTCTCCGTCCGGATCGAGAATTCTGATCGTGAATGGGTTGTTGGGCATTGTCTGCGCAGCCTTGTGCTGAGTGAGGTCTTCAGCGAACGGCCCCCCCCGAAGGGAGCATCCGCTACGCATATTATCCCCTCTGTCTTCTTTCGGCAAGCTTGGTTAAATCGACTTGGTTAAATCGACTGGCGCAACAATATGAGTACGGAAAGAAGTTCGGACAATTAGCCACCCTCCCAAACGATTTTCTGCTCCCGGCACGAAACATTCCGACTTTTTTTACGTACAATAAATCTTGCGATATTGTCTCATTTTTTACTTGACAAGCACGATAGTCAGTGCATACTAGCCCATAAGGCCAGCCCAACTGGCCGAGTTGAAAGGGCGCAGACCTATTCAAGGGGTCGACGCAAAGGCAGTGGCTAGTGCCTAGTGGTTAGTGGCTAGCGAAAGCCACCAGACTTAAAGGCAGTGACTAGTGCCTAGTGGTTAGTGGCTAGCAGGGGCCATCAGAACCAGGCCCTGCGACCCGATCCCACCTCCCACCACTAGCCACTGCTCTCTGGGGGTTCCCATGTCGCTCGTCAAAAAATCAGAGATGACCGAAAAGCAACTGGCCGCGAACCGCCGGAACCAGAAGCTTTGCAATGTTCCGGTGGGGGACGAGCGCCGCGAACGCATCCGCGCCGCCCTCCGGCGTTCCGGTTACAACGTGCAGGCGGAGGAGGCTGCCATGCGCGCCCTGGGTGAAGATCCGGCCGACTTCCAGGAGTCGCTGGAAGCGCTCTGGGACGAATGGAATCCCGTCGGCGCCTTGCAGGAGGGCGTGGTGATCCGCTTGGCGCGGGTCATGTGGCTGATGAATCGCGCCGACCGCTCGCAGGAGGGCCACGCGCTGCGCCGCGCCCAAAGCGCCGGCCATGGACGCGACAACCGCCTGCACGCACGCATGATGCGGCTGAAGATGACGGCGGAAACTCTGCGCTCGCTCGCCCGCTCGGTGGCGTGCTGGCATTACGTCACCACCCGCGACGACCTGGAAGTCATGAAGAAGCTGCATCAGGAGGGGGTCACGGCGGAAATGGGTGAGATCGCCCTGGACCTCTTCTACCACCTTCAGGCGCCGGGCGCGCATGAGGACGGCGCTTCTGAAGAGGAGAAGTATCGCGGCGCCGTCAACAGCTTCCGGTCAATCTTCGGACTAGAAGAAATAAAGGAGCCGGTCTCAATGCTTACCCCCACAGGAGAGCGCATCGTGATCCGACCCGAGGGCTACGAAGAGGCGAATGCATCTCCCGATGGTGAAGAGGGTGAGGATTCGCATAAGGACGACCGGTACCCCAAGATTACCGAGGAGGACTGGATCGCACGGGAGCGGGCCCGCAAACTCTTGAGGAACATCCTAAGCCGGCAGGCGGAGGCTTGCGAGGCGCAGCGCAAGGCCCTCCTGAAGGAGTCGCTGGCCGGTCCTTCGCCTTACGAATTCGCCGCGGAAATCGCTCCCAGCCACGCTGATGCCTTGCTGATGCGCCGAACGCAGGATGCCAACATGCGGGAAGTCCGCCGACTTACCAACCTGCTGCTGAAGATTAAACGGTATGAGCGTCCGATGGGGGCTTTGGAAAACGATGATGGAAAAAATCGTAGCGCTGACCTTTAGGTCAGCCCGTGCCGACCTAAAGGTCGGCGCTACGAAATGCCGCGGCTCTCCATGATGTGTCAGAAAAAGAAGAGGTTAGCGGTTTAGAGTAAAAATATCTGAAAGCTTTAAATCATTCAAATAAGGAGACTTAGGTTGAAATACGCGAGCCTTGGCGAAAAAAAGCGAGCGGCTCTCCACGATGTGCTAGAAACAAAATGAGTTAGCAATGATTACAGAAAATCCTGCGAAAATCTATGTTATTGAAAATAAGATTGTTAGTCTCTTCTCGGT
>Ga0326727_10006915_pt1 | contig 30594 bp, 19 predicted proteins | sample MB2enrmetagenome_FD_207643 | JGI IMG/M metagenome (GOLD analysis project Ga0326727, IMG submission 207643) | Lab enriched peat soil microbial communities from McLean, Ithaca, NY, United States - MB29MY | ecosystem: Environmental > Terrestrial > Soil > Wetlands > Peat | place: USA: New York... | reverse complement strand
AGCGACGTTGGCGTTTTGGTCAGCCTCAGGCAGTTTTTACCAGACCCTTCCGCGTGGTGTTTGAGCCGAGCGGGGAGAATGCTGACGTCTGTTGATAAAGAGAGCCTGACACCGTTTCGTTTCGCTACCCCGATCGCTGAAATATCCGGCATGGATGCGTGTTGCTGTTCTGGGCTGGCTTGTTCTTACGATGGGCTTTCTCGTGGCCGGCAGCGTGATCGTTGTACTCGGCTGCTCTGCTCTCTTCCCCCCGCCGCGGCGCGCTGGAACGCGCCTTCGACGTCCGGCTCACCATGTGAAATCCAGCCACTTTTCTCAGGGCGATCATGGTTGTGCTCTTTATAGCGCGTACATTCAGGTACCGTTCCGGAACAAATCGTCTTGATGCTTTAAGCGGACTATTTCCGAATTCGCGGACAAACTCATCCCCTAGGTATAGGTGGTTTGAGATAAATGCGATAGTTTGCTTTCCTCAGCACTAGACTTCTCTCTCCACGGCATGCCCCAAACCGGGAGTCTCGTGCCGGTGGTGCTGGTGAAGGTCGCCGGATCTTCAGGCTGCGGAATTCCGTTGGGTAGGGATGCCATGATCAGATGGCCGCGTCAGATCCCGCGTAGGCGTTCGATGTGAACTTCTATTTTTCACTCCTCTCCTTCACATTACGAGAGAACTCCAACTTCCCCTGGCCGGATTCCTTGGGGATCAGGTAAGCCATCATTGCCTCTGACCGTTTGCTTCTTTCCGGTCGATTGTGGCCACCAACGAAGTCTCATCAGATTCTCCATTCTTTCCCTGAGGTCCGCTGAAGACCACGAATCGGACTACCTGGCCCCGGCGCAGTTGTGCAACGACAGAAAACGGCTCGCGTGCGAGGTCGTGGGTGTCGATGTGCTTCTTCCAAAGGGGGTGGTTGTCATCGCCATCTATAAAGATGGCTACATCCACGCCATCTCCCGCAAACGGGTTGCTGTTGGCGCGTTGGAACGCACCGCTGATCGCGTATTCACCGTCGGCAGCAACATCGAACCCCAGCGCAGCGCCCCATTCGGATGTTCCGAAATTGCCGGGTTGGAGCACGATGCGGTGAGCATTCCGATCAAAGAGAATCCACGGAAAACCTTCTCCGGTTAGTTCATAGTTTGGCCCTGAGATTCGCTCATAGTTGATTGTTGCTGATCTAGTCCCAGTGCTTGCCAGCTGCCGGATCTCTTGCCTGCCGAGCTGCCCATACTCATTCCAGCCCCATGTCCAAAGTGTGCCGTCGCTTTTGCGCGCCAGGCCATGTTGACCACCGGATGCGATGCCGACTATGCCAATGAGTCCGCTAACCGGACCGGGTACATGCCGATCTTTCCAGGTACCATCCCCGAGGGCGCCGTAAGAGTTTTGACCCCAGGCCAAGACGGTTCCATCGTGCCGCAGGGCGAATGAGTGCTGCGCACCAGCCGCGATTGCCACTACCTGATCCAAACCAGGCACCGCCATCGGTGTCCAGCGATCAGTGACTGTGCCGTCGCCGAGTTCGCCATATGCATTTCGTCCCCAGGTCCATACTGTGCCATCGCTCTTCAAGGCCACGACGTGATTTGTTCCTGCCGCTACAGCCGTAACGCCGGATATGCCACTTACGAGAATTGGCGTAGACGCTGCGCCTTTCGCACCTTTGCCGGGGAGTTTTACAGCGTCAGGCCCCCAGATCCAGACACTGCCATCCTTCGTCAGCGCGAGGTATATCGAATCACCCGCCGATATCGATGCAATGTTTTCCAGCAGCGGCACCTGGACGGGAGTCCGTTGCAAAGCCCTTCCCTCATTGGCTTCTCTACCCCAGCTCCATACTGTCCCATTCTGTTGCAGAGCAAGGCTATGGTATTGAGAGGCAGCGATCGACATGACGCTTTCAAGTCCGCCAATTCTAACCGGCGTCCTTCGTGAGACCGTCGTCCCGTCACCCAGTTGCGCGTGTTCGTTATTCCCCCAGGCCCACACGGTTCCGTTCTCCGTTAGAGCGAGGCAATGGATGTTTCCGCATGAGACAGAACGAAATGAGGCTGTTGGATTTCCCCATATCGGTAATGGATCGGGGTGTTTCCGGAAAGGGTGTCCCTCGGCCAGAAATTCCCAGCCCCAAATCAACGCTAAGCCATCTCTCTGGATCACCGCAGTCTGGCCCCACCCGCCCGCCATGGCCAATACATCTTTGATTCCCCGGACCTGGCTAGGCAGATTCCGCCATTCGAAAGATGCAGCCCCGCGGTTTGGATTGCTTTGCCGGTTGTCAAGATAGGCTTCGGTTCGGAGGCCGAGCCGCTCAAAATCCTGGTTCAATACAACATGCGCCGGATTCAAAGGCGTAGGCGCCGCGGCTGTCGGTGCGGGCCTGGAATTCACTGTCTTGGTGGTATGCAGCGCTTGTTCAATTGACACGGCTAGGAACAGGAGAAGGAGCACCACGGTTCCGGCTGACTTCCAACGGTGTTGCTGAAGGTAGGTCATCAGGGTGCTGGAGCTTCGTCCAGTTATGTCGGACTTACGATCATTGGGAATTGCCGCGGCACGATCGACGTCGGCAGGCAGAGCGGAGTCAGCAACCCTGCTCACGTCTTGCACGGAGCCAATCGATGGAAGCTCTTCCGGCGGGACCGGCGCATCTCCGCAGTCTGGTTGCGCCGAGCTCATCCCTGATTCAAGCGCATTGACGAACTCGAAGCAGGTCGGGAATCGATCTCCACTTTTCTTGGCGAAGGCCTGTTGGAAAACTGCGTCGAGTGAGCCGGGCAGATGCGGGGCCGCGTGGGAAACAGATTGCGGATCCCCATCCACGATCTTTTGCATCAGGTCGAATTCAGACTCGGCAAGAAAAGGCCTGGCGCCTGTGAACATTTCGAAAGCCACGACAGCGAGAGAAAACTGATCGGATCGCCCATCGACATGTCGCCTGCGTATTTGTTCCGGAGACATGTAGCTGGGCGTACCGGCGGTGAGCGTGGTTCGTGTCGGAGATTCGCTGCTGGCAATCTTTGCAATGCCGAAGTCGGCGATTTTAGCGATCATGCCACGATGAAGCATGATGTTGGCGGGCTTTACGTCCCGGTGAACGACGCCCACAGAGTGCGAATAGTCGAGGGCTGCCGCTGCCTGGCGCAGAATGTTGATGGCGTCGGCGGATTCAAGCCGTGAGGCTCGCATCCTGCGCTCCAGGGTGGGGCCCTCGACCAGTTCCATCGCAATGAAGGCCAGTTCCTCATGGATTCCGGAATCGTAGACGCGAACAATATTGGGATGATCGAGCAATGCAGCGGTGCGGGCCTCTCGCAGCAGGCGGGCGCGGAGCCACGCTTCTTCAGTAGGACTTCCCAGACCTACGAGACGGAACGTCTTGAGGGCGATTCGCCGGCCAAGAATCGGGTCAATGGCTTCATAGACGATTCCCATTCCACCGCGGCCCAGCTCACGTCCGGCCTCGTACCGGCCGATCCGATTCGCCGGATGATTTTCTCCGGCGGCGAAATCCGTTGATCTCTCGGCGTCGTCACCCCATTCCCGCACAGGGTCAGCGGTGTCGCCCCGTCGTTCATACTCACGCACAAGCGAGCTGACCTCTTCCCATAAGTCCTGATCGTCACCACATGCCTTGGTGAGGAACTCGGGCCGGCTGGCGGGATCTTCACGGATTACCGCCTCGAACAGGTCCGCAACGCGCCGTGGTGTATCTACGGCCATTACATGTCCCGCCGAAGTTCGCGGCTCAACCAGATCTTTGCAAACTTCATGTCGCGTTTTACGGTTTCAACGGAGTATCCCTGAATCCCGGCGATCTCCTCTTCGGTGTAACCGCCGAAGAACCGCAACTCGATAGTCGCCGCCTGACGCGTGTAACGCTCTCTCAGCCGGTCAAGCGCATCGTTGATGGCCAAAAGTTGCCCCGGCCGCTCGCGAGCTGTATCGAGCGCATTTGCAAACGAGACCCGATCCTCGATCATCGCCCGTTTCTGGGCATTGCGCCTGCGAGCGTGGTCAACCAGAATGCGCCGCATCTGCTGCGCGGCAACGGCGAAGAAATGCGAACGGTTCTCCCAAATGCACTGCTGATCGCGCAGCCGCAGCCAGGTTTCGTGTACAAGCGCCGTAGGCTGAAGGGTGTGTGAAGACCTCTCATGGCGCAGGTAGTTTGCCGCTCTTCGACGTAACTCGCCGTAAACGAGGGCCAACAGCGCCTCTTCGGCCGCGGGGTCATCGCCGTGAGCCGAGGAGCGCAGAAGTGCTGTGATAGGTCCCGGAGCAACCATGCGCGCCGCTCCCGGCAGTTTGGAGGAGTAAGGGAAGTGTAGCCGACCCGGAGCCGGAATTCAACGAAATGGAGCCTCGAAGGTCGCAAAAAAGAGGGTAGGGTGACACTTTTTCGGCTTCGACTACGCGTTATAGACATAGCAACTGTAACCTTTCTCCCTCCTGAGGCGCGATATGCATGATCGACGAACAGGAAATCTCCCTCGCGGGCCTTGGAGCCTCCAGGACGGACCTCTCGGAATAATCGGCGGTGGGCAGGAGGGATTTGGCCGTGCGCTCCTAGTGGTGATTCTTGCGTGCCTGGGGATGGGGGTTGTGGCTTTAAGCCTGCTGGCATGCTCGAGAGACGGGCCTCCCTCCCCGAAACAGATTCACGATTATGTCGCGGAGTTCTGCACGAAACTGCCCCAAGTCCCCGCATCCGATGCGGAACACTATGCCTCACTTTGTGCGGCCCAAACGACTCTCGATAGTGGCGCGCCGGCGTCAACCAATACGTCCGCGCCAATCAATCTCGATATATATATCGACGGTTCCGGTTCGATGCGAGGCTTCGCAGTCCCAGAAAACTCCAATTACCGGAGTTTGGTTCACGATCTTCTCGAAGCTGCCTCTACATCAGAGATTAGTGTCAACAAATACAAATTCACTTCGACGACTACCTTAATCAAGGACACCCCAGTCAGCGAAATCCAGAGCCCCGGATTTTACAACGGCGCCGACACACCGCTAGCCGAACTTGTGGATAGGATTGCCGGCATTCCAAACCGTACCGCCATCATTCTCAGCGATCTGGTTCAGTCTGAGAGGAGCATTGACTGGGGGGCGCTCTCGGAGTCGTTTCGTCATCTGGCAGAAACGCGCCCCCAGATCGAGCTGTTGGCCTTTCGTTCCGATTTCGACAGTGATTATGTCCCGGAGTACCGCGCCGGCGCTAGCGCAGGGGCAAGGGTGCACCTGAAGTTGAGCCAGAGCATACCGAATCATGGCAGGCCGTTCTATTTGCTGATTATCGCTCCGGACACAACATCCTTGAATACGATTGACAAGATCGTTACGCGCAGGATCAAGCCTGTCGAAACTTATGATCCCACTCAACTGCCAGTTCAGATTGAGGAGTTCAAACTGGCTAAAGAGGCCGACCTCAACGACGCCTCCCTCCAGGAGCAAACCACTGGGGCTAGCACACCTAGCCCCGGGGTTCCATCCAATTCTGCATCAAACCTTCGTTCGGCGAGGAATTCATCCGATATTCCTGCCCTGCCGTGGTTTGCCACTCGAAGATTCCAGGTGATTCCATCCTTACCACCCACTCTGATTAGCTCCGTTGCTTGGACAGGGATCGGGGCACAGGGTGATCGAACTCCGCTTTTGGTCGACTTGCAAATTGCAGAAGCGCTCCATCTGCACGATCCGGGCGGGCTTTCGCTCGACGGGATCAGGCTGGTGTGGAAACGAAATCAATTTACCAGAACCGATGAAACAGCCCTTCTGCTGGCGCAGAGAGATACTGCCAAGCCTAATCACGATCCGAACGCCGCGAATGGGGGCGCTCCGGGCAACGCTGCAGCTTCCGCGCCGCAGATGCAACTTCCAGAGCGTTTCAGCCTGACCGCGAGAGGTGTGCATAACCTTGCTTACGACGGCGATAGCAGACGCTGGAAGGGCGCTCTGCGGCTTGCCGTGGATATCCCGAATCCGCGGCCTGGCTCCTGGGATATCTATGTGATCCCCATCCGGCCTGGAATCAGCAACCTTGATCGCCCGTCCTGGATCGCAGACTGGAGCACCGACGACGATTCGCAGCCCCTCAATGGAAACAGAACCTTCGAGTTGGAAGCCCTTGCTGACTGCATGGTGCATGCCATTTCAGAAAAGTCGGTGATTGGCGAGTGGTACCTGATAACAACGCAAGGAGGTAAATAAACAGTGCGTCTGCAGATCCTGCTTTCATGGTTGGGACAACCGAAGGGCGCCTATCCAGACGACTGGTCGGACTTTCTCGACATATTTGTCGTCACTTTCTGCCTTGTCGTTGCCCTCACTGTATTGATGACGGTTGTCTTCTACGCCATATCCGCAAGGCAGAAGAGAATTCATTTCCCAGCGGATGTCTTTGCCGCGTATACGCCGATGTTGTGGCTTCTGCTGTCGGTGGTGGGCGGCCTCGTCGTGGCGCTACTCTTCAACCATTTTGCGTCGGCGCAAGACTATATCCGGCCTGACGCTCCTCCGGTGCTTGGCAGCGACGCCAATGACGCTCGCACTGTCTATGCCATCTATCTTTTTGCGTACTCAGGAGCTCTTTGCGCAGCGCTTTCGTGGGTGCTGATCACGGCAGTGCCGTGGTTCACGCCAAGAGAATTTAAATACCGGCCGGCGCCATTCCTTCACGAAAGGAAGGCCCGCGCCCGCTAGGAGGAATGAGCAATGTTGACACTTATATGCGCGGGTGGTTCCGGCGCCCGCATCCTTGAGGCGCTCATCCACCTCTGCGCCGCCGGACTGGGCCCCACGAAGCTGCGAACTTTTGTCATCGATCCCGATGCCGCGAATGGGAACCTCGATGTAACCAAGAAGCTTGTGGAACGATATGTTCGCTGCCGAACAATCTTTGCCAACGATCAATTCTTCCGCACCGAATTGGACCTTATTCAATCGGAAAACGAACTCTGCACGTGGATTCCAGTCAACACACAACAAAAATTCGAAAGCGTGTTGAACTACCACCAACTTACCCCCGCGCAACAGGAGATCGTTCGGCTCCTCTTCACACAGGACGAGCTCGACATGGAAATGAACGTTGGATTTCGTGGTCATCCCTCGTTGGGAGCGGCTGCCCTTTCGCTCCTGCCGATCTACCAGGCCAATCCGGCAGACGCGTTCTGGAAAAAGATCACCACCCTAATTCAGCACGACGTCATGGAAAGCGAAGCTCGCGTTGTCATCGCTGGTTCTGTGTTTGGCGGCACTGGAGCTTCCGCAATTCACCCCCTGGTCCGCTACCTGCGCTCAAGCATGGCGGAAAAGGAAAACTTCCAAAAGCTAAAAGTAGCCGCGGTCGCCTTGGTGCCCTACTTCAAATTCAGCTCTTCAGACGCGGCAGCCGGTGCAAAGGCTAACCAAGATGAGGTGGTTGCCCGATCGGAGCACTTCGCTTTGGCCGCAAAGTCCGCAGCAAACTATTACGACCATCTGCAACGGACGAAGGACTGGGATTTCGATGCGATGTACTGGATGGGTGACGACACACCTGTAAACGTCAAGTACTGTAAGGGGGGTAGCCCTCAGCAGAACCCCGCTCACTTCGTTGAACTCCTCGGAGCACTGGCGTGCTTGGATTTCGGCCTTAGTCCACCGTCTCAGAAATCGTGCTGTTACTCGGGACCGCTCGATATTGAGGGGCTGAAAGATTTAAATCCAGTCACGTGGAAAGACCTTCCACTGGGCGAAGGCACACGCGAGGATGCGCAAAGGCAACTGCACGCATTTCATCTGGCAGCGGTGGCCCATCAGGGATTCTTCAGGCACGTGTTCGAGGATAGTCGGCTGGAGACGCAAAGTTATTGTCTTCCCTGGTATCACGATCGCTTCGATGGCGGCTCAGAAAGCCTGCAGAGCAAAGAAAGCAGGGACCAGCTAGAGGCTCTCCGAATTTATTTCTCGCAGAATTACTTCCCGTGGTGGGCACAGATTCACAGCCTCGACAACGATCGTGTGCGCCTCTTTAATCCAGCGGTGTGGAGGGATGGACCGGACCGCCTATACACGAACCGACTCGACAATCTTCGCTACCCAGACAACCATGAGCACTTCTACGACTGTGTCGACCGACTGTTTGCCAAGACTATTGAAGTGGCGCCAAAGTCATCGGACCAGGGAAGCCCGCCTGCTCGTTACTTTTCGATTCTGACTAATGCGGCAGTTCAACTTGTGGAACAGGAAGACAGGGCGAAGCCGGGCAATTAGCGGGGAGCCGGAGGAAGGGCAATGTCAGAGCAGTCAAATGGAAAAGTGACGACGCGGTACTATCTCAATGCGTTGCGGCACGATGAAACCAAAAAGCTTCCTCCTCCATTCCAGGGAAAATGGAAGGACGACGAGAATTTTCTCGTCAACTACGCTGACTCAATCGATGTAAGCGTACAGCTTTCCTCCACCGAGATGGCGCATAGCGTCCCCTCGATCTTTCAGCGGCCCATGCAATTCTATTGGGCTCTGGATGAGAGCAAGAGGGATCCACTGCGCCGGACTGTCACTTCGGAGTGGCGCGGCCTGATGGCAGTGGTGGGACTCGCAGCATGGATGAAGCTTGACCTGCAACTGTCAAAGTTTGTGGTGCCACCGATCAATGACGACGAATGGAGTTATGTCGGCAATGAGTCTGCCGGCGATCTTCACTTTCGAGCCATGCTGCGGAATCAGCTTCCCCTGCGGCCGGTGAACGGCATGCCCGAAAATTCAGGCGATGACAGTCGACGCGCATCCGATTGGGAGAACTGGTGGGTAATTCGCTGCGGCCGAACGGCCCTCGGAGCCACATCACCATGGACCCTGGTCTACACCGCTGCCCAATACCAGGCTCCCGCCGGTATTCCATGGCAAAAGGATGGCGTCCTCATCGATCCCATTCGCTATTACGACCCGGAAAAAAGGGCTACCGATAAGCCACAGGTACTCAGCGCGCTCCATGCGTGGGTAAAGGCACTGATTGCCTCAAAAGACGCGAAGCTGTGGGGTATCCCCGCCCATCTCAGCTCACAGGAAACGGTAGTCGTTAAAGCACTTAAAGCATGGCTCGAAGAGTTGAAGCCTTACGAAAACCAGGATCTAGCCTTCCGGGCGGAAACAAGCTCCTTTCCCGAAGCTCCGCTCAGTAACATCCTCGTCCAGATCGACGGACTAAAGCCCGCTGATGGCAATGGCGCTCAAGGACTAGCCGCACTACACCGCAGCGACGTCTTCATAGCCTCCCGGGATGGCCGAGATGTGGTTGTTCTCTCGAGCGTTTTGCCGCCAACAACCTGCATCTACGATGGAGTTTTCGCGACCGGAGTTTCGCCGGAGAGCCTGCCTGCAACCGGGGACCAAATTCCAGTTCTGAATGGAAAACCCATCGACTGCGAGTACATTGTTGCGGAAAAGTTACTGTTCCCGCCGAAACTCGTGCGCCTCTTAGCTAAGAACAAATTCCTAGGCGGCCAACAGGATCTCTCGGTGCCGCTTACGCCGGAGTACGTCGAGTATTTCGGCTTCCCCGACTCGAAGAACATCCCTCTGGCCCAGGAGGGCGAGGGCGCGGTTGCACGTATTCGCGTACCGCTCAGAAACGGCAATTTTCTAAGAGTCGAGAAACACTATTCGAAGGCGGACATCGTCTCGTTCGAGGGCGCCCCTCCGGCTTTCGCCATCTGGCCCGATTGTTACGACGAAAACTGGAGGCATGGATTCGCGGCATTCTCTTCCCACAACCGAGGCGACATACGGGTAAAGACGATTTCAGCAGAAGGCATTTTATCGGGAGAGAGCGAGACTGCTAGAGCAGGTGCAGGCCAAAAGGATGCCTGCATCTGGCCGTGCAGCACACCGGTGATCGGCTTTGCACTCGAGGTGGGAGAAACTGCAGGCCGGGCCGAACCGGCAGGGCTGGTTCTTCGCCCAAATCTCGAGCGACCGCCCTCTGCGATGCATAACCTGCACTGGCGGGTCGCAGTCGACTTCGGCACATCAAGCACCACTGTGATGGTTGACAAGGGCAACGGTGCAACGGACCTGGTATTTGCCGGCCGCACGCTCTTCCTGTCGCAGATTGCAGGAGGAGGACCGCAGGACGCATTCGACAATATCTCCGCTAACCTTTATCCCTCCGAGTCGAGGCAGCCACCCTTCCTCACGCTGCTTTACGACACGGTAGCCACGATCCTGGGTAATGTTCAAGATCCTTACACGCTGCGATTCACCAGCAGTGCACCCGCACCCGGCGGGGGCCAGCCGGTCCGCAATATCAAGTGGGGCCGCTACACCGGTGACGCCTCAACCAATCCTCTGATGGTGTATTTGACCGCGCTTGTACGCTACATCGTTTGGGAGGCCCGGATGGAGGGGGTAGAGCAACTCGATTTCTGCTGGTCGTACCCGCTTTCCCTGCCTGTTGGCTCACACACCCTAATGCAGAACTTCTGGAGCAAAGTGAGGCATGAATACGCGGACACCGGCATGAGAATTACGGCGACCCCCTCTGGAATGCCGGAGTCTGAGGCCATCTGCCGCGCATTGTGTGCCGACAAGCAGAACAAGAGTGTCCTGAAGGTTCTCGCCGACGGATTGACTATCGCCGTCGACGTAGGCGGCGGATCCACAGACATAGCCTTCTGGAGCGGATCAAAGCTGCTCGATCAGGTCTCTTTCAAACTCGCCGGCAGTAACATCCTCGACCGCCAGTACCTGAGCGAGGTTGCCCTCGACAGTCTCTTCGAAGCTTGCAACAGGACTCCGCCTACAGCCTCGCGCCAGGACTTCATCGACAACGCCGAGATCTACCTGAACGACGCCCTGACCGAGGCAAAAGTGGAAAAGAAAGAAAACGCCGCGGCGTTTCGAAATCGCGACCCGCGGCTGCACCCGATTCCGAAAAGAATTCTCGGTGGTCAGGAAGCTTCCTATCCCTGGCAACAATTCCGGTCGATGATTTACCTGTTCTTTACCGGGATCTCCTATTACCTTGGCGTCCACGCCCGCACGCTCAAAGTCAAAGAAGAAAAGGTCGACATTTACTTTGGAGGCCGCGGTTCGGCATTTCTCACCTGGCTGCACGGTCACGGAGAGGAAGTCGCCAAGCTGCTTGAGTATGCCTTCCAATGCGGGCTCGACAGCGCACACGACGACAACACGCAGCTCTACTTCCGCGACAAAAAGCGCAGAATCGAATTCTTGGGCCTCCCCTTTGCAGACAACGACCATTTTCCGCCATTGAAGACTGAAGTAGTTCGAGGTCTGTTGCGGACCGAACTCGATCTGGAAGTGCTTTCGAGCGAAGGCATAGGCACCGAAGGAGAAAAACTTGGCAGCTGTGTTGCCGGAGAAATTCGGTGGACGCTCAATGGAGAACCCATCGACTGGGGACACCGGCTGCGCGCCGTCGATCTTGCGAATCTCCATTACCCCGATGCTTCAGCGTTCGAAAGCACCACGATCGGCCACTTCATGGGCGTGCTGCTTCGCGCCGAAGCGGAAAAGGAGCGCGGATTCATTCACAGGTTCTCGCTCGATGCAGCCAATTTGAAGAGTCTGTCTCTCGAAGGTACGAACGTGCACCAGCTGATCCTGGAGAGCGCTCAGCAGTTTGCAAAGCAAGGTGAGTGTGTCTGCGAGCCCATCTTCGCCTACGAGCTCAACGACCTGATGGATCAATACGCCGAGAAGGTTAACCGGTCTCAAAAGGGCGCAAAGGCGACGGCTTGAGCAGGAGAAGGTTCCTTCATGCGGAGCTTGTTGATTTCGATCTTATCGATCGGCCTGAGCGCCGCCGGTGCCCTATGTGCGCAGCAAGATACCCAGAAAACGCCAAGCACACCCGCCGAAACGCAAAAAGAGACGCCCAGCTCAACGAAGAGCCCCGCAAATACGCAGCAGAGTTCCGCAGGCTCGGGGGCTGCCACCTCGGACCCACAAGACACCGCGCCCAAATCTCAATCGGCGCGCGGCACTGCAGGAAGCTCTCCCCGTGGGCAAAGTGAAGTGTCCACCACTGGGCAAACTTCCGCGAATCCGCCTCAACCATCCGTTAACCAACACCACCACACTCGTCACACTGAGGCTGGCAGTAAAACAGCAGGCGGGAAAGATGCTGGTGCTCCGAAGGCTCTGCCTCCTCCGAAGAATCTCTTGGTCGTAAAAGTACAGGACAAGGAGATTGAACTGAAAGTGGAGGGCCTCCCAAAGCCGGTGTGGCGAGACCAGGTGGTCCCGGCAGAATTTAACATTGAGCCGAGCAGTGGAGATTCAAAGATCTGCAAACCGGATTCCGGTAGTGTTGACGCAAAGATCGAGGAGGGGATCTTAACGGCCTCGGTACCCTGTGCTATTAACCCCTCTTCAGACTTCACAATCCAGATCACGGTTCCCAAGAACGAGTATTCGGACCATAAAGCCACTTTTCAATCCGAAAGCGTCTCCGTTCCGTCTCCTGAAGTAACTACTCAATCAAACAATGGTTCGAATTCCTCTTCGCCCGGACCTGCGATGGCGCAAGGCAACTCTGGGGGCGGGTCTCAACAAATCGACACTTCCAAATTCGGCGTTCCCGGCTGGCTTAAGATCATCCTCATTATCACGACGGGCATCGTCACTTTTCTTCTAGTTGTATGGCTACTCGTTCTCCGTTCCAATAGACGCCGCAATTCCCATTCGCGCGAGGAAGACTATTACAGGGCTCCGGAACCGGCCCTCTCAGAGTTGCGATCGAACATCAGGTATCTCCAGTCAGACATAAGCTCAACACAGCAAAAGGCACAGCAGGCTCTCGACATTGCGCTCGGCCCCGCCTGGAAGAAGCAATGGAACGAAGATTCGAAAAGGTTCCAGGATCGATTGGAAAAAGTCGCCGGCGAAGTACAATCCTGTACGCAAGAACTGAGATCGATGATCGCGGCTCTCTCCGATGCGTCGTCCGCGGATCAATCTGCTTTGCGTCGCAGCGCCAACAGCCAGCCCAGTCCGGAGACAGCGGTGGTTGCCCTCGTCAACCAATGGATTGCGGCACGAATCGAGAACCGGGCACAGCTCGTTGAGCTGGCGAACTCAATTGGGTTTGACGCCGAATTTGCAACGCATCTCGACCTGAGCCGCACCTTTGACAACAATACCACGTTCGAATACCCGTTTGATTCGTCGCAAAACGGGGCCTGGCTGTGGATCAAAGTCGCCAACGGCAGCGAAGTGTCCGCGGTTCCCATCGATGCGGGGCAATTCACGATGGGATATGCTCCGAATCTGCTTTACAGTCTGTTCGACGGCATGAAGGATTCGAAGCAAGGATTCCAGTTCAGGATGTTCTACCGGTCCTGCCTTCTGCGCCCGGTCCCCGGTAAGAAGAACCTGTTCACACTGCAGAGAAAGGGCTTGGTGCAACTCGAGAACTCTCCTGCGCCCGATCTGCCGCCGCCTGTCACATTCGACGAATTGCGTTCCGCTAGGAGGAATCGCATCGACGCCGCGCCCCAAAATAGCGCCGCAGCAGTGGCGTGGATCAGGCGCTGGAAGTCGGAGGTGTCGGAGTCACTGGTTTCCCAATCTAGACAATTGGATGCGATGCGGAGCGAACTCGGCAATCTGAAATCTGAGGTCTACGAGCTATCTTCCGCACAATCAAAATGGCAACCTCAGGATTCCGGCGAGATCGATCGCCTCAGGGTCGGTACCGCGTCCCAGATCAGCGCGATCAGCCGGCGCCAGAGCGAGCTTGAGTCCCGTCTTAACGCTGCGTTGCAGGCGATGAGCCCCGAGCAGGCAGTCTCACAGCCGGAACAGGGTCGCCTTGCAAGTCAAAAGACCAATCCACCGCTGGCCCGCAAAACTGAGACCGCTCCATCCTGTGTTAAAGCCGAGGCGCCAGTGTCTGGTGCGCTCGAACTTCCTCCTCCCGTAATCACGTCGAAAAGCAATGAGATAAAACAGGTCGCGAACTGGCTTGCTGCTCTCGAACGCGCGGCAACTCAACCCGGAAGCGAACCGGACGTAGCAGAGGTACCCAAACAAGAGACATATGTGAGACGCCTTCGCAACCTTGCCTATGAGCTGCAAGCGCAGAATCTGGGTGAAGCGGTCTCGATAATCCATTTGCGCAGGACCTCGCAGGAAAACACCTTTGATGCGCACGAAACCATATCCGGTGCAGTGCCGGGCGAGGTCTATTGTGCCGTATGCCGAGCTTTGCAGACGTGGCAGCTTATTGTCTGCGTCGGTAAACCAGGCGAGGGCACCATCCACGTTCTTTTTCCATTCGGTACGTTGAGCATCGGCAATTACTTTTCCGGCTACACGGCTCTGATCGACAACCTTCCAGCGTCGACGTTCTCCACATACGGGATCTCGGAGCCTGCGCGTCTACGGCTGGCGGATCGCGAGAACCAGACCTATACCGTGATACGCAAGATGCGGTATGTACCGGCGGTCGAGAAAGGACGGTCGAGCTGATATGGACGAGCCTCGGAGTTGTCCTCGATGCAACACTCCTGCGCAAGGTGATGAATCGATCTGCAAAGAATGCGGGACCAGGCTTGGAAGAAATTCTTCGCGCATTCTGCTTCTCGTCGGGATCGGAATGGTTGTTCTGCTCGCGACCGCCGGAGCCTCGTATTGGATCTACCGTAACAGCAGAACTCCGGGGCCCTCACCACAACCCCAACAGCAATTCGCTCAACCAGATAGCACAAACCCAACTCTGCTTGAGAATGGCACCCGGCTCGACTATGAACGCTGCCCGGATAACAAGACACTGGCGATTCATATCAGCGCGCCGGGCAATCCGCTTATCTACTTCGATACGAATCACAATGGCAAACCTGATGTAGGCGATATTGGTTATGCAATGGACTCGTATGGACAACAGTGCACATTGCGCCTTGACAACACGGGAACAGTATCCCCTTGCTCCAATCGGAATCATCTTCCGTCTGACCACACAACTCAGCCTGGTATCAATGCGGTGTCCACAGTGCGAACCGTCAATTTGCAAGTGCCGTTGAGCGACCTCGCGCTCGACAAAGCCCCCGCTGATTTTATTGTAGAAACCTTCAACGAGCAGACCCAGAAGAGCGATTTCCGTTCCGCTCCGCCGTTTCAAAAGGTCTTTCATCTCAATCTCGGCGAGATCTCCGTGCCTCGCACGCTGAGATATTGCAATGCGACAGGAAACCATGGCACCGAGGAATTCAATTCGTCGCCCTCCCACCAATCACCTCCACCTCTGCCTCCACCTCCACCCCCGACCGTTTCCTTCTTTGAGGCAACGCCCCCGAGTATCGAATTCAAAGGCTACGTCAAGCTCCGCTGGTCGGTGCAGGGTGCCACTAATATTTCCGTCACGCCTGGTATCGGAAATGCGAAGGCAATCGACGAGATCAATGTTCCTATAGACCAGACGACTAGGTTTGCCCTTCGGGCGCGCAATGGCTCAGGTGAAGCCACTAGCTTTGTCACTGTTGACGTCAATCCGCCCCTGAGGCCGCAAATTGTTACGTTCAACGCGCAGCCTCAAACCGTATCCGGCAATTCAACGCGGCTTGCATGGCAAGTTTCAGGATTTACAACCAGAATTCGTATCGATCCCGGAATGGATTCGATTCCGGCGCAGGGCGAACGAGAAGTTCCGATCGGACATTCGACAACTTTCCACCTAATTGCTGAAGGACCGGGTGGTGTTGCACAAAGCGATTTAGCGGTCCTTTACAAACCCGAGGCGCCGAAGATTGCATTCAACGCTGTCAAAGGCGAAATCTACAAGGGAGAAACGACCACGTTGCGATGGAACGTATCCAATGCTACTCACATTGCCATCATGCCCGGAATCGCAGACTATCCCGTCGACACCGCATCAGTGAACGGCGAGATTCGCATAACACCAGATGAGACTACGCTTTACACACTCGTTGCCGAGGGTCTGGGCGGTACGGCAATCGCGAACGCCGAGGTGTTGGTTCGCCCACCCGGACCCAGCAAAGGACAACTGGTCTGGACGGGCGAGGTCAATGGTGTGCAGTTGGTAACTGTCGATCTCGATCACGCCGATGTCGGCACGCTCGAAGGAAAACTGCCCGGAATGCCCTGCATTCTTCAACCCGAGAAAGAGAGGATCGTCAGCATCGCCTCAACGCCGGGCCCCCGCAACAACTATCAGCGCCTTGTCTTTCGCGTAAAGGGCAAAGGCACAACCACGGTCGTAATCAACTGGTCGCTTCAATGAATGGGAGGAGAAGACCGATGAAAATGCTCATGATTATCGTGGGGGCTGCTTCGGCGCTGGCATACGCGCAAAGTACGCAGCCGGCATCAACCGATCACTCGCTCAAGCTCAACCACGCGAAATTCGTGATTACACTCTCTGCTCCCTTGAGCGCCACGCAGTCAAAGGCCGGAGACGCTTTTACAGCAGCGGTCGAAAGTCCATCGAAATACTCCGGAGCCCAGGTCGAGGGACACCTTGTACGCGTTATCAAACCGGAACCAGGCGTGGGCAAGAGTCCGGCGATCATCCAGTTCGCGTTCGACACCATGACATTTCGAGGCGAGGTCCTGCCTGTGGAAATGGACCTCAAGGGAGTTATTGGAGTCGAGCACGTGAAAAAAGTGGACAACGAAGGGAATGTTACTGGTAAAGCCACCCAGAAGAAACGCGTTGGCTCTGCCATCGCAGGAGGCATCTTAGGTGCGGGTATCGGATGGGCGGCGGGCGGGGCTGCAGGCGCGGCCATAGGTGGCGCCGCGGGCGCTGGCGCGGGAACTGCGGCGGGAACGACAATGACCTCCACAGGATACGATCTTGTCTTTTCGCCGGGCGCAAAGCTGGTGCTCACGGTTTCCGACGCCAAAGAGCCTCGGGCGGAGAAACTGCCGATGCCGTGATCGGCCTCTCTGAGCTACCTCGCGAGCGGTTTGGAATCGCAGCATGATCTCGGGGCCGTTTGGGTCGGATCCTGAACGCTCATCTGATTGCTTCAATACCGCTGAACGAGGAGGCCCTCAAAAAAAGGGAGAGATAAATGTCCCGTTCCAAATCCTATTTAACCTTGGCCGAACGATCGACCCACGAAAACACTCCGCGAACGGAACGGCGAGAGCGGATTTTTCGGGCGTGGACGATTCGCGGCGCCATTCTGCTTGTTTCGACGCTTGCCACCTTCCTGACCGCCTGTAAAGCGGGAAACCACCCCGACTCGCAGACTGTAGTTCAGCCCGCACAGCCGAAAGCCATTCCGCAGGGCGTCGGCCAGATGGTCCTTTCCTCCGACGCACAGGGAGACCAATACACGGTGAACGATGAACAATACATCCAGGTGGGCCAACCGGTCTGGATCACCTACACCGCGACCCAAAATAGTAATGTTCCGGTGAACTCGGCTTGGCCCTCGCCCGTTGCCGACCTTCACTGCGAGGTTGCGGATCCCGATGGCGTCAAGCACGCTGCCAGCAAGCCCGCAACGTGGGCCGGGGCGAGCCGGGTATTCAGCTACACCGCCACCGTATCGTTTACCTACCCGTTTGAGTTCAGTGATGGTCAGAAATCAGCCTCGACATCGCAGCTTGGCAACTATTGGGTGCATTGCTATTGGAACGTAAAGAGTGACGGTTTTGATGGGCCGATGGCGGAAACACAGGAGCAATTTCGCACCGGGAAGGAAAAGCCGAAGCCTATTGCCGAAAAATGGACTGGAAATTGATGCCGCACGCGGCTGTCAAGTCCGGAAAGGAGGCCATCGAGTGTACATACTCGGCATAGCTCTCTGGCTGTTATCTCCATTCCTCGTATACGGCGATGCAAAGAGGCGGTCCATCGCGCATAGCGGAGCCTGGGCAATCGCCGTGTTTCTGCTACCTGGGATAGGACTACTGATCTACGCTCTCGTGACTGGATCGAGGTTTGCGTGGGGTCTAATCGCCTCGATCATAATTGTAAATATTCTGGGATTTGCCGTCGGCGCATTTCACCGTTCCCAAGGGTTCAATACAACGGGGGCGGAACGCTCAAAATCTCAGAATTACCCAACGTCTGAGCCGACGCGAACGCTGTCTGAAGCGCCCTCGCCGGATTCAGCATCTCAGCTAGCGTCTTCGGAGGCGACGCCACAGCCCGCAACAACGCTCTCCGCACCCTCCTACAACCGGATTGCCATCGGCCTCTACCCATGCCAGAGCGAACTCGCTGGGTCAACCGTCACTCTCGAACCAGGCGGAACCGTGCAACTGTGCGCCTGGGGAATCGACAAGGACGGGCAGCGGCTGGAAGGTAGGGCATTTCTGCCGTCTATCTCCGATCCGTCCGTCGCCCAGGTGCAGGTCAACTCACTCTATAATCCCTGGATCGTGACCATAACCGGTGTTAGCCCTGGGAATGCAACGTTCGGGGTCAGTGTGCACGACTGGAGCAATAACGCTTCGCTCAGCATCCACGTGAGAGGTCCAGGACAACCATGATCCCTTCACCAGGCCAGACAAGAATCTGCACCATCTTATTCGCCATTGCTCTTGTGACGTTGGGTTGCAAGGGCACTGCTCCAGGCACAAGCTCGGGAACCGTGAGTCAGGAGAAACCGACAAGCGGTCATGCAAATCCTGGCCAAGAATTGGTGCCCCTTTTCGACACCAATGTGACCGCCATACGCATTTTCAATGGATCGACGAGCCGAGATTTGGATGTTACGGCAGGCGCCGTAGCCCTGAACTTTGGGGGAACGGCTATCCTAACGCCATTTCCTGTCAATGGTCGCGGAGAGACGTTCGAGTGGGGCAAGACATTTCGATGGACCTGCTCGAATTCGTTCGTAGTGCGATGTAATGCCGACTCGAAATCCCTAAGGCTCACAGCGATCGGCCATGGGACCACAGACATTCTCTTCACGGAACGTGAATCCAAAGTTTCTGCCGGTCTGACAGTTCAGGTGCCATGACTTTGAGCGGCTGCCGGTTCGTCTTCCCCTTCGCTGTCGTCAACTCGGTTTGAGAATTCCGCACTTCACCGGACGAGAAAGGAGATGCCAGTTCACCATCGTTAGCTCTCGAATCTCCGAAATACAAGCTGTTCCAAATTCCAACAAGGAGGATCTTATGTCGCACCTAGAATCGTTTTTTGCCAAGTGTGTCGCGAGACTTGTTCTCCTGACTTTGTTTCTTACGACGGTTCCTGCGACCGGGCAGCAACCTCAACAGATTACCTGCGGCGCGCGGTTCAGCCCCATAGTCGGCGGCCAGTCAACTGACTCCTACCAGCTTGTTCCGCCACCGAACGTAAGCCAGATAAATGTGATAGTAGCCAACAACGGAGCGGTCGGCTACCCGGTTAACAACACAATTTCTCTGGCTATTTTCCAGCCTGGTGGAGCACCCGGCCAACTACCGGTGATCATTCCACAGAACCAGGCTATCTATTTCATCGGTCTTTCCGGTTGCGTTCCGACGCCGAGCGGTATCGCCGCCCCTGCTTGCGCTGTCGACATACCTAGTGCGGGAAGCAATATAATCTCATTTTCAATTCCCTTTCAGATGGTTGTGCCGATCTACGTCATAAACGGAGCTCATTCGCAGCAGGGATTGAGCGGAAACCTGATCGCAACGCGATATGCGATGTTTGTGGAATGCAAACCGTAGTTCAGTTGGGAACGGCGGTGGCCCACTCCAAGCTTCTCGGTTCACAAGTTCTGCCTGCAGATTGTCTTCTGCTCACGTAATCGCTTTTCTCCCGTGACTTAGGTTGTAGGTAGACACGCGGGCCACGACGGCCCGGAGACGACCGTCACATGTGTTTCCTTTCCGTTCACAGGAGAATCGCGCTGGGGGTGTTCCAAAAGGCTCTGCGAGCTTTGGTGACATCTGGGGCGATCGCTAACCAGCCAGGCCAAAGCCGGTGCGTTACATTGGCCGTAGATCGCCGTCGCGCCACACCCAGTTAAGTGGTTCACACACGGTGTCCGATCATCTCTAGCGCCGGGGGATCGATTTACTTTGTTCATTGAAATGTGATATGTGTAACTATATTTATTTATCAATATGATATGTGTTAATATATCGAGAGATAACGTAGACTTTCTTTCGCACATTTAATTTGGGGTATGGGCAGGGCGGCTGGTACAAGCAGGAGGAGTGAGACCTCCGAGGCGTGTGCGATGGAGCCAAGCAAAGAAGCAGGATCTGAAGCAGTTATCGGTAAGGCGCCGGGGCTAGGGCCGGTGTTGCAGATTGATGAAGGACGGATTCAAGCTCATTTGGATGAGGTGGTGCGGGCGACGGTGGAGGAGACGTTGAACGCGCTTCTTGATGCCGAGGCGGATGAGCTGTGCGGTGCCAGGAAGTATGAGCGCACGGAGGGCCGCAAGGACACTCGGGCGGGCAGCTACGACCGGCAGTTGCATACCAAGGCCGGCGAAGTGACGCTGACCGTGCCTAAATTGCGCACGCTTCCGTTCGAGACAGCGATCATTGAGCGCTACAAGCGGCGGGAGTCCTCGGTGGAGGAAGCTCTGATCGAGATGTATCTGGCCGGGGTGAGCGTGCGGCGGGTGGAGGACATCACTCAGGCGCTGTGGGGTACGCGAGTATCGGCGAGTACGGTGAGCGATTTGAACCAGAAGATCTACGGCAAGATTGATGAGTGGCGTGAACGGTCCCTGGTGGGCGACTTTCCCTATGTTTTCCTCGATGGATTGTGGTTGAAGCGGAGCTGGGGCGGCGAGGTTAAGAACGTCTCCGTTCTGGTAGCGATCGGCGTTGCGCAGAGCGGTTACCGGGAGATCCTGGCGGTGAGTGAAGGAGCCAAGGAAGACAAGGCCAGTTGGACTCAGTTTCTGCGCGAGTTGAAGGATCGCGGCCTGAAGGGCGTCGAGTTGTTTGTCTCTGATAAGTGCCTGGGACTGGTTGACAACCTTGCCGAGTTCTATCCCGAAGCCAAGTGGCAGCGGTGCATCGTCCATTTCTACCGCAACGTATGGACGGCAGTACCGACGGGCAAGGTAAAGGGTGTGGCGGCGATGCTGAAGGCCATTCACGCACAGGAAGATGCCCAGTCGGCTAAAGAAAAGGCCCGCCAGGTTGCAATCAAGTTGCGTGAAATGCGTCTGGCAAGAGCCGCGGAGATCGTGGAAGCGGGGATCGATGAGACGTTGAGTTACTACTCGATGCCGTCGGAACACTGGCGCAGCCTGCGAACCAATAATCCGTTGGAGAGATTGATGCGGGAGATTCGTCGACGAACGCGAGTGGTGGGCGCTTTCCCGGATGGGAAGAGTGCGTTGATGCTGGTCGCGGCGCGATTGCGGCATGTGGCTGCAACCAAGTGGGGCACGAAGCGCTACTTACAGATGAACCGTTTGGCAGAAGTTCGATCCATCGCATGACCCCTTTGCAGATCACCATGAGAGGCCGGAAACTGATTGCGACCAAAGCATATTCCTTGTCACCCTATGCCCGGAGAGAATCGATAAGGCTGGCTGCGGCCGCCGTCAAGGTTCAAGATGAACTCGCTGCGCTCGACCTTGACGGCGGTCCTCGCCAGCCAAATGATGCCCACAATCCGGGCATAGGGAAACAAGCAAAACGAATTTGCCCCGATCACATCGCGGCCTGTGTCTCGGGGCTGCAGCAAGTCAACATCAACCCAACAACTTTCCTGAGTTCCACGAAAAATCGAAAGTGCGAAAAAGTCTGGACACTACCTATCGAGATGCCCATTAACGTGAAGAAACATATCAAACCGCTTAGGCTCGAAGGGCTCCCAAGCGACTTGCGCGACCAGATCAAGGCGGCGCGCGCCAAACGGGGCTGGGGCCAAAGGCAGCTTGGGGATGCTGTCGGATTGCCGCAGCCGCACATCTCGGCTATCGAATCCGGCGAGGTTGTTCCGCGCTTTGACACCCTGCTCGATCTGGTGCGCGTTCTTGAATTGGATCTTCTGCTTGTGCCGCGTACCCTCGTGCCAGCCGTGCAGTCCCTCATCCGGGCACAGAAGGAACCGGAGTCAGAAGAGAAGCCGCTTTATGCAGTGGACGAAGATGAATCCGAGTCCGGCAAAGAAGGCGGCGATGAATTTTGATCCGAAAACTCTGACCGCGCTTGCGGTCAACTTGCACGGGCGCCGCATCGGCGTGATCAACCGCATAAGCGGTGACCGCTACTTATTCTCCTTCGAGCAGGACTACATTGAAGAAGCAAACCGTCCGACCCTGAGCCTTTCATTCAAGGGACAAGCGGGCGGATTGATCATCCCTACGCGTGCCGTGACTGCACGCCTGCCGGCGTTCTTCTCAAATCTTCTGCCCGAAGGGCACTTGCGCGAATACCTCGCTGGCCGCGCCGGCGTCCAACAGCATCGCGAATTCTTTCTTCTCGCTGTGCTCGGTGCTGATTTGCCTGGCGCACTCACGATCGCTCCGATGGAGCAGACTGTAAGGTCAAGTGCGGAGCAAGCTGCCGATCGCGATTCTCACGAACGTGTCCCAGACACAGCTCTTCGGTTCTCGCTCGCCGGTGTCCAGCTCAAGTTCTCGGCCATTATGGAAGCCTCTGGTGGTCTTACGATTCCTGCTGAGGGTATTGGCGGTTCGTGGATCGTCAAACTTCCGTCAAGCCGCTCTCCTTCCGTGCCGGAGAACGAATACGTAATGATGGCGCTTGCGCGTGCCGTGGGCATCGAGGTACCGCGAACAGAATTGATCGACACTAGCGCAATTCGAGGACTGCCCGCTGACGCAGGCGCCATCGAAGGTAAAGCTCTTGCTGTATGGCGCTTCGATCGAGGCGAGAAGGGCAAAACCATCCACATGGAAGATTTCGCACAGGTGTTCGGCCTCTATCCCCAGGACAAATATCATCACCGCAGCTACGCTAATATCGCCTCTGTGCTGAGAGCCGAAACCGGCGAAGCTGGCACCTACGAGTTCTTCCGCCGACTCGTTTTCTCCGTGCTTATCGGCAACGGTGACATGCACCTGAAAAACTGGTCGCTCCTCTATCCGGATGGACGCACGCCAGTGCTATCGCCGGCTTACGATTTTGTCGCTACATTTCCCTACATTCCGAATGACAGTCTTGCACTCACATTCGGCGACAGCCGCAGCCTGAGTGAGATCGATACCGACCAGGCGCGGCGGTTCGCAGACACCGCGCGCCTGCCTGTGAGCCCGCTGTGGAGGCAAGTCATCGACGTAGCCGACCGAACAGTTGCTGCATGGGATCAGCTTGCTGAAAAAGATCTGCTGCCTGAGAAAATGCGCAAGGCAATCGGCAATCAGGTTCTCACCGTTGCGAAGAACGTTGAACAGCGCCAGTCTGGGTTATAGTCTTCTTCCCGGCGCGCTCCCCTTTAGCGATCTTTGGCTTTCAAGCCACGAAGAACAGATACCTCCATCGCCATCATCTTGACCGTCAGCAGCGTTGCGCCCTTCCTTAATGAGGAATATCGGCCGTGCGTATCAGGACGATTCCGTCCGGTTCAACACGGCCGGAGAGATATTTGTGTCGTGCGATCTCCTCAATTACTGGACGGTTCTCCCGGAACACTTCGAGCTTGTTCCTGCTGTCGCCCCGGAAATGATCGTTCAGCGCCTTCTTGCTGATGATGCATCGTATTCGCTGATCCCTGTCGAGCCCCCAGAAAACAACCGCATCCCGCCCGGTGTCATACCTTTCCTCAGGAGCAGGGAATGCCAATCCTTTGTTCTCCCATGTGATTTGCCACGCTGCGAATTCGCTGGGTCGAATCTGAAGACGCGCAAAATTCCCCTCGTGCAAGCTGAGAAGATCTGACTCGGCCGTTTCCCTCAACCTCTCGCGCTCATCCGTTGTGACATTTTGCTTCACCCACTCTGCGATATACGCAGCCGCCTCTTTCCTATCCATGTTTCCCCGCACCACGTCGCCCACGAGCTGACGCAGCGCCTCCCGATGCCGCTGTCTGAAAGGATCGGGATCGCCCAGAGACTGCCTCACAGCTGCGTAACGCTCGGCCGACCGCTCATAGGCCCAGACAAACACATCCTTTAGCAAGTCCACTTTGTTCAACTCATAGACGCCGAGAATGGCGTCCGTGTAGATCGAACGCGGAACGTCGGTAAATGACAGCGGCGACAGGTTCCCCTTGATGAAGGGAATGTTCGCCGCCAGGCGCGAGACACGCTTGTTTACATCGTCGAAGGGCTGCAGGTACGGCAGTTGTACCATGGCGAAGAGCGATTGCTCGAATGGGTCACGGATTGCCTCCGCCGTCGCCTGGACTTGATTGAAGCACTCCTCTATCAACTGCGGAACTTCAAGAGGATGGAACGCTGACTTTTCAATGCCGACGGCAATGCGTCGCAAGCGACCGGCCGCCGCCTCATCCGGCAGGAGGTTCTGCGCCAGAATCCCGTGGAGGTTCAAAACTGTATAGCGGTTGAAGCCGATCTCGTCCGCCGCGCTCACAAGAAACGCGATGGCGTCCTTGTGATTGAGAATCATCTGGGCTTCCAGCCTATTCCCGCCCTGCGCCTCTTCGCCGAATTCAATCAGGCGGCGAGTATCAAGCAGCGAATAGGTATTTCCCTCCAGGCGGCTTGAGTTCCAGGACAGGTCGATGAGCAAGCGGTCGAGGATCTGCTTCGCATAGGTTCCGGCCGCCTCTATCCCGGCCTTTGTCCTGCCCACTTCCGCCAGGTGCGCCCTCTCTTTTGGCGAGAGATAGAAACTCGTGTTGGGTCGATAGCCGTCGAGAAACTGACGGTTGTACCCCACGGCCTTTCTTGACGCGGAAGGTTGCCGCAGATAGTCGCGTATCTTCTCGCTTTCGGCCGAGAGAGGCACCACGGCCTCTTCCGGCTTTTCCTCTCCTGGCGCGGCTGTCCGCACAGCCGTTTCTTTGTGCTCCTCTACTACGCGTGGAAGCTGGTATCGCGCTGCCGGCCCCTTGCCTTCCTGCATGAGCCGCCCGTGCTCCACGAGGCTTTTCAGCCAATACTGGAGGGTTCGTTGCGGGACTTGGTTTAGAACTTCAGCAATTTCGCTTCTCCGTGCGCCGTTGGTACTTTGCCGCACGACGTCCACGATCGACTCCAGGTCGTTCTCCCGCAAGCGATTTGGCACGATTATCCTCTTGTTGTTGCGTTATTGCCCTATCGCGCAATTAAAGCACGGAATCGCGCAACTATCAAGAGAATCGCGCAATATTAAACTCAATCGTGCAACGTAAACTTGCGTGATCTTGGCGACGTTGCCCAATTCCGCTATCCCCCGGAGCCCGTTGCCACTCCCCACCGCTCGTTAATAGAAGCCTCGGATGGTTGTTCAGCACCATCGCCAGATTCTGTACAGCTTCACCTGGTAGGAACGCAGATCCACTTCGATAGGGGTACCGGCAGCTTTTTGCTTGAGCTCACTGCGGAAAACTCGGTTGGTCATAGGTGAGGTTTGAAGTGGCTGCGATGTACACAGGATTCGCAGTTCGCATAGACCTCTCTGGTCTGCGTTGCATCGAAGTGATTTACCGATCATGGACTTCTTGTGGTATATCGTAAAACGGTCTGGACTTTTTTACGATTGATAGTAATATGGTCCACATGGATCGGCCGCGAATTTATACAGCGATTCTGCGAGAGCATTTCGAGACGCACCGCCAGATGGCGTTCTTAAGCGGTCCGCGTCAGGTCGGTAAGACCTGGGTCGCGAAATCGGTCGGCAATGCTTATTTCAACTGGGATAATACAGGCGACCGTCGACAGCTTCTACGGGGACCGGCTGCATTGGCTGAATTGCTTGGCCTTGACAGGTTGCGCGCGAAGCCGCAAGTCGCTGTACTGGATGAATTGCACAAATACCCGAAGTGGAAAACGCTCCTCAAAGGCTTCTTCGACACTTATGGTGATCGAGCGCATTTGCTCGTGACGGGGAGTTCGCGGATGGACATCTTTCGCCGTGGCGGCGACAGCCTGATGGGACGCTACCTTCTCTACCGCATGCACCCATGGAGCGTAGGAGAATGCTTTCGAACGGGACTCCCCGCGAAGGAAATCCACCCTGCAAAAGAGATAAAGACGGAGGATTGGGATGCACTCTGGGAACACGGCGGCTTTCCCGAGCCGTTTCTACGCCGTGAAGCGCGCTTTACCCGCCGATGGCGATCACTGCGCCAAGCCCAGCTTTCCCGAGAGGACCTGCGCGACGTCGCATCGGTTCACGATATAGGAACCATGGAAATACTGATGGAATTGCTCGCTGAGCGCTCGGCGCAGCAGCTCGTGTACTCAAATCTCGCCGCGGAGATTCAAGTCTCGGTTGACACGGTCAGGCGTTGGGTCGATCTGCTGACAAGAATGCACTATGGTTTTGCAGTGCGTCCCTGGTTCTCAAACGTCGCCAAGGCACTACGCAAAGAACCCAAGTGGTTCCTACGCGATTGGAGCGGCGTCTCAAACGACGGAGCACGCGCTGAGAACTTTGTCGCCTGCCATCTACTCAAGGCGGTCGAGACTTGGACTGACCTCGGTTTTGGCAGCTTCGAGCTGCGTTATCTTCGGGACAAGCAGAAGCGAGAAGTTGATTTTCTGGTGGTGCGCGACCGCAAACCGTGGTTCTTGGTTGAGGTCAAGCTCAGCGAGGCGGCGCTTTCGCCCGCCCTTGGCTATTTTCAAGCACAGGTCAAGGCGCCACATGCCTTTCAAGTGGTAATGAATCTTCCTTTCGAGGCTGCCGACAGCTTCTCTGTCCACCGTCCTGTTGTAGTCCCTGCGCGCACACTGCTCAGTCAATTGCCATAGAGTACAAAGCGCGCTGCGCCAAAGCCCGGTAGGACGAAAACTCAATGCGAAAACCTATATGTGCATTTTCTGACTTTCAATCCGGATCGAACCCTTGACCTTTTCTCAAAAATGACCTCTTCTTTTTCGCATCTCACGCGTTCAATCGCAGTGGCGCGCTATCTTTTTGTAAGAGAATGACTTCGCTCAAATTGCGATTATCGTGGAAGGTTCAGGAAGGTTCGATTCCCAAGATTTCCCTTCGGTCATAGCGGGCGCTCGTTAGATCTTGGCCTGAAGATTCTCCCTCGAGTGCGTGTCGCATCTGATACATTTCCAACCTTTTGATTGGAGTCAGGCCGCCAGCCTCTTCTCGCAAAATGACCTCTTCTTTCGTCATCAAATTTGGGTTCGATTAGGGTTCGGAAGCCCAAAAACAGGGGTTTTTGTGCGCTTTCTGAGCCACCAGTGCGCTTTAGAATCAATGAGTTACGGAGTCGGACCGAATTTGACACGGAAGAGGTCGTTGGTTCGAATCCAATCGTGCCTACCATTATTTTCAATAACTTAGATGGAAGGCCTCGAATTCCTCACCTGTAAAACCTCACCTGCTTCTGTTTCTGGCGGCCCCTACACCCTATTGAACGGTCTTCGATCCGGGCTGCAAAGCCCGCAACTCTGACCATCCGAAACCTACCAGGGCTGGATACATCGGATATCGTTGGTCTGCCTACCAGTATTGAATACTGGGACTCTTTTAAAATGGAACCTTTTTGCCCATCTGGGCAATGGATTGCACATATCGCTCGTCGAAGCATCCGTAAATAGTTGATTCCATTGATTGTTAATTTGGGCTATTAATTGCTTGATGAGAGGCAGAACTGTGACAGTTCTTTCCCCGATAGCCAGGCCTCTCATCCGGTTTGCAAGACCTGAAACTGCTGTCGCGGCATGAAACTCCAGTTTTTGCCAGTGCAAGTCATTGATACGAGATTTGAAAGGGACAAAAAATGCGCGCTGCTCAGAGAATTCTGGTCGCCTGTTTGCTTTGCCTGCCGACTATCGCGTTTGCAGACGTTTACCCCCTCAATCCCCCCCCTGATCTATTCATCGACACCTTTACTTACACCGGCCCCACGCTGACCGGTACGGTAGAAAGCATTGCCGATCTCGGGAACTGCTCTGCCATTCCGTGCTTCGCAGGCTTGAATTTCTATCAGGATGCGAGCGGATTCAACGTGAACGACGGAGACGGCGATATTTATCTGGCAGGCACTCGGGTCACGTACCAAGTTGACTCCGGCGGCGAGGTTGGCCAGATTTTTGATATCACGACCGACAACATCGCGCTCTGGAGCGCGCTGGAGGGTCAGACCGCCAGCAGCTTTGGGCCGGTGGTGGTGATGGATCTTCACCAATTCTATGTCTCCACCTTCGGCTTTCAGCCAGATGCCACAGCCGACCTGACACCGGAGGCGTCCACGGTTCCGGAGCCTGCTTCGCTGACTCTGCTGCTTGGCGGACTGGCAGCCGGGCTTGCCCGGAAACGTCTGTCCAGGAAGAAGTCGTAAGCGTTTCGCTCTTGCGATTAGCGGAGATTCCGGCCCCTTGGGCTTCATCTAATTCCGGCGCTGCGCGGGATCATTTCCGAGGCAGCGCCGAAATCATTTTTTGTGTTTTCGCTGGAGGCAAATTTCAGGCCTCGTGTATATCCCCTTCCCGACACGCTTCCACGCGAGTGGAGGCTCCAACCCAGTTTATGAGATGTTCGGTGGCCCCGAGCCGCTGTGATCAACTGCGGTTTTTGATAGTTTCCCCGACAGGTCCGGACCGAAAGCGATGGAGAGTGCGATGAACATTGCAAGCAAGATTTCAGGATGCCTTCTGGCTGTTTTGTCGTTCGCGGGCGCAGCAATTGCGCAAAACGGCATGATCCCAACCGTCCCCGCGAACAACCCCCTTGTGGCTCTCACTCACAGTCTGAACGGCAACCCATATGGGCTTGATACGTACGATGCAAATACACAAGTGTTTACGGTTTCAGGCGTCGGCGAATCGATCACTTTTCCGCCTTTAGTAGGCTTCTGCACCACTTCCTGCCCCGCGCCGGTCCTCTCGGTTACGATTCAAGTCGACAACACCGGAAAGTTGACCGGAGGCAATCCGAATTCCTCGCAGCCAGACCTTGTCCTGACGGGCCAGATCACCAACGGGGCCACAACCTATACATCTCCATTGCTGACCGGCCAGATTACCGCCTTCTATTTTGACAACGTGACTGACAAGCCGAACTTCGCCTTCCTCTTTGCGGTCACAGGCGGATCGATGGCCTCTCTTTATCAGAGTACGAACAACGATCTTTGGCTGTCTCTATCCTTAGAGGATCAATCTCCATATCCCGTTTTTGCAGGTTCGTTCGCTAACAATTTCGGCGGGGTAACCAAAGCGAATCTTTTTGGCACTCCGCCTTTGTCGGTGACCTGCGCGGCAATCGACACGGGTGACGTGGGCGTACCCTTTGACAGCGGCCCGATGACGGTAACGGGCGGGACTGCGCCTTACAGCTACTCGGTCGTGGGCACCTTGCCGCCGGGCCTGAGCCTGAACTCGTCGACGGGCGAGGTGACCGGAACTCCAACCGCAGCCGGAACCTTCACTGTGAAGGTAACTGACGCGGCAGGGCTCTCCAGCACCAGCTGCATGATCACCATCAACGGACCGCTGTCTGTGACCTGCGCGGCGACTTTGATTGGTGACGTGGGCGTGCCGTTTAACAGCGGTCCAATGAATGTGACGGGCGGGACTGCGCCTTACAGCTACTCGATCGTGGGCACCTTGCCTGCGGGCCTGACGCTGAACACGTCGACGGGCGCGATCACGGGCACGCCGACGGCAGCGGGCACCTTCACGGTAAAGGTGACGGACGCGACAGGCAACTCCAGCACCAGCTGCATGATCACTATCAACGGACCGCTGACCGTGACCTGCGCGGCAATCAATATGGGAACGGTGGGCGTGCCCTTTGACAGCGGCCCGATGTCGGTAACGGGCGGGACTGCGCCTTACAGCTACTCGGTCGTGGGCACGCTGCCGCCGGGCCTGAGCCTGAACTCGTCAACGGGCGAGGTGACCGGGACTCCAACCGCAGCCGGAACCTTTACGGTGGAGGTGACAGACGCTCTCGGCAACTCCAGCACCAGCTGCATGATCACCATCAACCCGGCTCCTCTCGCGGTGACCTGCGCGGCAATCAACACCGGAGACGTAGGCGTGCCCTTTGACAGCGGCCCGATGACGGTAACGGGCGGGACTGCGCCTTACAGCTACTCGATCGTGGGCACCTTGCCTCCCGGTTTGAAACTGAACACTTCGACGGGCGAGGTAACAGGAACTCCGACAGAAGCGGGCACCTTCACGGTTAGGGTGACAGACGCGGCCGGCATGTCCAGCACCAGCTGCATGATTACCATCAACGGACCGCTGTCGGTGACCTGCGCGGCAATCAACACGGGCGACGTGGGCGTGCCCTTTGACAGCGGCCCAATGACGGTGACGGGCGGGACTGCGCCTTATAGCTTCTCGTTGGCACCGGGCAACAGCTTGCCGCCGGGCCTGAGCCTGAACACGTCGACGGGCGAAGTGACGGGGACTCCGACCGCAGCCGGAACCTTTACGGTGGAGGTGACAGACGCTCTCGGCAACTCCAACACCAGCTGCATGATTACCATCAACGGACCGCTGTCGGTGACCTGCGCGGCAATCAACACGGGAGACGTAGGCGTGCCCTTTGACAGCGGCCCGATGACGGTTTCGGGTGGCACGGCTCCTTACACC
>Ga0326727_10006914_pt1 | contig 30594 bp, 30 predicted proteins | sample MB2enrmetagenome_FD_207643 | JGI IMG/M metagenome (GOLD analysis project Ga0326727, IMG submission 207643) | Lab enriched peat soil microbial communities from McLean, Ithaca, NY, United States - MB29MY | ecosystem: Environmental > Terrestrial > Soil > Wetlands > Peat | place: USA: New York... | reverse complement strand
CCGCCACCAGCCGCCGCTCCGGATAGCCCTGGCGCACCGCTGCCAGGGTCACCGCCACCGCAGTGGGATGGTGGGCGAAATCTTGCAAAATCAGCACCCCCTGGAATTCCCCGGCCACTTCCTGGCGCTTTTGCACGCCCTTAAAAACGGCCAGGGCCTCCTGCAAGGGGCCAGGCTCCGCGCCCACCTCCGCCAGGGCCGCCAGGGCGGCCAGGGCGTTCCAGACGTTGTAGGTGCCGAGCATGGGCAGGAAAAACTCTCCCCAGGAGGCGCCCCCGCGCCGGGCGGTGAACTGCATACCGCTGGCGACCGCGGTAATGTCGGTGGCTTGCCACTGGCAATGGGGGCCCTGACCATAAAATAAAACTGGCGCGCCGGAGCCTTGACAGACCTGGCGCACCAGGGCGGCGTCTCCCCAGGCCAGGACCCGGCCATCCGGAGCCACTGTCTCCAGAAAAGACTCGAAGGCCCGGATAATGTGGTCCAGGTCTGGGTAGATGTCGGCGTGGTCGAACTCGATGGAGGTGAGAACCGCCACCTGGGGGCGAAAATGCACGAACTTGGGGCGCTTGTCGAAAAAGGCGGTGTCGTATTCGTCGCCCTCCAGGACCACATAGGGACCCAGGCCCACCCGGTAATTGGCCTGGAAATTTCGCGCAATGCCACCCACCATAAAGCCGGGGTCCAGCCCCAGGGCGTAGAGCAGCCAGGCGATCAACGCCGTGGTGGTGGTCTTGCCGTGGGTGCCGGCCACCACCAGGCTCTGGCGCTGGCCCACCAGGAAGCGATTCAGGGCCTCGGGCAGGGAAAGGCGGGGAATATCGCTATTCAAAAGGGCCTGGGCCTCGAGGTTGTCCCGGCGGATGACGTTGCCCACCACCGCCAGGTCCGGCCGGGGATTCAGGTTGGCGGCGGCGTAGCCGTTTTGCCTCGCAATGCCCAGACCTTCCAGAAAAGTGCTCATAGGCGGGTAAGCGTGTTCATCCGAGCCGCTGACCCGGTAGCCCCGCTCCTTAAGGATACCGGCCAGGGCCGCCATGCCGGTGCCGCAAATGCCCAAAAGGTGGATATGTGGCGCTGAATTAGCGGTCATTGCCGAGATACAGTTTCCCTCTCTGCGCCTCTGTGGCTAAAAATTCTCTTGAATTACTGCCGATATACCTCAGTAAATCCCATGGCCCGGGAGGCCGCCTCGTGGAAGCGGGGCCGGAAGGCCTGGATCTTCGTCTTGTCGTCCCGCCCCAGGTGCACCCGGTTGGTTAGTAAGACTACCATCTGCCCCAGCTTCAGGTCCAGCCAAAAAGAGACGCCGGTGAAGCCCAGGTGGCCAACGCTCCGGGGGGAGAAGTAGCGGCCCGCCGAGCGTTGGGAAGGGTCGGCGCCGGGGACGTCGAAGCCCAGGGCTCGGCCACCCGGAGCCTCGGGGGTCAAAAAGCGGCGCACCGTGGCGGGGGTGAAGGGCAGTCCGGCTTCCCCCTGATAAACCCGGAATAAGGCGGTCAGCAGCGCCAATACTTCCCGGCCTGGGCCGAAGAGCCCGGCGTGCCCGGCCACGCCTCCGGCGGCCCAGGCGTTTTCGTCGTGCACCTCGCCGCAGATTTTTCGTCCCGGGATCAGGCCGGTTTCCGTGGCGGCGTAGAGGCGGTTTTCGGTTTTCGGTTTTCGGTTTTCGGTGATAGGCAATGGGTTAAAGCCCAGGACTTCCAGCCTCAGGGGGCGGTATAGTTTTTCAGCGACTAAGCGGTCCAGGGGCAGGCCGGAGACCCTTTCCAACACCGCCTGCAGGAGCATAAAACCCAGGTCGCTGTAAAGGGTGACGGTGTCGGGAGAATGAATCAGGGGCGCGGCGGCGGCCAGGCGGGGAAGCAGGCGGCGCCGGGCCGAAGGTTCGGCCTGGAGGACCTTTTCATAAAAGGGCTCCCAGGCCGGCAGGCCGGCCCGGTGGGCCAGGAGCTGGGCCAGGCTGAGGGGGCGTTTGTCGGCGGGCAGCCAGGCTTCGGACAGGAGTTCCCCCAGGGTGGCCTCGGGCCGCAATTTGCCTTCGTCCGCCAGGACCATCAGGGCCAAGGCGGTGGCCAACGGTTTAGTGAAAGAGGCCAGATCAAAGAGGGTATCAAAGGTGGCGACGGGGGCGGCGGGGTCCCGAGAAACCCGGCCCATGGCGGCCTGCCATTGCAGTTCTCCCCGCAGCCCCACCAGGGCCACCGCGGCGGAGTAAACCCCCTGGGCCAGACCGGCTTCCAGGAGGTGATTTAAGGGGGCCCAGGGATCGGACATAGTTCAGTGAGCAGTGAGCAGTGAGCGGAAAGCTGACCGCTGATAGCTCATCTACTCCTTCTCCAGCGCCAATCTGATGAGTTCGTCCAGCAAAGCCGGAAATTCCAGGCCCGCGGCCCTGGCCGCCTGGGGGAAGAGACTGGTGGCGGTCATGCCGGGGATGGTATTGGTTTCCAGGACATACACCTGGTCGTCCCGGACAATCATGTCCGTGCGGGAATATCCCCGGCATCCCAGGACATGGTGGGCCTTGAGGGCGCTGCGCTGGGCCTCGGCGGTCAGCTCCGGGTTGAGGCGGGCCGGGCAGATCTCGGTGCTGGCCCCGGGCTGGTATTTGGCCTCGTAATCAAAAAAGGTGTAACTCCCGGACGGAATAATCTCCACCAGGGGCAGGGACTGGGCGTTGCGGTTCCCCAGAACCGCGCCGGTGACCTCAGTGCCTTTGATGTACTCCTCCACCAGCAGCTGGGAGTCGCAGCGGAAGGCCCTGGTTAGACCCTCTTCCAGTTCTTTCAAGGTGCGGGCCAGGGTGATGCCGATGCTGGAGCCTTCGGTGGCCGGTTTGATGACCACCGGCAGCCCCAAGGCGCCTTCGATCTCCTTGGGTTTGAGGGCCTGGGCCCGGCCAAAGGCCAGGGTAGTGGGAACCTTGAGCCCGGCCATTTGATAGAGGGCCTTGCTCAGCGGTTTATCCATGGCCAGGGCCGAAGCCAGCACCCCGGAGCCCTGGTAGGGAATCTCCAGGAGCTCCAGGAAACCCTGCATGGTGCCGTCTTCGCCGCCCCGCCCGTGCATGATGATCAGGGCCACCTGGATTTCCGGGGCGTCCTGCGCCAGCCGGCCCAGGTCGGTGAGGGGATCGTAGCGCCGGATGTCGTACTTGCTCTTGTCCAGGGCCTCATAGACCTGGGCGCCGCTTTTTAAGGAGATTTCCCGCTCCGAGGATTTGCCCCCCGCGATCAGGGCCAGCCGCATTTTTTCCATGCTTCCCTCCGTGAACTCATAACAGGTCCTGGGGGCTCAGGTGCAAGGGGGCAAAAAGTTTCTCTTCCAGGTGCCTGGTCTTGATTTCCATGGCGGCGATGCGGGCCCGGGCCTCGGGAGTGCGTCCGTAACGCACCATGAGGTCGGCAAAGCGCTCCGTCAGGGGGACCACCCGCTCATGGAGGACCCGCTTGTCGGCGTAATTGACCACCTCGGCCTCCCGCACCGGCCGGGGGTCAGGCACATCTTCTTCCAGGCGCACGTGCTCCCGCACCACCTGGGCCAGCTCCGGGTAGCCCAGTTCCAGCAGCAGGTCGGCCCCCCAGTGGGCGTGGTGGATGGCGGTGCCCAGGCAGGCGGTTTTCCCAATATCATGGAGCAGGGCCCCGGTTGTGATCAGGGGCAGGTGCAGCCCCAAGCCCTCAGCGCTCAGGGCCTGGCCCAGCCGCTCGGCTACCCGCATCACCAGGAAGGAGTGCTCCCGGATGTGTCGCGGCATGGCGTGGGCCTCCATCAGGGCCAGGCAGTCGAGATAAGAGGGTAGAGCTATCGGAGAGAAATCCAATTCTTGAGAGTGATGGATTATCTTCATAGCCAGCTATAGGGCGCCTGTGGCCGCCGCAATTCGGCGGGCGCAGCCCGCCCTGGATTTTCTGCAAATTCAAAAAAATCTACTAGGTCGGCCTTGAGATTTATTCCTTGTCCCCAAGCTAAACTTAGAAACCAGGAATGGCGGGCAGTTCCCGTCCTACCTCTTTTTTACCAACACCACGGCGTATGCCGCAATGCCTTCCCCCCGGCCGGCGAATCCCATCTTTTCGGTGGTGGTGGCCTTCAGGTTAAGGTCTTCCGGGGCCAGGCCCAGGATGGGGGCCAGCTTGCCGAGCATCTCTGGGAAATGGGGCCCCAGTTTCGGGGCCTCGCACACCAACACGGCGTCCACATTTACCGGCTGAAAGCCCCGCTGCCGCACGATCTCCATGATTTTCTCCAGCAAAATCAAGCTGGAGATGCCCTGGTAGGCCGGGTCCTTATCCGGGAAGTGGCGGCCCAGGTCGCCCGCGCCCACCGCGCCCAGGAGGGCGTCGCCGATGGCGTGGCTCAGGACATCGGCGTCGGAATGCCCCAACAGGCCCAGATGATAAGGAATGGTCACGCCCCCGAGGATGAGGGGGCGGCCTTCCGCCAGGCGGTGGGCGTCATACCCCAGCCCGACTCGCACGTTTCTGCCTCCGCAGCATGGACAGGATGGCCTCCGCCAGGACTAAGTCCTCGGGCGTGGTGATCTTCAGGTTCAGGGGCGAGCCGGGCAGCACCATCACCGGCTGCTGGAGCGCCTCCACCAGGGAGGCTTCATCGGTACCGTAAAACTCGCGGCTGTAGGCCTCCACGAAGGCCCGCCGCAACAGGGGCGCCTGGAAGGCCTGGGGGGTCTGAATCTGCCAGATGTCCTGGCGTTCCAGGGTCTGGCTAATCACTCCGTCGGGGTTGACGGTCTTCAAGGTATCCTGGGCCGCCAGGCCCAGGACCGCGGCGCCGTGGCTGCGGGCCGCGGCAATGACCCGGCTGACCATCTCCGGGGTGACGAAGGGCCGCACCCCGTCGTGCACCAGGACGATCTCCAGGTCATCTTCATGTTTCAAGGCCTTGAGGGCGTTATAGACGCTGTCCTGGCGCTCCTTGCCGCCGGGCACCAGGCGCAGGACCTTTTTAAGATTGTAGGGGGAGATGATTTTTTCCTGGCAGTAATCCAGTTCCTCGGGATGCACCACCAGGGTGACCTCCCGGATCTCGGTAATCTTCTCGAAGATCACCAGGGTGTGGGCCAGGATAGGTTTGCCCCCCAGCGGCAGGTAAGGCTTGGGGGTGCCATGCTTCATGCGGAGGCCGAGGCCGGCGGCGGCGACGATGGCGGCAATCATATGGGCTGGGCCTCCAGAGTCCCCTGACAGGAAACGCGGCCGGCCCGGCCCGGCAGGCGCCGCCGCAGGACCTGGGCTACCGGCAGTTTGCCTGGATCATTTAGAAGCTCCCGGGCCCAGTCCGCCAGGCGGAAGAAGGCCACGCCCTGCTGTCGGCCGCGTTGCAAAAAAGAGGCAAAGTCATCCAGAAAAGGTCCCCCCTCCAGTTCCGCATGAATGGTAAGCACCTGGGGCCGCTCCGGATGGAGACGGGATAGAACCAGGTCGTTAAAATCCCGCGGGCCGCAGCCGTCCAACCCCAACACCTCATCCAGGGTGGGCAGGGTGGTGGGAATCTCCAGGACTGGCGAAATACTCCGGCCAAACCGGGGGAAATAGGGGGCGGAGCCCCGGGTGTCGCTGGCATAAAGGAAATGCTGCGCCGCCAGCACCTGGCGGCTGGCCTCGCAACATTGCCAGCCCGGGGCCGCAAAGGACTCGGCCCGGCTCCCCAACAAGGAAGTCAGCGTCTCTTGGGCCGCGCCGATCTCCCGGGCGATTTCCGTCGCCGGCAGCCGGAAGAGCTGGTCGTGCCAGCGCACGTGGTTGTAGCCGTGCAGTCCCACTTCGTGGCCGGCCGCGGCAATCACCCCCGGGATGGCCGGCGCCGCCGCGGCGATCAGGGGCGCGGGCAGCAAGGTGCCGTAACACATGGTCTTGAACCGGTAAATCGCCGGCGCCCGGGTACGCCACATCTTTGCTAAGAAGCCTTTTTGGCGAAACACGCGAAAAATGGCGCGGCCGGAGTTATCCGGCCCCAGGGCCAGGAAGAAACTGGCCCGCACCGCCTGCTCCTCCAGTACCTTAAGGAGGGCAGGCACCCCCCGGCAAAACCCGTCCAGGGTGTCCACATCCACCTTGATGGCCAAAAAGCCGGTTTTCGGTTTTCGGTTTGCACTTTGCGGCAATGCTGGATCTGTCATGATTAAAAGCGGATACTTTATTTGTTTACTGCTCGCTGCTCACTGCTCACTGTTTACCACTCCTGCCCGCCGCGGGCTTCCTCCAAAAAGGCGTCCAGGGTAATCTTCAAGGAGGTGATGAGGTCGGTCTTGGGCTCCCAGCCCAGGAGCCGCCGCGCCTTCTCAATGACGGGCTTGCGGCTGATGATGTCCTGATAGCCCTTGCCGTAATAGTCTTCATGGCGGGTCTCGATGATCTCCGAATAACTCCCGTCATTTTTATGGTCCGGGTGTTGCCGGAACAGGTCGCGCAGGAGCTCGGCCAGTTCTTTGACCGAGGCTTCGTTCTCGGGGTTGCCGAGGTTGAAGATCTGGCCGTCGGCCACCCCGTTCGGGTTCTCGATGATGGTCATCAGGGCGTCAATGCCGTCTTCCACGTAAGTGAAACAACGCTTCTGGTGGCCGCCGTCCACCAACAGGATGGGCTCCCGCTGGATCAGGTTTAGGACGAACTGGGTCACCACCCGGGAGCTCCCCTCCTTGGCGGCGTAGAGGTCGTCCAGCTTGGGGCCGATCCAGTTGAAGGGGCGGAAGAGGGTGAACTGAAGCTGCCCGGCCTCGCCGTAGGCCCAGATGACCCGGTCCAGGAGCTGCTTGGAGCAACTGTAAATCCAGCGCTGCTTGTGGATGGGCCCCAGGACCAGGGGACTGTCGTCTTCGGAGAATTCGGCGTCCGGGCACATGCCGTAAACCTCCGAGGTGGACGGGAAGATGATGCGGCTCCCGTACTTGAGGCACTGGCGCACGATGCGCAGGTTTTCTTCGAAGTCCAGCTCGAAGACCCTGAGCGGCCGCTTCACGTAGGTCATGGGGGTGGCGATGGCCACCAGGGGCAGGACCGCGTCGCACTTCTTGATGTGATATTCGATCCATTCCTTGTTGATGCCGATGTCGCCTTCCAGGAAGTGGAAGCGGGGATGGCCCAGGAGGTGGTTCAGCTTGTTGGAGTAGAGGTCCATGCCGAAGACCTCCCAGTCCCGCTCCTGAAGGATGCGCCGGGTCAGGGCATTGCCGATGAAACCGTTGACGCCTAAAATCAAAATTTTCATTAAATTCCTAACATTATCTTCAATATCAGCCTGCAAGTTTTAGCGGTCCAGGGAAAACGGGGAAAAGATTAAACAGGTAAAAAGGAAAGGTCTTAAAACCTTTTCCCTCTTTCCCCTTTTACGCTTTTTCCCCCAGCCTTTCCCCCACCAGATAATCCCAGGTGGCGATGACCGGCCCCAGGAACTCCGGCTGGTCCTCCCACTGGGCCTGGGTGATGAGGAAGTGGCCCTGGCCGGTGGTCACCAGCAGCCCTTCTCCGGGCCGCGCCGCAACCACCAGCCCCGGCTGCCGGGGGTCGCTGGCCCGCCCGCCCGCCGCCTCCGGCAGGGACTTGCCGGCCCAGATGAACAGCTTTTTCCCCCGCAGATAAGTGAAGGCCCCGGGGTAGGGGTGGGTGACGGCCCGCACCAGATTATATACCGAGAGGGCGTCTTTGTCCCAGGAAATCAGGCCGTCTGAAGGTTTGCGGCCGCCAAAATAAGAGGCCTGGCTCTGGTCCTGGGGGAGGCGCGGCGCCCGGCCGGCCCGCAGCAGGGGGTAGGTTTCCTGCATCAGGCGCCCGGCGGCTACGGTCATCCGGGCAAAAAGCGTCAGGGCGGTGTCTTCCGGCTGGATGGCGACCCGGGCCTGGGCGACTATGTCGCCTTTATCGGGCTTTTCCTCCATGTAATGCAGGGTGACGCCGGTCTCGGTTTCACCGTGGATCAGGACCCAATTCACCGGGCAGCGGCCCCGGTAGCGGGGCAGCAGGCTGCCGTGCAGATTGAGCGCCCCCAGGCGGGGAAGCGAAAGCCAGGGTTTTTTCAGCATATGCCGATAATAGCAGGAGAAGAGAAAATCCGGCTCCAGGCGGCGCATGACCTCAAGAAACGCCGGGTCGTTGGGGTCCCGGGGCTGGTAAACCGGCAGGTAATTCTCGAAGGCCAGGTCCCGCACCGAGGCGAACCAGCAGTTCTCCTGGGGGTCATCGGCATGGGTCACCACCGCGGCGATCTCGTCGCCGAAATGGGCGCACCGGTCAATGAGCGCCTTCAGGGAGACGTGACCGATGTTGTGATAACCCAGGAAGATGAGGCGCATGATGAGGTGGTATTCAGTTTTCCGTTTTCGGTAAAAAATTCCTATGGCTGTTCCAGCTTCGGCCCCAGGGTCTGCCGGATGACATAGCGCGGCCGGCCGCGGACCTCGCGGTAGATGCGGCCGACGTATTCGCCGATCAGGGCTAATCCGAGGGTATTCAGGCCGACAAATACAAACAGGATGGCAAACAGGGTGAAGACCCCCTCCACCTCCGGGCCCACGAAAAGGCGGCGCAGGAAGAGGAGCAGACCAAAGAGCACCCCCAGGCAGGCGATGGCCACCCCCAGGAACCCTACCAGATGGATGGGCAGGTTGGAAAATCCCGTCACCAGGTCGAAGTTGAGGCGCAGCAGTTTGATGAGGCTGTATTTGGACTGGCCCCGCTCCCGCTGGGCGTGGCCCACGGGAATTTCCGCCACCCGCCGGGAAAAGAGGTTGGCCAGGGCCGGGATGAAGCTGGAGGATTCCTGGCACTGGTTGATGCTGTCGATCACCTCCCGGCGGTAGGCCCGCAGCATGCAGCCGTAGTCCCGCAGCCTGACCCCGGTGACTTTGGACATCACCAGGTTCATCAGGTGCGAGGGCAGTCTCCGGAAGAGCGAGTCGCGCCGGTTTTCCCGCCAGCCGCCCACGGTGTCGTACCCTTCCTCGATTTTGGCCACCAGCCGCGGAATCTCCTCCGGCGGATTCTGCAGGTCCGCGTCCAGGGTGAGCATCACCTGGCCCCGGGCCGCGTGGAAGCCGGCGAAGATGGCCTGGTGCTGGCCGAAGTTGCGGTTGAACTGCAAGGCCCGGAGGTTTTGCGGATACCTTTGATGGAGTTCGGTGAGGATTGCCCAGGAACGGTCGCTGGAGCCGTCGTCCACCAGAATGATTTCGAAGGGGCGGCCCATCCCGGTGAGGGTGCGCATCAGGCGCTCCCCCAGCTCCCGGAGATTTTCCTCTTCGTTGTAAACGGGGATGATCACGGAGATATAGGGCTGGGGCGATTTCAGATTCATTCCTTTATTGGGTAGGCTTAAGTCCGATCAGTGACGGGAAGGGTGTCACTTCGAGCATTGCCGAAAGTGTAGATAAAGTAAAAACGCGACCATCTGTGTCTCGAACGACAGGTCCCAATGCATCATTGACTCGCGCCCAGCCAATCCCACCTAAAACAGCGATCAAAGGGATTCCTCCCAGTCGATTTGACTCTCCCCGAAGTCTTGCGAAGCGAAGCGCCTTATCGCGAGCCGTGCCTCCATCATTTGTTCCTTTGCATTCAAGGATCGCCCGAAGTGTTCCTGAATTGTCGAATACCACAAAATCTGGTGCTGGTGTAATTCTGACTTCAAAACGAGTCGCTATTTCACCCTGGTTGGCACTGCTCGTGCGAATGAATGGAATTCCATTCTCCCGAAATAGCGCCTCAACAGCGTCCTCGATCAGGGCGCCCCGTTTAGTAGATGTGGCATCCAATATCTGACGGAAGGCGCCACCATAATGGCGTTGGTGTAGGAAGAAAGAAAAAGGCACGCCAGCGGAAGCGAAGCGGCGTACACTCGCCCAACCATTTTCGGTGTCAGGTTTTGCTTGCTTACTGACAAGGTCACCTGGCGGAATACCAAAAAGAGAACCATCAATAATCTGGGAAATGGTCTTGGCAGCGACAACGGCTTGCTCATTAGTGATTAGCGTACCGTTTCGCTCCATTGAGTCTACTTTTGTTTGTTTTAAAGGGCTTAGGCCAAAGGGCTTCCCAGCCATAACCGTTGCGTGTGCGAACTCTCCCTTTGTAAGACCGGTGATAGTACGAAACACCAGTAGTGTTCTAGGATTATCCTCCAGGATCGAAGACAATTCGGCTTCCGTTACTTTAGTGAATCCCGCCGTTGCCACATGAACATCGGCGTATACCTGTTCAAAATACTCTCGGCCGTAAAAATTATCTTCATGTATATAAGCGAAATCAGCGGCTAGATGGGGCACATATAGTAAACGAGCAATTTCAGCGTAAATCCTTGGATGATCGTTAGTCCCATGTTTCAAAGGAACCAAACGAATCTGAGCGATTCGCTGATCCCAACTATCTTTTTCAACAATCTTTGTGATTGTTTCTCCGATACTTGGCACTGATTATAAGACCTGGAATAGATATCCTTGAATGTCCAAAGCAGAATTTTCCGCTATGCGGCGACGCGCCTCATTAACAAAGTGTTCGTGAATTTCGAATCCCGCTGCCTTACGTCCAAGACGGCGAGCCACGACAATGGTAGTTCCGCCACCAGCAAAGGGGTCTATAACTATGCCACCCGACGGGCTGGCCATCTTAATGAAGAACTCCGCCAGTCCTTCGGGCATTACTGCTGTGTGGGCAACGCCTCGATACTGATTGTATGTTTGTGGAACGGTCACCACGTTTCCCGGGTCCGCTCCCCCTCGCAAATAGGTCTTGGTTCGATCACGCCCAAACCCGGCCTCGGTATTGCGCCTGCCAAGTCTATCTAATTTTCGCCTGGCAATTTCTGCGAAGTCGGCTTTATAAGGAACTCTAACGGCATCCAGGTCAAAATGTGGCCTGAAACCACGGGCAAAGTGATAAACATACTCAAAACTATCTTTAGTTCTGGGCCCGAACTTGCCTGGGACCGCATTCGGCTTGGCCCAGATGTAAGTCTCAATCCAACGCCAGCCCAGACGTTGAATAGCTAAGACCAATTCATAAACGTATGGATGCCTCTGGCCTTTTAGTGGGCCTTGTTTTGCTACACGATTCTTTATATTTAGGATTAGGCTGCCAGTCTTGCTTGTAACATAAAACATTGCTTTGGCAAAAGGCAGAAACCATTCCACATAATTGTCTGGGTGAATTCGACTATAGGAACGCGCATCAGCATATGGTGGACTGGTGAAAAACAGATCGATGCTGCCCTTGGGGAGGCGTGGTAATAAATCCAAGGCATCACCGAGTACTATCCCAGCATCAAGGAATTGGGTTAGCGTTTGAGTGTCACCTTCGCTATGCACGCGGTATCTCCACAAGATGCACACATGTGAGCTTATGAAGAGATAATTAGTTAATTTTTTAAAAAAACCCACCGCCACCTGAGGGGCCGGTGGTCCCAAAGAGACCGCGGAGCAGGCCGTAAGCCGAGTTCTGTCCCGGGTGCGCCCCGGTGATGATCATTCCTCTAGGACCCCGGTGGCCCGGGGCCTCCAGCGACCTACCCGGGAGCTTCAGGCGGGCCACCTTCAAACGCTCCCCTATTTGGTCTTGCTCCGGGTGGGGTTTTCCAAGCCGGCGGGGTCGCCCCCGCCGCTGGTGAGCTCTTACCTCACCTTTTCACCCTTACCGTGGACGAACCACGGCGGTCTGGTCTCTGTGGCACTTTCCCTGGGGTTGCCCCCGCTGGGGATTACCCAGCACCCTGCCCTGTGGAGCTCGGACTTTCCTCCGGCGGCCGGTGGCACGTCCGGCGATCATCTGGCCTGCTCCGCGGCCCTCTGAGAGCTAAAATCCGGGTGAGGATGCCTCCTCCCCTAAATTTATTTTACCGCGCCTGCCTTTCCTGGTCAATGGCCTGATTGGCCAGGTGGTCGGCCTGATCGTTCAATTCCCGGGGGACATGGGTGATCTCAACGGTCTCGAACTGCGCTAATTCCTGCCGGGCTTGCTGCCAGAGGGCCAGGAGGTGCGGGTTTTTCACCCGGTAGGTGCCGTTGAGCTGCCGGACCAGCAATTCGGAGTCGGAGCAGAGGCGGATTTTCTTGATCCCCAGGTTTTGGGCCATTTTCAGCCCCAGGAGCAAACTCCGGTATTCCGCCACATTGTTGGTGGTCTGCCCCAGGTATTCCAAGTTTCGCCTCGCCACTTCGCCGTAAGGATCGACCAGGACCACCCCGGCCCCGGCTGGGCCCGGGTTGCCCCGGGAAGCGCCATCACAGTAAAGAGTCCAGACCCCCCCTTCCAGGGTGTTATAGTAGTCGGCTACCTCCTGGAAGATGTTCTGCAGGCCGTTGTGAGTGAGGCCGAACTGTTCCTGCACCTGGGTCAGGTCGGCGCCCTCCGCCAAGGCCCGGAAGACCGCCGCCCGGCTCACCGTTGCCCCTGGATGGTCGCGCAAATTCAACTCAGTTGGGCCGCTTCCCCCGCCCCTTCCTCCTGCCAGTAGAGTATGCGCTGGCAATGCGGGCATTGGAGAATCTCTTCGCCCTTCTGGAGGTCGATGAACTGCTGGGGCAGGATGTTCATGTGGCAGCCGGAGCAGACGCCCTCGTGCACCAAGGCGATGGCGGTGCCGTTGCGGCGCTGGCGGATAAATTCATAGCGCTTCAAGAGTTGAGGCGGCAACCCCTTGCGCAGTTTCTTCCGCTGCTCCTCCAGGCCGGCGCGGCGCGCTGCCAGTTTCTCCAACTCTACCGCCACGGCGGCCGCTTGCCGGGCCAGCACCGCCTGGCGCTCCTTAACCTGGGCCTCGATCTCCTCCAGGGCCCGGCCCTTGGCCTCAATCTGCTCCAGGAGTTCCAGCAGGCGGGTCTCCCGCTGATCCCGCTGATCTTCCTTGAAGGCGATTTCCTTGAGCATCGCCTTGTATTCGAGGTTGCTCTTGATTTCCATCAGCCGGCCGCGGCTCTTTTTGATGCTGGCTTCCATTTCAGCGATGTCCGCTTCCGTGTCCCGTCGCTTTTTTTGCAGGTTCTCCAGTTCCTGGAAGGCAGCGGCCTGCTGGGCCTGCAGGTCCTCCAGAGCCGCCTCTGCGGCCTTGAGTTCATCCGGGAGCCGCTGCAACTCCCTGGCGACCTCTTGAATCACTTTATCCAACTCCTGCACATCAATGAGTTTGCTTAACTCCGGTAACAAGTTCGACCTCCTACGTCGCAGGTTTAAGGCAGGTTAAAGAGGAGATTTTTCCATGGCCTCTCCTCACCAATAGGTAAACGGCGCTTTCTGCGACTGCGCCACTTCCAGGCGCACGTCCAGCCCGGCGGCCGCCAAATGCCCCCGGAGTTGGGCGGCCCAGGGGCCCATAAAGACGGTTTCGCTGCAGTAATGGCCCACCTCCAGCACGGCAAAATCCTTCAGGCCCTCAGGCGGGACCTGGTGGTGGCGCACCTCCCCGGTGACATAGGCCTGGGCCCCCCGGTCCCGGGCCGTCTGGATGAACTCCCCGCCGCTGCCCCCCGACACCGCCAGGCGCTGCACCTCGGGGGGCGGCTCGCCCCAGACCTTCACGGTGCTTACTTGAAAAATCGTCTTAACTCGCGAAATCAGGTCTGGGAAGGACAGGGGCGCCGGCCAGTTGCCGAGGCGGCCGAAGCCCCGGAGAGTGCCGGGATTTTTCAAAGGATACAGGTCGTAGGCCACTTCTTCGTAAGGGTGCGCCTCTTTCAGGCGGGCCAGGGCGGCGGGCAGCAGGAATTCGGGGGCCAGGAGCTCCAGGCGGGCTTCCTCGGCCCGATTCAGTTGGCCCACCTTCCCCCGGAAAGGTTTGGCCTGCTCCCGGGGACGATAGGTGCCCACCCCGCGGCTGACAAAGCTGCAATGAGAATAGCGGCCGATGACCCCCAGCCCCATTTCGGCCAGATTTTCTCGCACCCGGTCCTCATAATCCAGGGGCACAAAGACGGTCAGCTTGTATAGCTGGTCCCGGCCGGTCTCGACCAGGATTTCCACTTCGGCCAGCTCCAGCGCCTGGGCCAGATAATCATTGAGGCCGCCGGGGGCCACGTCCAGGTTGGTATGGCAGGAAACCACGGCGATCCCGGCCCGGATCAAGCCGCTGAGCAACTCGCCGCCGGGCTGGTCTTCCCGCACCTCGCCGAGGGGCTGATAAATCAGGGGATGGTGGGTCAGGAGCAACTGCGCCCCCAGGTCCTGGGCCTGCCGAACCACCGCCGGAGAGGCCTCCAGGGCCACCAGCATCCCGGTTATTAGGCTGTCGGGGCGTCCCACCTGAAAGCCGGTGCGGTCGCCGGGCGTGGCCCAGGCCGGGGGATAATGGGCCTCCAGCACCTTAACGATCTCTCGCAGCGTGGCGCTCATGGAAAATAAAAAAGGGGGGCGCAGAAAGCACCCCCAGGGTTAGGCCCCGCTAAAACTGTCGCTCCATATGGATATATGCTGATATCCGTATCTCCCTGGTTGATGGTGGGCCCACCCGGATTTGAACCAGGGACCGTCCGGTTATGAGCCGGTTGCTCTGACCGCTGAGCTATGGGCCCGGGAAGCATTGGCTCCGAAAACGCTGGGGCGGGCTGCCCCGCCCCTACGTTAATTATAACTCTCCTCTGTAATTCTTCAATAGGGCCAAAGCCGGCAAGGTGCCATTAAGTTTCAATGAAGCTCTTTAAGCGGGTGCTGCGGGACGGGTGCCGCAGCTTCCGCAGGGCCTTGGCCTCGATCTGGCGGATGCGCTCCCGGGTGACCTCGAAATCGCGGCCCACCTCCTCCAGGGTGTGGTCGGTTTTTTCGCCGATGCCGAAGCGCTTGCGTAGCACCTTCTCTTCCCGGGGCGTCAGGGTGGCCAGCATCCTCCGGGTTTGATCCGCCAGGTTGAGATTGGCCACCGCCTCTACGGGCGTGGAAATCTTTTTGTCTTCAATGAAATCTCCCAGGTGGCTGTCTTCTTCGTCGCCGATGGGGGTCTCCAGGGAGAGGGGCTCTTTGGCGATCTTCAGGACCTTGCGCACCTTATCCAGGGGAAACTCCATCTTTTCGGCGATCTCTTCCGGAGTGGGCTCCCGGCCGATCTCCTGCACCAGGTAGCGGGAGGTGCGGATCAATTTGTTGATGGTCTCAATCATGTGCACCGGGATGCGGATGGTGCGGGCCTGGTCGGCGATGGCCCGGGTGATGGCCTGGCGGATCCACCAGGTGGCGTAGGTGCTGAACTTGTAGCCCCGCTCGTACTCGAATTTCTCCGTCGCCTTCATCAGACCGATATTGCCTTCCTGGATCAGGTCCAGGAACTGCAAACCCCGGTTGGTGTATTTTTTGGCAATGGACACCACTAGGCGCAGGTTGGCCTCCACCAGTTCCCGCTTGGCCTTCAGGGCCTGATACTCGCCCTTTTCCGCCTTCACCAACACCGAGAGCATCCGGCCGGCGGCCATGCCGGTTTCCGACTCCACCTTGCGCAAGCGTTTGCGGGCCTTGGTCCAAATTTCCTCCAAGTCCGCCAGGCGCTCCGGCGTCACCCCCGGAGGATCGGGCCTCTGGCCGCCATCCTCCCGGCGGCCGCGCTTTAGATTGCGGAACTTGGTGGTATTCAAACCAGCCGCGGCCTGGCATTTCTCCATCTTCTGCTGGCAATCCCGCAGCAGGCGGCCATAAATCCGCAACCGGTCGAGCACCCCTTCCAGATGAAGCCGCTCCAATCGCAGGTTCTTCAGGTTATCCACCATCTTGCGGCGCTCTCTGGCGATCTTTTGCTCCAGTTGCAGCCGGGCCTCATCCTTGCGGGGCAGCGGGGCGACCTCCTTCCGCCACTGGCGAATCTTCTCCTCCCGGGAGCGCAGCTTCTGAGTCAGACGCAGCACCCGGGACTTCTGAGCGGACAGCTCCATGGGGTCGTCTTCTTCAAAGCCCTCCAGGCTGACCTGGGGCGAGAGTTTCTCCTGCTCCAGCCGGTTAACCAGGATCATAATCTCTTTTAAAGTGACGGGCACCTCCAACAGGGCCTGGAGCACCTCCTTCTCCCCCTCCTCAATGCGTTTGGCGATCTCCACTTCCCCTTCCCGGGTGAGTAGGGAAACGGTGCCCATCTCTTTCAGATAAAGGCGCACCGGATCATCCAGTTTGGCGCTGCCTTCGGGCTCCAGGCTCAGGTCGCCCTCTACCTCCGCCACCTCCAGGGGGGAGGGCAGGGGCAGGCCGTCGACTTCGGCGGGCGGCAGGTCTAGCTCGTCAAAGATCAGGATGTCCTTCATCTGTTCGTTCAAGAGACATTCGGGAGATAGTGAGTCATTCATGTCGTCCACGGTGATCAAGGTATCATCATCCCCCATGGGCATGAGATCCTGAAACCCCTCCATGCCGATTCCCTTGTTCATCCGTTCTCTCCTTTAGCGCAAGCGCTGAATTTTAAATTTTCCAGTTGGCGGTCGATCTCCTGCCGCTGGGCCAGCAAGGCCGTGAGTTCTTCGCCGCGGTCCTGCGCCGCGGCTTGTTGCAGTCTCTCTTTTAACTTGGCCGAGGCCTTCTTGAGACGGCGAATCTCCAGGTCACGGCGCCATTGGTCGGACAGGAGGTCTGTTGTCGGTCCGCTGGCGTCCTCCTCTGTTAAGGTTAAGGCGCAGATCAGCTGGCGCAGGCGCTCCTTCTCCACCTGCTGCACCAACAAGCCATGGTCCAGTCTGCCGTGTTGCCGGTAATTTTCGATAATCAACCCCAGAAGTTCTTGCAAATCTCCAGGTTCGAACTCCAGGGACCATTCCTCCAGATCTTCCAACACCACCGCCTCGGGATGCCCCAGGACCCAGCGCAGCAGCCCGCGCTCCAGGCTGACGGCCACCCCGGCGGCGGGCCTGAGCCGGGCGGCGGCGATGGGGGCGACGGAGGCCAGGCTCTGGCGCAGGAGGCCTTCGTCCACCCTCAGGCGCTCCGCCGCGTTCTTGCGCCACAGGTCCTGCTCGATAGGATCGGCGATGGCCTGGAAATAGGGCCGCAGTTCCTCGATGATGCGCACCCTGCCCTCCACCTCCAGGCCGTGGGTCTGAATCAATCCTTCCAGGAGGAAGGTGAACCAGGGTTGGGCCGCCTCCCAGGCGTTCTGAAAGATTTTCACCCCCTGGCTGCGGGCATAGTCGTCCGGGTCCTGGCCAGCCGGCAACGCCAAAGCCCGCACCGGCAGGCTCTCCTGGGCAAAGAGCGGAAAGGCCCGCTGCATGGCCTTGACCCCGGCGGCGTCGCCGTCATAGACCAGGACGACTTTGTCTGCCAGGTTTTTCAAGAGGCGCACCTGCTCCCGGGTGAGGGCGGTGCCGAGGGTCGCCAGGACGTTGCTGACGCCCCGGGCCTGCAAGGAGATGAGGTCCAGGTAGCCCTCCACCACCAGGGCCACGCCGTGGAGGCGCAGGGCGTCGCTGGCCTGAGGCAGGCCGTATAAGCTGCGGCCCTTGTGATAAAGCTGGGTCTCCGGGGAATTGAGGTACTTGGGTTCGCCCGGGCCGACGCTGCGGCCGCCGAAGGCGATGACCCGGCTCTGCCGGTCGAAGATGGGGAAGATGATGCGGTCCCGGAAGCGGTCGTAGTAGCCGCCGCCGCTCCGGGGCAGAACCAGGCCGGCCTCCTGGGCCGCCTCCATCGATAGGCCCCGGGCCTGCAGGTGGCGGCACAGCGAGTCCCATTCCTCCGGGGCGTAACCCAGATGAAAAGCCTTGATGACCTCCGGCGTCAGGGCCCGCTTGGCCAGGTAGTCGCGCCCCGGTTTGCCGGCGGCGCTTTGCAGGTTGGTTTCGTAAAACCTGGCGGCCACCTGGTTGATTTCATAAAGCAGGTTGCGCTTGCGGGTCTGCTGGGAGCCTTCGGGGCCCAGTTCCTTGAGGGACAGGGGGATATTGTAGCGCCGGGCCAGCTCCTGGGCCGCCTCCGGGAAGCTCAGGCGCTGGTGCTGCATCATAAAAGAGATGACGTTGCCGCCGGCGCCGCAGCCGAAGCAATAAAAAATGCCCTTTTCCGGAGACACGGTGAAGGAGGGCTTGGTTTCGGAGTGAAAGGGGCAGAGTCCCAGAAGATTTCTCCCCTTTTTAGTCAATTGGACGTATTGGCCCACCAGTTCTTCGATGTGGGCCGCATCCTTGATCTCCAGGAGCTTGTCTTCCGGGATAAACGCCATGTCAGTTGCCCGTGGTCAGTGGTCAGATTTCAGTTTCAGGTAACTTATCCTCTATCGCTTTTTGGTAGCGCAGGCTTCCAGCCTGTGCAGTTCTTGGTGTCCCAGGTTTTCAACCACTAATAATACCTAATCCTTCAAATCCACCACGGTAACCCCAGGGTTCTCGTCCGCGTGAATGTCCTTTACCGCGCCGTGGCGGCGCAAATGCTCCCAAACCGCCTGTTTCAGGCGGCCGGTGCCCACCCCGTGGATGATGTCCACCTGGGCGGCGCCGTTTAATAGCGCCTGGTCCAGAAGCCGGTCCACCAACGGCAGGGCCTCATCCACCCGCAGGCCGATGACATTCAGGCTCTGCACCAGCTCCCGGGGCGGCAGGCACACCAGAGACGGCCCCGCGGCCTTCTGGGGACGGCCCTCTGCCCCGGTGGGCGTCACCTCCTCGGGAGAGACCCGAATCTTCACCTGGCGCACCTGGACCTCCAGGCCCCGGCTGTCTTTGGCCAAGATCTTCCCGGTCAACCCGAGGGCCGGCAAAAAGACTTGCTGGCCGGGCTGGTATTCCGGCGGCGGCGGCGGCGGGGTGAGGGTGGGGGCCGGGGTCAATTCCTGCAGGAGCTCGGCCTGGCGCCGGGAAAACTCCTGGCGCAGCCGGCCCCAGGATTCGCCGCCGCTTTGCAGGCGCTGGACAATCTCCTTGAATTGCCCCTCCGCCTCTTTGATGCGGGCCAGGGCCGCTTTTTTGACTTCGCTTTCCAGCCGCTGCCGCTCCGCCGCCAATTTCCGGTGTTCTTCCTCCAATTCCCGGTTTTTGGCCTCCAGTTCCTGGCTCCGCTCCGCCATCTCCGCCTGCCGCCGGGCCAATTCCTGCTGGGCCGCCTCCACTTCGGCCAGCAGCCGGTAGGCCCGCAGTTCATCCTGGTCAAGATAGCGCTCGGCCTGGGCCAGAATCTCCGGGGAAACCCCCAGCTCCCGGGCTATCTTCAGGGCGTTGGAGGCCCCCACTACCCCGTAGGCCAGGTGGTAGGTGGGCCGCCGGGTCTCCTCGTTGAAGACCACCGCGGCATTTTCAAAACCGGCGGTGCGTTGGGCAAACCCCTTCAACAGGGGAATATGCGTAGTGGCCGCGCCATACGCCCCCCTCTGATAGAAGACTTGCAGCAGAGCTAAAGCCAGCGCTCCCCCCTCGGTGGGATCGGTGGCGGTACCCAGCTCATCCAGCAGGATGAGATCCCTCCCGGGCATGGTAGTAAGCATTCTCAGGGCGTTTTGCAAGTGGGCCGAAAAGGTGCTCAAATTTTGCTGGAGGTCCTGGGGGTCGCCGATGTCGGCAAAGACGTGGTCAAAGGGGCAAAACTCGCTGCCTTCGGCCACTGGGATGGGGATGCCGCTCTGCACCATGAGGGTGAGAAGCCCCATGGTCTTGAGGGCCACGGTCTTGCCCCCGGCGTTGGCCCCGGAGATGATGAGCCAGCGCTTCTCCGGGGTGAGCCTCAGGTCAATGGGCACCACCGCCGGCGTGGCCGGCTCCTCCCGGTGGCGCTGCATTAGCAGGGGGTGGCGGGCTTCCCGAAAATCCAGGCCGCCGCCCCGGCGCCAGATGGGCTCCCGCGCCTTAAAATCCCGAGCGAAGAGCACCTTGGCCTGGATGGCGTCGGCTTCCGCTAAAGTTGTCAGGGTCTCCCGAATCTGGGGTAAATAATCCCGCACCAAATCGGTAAGGCGGCGCAGCACCCGTTCCTCTTCCCGCTTTTCCCGGTGGTGCAGCAGGTTGAGGGCGTTGTTGTGCTCCACGATGGCCAGCGGCTCCAGGAATAAGGTGGCCTTGGTCTGGGACTGGTCGTGGATGATGCCGGGGATGGCGCCTCGATGGTCGGCCTTGAGGGGGATAACGTAGCGCCCGTGGCGCTGGGAAATGATGGGGCTTTGCAGGGCGTTCTGATATTCCGGCCGGAAAAATTCCTGCTTGATCTGGCGGTTGAGCCGGTCCCGGGTTTCGGTGAGCTCCCGGCGCACCGCGGCCAGCGCCGGGCTCGCCTGGTCCAGGATGAAATTATGGGGGCTGAGGCACTGCTGGATGGCTTCCTTGAGGCGGGAGAGGTCCTGGAGGCCGCCGGCCAGGGCAACCAAATGCGGGGTGAGGGCTTCATGGGCCTTGAGATAAGTCTTCAGGCGTCCGGCCAGGCGCAGCACCTGGAGGATATCGTTAAAAGCCTCGGGCGGCAGGAGGCTGCCCCGCACCGTGGCCTTGGTCAGCCAGGGCGCCAGATCGGAGAAATCGCTCAGGGGCGAGGGGCCCTCCCGATTTTCCAGTTCCTGCCATTCCCGAATCTGGTGAAATTTTGCCTGAATCTGGCGGAGATCAGTCAGGACCTCGGCGGCCGCGAGAAAATCCCGGCCCAAGGGCGCCACGGCGTACTGCTGCACGACCCGGATGAGCCCCGGAAACTCCAGGGCGCTCAAGGATTGCTCTGCCATAGCACTCCAGGTCTAAACGACGGGTGGTAGGATTACGAACTTAAGCGCCGCCGCGCGATTTCCTGGATCACCTTGCCATCGGCCCGACCGGCCAAGCGGGCCATGGCGGTCTTCATGACCTTGCCCAAATCTTTGGGCCCGGCTGCCCCCAGTTCACCAATGATCCCGGATACTTCCGTTTCTAGCTCTTCGTGGCTCAGTTGTTTGGGCAAAAAAGAGAGGAGGATGCTCAGCTCCTCCTCCTCTTTTTTGACCAGGTCGGGCCGCCCGCCTTTGCTGAACTCCGCGACGGCTTCCCGACGTTGTTTTGCCTGGGTGGCGACCACGGCTAGCAATTCGTCTTCGGTCAGGCTGCGCTTCAACTCCACCTCCCGATAGCGAATGGCGCTTTTCAGCATCCGCAACGTGGACGCCGCCACCGGTTTTTGACCCTTGAGGGCCGCTTTGAAGGCCTGATCAAGCTGCTGATACAGGGACATTAGGGGCCCTCAATCTTGCGCAGCTTCTTCAAAGCCCGCTTTTTGGCCGCCAAAATTTTCTTTTTCCGCTTGATGCTGGGTTTTTCGTAATGTTCCCGCTTCCGAATCTCAGAGAGAATCCCGGCCTTTTCGCATTGCTTCTTAAAGCGCTTTAAGGCGACCTCGAAAGGCTCGTTGGGCTTGACCCTGACGCCGGGCATCCATCTCGCCTCCTCCCGTGGTCAGATGACACCTCTCATCCTCATCCCGTCCCCTAACTTGCACCATAAACAGGGTCACTTATTAAAAAGAGCTTTGAGGACGATAAAGTGATAATTTCAAAACTAATATTGTTTATCATCTATTTTGAAAGTGTCAAGCCCTTTTTTCTGGCAGGACCGAACTTTGCCGCCAGGCCATTTGGGTCCGGCGGAATTCCGCTTACAGCCTAAGGGCGTTTCCCAGTTCCCCGTGGGAATACCGGGCAATCCCTCTCTACTTGGCAGAAAAAGAAGGATTGCACCGGAAAGCCACATCAATTATAAGGAGATGAATCGTCTTGTAGGGGCGGCGAGCGCCGCGGCCCCTGCATCTTGCAGAAATTGCGGAAAGGCGGCTTATGCGTCCCAAATCCATGCATTTCCTGGCACTGGCGGGATTCTTGCTCCTGCTGCTGGCCGGCTGCATCACCGTCAAGGTGAGCCTCTTCGAAGAGCCTGAGCCCCTGAAGGAGAAGATCATCTCCGGCTACGGCCGGGACAAGGTCCTGCTCCTGGACATCCAGGGCATGGTCCTGGAGGGCCCCCACCGTCTCCTGGGCCTCTGTAAAGGGGTCACCACCCCCAGCCAGGTGAAGGAGGAACTGGAAAAGGCCGCCCAGGACGACCACATCAAGGCGGTGGTCCTGAAAATCAACTCCCCCGGGGGCACGGTGAGCGCCTCCGACGTCATCCTCCACGAATTGCAAAACTTCAAGGCTGAGCGCCATCTGCCCCTGGTCGTCTGCCTGGAGGGCCTGGCGGCCTCTGGCGGCTACTACCTGGCCCAGGCCGGCGACCTCATTTTCGCTTATCCCACCTGCATCACCGGCTCCATCGGCGTCATTGCCATGAAATTCAATGTCCGGGGCCTGATGGACAAGGTGGGCCTGGACACCGACCTGGTGAAAACCGGGGTCTGGAAGGATTTCTGGTCCCCCTTCCGGCCCGCTACCCCCAAAGAAAAGGAGATGATGCAGCAGATTATCGAGGAATTTTATCGGGACTTCCTCAATGTGGTGGCCACCGGCCGGAAAATGAGCCTTAAGGAAGTACAGCCGCTGGCCGACGGCCGCATCTTTACCGCTTCCCAGGCCCGGGACCTGAAATTGCTCGATAAAATCGGCTACCTGGACGACGCCCTGAAAGAGGCCCAGACCCTGGCCGGGATAGAGGGTGCCCGGATAGTGCGCTATTACCGCCCCGGCACCTACCGCCCCAATATTTACTCCCTGCTTCCGGATTTGGAGACGGCCGGGCCGCAATTCCTCTATCTCTGGCTGGCCGGGGGGACCTGAGGCGGCGCGGCTGGTTAAGGCCGGCAATCGGCCCTTATTTTGCAAATCTCCAATAATTCAAGCTCTACCCTTCACAGCCGATAAGAATCAACAGGAGGGGTAGTGCCCGACTTCATTTTTCTCCATTTTCGGTTGGTGACATTTTGCCTCAGATAGAATACTATCAATTTCAACATTTATGAGTGAAAATGATAAATATCCTTCCGACCCGGCCCCGGGGTCGGCAACCAGCCTCGCCTCCAAGGCCGAGGGCAATTACCTGGAAAGATTGCGGCGCCTGGCCCGGGAAATCGTTTATCAGACCCCGGAGGTCCGGGCGGACAAGGTGGCCCGCCTGAAAGAGGCCATTGAGCAGGGGACCTACCAGGTCGATTCGGAAAAACTGGCCGAGATTCTCACCGAGGAATTGCTAGGCAAGCGCTGAAACCGCGCCATAGATAATCATGGTAGCCGCAGGCTTTAGCCGGCGGTTTTTTAGGGGCACGGCCCGCCGTGCCCCTACTTTTTTCCCGCCAGGGCCAGGGCCCGTTTCGTTATCAGGGCCGCGGCCGCATCGATTTCCGCCGGGGTGGTGGGCCGGCCGACGCTGAAGCGCACCGCGCCCCGGGCGACCTCTGGCGGGACCCCCATGGCTCCCAGGACCGGGGAGATGGCCTCCTGGCCGGCGTGGCAGGCGGCGCCCAGGGAGGCGGCCACTTCCGGGACTCCGGCCATAAGTTCGGCCCCGGAAAGGCCGGGAAAGGAGAGATTCAGGGTGCTGGGCAGGCGCGCCGCCTCCGGGCCATTCAGGATCACCCCGGGAAAGCCGCTCCGGAGCCGCTCGTGCAGCCGGTCCCGCCGGTCGCGCAACTGGGCGGTATTGGCCGACAGGTGCTCCCGGGCCAGGCGGCAGGCCTCCCCCAGGGCCACGATATAGGGCAGATTCTCGGTGCCGGCCCGGCGGCCGTCTTCCTGGGAGGCGCCGTGCAGCAGCGGAGTCAACTCCCGGCCCCGGCGGATATAGAGCGCCCCCACTCCCTTAGGGGCATAAAACTTGTGCCCCGCCACCGTGAGAAAATCCACCCCCAATTCCGCCACGTCCACCTTCACCTTGCCAACGCTCTGCGCCGCGTCGCTGTGCAGCGGCACCCCGGCCTGCCGAGCGAGGGCGGCGATCTCATTGAGGGGGGCCAGGGCCCCGGTTTCATTGTTGCTGTGCATGATGCTGAGCAGGATGGTGTTCGGGGTGAGGGCCCGGCGCACCGCCTCGGGGTCCACCAGACCCTGCCCATCTACCGGCAAGATGGTGAGTTTGAATCCCCGGGAATCCAAGAACAGGCAAGGATTTAGCACCGCCGGGTGCTCGGTGATCGCGGTGATGATCCGGCCCTGGCCGCGGCTGAAGGCTACGCCCTTGAGGACCATATTGTTGGCCTCGGTGGCGCCGCTGGTGAAGATAATTTCCTCCGGGGCGCAGTTCAACAGGGCGGCCACCTCCCGCCGGGCCTGATGCACGGCGTCTCTGGCCCTGAGGCCCAGGGGATAATCGCAGCTCGGGTTGCCGAACTCCGGCCCCAGGAAGGGCTGCATGGCCGCGGCCACCTCCGGGGCCACCGGGGTGGTGGCGTTGTAGTCCAGGTAGATCATAGGCTCTCCTTCCCGTTGCCTGCCGTCATGGATTGACACCCAACTCTCGCCTCTGATATTTTAACATTAAAACCTCAGGGATTTTCGGGAATCGTAGGGGCGGGTTTGAAATCCGCCCCTGCCTGGTGGAAAGCACATATTTATGAGCCACACCCTTTCCCCCAACTTCTACCGCCTGGGGCGCTGGCTGTGCCGACAGACCCTCGGGCGCTATTTTGCCCCGGAGGTCCGAGGCCTGGAGAACCTGCCGGCCCCGGGGCCGGCCATCATCTGCCCCAAGCACCAGCGCTGGGAGGACATCCCCCTCATCGGCATGGCCCTGCCGCCGCCGCTGCACTATATCGCCAAGGCAGAGCTGTTTCGGCAGCCGGTTATCCGGGAACTGCTGGGGGCCTGGGGCGGGGTGCCGTTGGACCGCCAGAACCCTCGCTCGACCCTGTCTTCCTTCAAGCGCCTGCTGCCCCTGCTAATAGGCCAGGCCTATGTGGTGCTGTTTCCCGAAGGCACCTATGTCCGGGGCCAGGTGGGGCCCGGTAGACACCGCCTCATCCAACTGCTCCTGAAATTCCAGCACCGGGAAGGCCTGGGGCGGCTGCCTTTCCTGCCCGTGGGAGTGTCCTACCACCCGCTTGATTGGGGCTATCGGGTGGAGGTCAACCTGGGCCCGCCCCTGTACGCCGCCCAGCCGAACCAGGCCCCGGCCCTCACCGCCGGCCTGATGGCGCAGATCGCCCGCCTTTCCGGGTTTTAGCTAAGACCCTTTCAAACCTACCTTTCTGTCTAATGAAAATCCCAGATTCTTCGCGCGCTGCCCCTGATCCTCCCCTCAATAGACTTTCGCCACAATCTCAATTATGGGGCAGGGTGTGCCCTTTTAGATTTCTAATTAAATCTTCAAAAAATGCCGACAAATTATCTACCATAGCGAAGCAGTATTTTTTCAAGCGCTAACTACTGGATTTTACTTGGGGCCATACTTACCATAAAATTTAAACCGGAAATTTGGGGGCATGGAGATGATGAAACCTGGCTGGCAATTTCTCTCCTGGCGTTGGTGGCTGGTGCATTTTCTGGGGTTTGCCCTGATCTACACCGCTGGCCGCTTAACCGCTGCCTGGCTGAACGGGTGACGAGATACTCCGGTTCTTCGCCTACGTGATGTTTCCCAGGTTGGGCTGGTTCCTGCTCCATGCCGTGGCCATCGCCCTGTTGTTTCTCCTGGGCTACAGCATGAAATTTTGAGGGTCCCATAAAATCTCCACGCCAGCAACTTTGGGTGGCCCTGGTGGCCCTGGCCTTGGGCGCCACCCTGCTGCATCTGCGTCTTCACCCCCTGGATGAACTCTCCGATCTCTGGCCCAACCTCTTCTCGGTGATCGACCTGGTGGTCGTGAGCCTGCTGTTCCTGTTCCGGTCCACCGCCGTCCTGGGGGTCATCCTCAACAGCTTCCTGGCCTTCCTGGGGATCATCATGATGGCGGATTTCTCTATCAGCGCCACCCTGGCCGGGAAGGTGGCGGTCTCGCCCGGAGCCAATTTTTTCGGCTGGCTGCTCCTCACCACCTTCCCTGATATCGCCTTCCTGGTGGCCGACCTGATGGTGGGCCTGGCCCTGTATCGGGTGATCATTATGTCAGTGAGCAGTGAGCAGTAAGCAGTTAAAAGAATTTTGCCGTTGGTTTTACGGCTCACGGCTCACCGCTTAATGCTCACTCTAGTAGCTTTCCGCCCGCTTGCCAGGCATTTTTCAGGGCCAGGGCCTTTTCAGCTACGGCCATGGGGTTGGGGCCCAGGAGGTGGAGCATGGCTTCCTGGCCCCAAGCGCCCGGATCGAAAATCAGGTCCGGCGCCATTTGTCCGGGCTGCAATACCGCCGCCACCCTCCAGGCCAAGCTGCCGCCCTCTTGACCTTTCCCCTCCTGCGGTTCCTGGCTCCGGTCCAAGGCCGCCACCCTGAAGTGCAGCAACGGGGCCAGGTTTTCGCTGCCGGCCACGTGCTTGATATTCATGGCGCTCCGGAGTTCCGGGTAGGTGGCCATGACTGTGAGGATGACGGCGGCGATCTGCCGGGAGACCCCGAAGCTCGGCCCCGCCGGGATTAGCACCCCCGAGGGGCTTTTCACCAGGCGGCCCGGGAAGGCGGCCACATCCTGGAGCCCTTCGGGGTAGGGGGTAGCAAAACCCAGATTGGTCATGACTTCAGGAATCAGGGGGCTGAGGTCCTCCCGTTGCAGGCGGGCCGCGGCTGCTTTCAGGTCTTCCAGGACCTGAAAGCGGGCCAGGTCCCGGGCGAAGGGGGCATAGGGGTTCACCGGGCCGCGGCCCCGGCCCAGGGGCAGGCCGTATTTCAGGGCCTGATGGGTGAGGCGGCGGGCCTGGTTCACCGCCTCCGGCAGGGAGAGCCCCTGGGCCAGGCCGGCGGCCGCGGCACTGGCCAGGACGCAGCCGCTGCCGTGCTGATGCGGGGCGCTCAGGCGAATTCCGGGCAGATGATAGGCATTCTTGCCATCGGTCAGGACGTCCACCGGCTCACCCGGCAGGTGGCCGCCCTTGGCCAGGACCCAGCCGGGGCCCAAGGTTTGCAGCCGCCGGGCGGCCTCTTCCAGATCGGCAGGGCCGCTAATCTCCAGGCCGGTAAGGCGGGCGGCCTCCGGGGCGTTGGGAGTAAGGAGGGTGGTCAAAGGAAAAAGTTCTTCCTTCATGGCTTCGATTCCGGCCTCGTCCAGCAGCGGGAAGCCGCCGCCCGCGGCCAGCACCGGGTCCAGGATCACCGGTGCCGGCCTCAGGTCCGGTAGCCGCGCCGCCACGGCAGAAACGATGGCGGCGGTGGCCAGCATGCCCAGCTTTACCGCGGCCACCGGGAAGTCGCTGAGGACCGCATCCAGTTGCGCCGCCACCACCTCCGGGGCCACTGGGTGCACCGCCTGGACCCCCCGGCTGTTCTGAATGGTGAGGGCGGTGGGCACGGTCAGGCCGTAGGCGCCCAAAAGGGTAACCACCTTCAGGTCTTGCTGCCAGCCGGCCCCGGCCCCCGGGTCGGAGCCGGCGATGATCAGCACGGTTTTCATGCTAACCTCCAATAATATCACCCGCAGAAACGCCAGGGCGCCAGGAGGCCAAAAATTGGCATCGAGGGAATAATCAAGGCGCCTTAAATAAACCACAGACGAGACGACGGTGCCAGCAAGTCTAAATAATTTGTTAAAATCGGAAACAGCAAACCACCTTCAAAGCCTCCTGCCAAAGGTAAGACACCGCCGGGCCTCGGCCACCAGCCAGCGGCGGTGCTCCCAGGTTAGATAGGCATTGCGGGCAATGCGCAGCTCTGCCAGGGCCATGAAAAAGGGGTTGAGAAGGCAGAGGCGTTCGGTCAATTGGGGGTCGCCGGGTAGGGCGGCCAAATAAGTGCGGAAAAAATGGCTGATGGCCCCTTCGGCCGCGGCCGGATTGGCGGTGCGCCAGGCCCAGGCGTGCTTGAGTTCGCCGGCCACCCAGGAAAGATCCCAGAGGCGATCCGCCGCCCGCAGGCGCTCCAGATCCAGGGCCACGACGCCCCCGCCGGGCGGGCCTCCCTGTCCATCCCCGTTAGGGAAAAGAAAGTTGGTGGGGGTGGCGTCACCGTGGACCAGCACCTGGCGCTCGGGAAATTGCGCCAGCCTGACCTCCCAGGCGGCCTCTTCCTCGTCCAGGGCCGCCTCCTCCTCTGGAGTCAGCAACCCCTGGCGGCGCAGTTGCCGCTTGAGCTTATCCAGATATTTTAAGGCTTCGAGGCTCGACACCGGGGCCTGCGGCACCGGAAGGGAATGCCAAAAGGCCAGGAGTTCGGCCAGGCTGGCCAAACCCTGATAAAGGGAGGGCAGGTCGCCCTGCTCAGCGGCGCCTGAAATGAGGCGATCCAGGTCAGGCCCGGGAATGGCCTCCAGCAACAGACCGAGGCGGAGTTCCGGCTGGCGGCCCAGAAGCCTGGGAATCCTGAACCGGCCAGCAGTCAATCCGAGGGCCGCAGCCTGCTGATAATTGTGGTACTCCTGACCCAGGCTCAGGTCCGCAGCGCTGGCGGGCGGGTAGGCGCTCAGGAATTTACCCACTACCGCCAGGCCGTTTCCCGAGAACTGGAAATAATACACTTCCCGAAAGGACGGTAGCGGCAGGCGAAACACCTCGCTGGCCGGGAAAGGGAGGCCGGCCTGGCCTAACAGCTGTAGGAGGGTCCCAATGAGGGGCGCATCCGGGGCCAGCCTGGTCACCGCCGCTCCAGCCGCCGGTTGGCTTCCAGCCAGCACCCCAAAGCGCCGTTGAACTGCGGGTAGGCCGGCACAATCACCCGGAACTGATTGGTTTCCTGGAGAAAATGCCTCACGGCCCGGTTGCGGGCCACGCCCCCGACGCACACCAGGGTGGGGCAGCGGTAGCGGCGCACCATGGCCAGGGCCCGGCGGGCCACCGAGGCGTTGACCCCGGCGGCCAGGCGTTCCGGGTCCACCCCCTCTAGCAGATGCCCCACCAGTTCGCTTTCTCCAAAAATCGCGCAGGTTTGGGAGATCTCCACCGGGTCCTGCCGGGCCGCGGCGAACCGGGTCAACGGCATCTTCAGGAACCGGGCCATGTTCTCCAGGTAGCGGCCAGTGCCGGCGGCGCAGCGGTCGTTGGCGAGAAAATCAAAGACCCGGCCATCTTTGACGTACAACACTTTGGTGTCCTGGCCGCCCACCTCCAGCAGGATAAAATGATCCAAACCCGTCTGCTGCCGGGCCCCCAGGAAATGGGCCCGGATTTCGGTTATGGCGGGGAATTTTTGCTGCAAGAGTTTCTTCCCGTAACCGGTGATCACCAGGGTTTCCGGTTCCGGCAGCCCCAACTGCGGCCAGGCAACGGACAGGCGGCCGGACTCCCGCCGGAGATAGTCCCGGTAGAAAATGATGCTGTCCAACTGGCGCCGGACCAGTTTCCCTTTTCGCCCAGAATAGACCATCTTCACATAACGACTGCCAAAATCCAGGCCACCGGCGCAAAAAGCGGGTTCGTGGGGGGAGGGTAGGGGACAGTGGCCCAGGCGTCCCCGCCTGTGGAAGCCCCTGGCCCCCTCCTCCGGTAATTCTTTACGGTCGCAGAACATCGACGAAGGCCTCCAGACGCAGCCGGGTGCGGGAATCGAGAGGGGAGGGGCGGTCCCCTTCGATGGTAAGGATGGGGAGGTTAAGGCGCTCCCGGATGAGCTGGTCAAACATCTGCCGGAAGCAGAAGCTCTGGGTATAGTGTACCAGGCCGTGCAGGCGCCGGGTGCGCACCGCGGCCTTTAGGTCCGCCAGGCGCCCGAAGACGTCGTAAGGATAGGTATAGTGATAGTACTGCTTCGTCAGGTCCGGGCCGGCCTGAGGCATGCTGAACTGCCGGGGGAATTCGTGGAACAGCACCCCGGCCCCCAGTTCCTCGAGGTAATCCCACAGGTCGGTGAAGATGGGCGGGATACCGACAAAGCCCAGGCGCACCGCGTAGTCCCTCGCCGAGCGGACCTCTGCCTGCCGCAGGAAATTGGTCACCTTCAGTTCGAAGGCCGCGGGGTTTGAGGCGAAGTCAGAGGAGGAGATAAGATAGAGGAAGTTTTCCGCGCCGGTCACCTGGCCGGTCTCCCAGGTGAGGCGGTCCAGGCGCTGCAACTTTTGCCGCAGGGGCATCAACCTGGCCTGCACCCGGGCGGTCTCAGCTTCGCTGGCGCCCAGGCGGATCATCAGGGTGCGAATCTCCCGGGCCAATTGCCCCCGGTTCCGGGGGTAGGGGAACTTAAAGTGGACCACGTCCCGGCCCTGGTCTGCCAAAATTTCTCCCAGGGCCTGGGTATAGGAGCAATCCCCCTGGCAGGCGACGATGACGGTGTGGAGGTCGGGATGCTCCTGCAGGGCGGCGTAAATCCCCTTGATCCAGGCGCAGACGGTGCGGGGGAAGCCGGCGGCCTCGGCCTCGGATACCTTCGCCCGGGCTTTGAGGTCGGCGATGAACAGGTTATTCAGGTCCACCGGCGTCAAACCCGCGGCCAGCAAAACCTCCACCGGGATGGTGGTGGTGAAGCCCACCCTGGCGCCGGGTGGCGGCGGTTTAATGGCAGTCTTGGTTAGCACAGGGGATAGTGGCCCGCGGGCAGTTGCCAGTGGTCAGTGATTAGTGGTATTTGGTTAGCCTCCCGTTGCCGTTTATCCTATTATATCATGCTATTCACTGCTTACTGCTTACTGTTACGAAAAGTTACTTAGGCGGCCTCGAGGGTCACCCGGAATCCTAAGTCTTTAAAACGCCTTACCAGGTACGACACCAGGCGGTTTTTGTTGAGCTTGTCGAAGTAGTCGTCCCCAAGTT
>Ga0326727_10006912_pt1 | contig 30599 bp, 32 predicted proteins | sample MB2enrmetagenome_FD_207643 | JGI IMG/M metagenome (GOLD analysis project Ga0326727, IMG submission 207643) | Lab enriched peat soil microbial communities from McLean, Ithaca, NY, United States - MB29MY | ecosystem: Environmental > Terrestrial > Soil > Wetlands > Peat | place: USA: New York... | reverse complement strand
TATTTTTGGAAATCAAGTGAAATATTAAAAAACATTTTATTTCGTATAGATAGAGCAAAATCATAAAGAGAAATCTCTTTTTTTTCAAAAACTGATCTTCTCTTTGGGCCTTCTTTCCGGAACATACCGGTGTTTAATGCTGCCTTCATTCCATTCGGAAGAAACATATAAATTACAATAACAACTGCCGTATTCTTTGACATCATCCGGCCGGTACAGGCAGGGGCATAAAATATCAGCATCCTTTTCGCGGATACCGCTTGCCAGACGGCAGGGACAGGACATATAACCGTAGCGGTCTTTATTGACTAAAAGATCGCTTAAGATGCTCAGAACCCAATCTTTGTCTTTGTTGAAGAAATATCCTTTGGGTTCCTGAACCTTTTTCATCATTTCATAAAGTTCATCAGAAGTCATTAGATGCCCAAAGCCTCTCTTATATCGTCTTCCCGGAAACCGATAATAATAGTGTTACCGATGACAATGGTCGGGAAAGAACGATTGGGATTATACTGTGCCACTTCTTGAAGAACCTTATGTTTGTCTTCACCCTGAAGCAAATCAACGTCAATATAATCAAAAGTAATTCCGTTATCGTGCATGAATTTTTTTGTCGCTTTGCAATGACTGCACGTGCTCAATGTGTACATCCTGACTTTAGCGGCCATATTCAACTCCTCAATATTTTATTGTCCTTATTTAACTGTATTTTAAAAAAATCACAACAGGTTATTTGGGAGCGTAAACATCAGCGGGCGTATAGCGATCGGCTTGCTTGGTTAAATACCTAATATTATGGATATAGAATATGTAATTATTTACAACCTTTATTGATTAAATAATAAGTGTTATAGGCGTCGGATTGCCAAGGGTAGCAATCCCTACAGTGGAGAAAGGGATATTGGGGTAACACTCTGTTAGTTCTCATTGTTTAAATTAAAAACTAACAACAATTTCGTCGTAGCTTTTTCTCCATTTAGCCGGGGGAAGAATTTTGGCTTTATCGAAATGGCCGATTGCCAGCAATAGCGGAATCCAATACTGCTCCGATATATTAAAAGCTTTCCTTACGCCATCGATATCGAATCCGTCCATCGGATGAGAATCGAGTCCGGCATCTTTTGCGGCAAGCATCAGGGACATGGCAAAAAACCCGGCATTTTTGCAGGCAAAGGCCAAATTTCTTTCAGGCGAAACGCCGTAGAGCGAAATTGCCGCGTTGATAAACCAGTCGTACTGCTCCTGTTTCATGCTGCCGGCTTTAACCGATTCGGCAAAGTCTTTCTCGAAACCGGCATTGCCTTTTTTAAATCCTTCACGATCACCCAGCACAATCAGGACAACCGGCGCATCGGTTATTTTGGGCTGATCCCAGGCGACTTTTCGAAGTTTTTCTTTCTTTTCTTTATCCCTTAAAACGATTAAGTTCCAAGGCTGAAGGTTAAATCCCGATGGCGCTAGCGCCGCGGTTTCTATTATTCCCTTTATCTGTGCCTGGGTTACATCTTTTGTCGGATCAAAAAAATTTATGGCTCGTCTTTGTTTCATTGCGTCTTTGAATTCCATAAAAAACCTCCTTTTACTGTCGTATGCTTCGGCTAACTTTGTCGGCGCAGCCTGCCTCTGCTAGAGGCCTGGGTCATCGGCTTCCTCGACGCATCGGAATACAGGAGTGTCCCTCGAAGGGAAAACAATGAAAAGGATCATTTCCTTGCCGGTAATCCGCGCCATGATGATGTGGATTATATACGATTGCCCAAGCCGATCTCCTTGCTGCCTCGTTATCCTTTGCATACGGCATGGTATTTATTATTTAATTTAAATTATTATCAGCCATAAATTTTTAAGTTTTATTTTTCTTCATGCCCGCGGGTTAAGTAAAAAGTTGCCAGGTCGAAAAATATGGTCATACGCCTCTGCAGTTCGAAAGTCATGAAAAGATCAAGATTTTTTTGCAGGGCATCCTGCGCCAGCGCGAAAGTCCAGATGTGCTTGCGAATAAGGCTAAGAGCGCTAAGCGCCTCACTGATTTTAAAGCCGGATTTCTTTCTTTCCCTGCCCAGTCTGGTGTAAAAACTCTTAATGATGCTGATATTATCAACACCGCCCATCCACAGAGTCAAATGCGAAAGAATCCTGTCACAGATGTTATACAGCACCGGTCGATCCACTTTATGGTATTCAACGGTGGAAGGATTTACGACGACATCTTCCAGCCATTGCTCGATAATCTTTTCTTTGTTTTTAATGATTACATTGACCAGACGGCGTGTTAAGGAATTTTTCGCCAAAGCGGCCGGAAGCGTCTTTTTATCATCCGTTTGCTCAATAGAATCAAATATCGCCCAGAAATCTCTTCTGCTTTTGATATAGGCATCAAGTGCTCGTTTATTGGAGCGGAAGGCAAGAGGGGGCAATTTATTCACGGGCCAAAACCGTGCCTGGGAGCAGTCGTCTCCGGCGCAGAGTTTTCCGCCGATTTGTTCAACGACAAAAGTCAAAAAAATCAGATCGCCGTAAAAGCGGCTTTTGTAAGAATCTACATCCTGTAACTTTATAATTTTGCCCTTAATCCCTGTTTCTTCTTCCAATTCGCGCAGGGCCGCTTCTTCAATGCTTTCTCCGGCTTCGGCAAAGCCGGATGGCAAACACCAGTGTCCTTTTGAGGGTGGTCTGCCGCGCTTGACTAAAAGTATCCGGCGTGAAGATTCAAGGATCGCGGAAACCACAGGCAGAGGATTTTCATAAAAATAGGAATTACAGGAAGGGCAGAAGTCCCGCCGGACATTGTCTTCGTGTTTCTTGATGGTTTTTCCGCCGCAGTAAAGGCAAAACTGGCGTTTCTTTTTCATGAAGTTTCCTCCGGAATTAAGGCATGCGAGCAAATAAAAATTCTGTCGTCCTTACACAGGGTGACTAAATTATTTTTCACTGCCGTATCCCGCAGTTCAAGGAGAAGTTGATTAATGATGGTTTTATTGCGGGCATCGGTTCTCGTCAGGAAAAAAGATTTCTTAAATTGAAAGTAATCCAGGAATTGGTCAATTTCATGAGGCTTAAAAATCAGTGTATTTTTAAAATCAATTGCCTTTATCCGGCTGAAAAACGGACGAAGAAGCGTCTCGCCGTTTTCGGCGGAAAACTGGTCAAAAATAATTTCTATTGGCAGGAATTGATTTTCATCGGTTGAATTATTTTGATTAAGGATTTTTTTGATAATGCTTATAATTTCCCGCATGTCCTGCCTGGAATGGGTAATGGTGATGAAAAATCCGTCTTTTTTCAGGATACGGGCAATTTCCGGAATCATATCCGGGAAAAAATATAAAGCGTAACTGCAAATAACCAGATCAAAGAAATTCGGGGGATATTTTTTTATCTTATCAATACCGGTGGACGAAAAATATCCTGAATAACCGGCGCGAAGGCATGCCTCCAGAAAGAAAGGTTTATATTCGGGAACAATGTCAAGGCCGATGATTTTTGCCTCCGGGTGCAACTTATCCTTTAGGGCTTCGGTAAAGGCGCCGAAAGCGCAGCCCAGTTCCAAAACATTTTTACAGTTCGTCAGGTTAACCTGCTTCAGGGCTGTTTTTCTGATGTCTTCTTTATTGGTTGAAAACCGGCGGATTAATTGGGCTATGGCAAGATGCTTTTGCACATCCCGGAATACTTTGCGGATTTTCTTTTTATCCAGAGCTCTCACCATATTTACCCTCTCTTATTGTGTAATATTATGGTTCATGATGCCGGCTTTATTTTACAGAAAAAATAAATTTCAGGCTAGTCTTCTTAAGCCTTCGGCCAGATCATTTAATCCTTTTTTATCAATAATCGAAATTGAGCGTGTGCTCATCTTAATTAACTTTTCTTCATTCATACGTTTCAGAATGCGTGAGATGGTTTCGGGAATAGTGCCCAAAAGTCCAGCCATTTGGTTTTTGGAGATATCCAGCTCTATCGTTCGGGAATGATTATTGCGGTCATTCAAAAAAAGCAGGTAAGCCGCCAATCTTCCCGGTACTTCTTTGAGAGACAGGTTTTCCACAAGCACGGTAAGTTTGCGCAGCCGCAGGGATAGAAGCCCCAGCATACTCAAGGCCAGCGAAGGCTGGCGAAGAATCAGCTCTACAAATTTAAGCTTCGGAAAAAAAAGGGCGCTGGTTTCGACAAGAGCCTGTGCGCACGCGGGATAATGCTCTCCCGCGAAAACAGCCGCCTCACCAAACGGTTCCTGATCTTCCAGAATATGAAGAATTTGTTCTTTGCCATCGGCGGAAAGCTTGAAAATTTTTACTTTGCCGGATAGAATGATATAAAAACCACTAACCTCATCGCCTTCTGAAAAAAACATCTGTCCCCGGGAAAACTTCTTTTTAAGAGCTATGGAAGCAAGACTTTCACAGTAATTTACCGGCAGTCCTTCAAACAGGGGAATAGTGGCAATGGTTTTAATTATATTCATAAATTTCACCGTTAAAAAAATAATATCATTTATATTTGACTTAAGTCAAGGCACAACGCTTAGAAATCGTTCATATTGCCTCTCAAATGAAAACATAAAATATATATAAATATGAAAGGAGTAGATCAATGGAAAATTTAAATATGTTTTGCTACCAGTGTGAGCAGACGGCTAAAGGCGAAGGATGCATGAAGGCAGGCGTTTGTGGCAAGGACGCGAATGTTGCCGCCCTTCAGGATGTACTGGTTTACGCGCTTAAAGGATTATCGGCGGTAGCCCTTGATGCCAGAAGGTCCGGGATTGCCGATCATGATGTAAATGTGTTTACAGTCAAAGCGCTTTTTTCGACCCTGACTAACGTAGATTTCGAGCCGGAGCGTTTTGTTGAACTGATCAGGAAATGTGTTGCTCTGCGTGATGCTCTAAAAGAAAAAGTAAGAAAAGCCGGTGGAATTGTGAATGAGAAACCTGCCGCAGTCACATTTCAGCCGGAATCGACAATAGCGGGAATAGTCGGGCAGGCAAAAATAGCATCGCTTAGAGCAGATACGTCGATTAATCCGGATATTTTATCCCTTCAGCATATACTGCTTTTCGGCGTTAAGGGTGTAGCTGCCTATGCCGATCACGCGCAGATTCTGGGACAGGAAGATGAAAAGATTTATTCTTTTGTTCAGGAAGCACTGGCGGCTATCTTGCGTGAGAATCTCGATTTAAACGGCTGGATCGGTCTGGTTTTAAAGTGCGGTGAAATCAACCTGCTCACCATGGAACTTCTGGATGCGGGCAATACAGGCGCTTTTGGTCATCCTGTTCCCACATCCGTGCCGCTTGGCGTTAAAAAAGGCAAAGCCATTCTTATTTCCGGCCACGATCTGAAGGATTTATATGAACTGTTGAAACAGACAGCAGACAAAGGCATTAACATTTATTCACACGGTGAAATGCTGCCGGCGCATGGCTATCCCGAGCTAAAGAAATATCCGCACTTTTACGGGCACTATGGAACTGCATGGCAGAATCAGGCAAAAGAATTTGCTAAATTCCCCGGCGCGATTCTGATGACGACTAATTGTATTCAAAAGCCCGGGGAATCTTATGCAGCTAATATTTTCACCAGCGGCCTGGTAGGCTGGCCGGGCGTTGTGCATATTGCGGATACCAACTTTGAGCCTGTAATTAAAAAGGCGCTCGAGTTGCCGGGATTTGCCGCTGACACGGAAGGCAAATCCGTCATGGTCGGATTTGCCCGCAATGCTGTTTTGGGTGTGGCCGACAAAGTTATCGAGGCGGTCAAAGGCAAGGCCATTCGCCACTTCTTTCTGGTTGCCGGATGCGACGGCGCAAAGCCCGGAAGGAATTATTATACGGAATTTGTGGAAAAAGCGCCGAAAGATACCGTTATATTGACACTAGCTTGCGGAAAATTTCGTTTCTTTGACCAGGAACTGGGCGATATTGGTGGAATTCCCCGGCTTTTAGACGTCGGACAGTGTAACGATGCATATTCGGCCATTCAAATCGCTGTCGCTTTAGCCAAGGCTTTTAATGTAGGTGTAAACGATCTGCCTCTGTCCATGATTTTATCATGGTATGAACAAAAAGCCGTCGCGATCTTGCTGACGCTGCTTTATCTGGGTATTAAAGATATTCGCCTGGGACCGTCCCTACCGGCATTTATCACGCCCAATGTGCTTGATGTGCTGGTGAAAAATTTCGCCATTAAACCGATTACGACGGCAGATGAAGATTTGAAAACTATTTTAGGTTAAAAGTAAAATAAAATCGGAAATTTATAGAAAATACTCTCCGCGTTATGAGCGCGGGGAGTATTTATATATATTTCAGCAGCCGTTCTTATCCAGGGCCATTATTTTATCAATTCTTCTTGCATGCCTGTCTCCGGCGAATTTTGTATCCATAAATATTTCTATCATTTTTGTAACCGGCACAAAATATTTAACTCTGCCGCCAAAAGCGATAAAATTAGCATTATTGTGCGCCTTGGCCATTTCCGCGGTAAAAAGATCTTGAATTTGAGCACAGCGGATGCCTTTAACTTTATTTGCAGTAATCGACATACCTATTCCTGTGCCGCAAAGCAGAATGCCGAAATCATATCCGCCTTTTTTGAATTCTTCGCAGGCAGTGACGGCGATATCGGGGTAATCTACGGAATCGTCGCTATTTACCCCTATATCCTTTATCTCGCAATTTCTGGTTTTTAAAAAGGATATAATTTCACTTTTTAAAGCTATGGCGCCATGATCGGAAGCAATAATAATTTTATTCATGAGTAGTTCCTCTACAGAATTATTTATGAACCGTTAACTATCATTTTTACGATATTGTAAAATAAGTCAATAAAAAAACTTTGCTTCGCTGACATATTTGCGTTAAAAAGTCGTATGCAGGAATTATTGATGAAGTATTTTAATTATCTTTTGATTGAACGGGGTATTGCTCAAAATACACTGGAAGCCTATGGTCGTGATTTGCGCCGTTTTGGCTTATTTATTCAGGAGAAGAAGAGAATATTAGATGTGCATCAAGTCACGCCGGAGGTGATTATTGAATATTTAGTGCAGATTAGAGATGAAGGATTGTCGGCTAATTCCATGAACCGGTCGCTTGCCGCTTTGAGGGGATTTTATAAATATCTGCTTCGCGAAAGGATACTAACCGAAAATCCGCTTGCCCAGATAGAACTGGCAAAAGTCTGGATGAGACTGCCCGATACGGTAAGCAAAGAGGAAATGAAACTCATTTTAGAACAGCCGGGCACTCAAACGGCTGCGGCTATCCGCGACACTGCCATGCTGGAACTTTTGTATGCGACGGGAATTCGTGTTTCGGAATTAATTAATCTTACAATGAATAGTATAAACTGGCAGGTCGGTTTTCTGATTGCCATGGGCAAGGGCAGTAAAGAAAGAGTTGTTCCTGTCGGTAAAATAGCTTACGATAGTCTCAGGCGTTATGTTGATGAGGTCAGACCGAAATTAATGCAGAAAAAAATTACGGACGTGTTATTTTTGAACCGTTTTGGAAGAAAGTTTACCCGGCAGGGACTCTGGAAAATAGTTTCCGGTTACGCCAAAAAAGCCGGATTAAAAAAAAAGGTTTATCCGCACACTTTCCGCCATTCTTTTGCTTCGCATCTGTTGGAAGGGGGCGCCGATTTGCGCACAGTGCAGGTTATGTTGGGGCATTCCGATATTTCGACAACGCAGATTTATACGCATATAACGCGGGATAGATTAAAGGAAGTTCATCAGAAATACCATCCGCGGAGCTGATTTTCGATAGTTTGTTCATGGCTTAAGATATGTTATTTAATTGTTGAGGGTTTAATGATCGATCGACGCGTAAACAGAAAAGAAAAAAGCGGAGGAACATCGTTTCCGGTAATAGTGATACCGCTTATACTTGTTTTTGTTATTTTAATGTCTGTCTTATTATTTTTTTTCTATCCTCAAATTTTTGATTCTCTTGCTTTCAAGGCCTCCAGAGTAAAAAACGCTTTTTCCTATTACGTACTGCAGAACAAACCTGAATTTTATTATCTGGAAATGGAAAAAAACGGCAAAGATATCCGTATCAGCCAAGACAAAGCTCTGGAAGTAACTTACCGTGATGAATTCGTGGTCAAATCGGTGGTCAGTGATGACCTGATGGGCAAATACACAACAGTGCAATTTAAGGGATTTAGCAAAAATGATAACGACCTCAGCGTTTTATTGAAGGGGGTCGATTTCATCAATAAAATAATTAAGACAGGAACTGTCATTGATAATTCCGGCATTGTCCCAGATCACAAAATCCTGATATATTATCGCAATGAAATGATAGCCGCTGTTCCTCTGAAAATTGAAATTACGCCACAGGACTGGTTTCGGTTTGCGAAAGATTCGGCCAATGTCAGTAAACAGATTGAATATTTAAAAAAAGCCATAGAAATGAATAAAAGCGACGTCAGTGTTCGCGAGGTTCTTGCCGGTGTATACTTGCGTCACGGCAGATTGAATGAGGCAATAGGTCAATATAAGGATGTGTTGAGTATAAAGTCCGATGATTCACTGGCTATGGAAGAACTGGTTAAATGCTACATTAAAAAAAATGAATTTGACGAGGCTATTAAGGTATCAAAAGAAGTTATTAAAAATAATCCGAAAAGTGCTCAGGCTTATATAGCTCTTGGTCTTTCTATGGCGGAAAAAGGATTATGGGCTCAGGCAGCACAAAATTACCACGAAGCCGTGCGGATCGAACCGGATGATTATTTGGTGAGGTTCAAACTGGCGGAAGCCTATAATAACAGCAATATGATAAATTCAGCTATTGATGAATACAAATATATAGCCGCGCATTCAAAAGATGCGGAGCGGGCTTTATTAGCCCTGGGCGATACTTGTCTGAAACTCAAAAGGTATGATGAAGCAGTCAAATATTATAAGGAAGTTCTGAAAAAACAGCCCCGAAATGCCGCTGCTTACGCTAATCTTGCCGGCGCGTATGCCGGGGCAGGCAAATGGTCCGAAGAGCTGGATAATTTAAAAAAAGCAGTCTCAATAAGTCCCAGGGAACCTACGATCCATTTTAATCTGGGCGCCGCTTATGAAAGACAAAAAATGAACGCGGAAGCGATCAAGGAATATGAATATGTATTAAAGATTAATCCTTCCGATGCCGACGCGCAGGAACGTCTTGCTGATATGGCGCTTAAGAATAAACAATTTGATCAGGCTGTAAAATATTACGAAAAGTTAAAAACAAGATTCCCTCAAAAAGCATCAATTTATGCCAATTTAGGTTTTGCCTATGGCGAACTGAAGAACTATGCCATTTCAGCTCGGGCTTACGAAAAAGCTATTAAATACGGCTCCAAAGACTCAAACATTCATTATAACTTGGCTTATACCTTCGATAAGATGGGAATGGAAAAAGAAGCAATTGCCGAGTATGAAAAGACTTTGCCTCTTACAAAGCAAATATTGAGTATTCTTGCTCATTATTACCTGAAAGAAAAAAAATATGCGACAGCAATCAAGTATTACAAAAAAATAGTTGAGTTGGAGCCGAAAAAAGCATCGTCTTACGAGAGTTTGGGTTATGCTTATGCGGCTTCTGGCGATTGGGATATTGCCATTAAAAACTACAGGATCGCGTTGAAATACGACAGGGAAGATTATGATCTTTACAATAATTTAGGAGAAGCTTATGAAAAAAAAGGACTTTACCCCGAAGCGCTGAGGGCTTATATCAACGCCTACGAGCTTAATCCCGAATCGGCAAGAGCCGCTCGAGCAATACCAAGGCTGAAAATTAAACTTTTACAGGAAAAAGCGAAGAAAAAAACCAGGAGTGAAGAAGAATGAAGAAAATCAACATAAGTGACTTTGTTATTGGAGATAATAAAAAATTTGTTCTGATTGCCGGCCCGTGTGTTTTGGAGAATGAAAAAACGGCGATGGATACTGCACGATATTTGAAAAAGCTCACGGTAAAATTGAAAATCCCCTTCATATTCAAATCTTCCTATGACAAGGCCAACAGGACTTCGATCAAATCCTATCGCGGCCCCGGAGCAAAAAAGGGATTGGCAATACTGAAAAAAATTAAAGAAGATCTGAACATACCGGTGCTCTCCGATGTGCATCGTTTCGAGGAAATCGATGCCGCCGCGAAAATACTGGATGTCATACAGGTGCCTGCATTTCTTTGCCGCCAGACCGATTTTGTCGTTGAAATCGCGAAAAAAGCCCGTGTCATTAATGTTAAAAAAGGGCAGTTTCTGGCTCCCTGGGACGCGGCCAATATCATAGAAAAAATAAAATCAGCCGGTAATGAAAATATTATGATGACAGAAAGAGGCGCGTCGTTCGGTTATAACAATCTCGTTTTTGATATTCGTTCTTTGCCTATTTTAAGGAATATGGGGTATCCGGTGATCTTCGATGCCACCCATTCGGTGCAGTTGCCCGGAGGGCAGGGGACAACATCCGGCGGCCAGAGGAATATGGTAAAGTATCTGGCGCGGGCGGCTGTGGCCGCGGGTGTGGATGGCGTTTTTTTCGAGGTTCATAGTAATCCTGAAAAGGCTTTGTGCGACGGAGCCAATTCTCTTTATCTTGATTCGCTCGAAGAACTGCTTACGATGCTGAAAAAAATAGACTCTCTGGTAAAAGTGTCAAACCGGTAAAAAAACCTGGATTTGAATCCGGAGGCCGAAGCAAAGGAAATAGCAGGGAAGGCGAATCATTAAATATGCTGATCCTATTTAATAATGAAACTCAAAAAGGGTAGTGGAAAAATGGAAAAAAATATCAAAGAGAAACTTAAAAAAATAAAATTACTGATTCTGGATGTTGACGGTGTCATGACCGATGGCCGGATAATAATGGATAGTGAAGGGCATGAAACAAAAAATTTTGATGTACGTGACGGGCACGGAATTAAACTGCTTCAACGTTATGGAATTAAGGTAGCGATACTTACAGGGCGGCAATCGAAAGTAGTCGAGTATCGGGCGAAGGATTTGGAGATTAAAGACGTTTATCAGAAGGTTTTCAACAAAAAAGAAGTTTTTGAAAAAATTTTAAAGAAACACAAATTATCAGCCGATGAAGTGGCTTATATGGGCGATGATATAGTTGATATACCGGTACTGAAAAGAGTTGGATTTTCCGCGGCGGTGGCCGATGCTGCTGATGTGGTAAAAAAATCGGTTGATTATACAACGAAAAACAGAGGTGGACACGGCGCGGTTAGAGAAGCTTGTGAAATGATTTTACAGGCGAAGGGGGAGTGGCGGGAAATAGCCGTCAAATACGAGTTTTAAAAACACCATTCCTAACTTTAAGCGCTATCTTTGTTGGCTGCGTCGTCGGCTTCCTCAACGTATCTATAATACGCCTGCGGCGCCTCCTCCTTGCCGCCTCGATATCATCTTAAATTTAGAAATGGTATAGTTTCGTAAGCATTATTTTTAATATATTCCCTCACTTTTCAGCCTTATTTCTTTACACGTGACATACTGAGTGATATAATAAATTCAACGATAATGCGCGATAGCAGGATGCCACGGATTTAAAATGAAATTAAGCAAAAAAGCGATTATTGTCTCGGTAATAGTAACAGTTTTTTTGGCAATTCTAATTGTCATTGCGATCGTAATCAAGAATGATGTGAGTAAACCCAAAAATTTATTAAACGCGCTTCAGGAAGGTGTTGATCTGAAATTTAAGGGCTTCGATTTTACGGAAGTCAATGAAGCCAACGCCAAATGGGAGGTAAAAGCCGAAACGGCTACATATAGTAAAAAGCAGGACCTTGCTGTTTTGGAGAAGATTAATATAAAGTTAACAACGTCCGATGGCAAAGTTTTCTTAATGAGCGCCGACAAAGGGCAAATGTTTACGAAAGAAAAGAATATTGAAATACAAGGCAATGTTATTATAACATCTGATAATAACGACAGATTCTCCACTGATCATTTGAGTTATAATGACGCTGAAAAGAAATTTTATACCGACGCGCCGGTTACTATGGAAAATAAGCGTATGAAACTTACGGGAACTGGGCTAACGCTCTATACTAATGACGGGAAATTGAGTATTCCCTCAATGGTTAAAGCAAAAATAAATTAATTGAGAAATTAAATGATAAATAAAAAAATTTGCATCTTTGTTTTATTCATTATCCTCCTGTCAGTCCTCCGCGTATATGCCGATAATAATCTCATTAGCAAATCCGATGAACCTATGGAAATTACTTCCAACAAAATGGAAGCTTTTAATGACAAGAAGCTTGTCGTATTTTCCGGTAATGCCAGGGTCACACAAGGCCAAAACATACTGAAAGCTGACAAGCTGCTTTTGTATTATAAAAAGAATCCTGATAAAAAAGAAAAAATCGGATCAATAGATACCGATAGAACGGGTGATCTGGAGAAAATAGAAGCCATAGGGAATATTTCTTTGACTCAGGGCAAAAGAGTGGCTACAGGAGATGAGGCAATATATTATCGGGACAGCAATAAAGTCATTCTGACCGGTAATGCTGTTTTGAATGAGGGGAAAAACTCCGTAAAAGGAGATAGAGTAATAGTTTTTCTCAATGAAAACAGAGGAGTAGTGGAAAGTAATACGCAAAAACAAGTTAAGGCGATAATTTATCCCCAGAATAAGAAAAAAACAGGAGTCAATCAACCGGCGTTGTAAAATTATGAGTGATTTATCAGCAAAATGTTTAACCAAAATATACAGCAAGCGAAAAGTTGTCAATCAGATTGATTTGTCCATTTCGCCTGGCGAAGTAGTCGGTTTACTGGGGCCCAATGGCGCCGGCAAAACCACCACTTTTTATATGATTGTCGGGCTTATTAAGCCTGATGCCGGGGAAATCTTTTTGAATGGCGAAAATATTACCGGATTTCCGATGTATCTACGGGCGCGTAAAGGTTTAAATTACCTGCCGCAGGAGCCGTCAATTTTTCGTAAGCTTACCGTAGAAGAAAATATTATGGCAATTTTAGAAACTCTTGATTTAATGGAAGAAGAAAAAAACGAAAAGCTTCATGAGCTTTTGGCTGAACTCGATCTTACGGGGCTTGCGAAAAATTATGCATATTCCCTTTCCGGCGGCGAAAGAAGAAGAGTTGAAATTACGCGTGCATTAGTTACATCTCCAAAATATATTCTTTTGGACGAGCCTTTTGCCGGAATCGATCCGCTTGCCGTTGCCGATATTCAGAAAATAATAGAAAAATTAAAAATGAAGGGGATCGGTATAATTATTTCCGATCATAATGTTCGGGAGACTCTTTCATGCTGTGACCGGGCTTACATTGTCAATGAAGGGGCAATACTGGTTGAAGGCGCTCCGGATAAAATCGCTGAAAGCGAACTGGCGCGAAAATTTTATTTTGGTGATACTTTCCAATTATAAAAACTTAACAATTTATGATTGTTTACTATTATGGCGTTTGAGCTAAAACAAAGTCTAAAGCTATCCCAGCAGTTAATTATGACACCGCAACTGCAACAGGCAATAAAATTGTTGCAGTTATCGCGGCAGGACCTTGTTGAAACAATTAATCAGGAGATGGAAGAGAACCCTCTACTGGAAGAGGTTTCTCCGGATGAAGGAAATGCTGATGCCATTCATGAGGAAGTTGAAAATGATGTCGTATCTGTTGAGCGTGAAAATGTAAAAGCGATCGAACGTATGGAAGAACTCAATGTTGAGGAAGGTGGAAGCAGCGTCAAAGAGTTTGATTGGGATAATTATCTGGAAGATTCCGGCCGGGTAGGTGTAACTTATGGCGGCGGTGATGGTGAAGAAACTTCATGGGATAATATTCTTACTGAAAGTCAATCACTTACTCAATATTTGATGTGGCAGATGAAACTTTCATCTTTTACGGAAGATGAAATACGGGTGTGCACTCAAATTGTCGGCAATCTTGACCAAAATGGTTATTTATGCGCGACTGTACCGGAAATTGCTCAATTGGAGAACATCAGCGAAGAATTTGTTGAAGCCGTTTTAAAAAGAGTTCAGGAATTTGATCCCCCGGGTATTGCCGCCCGTAACCTGCAAGAATGTCTATTGATTCAAGCGAGAATGCTGGGCGTGCAAAACAAAATTATAGAAGTTATCATTAAGGAATTTCTAAAAGAACTGGAATTGAAAAATTATGTCCATATTGCTCATAAATTAAAAGTTCCTCTGCGGGAAGTAGAGATAGCGGTATTATTAATTAGCAGAATGAATCCAAAGCCCGGCAGTATTTATTCCGAAGAAAATATCCAGCCGATAATTCCCGATGTTTATGTTGTTAAATCGGGAAACGAGTACAAAATAATTTTAAATGATGATGGGTTGCCCCATCTGCGTATCAGTAATTTTTATCGTGAAATTATGGCGGGACTTGCCGATCACGGCAACCATGAAGAAGAAGACGGGAAAAAATACATCAAAGATAAAGTTCAATCGGCTACGTGGCTGATTAAAAGCATACAACAGCGGCAGAACACAATATACAAGGTGGCACAAAGCATTGTCAAATTCCAGAGAGATTTTTTTGACCATGGTATTGATTCCCTCAAGCCCTTGGTATTGCGCGATATTGCCAGTGACATAGAGATGCACGAATCTACAATTAGTCGCGTGGTGAGCAATAAATATATGCATTCGCCTCAGGGAATTTTTGAAATGAAGTACTTCTTTGGCAGTTCAATAAAAAGAACATCCGAGGGCGGAACTATTGCGTCGAAAAGTGTTAAAGAAGAAATCAAGCAAATAGTCAGTTCCGAGCCACCCCGGAAACCTTATAGCGATTGCGAGATTGTCGATATGCTTAAAGCCAAGGGAATCAATATCGCGCGACGCACTGTTGCCAAATATAGGGAAATGATGGGGGTTTTACCTTCATCAAAGAGAAAAAAATATTTTTGATTTGTTTTTTGTCAAGCACTGGCTTGAAAACATAAAACATAAAAAATTGATTGACTTTTAATTTTAAATAAATGTAAGACCACCGTCTTTATTGCTGGCTCAATGGTAATTTTAAAAGTCAATTGGGCTGTCAGGCAGATCAATTTAATTAAGGAGGAACAATTATGAAAATTTCGGTAACTTTTAGAAACGGTGAAGGTGAGAACTGGCAAAAAGTTTACGCTGAGGAAAGGATTCAGAAACTGAATAAATATTTAGACGCGCCTGCCGAAGCTCATATTATCGTTTCCATGGAGAAATTCAGAAATGTTGCGGAAATTAATCTAAGTTCCAATGGCTGGAATATAAACGCGAAAGAAGAAGCCAAAGACATGCATATGGCGATCGATAATTGTATAGAAAAAATTGAAAAGCAACTTAAAAAACAAAGAGAAAAAGTTAGGGAGCATAAACCCAAAAGCATTCGCCGAGGTCAGGAAAAATTATCGCGGGGAGAAGAAACGGAAGAAACTACGATAAATAAAATTGCGGAAACCCGTAAAATTATATTAAAACCAATGTCTTTTGATGAAGCAATAATGGAAATAGAAGAAACAAAAGATCGATTTATTATTTATCGGGATTCGTCTTCTGAAAACGTAACACTGGTCTATCGTCGCGATGATGGAAATTATACGCTGATAGAGACAAATTAACAGACCGGCATTGTAAAACCTTATGAAATTAAGAAATAATTATTTAGAGATTAACTTTAGGCGTGGTTAATGCAACTGGATCAGATATTAAAAATAGAATTTATTAATGCCAATTTATCGGCCAGAAATAAAGACGAAGCTTTAGCGGAGTTAATTAATACAATAATCCAGGGCGGTATCAAACTTAAACATTCTTTGATTATTGAAATATTAACGCAGAGGGAAAGTCTAGGCTCCACGGGAATAGGAGACGGGGTTGCCATTCCTCATGGGAAAATACCCGGGCTTGATGAAATCGTTGTCGCTTTCGGACGCAGTATGGAAGGCATTCCTTTTGATTCTATGGATGGTAAACCGGTACATCTTTTTTCCATGCTTTTAGCGCCTGAAAATTCATCCGGTCAACATTTAAAAATTTTGGCCAAAATTTCCAAAATGTTGAAAGATGTTGATTTCCGCAAAAAGCTTTTAAAAGCAAAATCTCAAAGCGATTTGTATAAAATTATTCTCGATCAAGAAAAGATATGCGTTACTTAAATACAAGATCGCCGAAGCTGATTTTTTGACCTTGGTAAGATTTTAAAAAGAGCGCAATAAAAAAAGTTCTTAATTTAACAGGAATCGACGCCTGTAAGGCGGAAGATTCCTGCAGCGTTGTATGAACATCAATAAAAAGGAGATATGTTTTCCAACTCTTTCCAAATATCAGCCATATAATAGAAACATTCAGAAAAACTTTCATCTTGTGGAGATTTTAGAATAAATCTGATAAAAATATCTGTTAGTCAAAAAAGGATGATGGTTATGAAAAATCTGAGAGTCGTAATTATCAGCGGTCTTTCCGGTTCCGGTAAAAGTACGGCGCTTCGGGCGCTGGAAGATATTGGTTTCTTTTGTGTGGACAACCTGCCGGTCATTTTACTGCCTAAATTTCTTTCCATCACCGCTGTTTCTTCACCTGAAATAAAGCAAGTAGCCCTCGTCATGGATTTGCGGGAAAGAAGTTTTCTGGATAAGTACAAGCGAATATTTGCGGGGCTCAAAGAAAAAGGTTACAAAATAGAGATTCTCTTCCTTGAATCCGGTGATGAATCTCTTATGCATCGCTTTAATGAGACCAGGCGTATTCATCCTCTTTCTGAAAGGGGAATGATTATGGAAGGCATTCTGCTGGAAAGAGAAAAATTATCATCATTAAAAAAAATGGCGGACAAAATTATTGATACAACTTCAATTAATGTTCACCAACTGAAAGATATAGTTCAACGGCATTTTTCACCATCGTCAAGAAATAAAAAAATGGTTATTAATGTAACTTCTTTCGGCTATCGTTACGGGTTGCCCGCGGATGCTGATCTCGTTTTTGATGTACGGTTTCTGCCCAATCCGTATTTTATTGAAAAATTGAAAAATTATGATGGCAATAATATTGACGTAAGAAACTATGTTTTGCAAAATAAAGAGAGCATGGAATTTCTGGAGAAAATAACGGATTTGATGAATTTACTGATTCCTCTTTATGAAAAAGAAGGGAAGGTGCGACTGAATATTGCCATGGGCTGCACAGGCGGCAAACATCGTTCCGTTGTTATAGCGAACAAAATAAGTTCATTTTTCTCTTCGATGAAGTATATTGTTAATTTAAATCATCGTGATGTTCACAAAAACTAACACCACTTCTAAATTAAAATCGCTATTTTTGTTGGTGTCTTTGTCGGCTTCCGGGAACGTATGTAGATACGGGAGTGCCACCCGTAGGGGGCTCAATAAAAAATAGATTATTTCCTTACCGGTGATCTGCGCCGATATAGCGTGGATCACATACGTCTGGTGGCCTCCACCTGGCCGCCCTAATATCATCTTCAATTTAGAAGTGGTATAATATTTTGGCTTTTGTTTTATTTCTGACGCGTCACTATATATTGATATTATCTTTAATCCAGTGAGGATCCCACCATTCCTCCGGATTGACAAATTGTCCGCCTGCAAGAATGCTGAAATGCAAATGATCTCCCCCCGCAAGACCCGTCATGCCGGAATGTCCAATCTTTTCGCCTTTTGCCACATTTTTGCCGACAGTTGTATCAATAGCGGATAAATGTCCGTACAAACTGAATAATCCGAGACCGTGATCAATAATAACCGCGTTGCCGTAAATGCCCAAAGGGCCGGCAAAGACAACGATGCCTTTGTTGGACGCTTCGATATCCGCGTGAGCAGTGGAAGCCAGGTCTACACCGGAGTGAATGGATTCACCGACAATTTTTTTGTCATACACATAATATCTTTTATCACCTAAAAGCGCTTTCGGGGCGGCATTTTTCATACGAAGAAAAGTGCCTTCCCAAAGTTGTTTAGGAGAAGACTTCTGGCAAATCTTTTGTATAGTTAGAAAATTTTCGTTACGCAGCACAGAATTGACGTAAATATATACTTCCAGGGGAGTTTTGCCGCGAAGTGATGGTACAATCGCCTGAAACTCCGGAGCTTTTTGTTTCATAAAATCATCGCTTAAATTCATTTTGTCTATGCGGAATTTCTTTTTCTTAATAACACAAGGCAAAGCCATATTTGTTTCGTTGCCCGCATCATCACGGGCGAAGATCATTATTCTTGTTTTTGCTTTATCCGCGTCCATAGGCACCGCGAAATAAGTGACATAAGAAGTTTTATTGCCGGTCCGTACAGGGTAACCGGGAGTAAAATAATCATTAACGTAAACTCCCGTGGAAGCAATTGTTTTCGATGAATCGTAAGCGACGAAGCCTGTGCCGCCTTGATTTATGTAATTCATGTTTTTCAAAAGATTAATCTGCGGAGGCACAGTATCAATTTTAATTGTTTGAGATAAAATAGCCTGATTTTTAAAAAGAGAATAGTCTTCGGCTGTAATTTTAATTTCAGCCGGGCCGTCATGAAGCTTCAGCTCTCCCATATTGATAGTCAGGGATAAAATTTCCTGTTTTATTCCACGGGAAGAGATTTTCTTCTCAGAAAGAATCTGGCCTTTATTATCCTGAATTATCTCAACTCTGAAATGAGAAAGGCCGCTTTGGGAGTCGGAGAAAATAATTCCGATTGTTTTTTGTTTACCGACAGATGTAATGTTTTGATCAAACTTGATTACAGGTTTCCCTATTGCCAGATAATTGCCGAAAAAAATCCAGACAATTCCGGCGATGACTAAAATTGCGGCGAGAATTTCTATATATAGACGGAATCTTTTCATAATAATCTCCTAATGGTATAAAATGTTGTGTGTGCGCGGCTTATAATAATATTTAGAACGATTTGCAAGATAAATCTGTTTGCAGGCATTGTGAAATATTACGAAGATATACATATAATTATGCCTTGATATTGTGAAGAAGCACTGTTATATTTCAGAGATAAGAGTCATAATCGCGCGGCTGTTATTCATTAAATAAGTCAAATAATAATTTCATGGAAAGATTGGGAGTATGCTTAAAAACAAAAAGATTGTTCTTGGTATTACGGGAGGAATTGCCGCATACAAAGCGGCGGAATTGACACGCGCCCTCATAAAGGAAGGAGCGCAGGTAAAAATAATTATGACCAAAAGCGCTGTTGAATTCGTCACACCTTTAACTCTGCAGACTCTTTCGCAAAATCAAGTCTATACGGATATGTTTGTTCCGGCGGATAAATACGAAATGGCGCATATAGCACTGGCTGAATTTGCCGATGTTTTTGTCATAGCGCCCGCCACGGCAAACATTATTGGAAAAATTGCTTCCGGCATCGGCGATGATCTGCTTTCCACAACAATTATGGCCGAGACAAAGCCAACACTTATTTGTCCGGCAATGAACGATAAAATGCTGTCTAATCCTATCGTTTTGGAAAATATAAACAAGTTGAGAAAATTTGGTTATGTTGTGATGGATAGCGCCGAAGGCGAACTGGCCTGTAATACCACCGGAAAAGGTCGACTGCCTGATATTTTGGAAATTGTAGAAGAAATAAAAACACTTCTGACCCCCAAAGATTTTAACGGCGTAAAATTCCTGATTACGGCTGGCCCTACCGAAGAACCGATTGATCCGGTGCGTTTTATTACCAATTTGTCATCGGGGAAAATGGGCTATGCTCTGGCCTTGGCGGCTCATAGAAGAGGCGCTGAAGTTACGTTGATTACCGGCCCTGCAACTCTGCCTTTACCACCGGTGGAAACAATAATAAAGGTGCGCACAGCAAAGCAAATGCAAAAAGCTGTAATGGATAATTATAAAAGAGCAAAAATCATCATCAAAGCCGCGGCTGTTGCTGATTATTGTCCAAAGGTTATGGCTGCGGAGAAAATTAAAAAAGATAAAAAAACTCTTTTTCTGGAATTGGAAAGAAATCCTGACATAATAGCACAAATCGGGAAAAATAAGGGCAACAGGGTGCTTATCGGCTTTGCGATGGAAACGCAAAATTTATTGGCCAATGCCGCGGAAAAGCTGAAAGAAAAAAATATGGATTTAATTGTAGCCAATGATTTGAAGGAAGAGGGCGCCGGATTCCGTACAGATACGAATATAATAACAATAATTGATCGCACGGGTAAATCCGAATCTTTTGGGAAAATGACAAAAATCGAAGCAGCAGGGGAAATTCTTAATCGCGTTAAAAAAATAATAAACAGGAAAAGCGACGGCAAAAATTAATGGAAGAATCTTTTTTGAATTTGGCAGGAAACGAACTACAGAAAGAATTACTTAAAGCAGTCAAAGCGCTCAAAGGGCAGGTGGTAAATCAAAACAGCTTGTCTGTCGGCATTGAATGGAAGAAAACGCCTCAAACTGTAAAGAAGGATAAAACCGGTCACAATATTAGTAAAGAAGAAATGTTGAAAAAAGTTTGTCGGGAGATGACAAACTGTCAACTTTGTCCTCTTGGAGGGACAAGAAAAAACATTGTTTTCGGCGTTGGCAATCCCCAAGCGAAAATAGTATTTGTAGGGGAAGCGCCCGGCGCCGATGAAGATGAACAGGGACTGCCTTTTGTCGGCCGGGCGGGTCAGCTCCTGACTGATATTATCGTCAAGGGGATGAAGATTGCGCGCAAGGATGTTTATATTTGCAATATTCTCAAATGCCGGCCGCCCAATAACCGCAATCCGTTGCCGGATGAGATAAGCCAGTGCGAACCTTTTTTAAAAAAGCAGCTGCAGATTATTTCGCCCAAAATAATCTGCGCTTTAGGAACTTTTGCCGCCCATACGCTTTTAAATACCGATATACCTATATCCGCGCTGCGCGGACGTTTTCATTTATATGAAGGAATAAAATTAATGCCGACCTATCATCCGGCATATCTTTTGAGAAACCCGTCAGCGAAAAAACCTGTCTGGGAAGATGTCCAGATGATCATGAAGGAAATAAATCTTTAAAGATTCCGAAAACGAAAATGAAGGGGTGAACCGATGTTCAGAAAAATTAAATACACGTTGATCGTTATTTTAATTTTTTTCAGTGTTCTGGCCGGAGCAGAAGGGAAAAATCCTGTTTTTAATGTCATTACGGTTGACGGGGTCATCTCATCGCCGACGGCAAAATATATTGCCGCCAGCATTGACGATGCTCAAAAAGATAAGGCCGAAAGTTTGATAATCCTGCTCGACACACCGGGCGGAATGGATACGGCGATGCGCGATATCGCCAAAAGTATTCTCAACGCGCCTCTTCCGGTTATCGTTTTTGTCTATCCCCCCGGAGCCCGTGCAGCATCCGCGGGAGTCATTATTACTGAAGCCGCTCATATAGCCGCAATGGCTCCCGGTACAAATATCGGCGCGGCTCATCCCGTTTCGATTGGTATCGGCGGTTCAACGGAAGACAAGGATAAAACCATGTCCATAAAAATTGAAAATGATGCCGCCGCTTACGCCCGCAGCATTGCCGCGATCAGAGGACGCTCGGAAGAATGGGTGGAAAAAGCTGTGCGCAAAAGCGAATCAATAACCGCCGACGAAGCGCTTAAATTAAAAGTTATTGATTACGTCGCTCCCGATATCGAAAAACTTTTAGCCGCCATTGATCAGAAAGAAGTGAATCTTGCCAGCGGTAAAAAGAAAATATCGACAAAAAATGCCGTGATTAATTATAAAAAAATGGGAACGCGTCAAGGCATTCTTTCGGCTATTTCCGATCCCAACATTGCTTATATTCTTTTGTTAATAGGACTGGCGGGACTGTATTTTGAACTATCCACGCCAGGCGCGATTTTACCCGGAGTGATCGGCGGCATATCTCTTTTACTTGCGTTTTTCGGCCTCTCCACCCTGCCGGTAAATTATACGGGAATTTTAATGATAATTTTTGGCGTCATTTTATTTATTGCGGAGATAAAAGTTATGAGTCATGGCATACTTACTGTTGGAGGAGTCATTTCATTAATTATGGGATCATTGTTGTTATTTGATACAAAGGACCCCGCTTTGCGTATTTCCTTGCAGGTTTTGGTTCCCGCAATTCTGGTGGCGTCATGTTTTTTTATTGCGGTTATCTGGCTGGCAGTTAAAGCGCAAATGAGGAAACACTTTACGGGCGCTGAAGCAATGGTGGGTGAAGAAACGGAGGCGCTGACCGACATTGCCGATGAAGGGAAGGTATTTACCCGAGGAGAATATTGGAACGCGAAAAGTGAAAAACCGATCAAAAAAGGCGCGAGAGTAAGAGTTGTCAAAGTTGAAGGATTGAGCTTAATTGTAGACGAAATAAAAAAATAACAATAATATTTTTAATAAGGGAGGGAAGTTAAAATGCTTGGTACTTTATCGTTACCGTTTATCGTTGTTGTCGTATTGGTCGTTATGTTTTTAGCATCGGCAATTCGCATATTGAATGAGTATGAGAGGGCTGTTGTTTTCCGTTTAGGCCGCATAAGGGATGTTAAAGGCCCTGGATTGATCATCATTATTCCCGGCATTGACAGGGTGGTTAAGGTTGATATGCGGACAATTACTATGGATGTTCCTCCGCAGGACGTTATCACCAAAGATAATGTCTCCATTAAGGTTAATGCTGTTGTGTATTTCCGTGTTGTGAATGCCAATGCGGCGGTGACCAATGTAGAAAATTATTTGTACGCCACATCCCAGCTTGCTCAGACTACGCTCAGAAGTGTTTGCGGACAGGTGGAATTGGATGAAACTCTCTCGGCGCGGGAAAAGATCAATATGCACTTGCAGGAAATCCTGGATCGCAGTACTGAACCCTGGGGCATTAAGGTGTCCCTGGTGGAAGTAAAACAAATTGATTTGCCTGAAGAAATGAAAAGGGCGATAGCCAAGCAGGCTGAAGCGGAAAGAGAACGGCGCGCTAAAGTTATCAATGCCGAAGGTGAATTTCAGGCGGCACAAAAATTAATTGAAGCGGCTGCTCTGATGGAGACTCAGCCGATGTCCCTGCAATTGCGTTATTTACAGACGCTCAATCAGATCGCTGCGGAAAATAATTCCACAACGGTGTTTCCAATACCCATCGATTTATTTAAACCGTTTTTAAAATTGGCGGAAAAATAAAAAACAAAACATTTTTTTGTAAGGAGGAGTTCATTCATGGCTGGTTCGAAACGTCACATGCTTACCGGAGGATTGATTTTAATTGCGTTGGGAGTTTTGATTTATTTATCAAAAGCGAATGTCTATCCATTTTCCCAGACATGGCCGGTACTCATCATTGTAATCGGTTTCGGCACGATCATTCAGAAAGCATCGGATTTTGGCGGCTGGTTTATAACTATCGCGGGAGTTTTATTCCTCATCGTTGAGTTTTATGGTTTTGATCTACATAAATATTCTCAATACATATTGCCGGCTATACTGATTCTGCTGGGAATATTTGTGATATTGAGACGAAAAAAAACATGAGTGATTCAATAAATTATTAAGCGGATTTTTACGAATATGACTATTGCTAAAAAAATAAAATTATCAATTGCCAATTCTTCGATGATCAGGAAAATGTTTGAAGAAGGCATTGCGATGAAAAAGAAATACGGTGCCGATAAAGTTTATGATTTCAGCCTGGGCAATCCAAATGTGGAGCCGCCGGATGAATTTAAAAAAGAGCTGAAAAAAATTGCGGAAGAAATTATTCATAACAAGCATGGTTATATGCCCAACGCCGGTTATCCCGAAACGAGACAGGCCATTGCCGCGAAGATTAACAAAAAGCACAGCCTGAAACTCGGCGTCGATCATGTCATTATGTCCTGCGGGGCCGGCGGCGCCCTCAATGTCATTTTTAAAACTCTGCTTGATCCGAAAGACGAAGTCATTGTGCCTGTTCCTTATTTCATGGAATATAATGCCTATATTGACAATTACGGAGGTATTCTTAGAAAAGTTAAAACCGGGAGTGATTTTTCGCTCGATATCAAGGCGATTGCTTCGGCTGTAAATAAGAAGACAAAGGCCATATTAATAAACTCTCCCAATAATCCCACGGGAAAAGTTTACAGTAAACAGAACATTGCCGATCTGGCGCGGATGCTGACGAAAAAAAGCAGGGAATTGAAAAAAGCGATATACCTTGTTTCCGACGAGCCTTACAGTGAAATAGTTTATGATAAGGTTAAAGTGCCCAATATATTTTCGGCTTACAAAAACAGCATCATTGCTTACTCCTACTCAAAAACATTATCACTGCCCGGTGAAAGGATCGGGTATATTGCAATCAACCCGGATATTGAAGACGCGGAAGATTTGATCAATGCCCTGATATTATGCACGCGGATTTTAGGTTTTGTGAACGCTCCGGCTATCATGCAGAGAGTTGTGACCAGGCTTCAGAACACGAAAGTCGAAGTTGACGTTTATAAAAGAAAACGCGATATGCTTTGCGCCGGTCTGAAAAAAGCGGGCTATAAATTCGAAAAACCGCAGGGCACGTTTTATCTTTTTGTCCGGAGCCCGGTTTCCGATGACATAAAATTCGTCAAAATGCTTTTAAAGAAAAACATTCTGGTTGTTTCCGGCAGCGCTTTCGGCAGCTCCGGATATTTCCGGATAGCATATTGCGTCGATGACGCGACAATAATGAATTCAATGCAAGGCTTTGCGCAAGCGTTAAGAGAATGCCGATAGCATAGCGTTGGTCTTTACAACAGACAGGAAGGATTGCTCTTAAAAAATCCTTTTTTAAAATGTTGTTTTGCTTTTTTCCTGATACACACAATATTTCAATCGATAACAAACACTGTTTAGGCAGGACTTATTATCGAGACCGCTCATTATATTTTGTGGTCAAGAGTCCTTGAGTTCAAACTGGAAATAAATGTCATCATCACCGGATGAAAGGCTCCTGACGCGTTTCGGGATAGATTTCTTCCCGAACATTTTGAGGGCCTGCTGAAAGTAACCCATAATGAGGTACTCGAAATAAATATTCTTTATCCGGAGTCCTGTGATTTTGAGATGAGCAACATTGTTATCGAACATCGTGGTGGCCATACCTTCGTCAAAATAGGTCGACCAGAGTTTAGGCAGGACCGACTCGACAAACGGCTTTATCTCTTTTGTGAGCAGATAAGACTGGTATGGGCCTCCGGGCGACAGGGCAACTTTAGCGCCTACCTTCCCAAACATCGTGTACTGCATTTTGTCATTGTTGAAGAATTCCCTGCACATCTCATCAAAAAGAATGATTAATTTTTCTATCGGAATAAGGGTAATGGACATAATCATCGTGCTGAAATATTTGTCCTTCTCTATCAGCCTGGCCATAAAAGAATTCCAGCGTTCCTCGCCGAAACCTGCAATCATAGTAGCTTTTGTTAAAACATAAAAAGTGCCTTTTACGTTCATATCTAAACCTCCCAGGAATGCATATGGATTTATTATTTTTAGTATATTTTTTGGTGCATGAATATGCAAGCATAATATTTATTTTACCAGAAAGGAGAATAGCTGCCCTCCTTCCTGAGGGAGCACTTTTTTATTTCTTTATTCCTGATCAGTCTTGTTTTTCATTTTTTATAATTCTGTGCTACATTGCAAAAAAGAATTGCTAAAAATAAATGACTCGAATCTTAGCGCTATGAGTTAATTGGCTGATCCTGTCATACTATAGAGATGAGAATGCCGTTTGACTTCGATACCCCTATAAACCGCAAAGGCACCGAATGCCTTAAATGGGACATCTATCAAGGCCGTGATGTGCTGCCCCTGTGGGTGGCTGACATGGATTTTGCCTCGCCGCCGGCGGTACTCGCGGCCCTGCATGAGCGCGTGGACCACGGCATCTTCGGATATAGTCTCACGTCTCGGGCACTCCAGGAGACGATCATTGAAAGGCTCCGCCTCAGGCATGGCTGGGAGGTGCATCCCGATTGGATTGTCTGGCTACCGGGTCTGGTTACTGGCCTCAACATCGTCTGCCGCGCTGTGGGCTCTCCGGGCGAGGTCATTCTGACCACCACACCTGCTTATCCACCTATACTTGCAGCCCCTGGACTGGCGGGATGCGAACTTATCACCGTTGAGCATCCCAATCGGGACCATGCCTATCAGATCGATTTTGAAGCAATCAAAGCCGCCATCACCGGGCGAACCAGGCTATTCATCCTCTGCAATCCGCACAACCCCACGGGTCGCGTTTTTACCGAAGACGAACTGCGCGCCCTTGCCGGGATATGCCTGAAACATAACCTCATCATTTGCTCGGACGAGATACATTGCGATCTGGTTCTGGATGTTCGGAAACACCATGTCTCGATTGCCGCGCTTGATCAAATCATTGCCGCAAGCAAGACCTTTAACATCCCCGGTCTGGGCTGCTCCCTGGCCGTTATCCCTGATGAAGGGCTACGCAAGCGCTTTGCCAGAGTCATGCAGGGTATCGTGCCGCGTGTGAACACTCTAGGCTTAACCGCAGCACTTGCCGCTTACCGTGACAGCGAAGACTGGCGCCTGGAATTAATCGACTATCTGCGAATAAATCGTGACCTGGTGAAGGCCTTTATCGACGTAACGCCCAGAATTTCAATGAACCATGTCGAGGCCACTTACCTGGCCTGGATCGATGCGCGTGAACTGGGTGTATCAAATATATACGCCTTTTTCGAACAGGCAGGTGTCGGACTCTCGAACGGCGCAGATTTCGGCGCTCCGGGCTTCGTGCGCCTCAACTTCGGCTGCCCCCGCGCCACCCTTGAGCTAGCCCTCGATCGCATGGCTGCGGCAATTAGCAAACTCAGGCAAGGCTAAAGCTTTTATGCAATATTTGAAAGACATCGATAGACAACTTCTTGAATGGGCGTATCTGCGGCCCTATAAAAATTCTTTTTCCATCAATGCATTGATATTTGCCGGAGAGGCCATGACCTGAATGATGGTTTTGTTCATTACAGCGGTCGCGGGACAATTGCTTGACAGTGAACCGTTAAACAAACTTGTAATTTCGCTTATCCTGGGATCGACGATGGGCATTGTCGTATTTCTTCTCTGTAAAGCTTATGTGAAGCGGAGACGCCCTTACGCGAACGATGAACTTCAGAAGGATCTGAACATGAAGATTCAGAATCGTGATCCTCTTTACGCGTCAAAGGCGATGGAAAGCTTTCCATCGGGTCATGTTCTATGGACGACCATAAGCGTCAGTCTTATTTGTTTCCAGTTCGGGTTTATATACGTGCTTCTCATCGGCTGGTTGATTCCGGCCATGATGTACCTGCGTCCTCATCTGGGCGTTCATTATCCAAGCGATGTGATTGCAAGTCTTTTTACAGGCCTGATTATTGCCGCAATTACATTATTCATTGCTCCCGCCGTCGTGCAATACACAAACAGCTTAAGAAAGTATCCCGTTTATACTTACGGCTATTGGGTGTTTATAATCGGTTACCTGATTATGGCTGTCAAAATATGGCTAAAGAGAATATAAATTTCCTCTTTAGAATTTAATAGTGAAGTTATTGAATTCACCGGTGTAAGGTTCTTCCGTTACAATTACGTTTTCGACTCGAGCTGCCGGCGGGCCTTTGCGGCACCATTCCAGCATTTCATCCACGTTTTTGCCTTCACCTTCGAGAAGGGCTTCCACACCGCCATCGGCCAAATTGCGCACCCAGCCGGTAAGATTATAGCCCGTTGCCGCTCTTTGTGTTTCCGCGCGGAAAAACACTCCCTGGACTCGACCGCTTACATAAACACGCACTCTTTTCAATGTATTACCTGCCGATTAGCTTTAAAAAATCTTCCTCGCTGATAATTTTAATTCCTGAAGATTTCGCTTTATTAATTTTGGAACCGGGATCCTTCCCGGCGACAACATAAGTCGTGCTTTTAGTTACATTGGAATGAATTGTGCCGCCTAAATTTTCAACAATGGTTTTTGCTTCATTCCTCCCCATCCTATCCATTGTGCCGGTAAAGACAAATGATTTTCCCTGAAGCAGGGCGTTATCCGCTATTTCTTTCTTCTGCGGCGTTACTCCTGCTTTGCTGAATTTTTTCATGACGTCAATATTTTTGCGCTCGTGGAAAAACTCCATAATGCTTGCGGCGATTTCCGGGCCGATTTCATTAATCGTGGTTAAATCCTCAACCTTCGCGGCTATAAGATGTTCCATGTTGCCGAAACGCGAGGCCAGTAGCTTGGCTGTGCGTTCTCCCACGTGCCTGATTCCCAGAGCGTAGATAAATTTGTCCAGGGGCGGGTTTTTGGACTTCTGAACAGCGTCTATTAAATTTTGCGCGGATTTTTCAGCCTGGCGATCCAATGCGACAAGTTGTTCCTTGTTTAAATAATAAAGATCAGCCGGATCGGCAATTAATCCGGCATCAAAAAGCTGCGCGGAAACTTTTTCGCCAAGTCCTTCGATGTCCATAGCGCCGCGCGAAGCAAAATGGCGGATGTGTTCTTTTAGCTGCGCCGGACACGAAATATTAACGCATCGGTACGCAACTTCTCCTTCCAGACGCACAACATCAGAATTGCATTCAGGACATTTCACCGGCATCTTAAATTCTTTTTCCCTGCCGGTTCTTTTTTCCTTAATTGCTTTGACGATTTCGGGGATAACATCACCGGCGCGTTGAATAAGAACTGTGTCACCGATACGAATATCCTTTTTAATAATTTCATCTTCATTATGCAGAGTTGCACGGCTGACCATCACGCCGCCTACATTGACCGGTTCCATAATGGCAACAGGCGTCAGAGTGCCCATGCGTCCCACACCGACAATGATTTCTTTTACTACCGTAGTCGCCTGCGCCGCCGGAAATTTACAGGCGAGCGCCCAGCGCGGGCTGCGGGAAACATTGCCCAGAGTAGCCTGCAACGAAAGATCATTGACTTTCAGGACAACACCATCAATTTCATACGGCAGGCTTTCTCGCTTAGTGCCAATGGTTTCGAAATAGTCAATACAATCCTGAATCTTGTTTGCCTGTTTGATAAGAGGGTTCACCGGAAAACCCCAATCACAAAGCGTTTGCAGGACTTCCTGGTGCGTTAAAAAATTAATGCCTAATACATTGCCTATGCCGTAAAGAAAAATATTAAGCGGACGCCGGGATGTTATTTTTGAATCCAGCTGGCGCAGGGAACCGGCGGCGGCATTGCGGGGATTTGCAAAAGGCTCTTCGCCCTCTTCAATACGCCGGAGATTTAATTTTTGGAAAGGCTCTTTCCTGATATAAACTTCACCTCGTATTTCTATAAAAGAAGGAATCGGTTTACCTGTCGTATTTTGCATTTTTAAGGGAAGCTCAGAGATGGTTTTAAGGTTTTGCGTGACATCTTCGCCGGTAGTTCCATCGCCACGTGTAGCACCCTGTGTAAAGACGCCGTTTTTATAGACGAGGTTTACAGCCAGCCCATCAAGTTTCGGTTCGGCAATATATGAAATATTCTCCACTTTGGCCAGACGTCTGATACGACCATCAAATTCAATTATTTCATCATTGGAAAAAGCGTTGGCTAAACTAAACATTTGTGACGGATGGTTAAAAGAAGCAAATTTAGCCAACGGCGCAGCGCCCACTCGCTGGGTTGGAGATTCCGCTGAAAATTCTTCCGGATAACGGTCTTCCAATTCCTGTAATTCCAGCATTAAACGGTCGTACTGGGCATCCGAAATTTCAGGAGCGTCCTGCTGGTAATATCTTTTATTATGGTATTCAATCTCTTTTCTTAACTTAGCGATTAGTTTTAATTCCGCTTTTTTATCCATTACTTAACCAGTTTTAAATAAGGTTTTTCTTTAGATATTTCTGGCCGTTTTGTTTTACGGGAGGGATTATTTTTTAAAATTTTTTCATTTAAGATGGCATTTTTTGTTCGTACGGCGTTTATTATCGAAAAGATAATGACTGCTTTTTCCCACTCGGCTGAGCCGGAAAATTGCTCCACCTTTTTTTTGTATTTGTCCCACAAAGAGGTGAGGGAAGCTTCATCAATATGCAATATGATTTCGGCAATTTTGTTGAGCGAATTTTCTAAACTATTCATAAACAATTAATAACTTTACTTGGCAATAAAGTCAAATTAAAAGCTTTTCCCCCTTTAAGAATATTCGATTCTGTAGGGAAAATATCATTCGTAATACCTGCTTACCTCATACCCGGGTATGCGTATTTAAATGCCTGCGAATTCATGGAAATAAAACTTGTCTTTTTGTCTTTTATCGCTAATAATTAAAAACGGTTGTCGGTTATGGAAGACAAAAAGATAAAAATTGGCGTCATTTCAGACACTCATCTGGAAGATTATGATGATAATATGAAAAAATGCATTGCTGAGCATTTCAGCGATGTTGATATGATTCTTCATGCCGGAGATTTGGTTGATGTTAGTGTTTTAGAGATTTTCGGGGAAAAGGATGTCAAGGTAATATGCGGTAACATGGACAATTCATCAGTTAAAGAACAGTTCCCCGAACATTTGCTTTTTGATATAAAGGGGTTTAAATTCCTCCTGATTCATGGATGGGGATCTCCTCAGGGTATTGAAGAAAGAATA
>Ga0326727_10006911_pt1 | contig 30600 bp, 28 predicted proteins | sample MB2enrmetagenome_FD_207643 | JGI IMG/M metagenome (GOLD analysis project Ga0326727, IMG submission 207643) | Lab enriched peat soil microbial communities from McLean, Ithaca, NY, United States - MB29MY | ecosystem: Environmental > Terrestrial > Soil > Wetlands > Peat | place: USA: New York... | reverse complement strand
GTTGTTGTTCGAGGGTGGCGAGGGAGTCAGGCAAAGAGCACCTCCAATTCCTAACGTATACATACGTTAGGATTATAACCACAAAAAAAGAAAACTGCTAGATCCCGCCTTGTGGGTCGCGCACCCAGGCCACGGCTGTCCTCAAAGATCGATGTGGTATAGTTCATATCCAGGCTGTTCGGATCGCCGATCTTGTGCTGGTATACCTTAAACGGCAACGGGTGCGGTGAAAAGCGGTTGATACCGGCGCCGTTTGTTCCCGCCCACATGTTTCCCTCGCGGTCCAGGAATAGCCCATGAACCTGATCGCCGCTAATGCTGTTCGGGTCGGCTGGATTATTTCGGTAGCGGACGAAGCGCGTGCGCTCGCGGTTGAGCTTCAGCATGCCGCTCGCCGTTGTGCCGATCCACAATGTCCCATCCTCGAGTTCGATGATAGATCGCGCTCCGGCCTGAAGCGTGTTGTCTTTTCCAGTACCGTCCAGGGAATAAAACGTCAGCGTGCCCGCTTCGCGACTGACGCGGGCGAGACCGTAGCCGAAAGAAAGAGTCATCCACAGGACACCGGCGCGATCTTCACAAAAGCTGATTTGGAGCTCGGGATTGGGATCGATGCCGGGAAGCTCGGGCGGCAGCGGAATGGGCTTCAAGACCTTCGCTGTCCGGCGATCGAACAAGTCCACACCGCTCGTCATCGCAACCCAGAACGTACCGTCCTTTGCTTCGAACGCACTCCTGACCCGATTGCTGGTCAATGAGGTGGGGTCGCCTGGCTTGTGCTCATAGTGGACGGTGCGGCCGGTTTCGGGATCCATTCGGATCAATCCGTCGTTTGTGGCGAACCACAATACTCCTTCCCGATCCTCAGTGGTCGAAATCACACGCGCTTTGAACGGTCCATCTGGCGTGAATCGCTTGAAGCTCTCGGTAGCGGGATCAAATCGGTCCAACCCACGCTCCCAGCCCCCCAAAGAATACTTCGCCGATCTATGAACAAAGATTCTTCCGTGTAGACTGCGCTCGGACTGTTCGGATCGTCGGGGTATTCCCGGATCTCGTATCCGTCATACCGTTGCAGCTTGTCTTGCGTCGCAAACCACAAGAACCCGTTGCGATCCTGAGCGATCGCATGCACCCGGTTGTAGGCCGGCTCCTTCTTGAAGGATCCAAAGGATACATGCATGAATCGAATGTCGCTTGCGTCGGTGACGGGCAAAACCACGGGCCGGATCGTCTTCGGTGGGATTGCGCCGAGCGCGGCCCAGCAAAGAACGACCGGCAGGATGACCCTCAATCGCAGATGCATGTTGCCTTTAATCTATCTCGCACGCGGTACTCGGATTGCTGATCGCGGTGCCCGCCCAAGGCACGATCTGGCCGAAGGCAATCCCACCCGCTATTGCGATCAGCAGTCCTGGTTGGATCCTCATTTTCTGCATCGCTTTCTCCGCTTGATTGGCAAGAGCTCTATAGCTTGCTCCCCGTGTTGCCAAATGAGTTCCCCACCCAGATGTTGGCGCCGTCGAACGCTACGCCTTGGGGGTTCGCCCCGACGTTGAACGTGCCGAGATTGGTTCCGTCGCTGGCCCGCAGCTTCGTCACGGTGTTGTCGCCGGTCGCCACCCAGATACTGGCTCCGTCGAACGCGAGACCAGTGGGGAAATTTCCCACCGCGAAGTGCACACCACTTCGGGCCGGATACCACTTGAGCAGCGCGATCGCCTGCGTGTTGGGAGCCAGAGGTCCTGCCGGTCCACTCGGTCCAGCCGCACCCGCCGCACCCAGTGTCACATCGAACACTGCTTCCGGACGTAGTGGGCTCTGATTGTTCACCAGCACCAGCTGATAGGAGCCTTGGTTCGCCCCAGGCGGCAGAGTTGCGACAACAACGGATGGCGTAAAGCTCTGGACCGTCAGCCGCGTGCCACCCAAAGTCACAGTAGGTGGAACAGCACCAAAGTTCTGCCCGTTGATCGTCAGCGTCGGCGGATTCACGGCAAAATTTGCCGTCGCGCTGCTGATCGCGGTGCCCGCCCAAGGCACGATCTGGCCGAAGGCAATCCCGCCCGTCATTGCGATCAGTAGTCCTAGTTGGATCCTCGTTTTCTGCATCGCTTTCCCCTGCTGAAAATGTCCGGAACCCTCCGGGATGGCCATGCGCCTGTTACCGTCAGCAAGTCCCAAAGCGAACCGCTGAGGGGCGCGGGTAGTTGAAAAGTCGCGGAATGTCACAATAGCCCGGCGTAAAGGGCTTCCAAAAAAGCCCGTCGAACTGATGCGGAGGCCGATTTTGAACCATCTCCGGCGTGGCGAGCTGGTCTACGACCCGTTCCTTGGCAGTGGCACCACCCTTGCTGCCGCTCATCATGGGCGGCTCGGAAGAGGACAAGTTCGATCATCTGGTGACCCATTGGAATGATACGGGTTGGGGTTCCTAAGCGTCTGATCGCGCAGGAGCCGATACACTACGACTACTGCACTGTCCATTTTCAAGTTCACATTCTATACCCTGAAATGTCCGATCGTCTTGTAACCGTTACAAGGCTGGCTTCGCGCCGTGGCGTCCTTGCCCACCTTTGCCGATTGGGTGGTGGCAGCTTCGCGAATGCCTTATCGATCTCCGCCACGCACATGGACGCGGTCTCGTGAACCGCGTAGCGCGCCGCGGCAATCGAACTGACGATACCGATCGCGCTCCCGATTGCAAGACGCATGATGAAGCACGCCCACGTCTAACGCATCTCGTTTCTCCTCTCCAAAAACTCTCGGTGCCGCGACATTTACGGACAAGAGCGATTTTTTTGCCTTGCCGATATATCGATTGAGAACCATCGGTACCGGAAAATTCGGCCACTACCCAATTTTCCGGCAGCCGCAGAATCCCCGGTTTGGCGCGGAGTTCAGCGTTTTCCGGCGGGTTTCGCAGCTCGCGAACGGAACACTACGGAAGGGCAGAATGCCGACGCCAATCAAAAACATTGACCAAAAACGCCCCTGTTCCGGGCTTAACCAAACAGAGTAGTCAGATTGTTCGGTTCGGGCGCCGAATTGCCGCAGAACCACCGTCATCCCTCTCGGCCACGCAGCTCCAGGATCTGTTTCGCGTGATCGACTCGAAACGCGATGAAGCCATGTTTCGCATTATGTACTGCAAAGGCCTCCCTGCTGGGGTTCACGTTGGTGTCGCTGGGCGACCACGCCGCCGCCCTGCGCGCCTTTCACGTTGCGCGCCGTCTCGGCGCGCCACCCCAATGAGACTCCTGTTTCACCTGCCGCGCTCGTCCGATTGGCCAGTGTGCCGCATGCTGCTACCCGAGTCCAATCGGAGATGTGTCGCTGCGAGAGTTCTGTCTCGCGCTCGACGCCGGCAGCCGCGACATCGCCGGCGCATTTTCCTTCATCGATGATGGCGAGAGCCTGGGCCGCCTCCACTTCCATGTCGTCCGCGACCGTGCGGGGCGAGACTTGGGAGAGACTTGTGGTGGAAGAAGTGCAACGGCAGGCCACCACGCGCGGGCGCAAGCAGATCACGGCTTACCTCGACCCGCAGCGTGACCCAACCCTGCTCAGCCTACTCGGCGAATGTGGTTTCCAGGCTGTCCGCCGCTTCATCACCGTCGAGGGTGACCTTCAAACTGCCGCGGACCGGCTGTTGGCGGCCTGCCCGCGCGCCCTTCGAGTTCCGGCCATAGTCGAGCGAATCGTGCCCTTTTCGCCCGCATTCTTGTCCGCCGCCGGCCAGCTCTGCGCCGAATTTCTCTCCGAAATACCCACCCCGCCGGGAGATGTCTTTTACCTCGCCGGTGATCCGGACCGTTTTACCCTCTCTCAGTTCCTGGTCGTGGATGATGAAGTACACGGCATGGTGCTGGTGACCCGCGAGGGCGATGCGGCGGCGTTCGAGGCGTGGGTAGTCCGGCCTCGCTACCGCCTGCGCCCCGCCGGTTCGCAGTTCAGCCGTCAGAGCCAGCCGCGTCGCTCGGTGCAGTAGGCCAAAGCGTCATCCCCAAAGGGAACTTTCACACCCAGTCAGGACCGCGCCGTAGAGCGATGTGGTTCTGGATTTATGATGCCCTCGGCGTGGCGGCCAGCTTCTCTTCTGATCTGGGGTTTCATGTACCGGCTATCTCCAGCCCGCGGAAGTTGCGGCCCACCCAAGCGCGTAATTCATCGAAAAATCGTGCATGGTATGATGCACGCGTTTCGCCATGATAATGGTGAACGACCCACCAACACTGCGATCTCACCTGCGCGCTATTCTTACGCGTGGATCACTAGCTGGTGTCCTACCACTTCAGCCGTAGCGCGAACTGCAGGATGCGCGGATCAAATGCCTGGTTGATGACCATGAAGTTCGCGCCCAAGCCGCTGTTGGGATTCCAGAGATTCGGCCGGTTGAACGCGTTGAAGGCTTCAAAGCGAAACTGAACCGCGAACCGCTCGATGATCCGGAAATCCTTTTGCAGCGCCAGATCAGTGGCTGCGTATCCAGGGCCGTTAAACCGGTTCCGGCCCGTGTCGCCGAACGTACCCAGCGCGTTCTCGCCGAACGCCGCGGTATTCAACCACTCGGCAACTTGTGCTCCCCGGCTACGGCTTCCCGAAAGGTAAGGATCGCCGATGAGATCCGCCCGGTCACTGCCGATGCCGGAGAACGAGTTATCCACATTGCTATAGACCGTGAAGGGCTCACCACTCTTGATCGAAGTGATCCCCGAGAGCTGCCATCCACCAATCAGGCTCTGGGCCAGATGGCTCTCGAGCCGGATCGGGAGATCCCAAAGTCCGGAAAGACTGAATACCTGGGCATGGTTGAAGTCCGATACTCCGCGATCCAGGTTGATATCGTATGGGTCGGTGACGGTCTGGCCCGTCTGCTTGTTCATGGAGCTTGTATCAATCGATTTGGCGAACGTATAGTTCGCGAGAATAGTGAACCCCTTCATGAAACGCCTTTCGACGTTCAGCTGAAGCGAGTTGTAGTTGGAGTCGCCAGCAGGTTCGACCAGTGTCATCGATCCGAAGTCGGGGTATAAAGGACGGCGCTGGTCGGTGGTCGATGTGGATACGCCCGGGGCGTAGACCGCCGCATTCCCTTCGCGCAGGCTCACCAGGTGGGTTCCCTTCGATCCGGCATAGGCGGCGCGCACCACAAACTGCCCGGGCAGTTTGCGCTCCAGCGTCAGATTCCAGCTTTGCAGCTGGGCGTTGGTCATGCCAGTTGTGTCCATATACGCCACGTCGGGCAGCAGGAACGGAACATTGTGAGGCGGGTTCGTGCTGGAGGGAAACGGATTGGTCGTTCCAGCATAAGGATTACTCAGACTGTTCATGGCGTTGCCGGCGACGTTGTCGACGGTTCCAAAGGGAGCTTGGTCGGCCTGATAGTTTGTAGAAATCGTATTGGGACGATCGTAATAGATGCCGTATCCTCCGCGGACTGCCGTACTGCCGTCGCCGAAGACGTCCCAGCCAAAACCGAAACGAGGTCCGAAGTCTTTCCACGCACGCTTATAGCCCCCGGGCGGGACACCGGGATCACCTGCGAAGAGAATTCCTGGAGGCGCATTCGGAAAACGCGTCGATTGGTCGCCGGGGTAGTAAACAGCTATTTTTCCATTTACATCGGTGTAAGGAAAGAACGGATCCCAGCGCAGTCCGATATCCAGCGTCAGACGCGGCGTAATACGAACAGAATCCTGCACGAACATGGACATGATATTGAACCGGGTATTCTTGTACTCACCAGCCGCCTGTTGCAAATTGTAAAACTTGCCAATCATGAAATCGGCGAGAGCATCGCTAGTAAACGGAGCAGCAGCGTCGAAAATAAAGTAGCCGTTCGCCCGATAGTCGTTGACGATGTCTCCCTCCCCATGCCCGTATTCTCCGCCCATGGTGATCTGATGTCTGCCCTTGGTCCACCGCAGGGTGTCATTGAACTGATATTCCTGGCGCAGGAACGTGTTTGTGTCGTTAGTATCGAGCAGGAAGTATCCGTCCACTTGTAGATAGATTTCCGGCGTCTTGTCGTTATATAGGTTGGCGCCGAGTTGGGCCAGACCTTTGGCGGGATAAATCGGCGTATTCGTGTTGTTCGTCCGATTGAAGGAAAACAGCGTGGTATTCAAGAGGGTCGGGCTGATTGTTTGTGTGTCAGTAGCCATGACTGAGGTGTTTCGCCAAACGGCGCCAGGCAGAGAAGCGAAGTAATCTCCCGGAGCGAGGAAGCCTGGCTGGTTAGCCTTTGAGGTATAAAAACGCGCCATTAAACGGTTCTTACTGGTAAAGTCGTGATCGACGCGGACCAGGTACTGGTCGTCGTCCAGATTGTTGGGGAGCGCGTAATTAATAGTGTCTTGACCAGCCGCTGGAGCCGGAATGAAAGTGTTCAATGCCGCCTGGCTGATTGGGTTGAACTGCGAGAGTGGAATCTGATTGTTCGGGTAAGGAACTCCGTTGTTGAATGGATCAAAAATGGGATGCCCAAGTGCCGAGAAATCGCCCACTCGTTGCTCGTTAGTCGGAACCACCTGCTCTACTTTGCTCGGCTCCTGCCGGGTGCGCGTGCCCTGATAGGAGAAGAAAAAGAACGTCTTGTCCTTGCCGTTGTAGAGTTTGGGGATCAAGACTGGGCCGCCTACGGTTGCGCCAAACTGGTTGCGTTTCAATCCGTCACCCTGCTTGCTCCCGTCCGGATTGATCGGCGCGAAGAAGTTGGCGGCGTTCAAGTCCGTGTTACGCAAGTATTCGAATGCGGAACCGTGAACCTCGTTGGTGCCAGAACGCGTGACGGCGTTGACGATGCCGCCGACATTACGGCCGAACTCAGCGTCAAATGTATTGGTCTGCACGCTGAATTCCTGCAATGCGTCCGGATTGGGCATCGGGTTGGGGGCGTTGCTGTAATGATCATTGTTCTGAGCGCCGTCCAGGATGTAGTTCGTGGTATTGGCGCGGCCGCCGTTGACCGATACCGGCGTGACGCCCGGGTACGTCGTGCCAGACGTGACGTTGGAGTTGATCACATCAGCCTGCACGCCTGCTACTAACTGCATCAGTTGCGTCGGATTGCGGCCGTTGAGCGGCAGGTTTTCAATCCTTTGCTGGTCGACTACGTTTTTCAACGTGATGGACTGTGTATCCACCGTTTCGGCCGCGGCAGAGACATCCACCGTCTGCGCTACGTCGCCCACTTGCAGTGCGATATCCACGCGAACCGACTCATTCACCTGAACCCGCAGATCATTGGCAACAAACTTCTTGAAGCCTTTTGGTTCCACTGAAAGTTGATAGACGCCAACCGGTAGGGCGCGTACAAAGTAAGCGCCAGTGGAGTCGGTAACCGCATGAAAAACGGCATTTGTGCCTGTGTTGATCACCGTCACTTCCACGTTCACGGCAACCGCGCCGCTGGCATCTTTCACGACTCCGTCGATGGAACCCGTTACGTCGGCGCGGAGTTCCACACCTACTCCCAGCAACAGCAGCAGCATACAGCCGGCAACCCACTTTGAGAACATACGCGACGCTCCTTCGTGACTGTAATTTCTGATTTGGGCCACTGTAACACAATTGAGAACCGCATTCAATAGTTTTTGAAATGAAGTTTTGTATGTGAAACAATGCCTACCTCGCCGGAGAGGGCTCCTGGGAGCCTGACGCCTGCGTGGAGTCCCTCGCCACCAACCGGATCGGAAGCACAATCTGCGCTGAAGGCAGTGGCTTACGTGACGCAATCAACTTGAGCGCCAAGCGTGCGGCGCGGTCCCCGATCTGGTAGCTATTCTGGTCGATGCTGGAAAGCGGTACCCGCAGCAGGTCGGCAAAACGAATATTGTCGACACCGATAACGGCAATATCATCAGGCACTTGCAGCCCCACACTGAGGATCGCGCGCAGGGCTCCTATTGCGACTTCGTCGTTGTAACAGAAGACGCCATCGGGCGGCACGGCGAGGCCCAACAATTGCTTCATGGCTTCATAACCGTGGTCCTCGGAGCGGTCGTCGCCGCCTTTCAGGTCCACGACATATTCAACGGAAACTTGCATTCCGTGGCGACTCAGTGTTTCACGGTATCCACGCAGCCGCCCGGCGCCGGTACTCACTTCGGGGCCACGTAGGTGAGCGATGCGCCGGCAACCGCATGCAATTAGGTGCTCCGTCGCGGCGCGTCCAACTGCCGCGTCATCCACGCCGACATAATTCGCATCCAATTCGGGGAAGTTACGATCCACAAGGACGTAAGGAATCTTAACTTCGACGAGACGCTGGAAGACCACAACATTAGCAGACGTTTGCACCGATGCCAGTACGATGGCATCCACCTGCCGCGCAATCAGCCCCTCCACCTCGCGCTGTTCGATGGCTGGTTCCTCTTCGGAAGACGCAATGATCAGGCTGTAGTCCAGCATTCGAATGCGGCGCGCGATGGCCTTGGCGATCTCCCCAAAAAAAGGGTGTTCTAGATCCGGCACGACTAGTCCGATTGTGAACGTCCGGCCCGTAACCAAGCTGCGCGCTGCCTGGTTCGGTTGATAGCGCATTTCCTTCACCCGCTGGAGTACTCGTTCGCGGGTCGCCTTGCTGATATCGCTGTGATTGCGAAGCACCTTGGAGACCGTCACCACGGACAGTCCGAGATCCCTCGCAATGTCTCTCATCGTCACCGCCATAACAAAAGAGTTTGGCTATTGACAGCTCATACGAACTTACTATATCGTTAACTTTACCGTTTACTCTAGATCCGGCGCAAGGTCAGTTTTGAGAATTCTGCTAGTCGGCGAGATCAACCTGGACATCATTCTGCAAGGATGTCACACGTATCCCTCACCCGGTCGGGAAGTCCTGGTGGACGACTTCGCCATGACATTGGGAAGTTCCTGCGCCATTACGGGGGCGGGCCTGGTGCGCCTAGGGAATCCGGCCGTCTATCTTGGCAAAGCCGGCGCAGACTTGGGCGGCAGATTCTGTGTGGAGCGAATGTCGGCTTTGGGTCTCTGTGTTTCACATGTAAAACTCGATCCGGCCCTCAAAACCGGTGTGACGGTCTCGATGACATCCCGTGAGGACCGAAGCCTGATGTCTTACCTGGGGGCGACAACCGCGTTAACTGCGGCGGAGATTCCAAACAGCATCTTCCCGGGGTTCGATCACCTCCACAGCTCGTCCTATTTTATTCAGCGTGGGCTGCATCCCGGTTTTGAAGACGTGTATCAGCGGGCCTCTCGTTACGGTCTCACCACGTCGCTCGATCCCGCCTGCGATCCCGCCGGCGAGTGGCGGTCAGATCTCGAGCGGGTTTTGCGCCACGTCGACGTGTTCCTGCCGAATGAAGTGGAACTCGAGGGTATCACCGGCGAAAGCGATCCTGTCGCCGGCCTTCGTGCGCTTGAAAACGGAAGAACGCTCACGGTTGCCAAGTTAGGTTCGCGTGGGGCGATGGTTCTGCATGACGGCGTACCTGTGCAAGTCGGAGCTCCGGCCGTTGAGGCTCTCGACGTGACGGGGGCGGGAGATTGCTTCAATGCTGGTTTTTTGCACGGCTGGCTGCACAAGTGGCCTCTACAGGATTCGCTGCAATTCGCCGTAGCCTGTGGATCTTTCTCAATCCGCGGCCTCGGTGGCACCGGCGCCCAAGCCACCGAAGAGCAAGCCTGGGAACTTCTCCGGGCGGCCGGGATGGAAGCGGGGAGTACGAAAAGATGAAAGGGGGAATCGATTTCCATACGCATCCGGTGCTGGTTCGCGAGATGATCGCGAGACACCCGGAACTGGCTGTCGCGGCGAAGGAAACGTATCACTGCGGGAACAATTTCCAGCCGCTCGAAGTGATGCTGCTCGAGATGGATATCTCAGGCATCGACCAAGCCGTAGTGCTGCCGATCGACGCCACGACCAGCCGGAACGCCACGGTCTACACAAACGAGCAGGTCGTGGAAGTCTGCGCGATGTCGGACCGGCTCATCGGTTTCGCGAGCGTCGATCCGCACCAAAGCTCGGCGTCTCAAGCTTTGACCCACGCCATCGAAAAGCTGGGGCTGCGAGGCTTGAAACTCGCGCCCGCGTTACAGGAGTTTTACGCCGATGACAAGATGGTGTACCCAGTTTATGAGCGTGCGCAGGAGTTGGGCATTCCGATCTTGTTTCACGCCGGGTTGAGCTGGGAACCGGGCAGCCGCCTGAAATACGGGCACCCTTTGCGGTTCGAAGATGTCGCGGCAGATTTTCCGAAGCTGCGCATCGTGCTCGCCCACCTCGCGTGGCCGTGGGTCGTGGACGCAGTGGCGCTAGCGCTGAAGTACCCGAACGTTTTTCTCGATACCTCGGCTCTGTTCTTCGACAATCCACGCGATTTTCTGCGCTATGCCATGACCCAACAGGTTCCTCTGACGGTGTTTGAGCGCAGCCTCCGCCATCAGCTTGTGTTCGGGTCCAACAATCCACGCATCGAGATCAAGAGTATGGCGAAGGCGGTCCGATCACTCGGATTTTCCGCCGAATGCCTTGAACTGATCTTCCGGATCAATGCAGAGAAGCTGCTGGAGCGAGTGCCGTGATCATCCAACTCCATCGAATTGAAGTCTTGTCCAAGAAGGACATGGAAATGATCGATATCACGACCGAGATGGACCGGCTGGTGGACGCGAGCGGCGCGAAACAAGGCATCGTTCTGGTCACCACCGCACACACCACGTCCAGCATTGTGGTGACGGAGGGAGTGGAGTGCCTGGAGCGTGACATTCCCGCGCACCTAGAGCGTCTCGCGCCCAAGAATCCACCAGACGGCACTTACGGCTACTACCATAACCGCCTCCTGGATTTTGACGGACGCCTGGGGTACAACGCCGCCGACCATCTGAAGAGTGTGCTCGGCGGGATTCAAACGTTCTTCCCGATTGAAGACGGCAAAGTAGTGCGGGGCGGTCGGCAGCGGGTGTACTTCGTGGAATGGGACGGTCCGCTCGCGCGAACCGTTTTCATCCAGATTATCGGGCAGGCCTGAGGAACACAATTATGAAGAAGATACTGGTAACGGGAGCAAGCGGACGCATCGGCCGGCACGTGGTGCCACTACTTGTGGAACACGGTTACAAAGTGAGCGCAACGGTACGCCGCACACAACATGCGGAAAGCTGGGCCAAAGAAGTGGAACCGGTGCCGCTCCGCTTTCCCGCCGCCGAGCCCTTGCAGAAGATGGTAGAGGGCTTCGACACCGTGATTCATCTCGCGGGGATCATGCCGCCGGCTTCGGACGATGAAGTCTTCGGCACGAACATCGAGGGTACCTATCAACTTCTGCAGGCAATCGCAGTGCAAGAGCACAAGCCACGATTGCTGTTCGCGAGCTCGGACGCGACGTACTCTACAGGTTGGAGCATCGGCCCATATTCCGGACCGATCGCGGAAGACGTTGCAGAGCAGCATCCGACCGTGTTCTATGGGCTCTCGAAAGTGCTGGGCGAGCGCCTCTGCCTCTACTACGAAGAGATGCACAAGGTTCCAATCGTCCGTTTGCGGTTTGTCTGGACACTCGAGGCTCCCGAAATTCTCGATCTGTTTCTGCAAGCACCCTACAAAGACCGTTTGTTAGATGAAGACCGCGGGAAGTGGGACGAACCCGGCGTGATTGCCGTGCCGCTCGAGGAAAACGGCAAGCCTTTCACCGAGCATGTTTGTGACGTCCGCGATGCGGCGGACGCAGTCCTGCTGGCCGTCGAAAGCGATGCCGCACCCGGGCAAGCGTTCAACGTTGCCGGTCCGGAATCGTTTCGTTATACCGAGGTCGGACCCAGACTGGCGTCGAGAACCGGGCTGCGAGTGGTGGAAGCACGGTGCCGTGGTATTCACTCATACTCGTTGAGCATTGACAAAGCTCGGAGGCTGATCGGCTATAAGCCCCGCTACCAAGTGATGGACTCATTAGAAGAAGCACTCGCAGCAGCGAAAACCAAACACTAGAGAAGGACATGTTGCAGACAAAGCAGCTAGAAGAAAAAAACTTGAAAGCCGAGATCTTCTCGGCTCCCGTGGTCGCCGATGAACTGGCGCGCATGTGGAGCGAGAAGCGGATGGCTATCCGGCAAGTCGCCAAGGAGATTAACGCGCGTAAGCCGAGAAATATTGTCTTCACCGCGAGCGGCGGCTCTGCCGCGGCGCTATATAGCGGTTACTGGGCCGGCCTCCATTACTTGAAGTTGCCAGTAGATTATTTGTTGGGACCGGACATTCTCAGTGTGCACCCCGCAGTGCTCGGCAAAGACTCGATCGCCATCACGGCCAGCTACTCCGGCAAGACCATGGACACGGTTCGAACTAAAGAGCGCCTTCTGAAACAAGGGGTCCCCATATTCGCGATTACACGCCGGCCAGACGCCGAACTAGCCAAAGGTGCGACGTGGACCGTCACCTACGAATCCATTGCGCTCTACAGTTCGCCCGCCTATCTGACCATGCTGATCGTGGTGGAACTGGCGCGCGAGCGTGGCGAGTGGTCGGCGGAAATTGCAGAGTTTGAGAAAGCGCTGGAAGCACTGCCGCAATTGCTGCGCGATATCGCTGAACCGAGCCGCAAAATGGCAGAGCACTTGGCGCCGGAACTGGATTCGGGCAAGCTGTTGGTGCTCTCGGCGGGCGCTTCCTACACGTTGGGCCACATGATGGCCTACGACATGTTCGGCGAATTCCTGAAGGAGTACTGCGCCTATATTCACACCGGCGAGTTTCGGCACGGCCCGCTCGAGATTGTGCGTCACGGAGAACCAACCATGCTGTTCTTAACCGGCAACGACGGCTCGCGGCGGTTCGCGGATGCTGCGATTCAATTCGGTCGCGGCAACGGCGCGAAGACGGTGGTATTCGACGGCAAGGAATTGGCTCCGGCCGCGCACCCGCTGTTCGATGCACTGGTGCTCTATCAATCCCAACTCTGGCTGCTCTACTACATGGCGTGCCGGCGCGGTATCGATCTGGAGAACTACAAGTACATGCATGTAGTGCCGTTCGCCGCTGACGATACGTACTTCTGAGGGCGCTCGAAGGAGCAACCATGCTGGCCTTACAAATACCTGAGGTTGGAAAGCTCACCCTCATCAAGGCAGGGAAACCTGAGGTTCGTCCCCACACCGTGCTGTTGCGCGTGGCCGCCTCGGGGATCTGCGGGACCGACCCACATATTCTGCACGGAATGTATCCGGCGAATCTCCCGCTGATTCCGGGGCACGAATACGCCGGAGTGGTGGAATCGGTGGGAGACGGCGTCGACGGATTCGCACCCGGCGACCACGTGGCCGTGGATCCTAACATTCTTTGTGGCGTGTGTGACTTCTGCAGGCGGGGAAAGGTTCACCTCTGTAAGAACCTGGTAGCGCTCGGCGTCAACATTCCCGGGGGTTTCGCCGAGTTTTGTGTGGTGCCGGTGTCGCAGGCGTTCAAGATTCCGAAGAGTCTGCCGTTGGCGCACGCGGCCCTGGCGGAACCGGTGGCGTGTTGTTTGCGCGGCGTGGATCTTGCAGGCATCACATCGGGAGACCGCGTGGTCATCTTTGGCGCGGGCCCGATGGGAGCGATCATTCTGCAACTGGCGCGGATGCAAGGGGCAAGCCAGGTCATCATGATCGACCCACAGGAGGGTAGAAGGAAGCGGGCGGAAGCGCTCGGAGCCGCGTGGGTGATCGATCCGGCAAAGGAGCCGGTCGTCGCAGCGATTCGCGGCCAATGTCCGGATGGCGCTGAGGTGGTCTTCGATTGCTCGGGGAACGTGGTCGCGGTGCGGCAGACGCTGGACGTGGTGATGCGCGGCGGAACGGTCATGCTTTATGGCGTGTGCCACAAGGATCACAACATCGAGATCAACCCGTTCTGGGTGAACGACAACGAGATCACGATTCGAGGGTCTTATAACAATCCGAACACGATGGCGCGTGCGCTCGATCTGCTGGCGAGTGGCCGCCTGGATGCCGGCGCTGTGGTAACGGATCGATACCCGCTCGAAAAGGGAATCGAGGCGTTCCGCGCCACGGGTGGCGACAACTGCTTAAAGGTGGTGGTGGAGCCATGAAGAAGGGAAAATTCGCGCGGTTTGGGTTATTATCTCTCGCTGTCTTTCTTGCGCTGCCGGTTTTGGGCGCCGAGCACACGGTGGACGTCTATAAACAACCCGGTAGGTTCGCCGGCTGGCCCGCGAACTATGGCATCTGGTCTTGGGGCAACGAGATTCTGGTTGGATTCGAAGCGGGATCATTCCACATGCGGAAGCCCGGGGAGCACGAGCATTCCATCGATTACAAAAAGCCGTCCGAGCACCTGCTGGCGCGCAGTGTGGATGGTGGCGAAACCTGGAAAATCGAAAAGCTGCCGGGTCTGCTAGCGCCGCCGGGAACCAAGGTCGCCGGTGTTCCCACGGAGCCGGGCGGAAAGCCGGTGACCGACTGTCCTGGCGGCATCGACTTTTCGAATCCGGATTTCGTCATCACGTTCCGCATGGCAGATGTGGATATCGGTCCTTCGCGCTTCTATTATTCTCTCGACCGCGGGAAGAGCTGGCAAGGCCCATTTCGCGTGCCGAACCTTGGGCAGAATGGCATCGCGGCCCGTACCGATTACCTGATCAACGGCGTACACGACATGACTGTCTTCCTGACGGCGGCGAAGTCAAACGGGCACGAAGGGCGGGTCATCTGCGTCCGCACTCGCGATGGAGCGAAGAGCTGGGACTTCGTTTCCTACGTCACGCCGGAGCCTGAAGGCCGGGATCACGCCATCATGCCCTCGTCGGTGAGGCTGTCGCCCCAGTCCGTCGTGACTGCGGTGCGCTACCGGAACTGGATTGATCTTTACCGCTCCGACGACGATGGCCAAACGTGGAAGTACGTGAGCCGGCCGGCGCTGGAGACGGACAACCCGCCAAGTCTCGTGCATCTCCAGGACGGCAGGCTCGCGGTCACTTATGGCCGTCGCATTGCTCCGTTCGGAATTCGGGCGCGGGTCAGCTCGGACGAGGGGAAGACATGGAGCGACGAGATCATTCTGCGCAATGATGGCGGTTGTTGGGACCTTGGCTACACGCGCAGCGTGCAACGTCCGGACGGGAAAATCGTGACGGTCTACTACTTCAACGATGCACCGGATCACGAGCGGCAGATTGCGGCTACGATCTGGGAGCCGAAGTAAGGGGCGCACCGGCCTTTCTTAGTTTCCGCGCAACTCGAGGGTGATGGCGGCAGCCGCATCACGCACGGCGGCGATCAGGCGCTCCTGATTGGTGAATCTCATTTTCGGCATGGAAATGCTGACAGCCGCAACGGCATGCCCTTCCTTGCCAAAAATCGGCGCGCTGAGACAGCAACCGCCTAGTGTGCTTTCTTCAAAATCTGTGGCATAGCCTCGCGCCCGCACCAATTCCAGCTCCTTGCTGAGCGCCGCCTCGTCCACGATGCTGTTCGGCGTGAAACGCACCAGGCTGAAGGCTCGCAGAAGCTTCTGCCCCCTTCCATCCGGCTGAAACGCGGTGATGCATTTGCCAAGTGAGCTGGCGTGCGGAGGAATAATGCTGCCCACGAAATTGATCATGTTCACGCGGTGGGGACTCTCGATCACCGCAATGACTTCGATGTGGTTCTCAAATAGAAGAGCGAGGCTGATCGTCTCACCGAATTCCTGGCTGAGCTGCTTCATCAAGGGCCGCCCTGCCGCGAGCAGTTGGCTGGCCATTTGGTTCGGTATAGTTGCCGCCGCTTGCGAAGGCACAAAACGGTCACCGTCCACTCGTTGGAGATAGCCTGCAATCTCGAGCGTTCGCAGTATCCGAAACACGGAACTTTTAGGAAGCTTCGCCTGCTGTGTGACGTCGGTCAGAGCCAGCGGCCGGCTGCTCTGCTGAAGAATTTCGAGCACGCGCAGAGCATTTCCTATCGCTCTCGAGAAATATCGTGCCGGAGTCTTGCGGGCCTGAGCCGGCGGCTCGGTTGCATTCTTCTTCGGTGTAGTCATTCGGCGCGTCTCCAGCACTTCATGTGACTCCCCTTCACCTATGCGATGATGTCGACACAAAAGCATGCGACAAAATCTGATTCATGAAACATTCGAAGGTCCCGCCCTCGACCCGGCACTCAAGTGGCTAAATCCTCCGCCCACATGGCAACTGGACACTGTCGCCTCGCGACTGGTAGTCTACCCGGCCGGCCAAACCGACTTCTGGCAGAGAACCCACTATGGCTTTCAAGCGGACAACGGGCACCTTCTCTACACGGGGGTGTCGGGCGATGCCGTCATTGCGGCAAAAATCCACTCGTTTCCCGTTCACCAATACGATCAGGCTGGGCTGATGGTGCGCGTTTCCGACGAATGCTGGCTGAAAACCTCGGTGGAGTTCGCGCCAGGAGCTCCCAGTCACCTGGGAGCTGTCGTAACCAATGGCGGATATTCTGACTGGTCGTTCGAAGATTTCCGCGGTGATGGTACTCGCGGCTACTGTCTTCGCGTGCGCCGCGAACGCGAGGACTATCTGGTCGAATACGCCGATGATGATTCGGGCCCGTGGCACTTGATGCGTGTCGCTCACCTGTTAGTGCAACCCGGATTACCGGTATGGGCTGGTTTTTACTCTTGCAGCCCCAAAGGTGCGGGGTTTCGAGTGGAGGTCGAGTATTTAATAATCGAACCCTTGTCAGCGACCCCGTAACCTCAACCCACGAGTATACTGCAGTTTTCCCCGAAGAATTTCCCCTGTGAAACGAGAGCGGGCCATTGGAATGCTCTTATGCCATTGATCGGAAAGAACACAGCGCAAAATCTGTTTCGTATATGAAATCATGTTTCAATTCTGTTGACCGATATCCAGATCTTGTGCTACATTGAGGCTCGATCCACCAACGGTCTATGAGCTTCCCCGTTCCTGGCGTTCTTGCCGCCCTTGTGACTCCGATTGACGACGCCGGCTGCGTCGACTTGGCGACTTTCGACCGCGTCATCGATTTCGTGGTTGAGCGCGGGGTAAACGGAGTGGTTATTGGCGGTGGAACAGCCGAATATCCGCACTTCGCAGTGGAGGATCGGGCCCGCCTTACCGGCCATGCCGTGCAGCGCATGAGGGGCCGGGGGTCCGTGATCTCTTGTGTGGGGACTTCGTCGATTCACTCTACGCTGCGGCTCGCCCAACGTGCTGCGGACTTAGGCAGCGACGCGCTGTTGGTGCCTATGCCGTACTTTTTCCGCTATGAACAACAGGACCTCGCTGCCTTTTGTGAACAGGTGTGCCGTTTCGTTTCGACGCCGTGCCTGCTGTACAATTTGCCGTCATTCACGAATGGGCTCAGCGTCGAAACCGCGATCCACCTGCTCGAAAGCACCCCGAATCTCGTGGGTATAAAGGATAGCAGCGGAGACAGAGGCAACCTCGGGCCACTGGCCCAGGCTCGCAATCGGCGTGATTTTTCACTTTTTGTGGGCGACGACAGCCTGCTTCTCGATGCGCTGAAGGCCGGCTGGGACGGTGTGGTTTCCGGCATCGCGTGCTTTATGCCCGAACTGATCGTGGCGGTCTATCGCAGCCACCGGGCGGGAAACGCCGAACAGGCCGCCGCTTATCAGGCGACACTCGACGATCTGATCGAGCAGGTGATACGCCTGCCCATTCCCTGGGGGGTCCGCGTCGGATTGGCTGCGCGAGGTATTCCCAACGGACCGATGCACGTGCCGCCTTCTGATGAGCGGCGCCGGCAAATGGAAGAATTGTGCAGTTGGCTGCGCAGTTGGGCGGAAGAACGAAGTCTGGCGTTGCCTCAGGTCTGGGCGAGGATTCCCTAACGAAGCCCCGGCCGGAGAGCCTGCTCGGAGGTAGTGATGAAGGTGATCGGGGTGATCCCGGCCAGGTACAAGTCCACCCGGCTCGAAGGAAAGCCGCTCGCAGACATACACGGGAAGACGATGATCCAACGTGTCTACGAAAACGCGCGCAGAGCGTTGACACTGGACAGTGTCGTGGTGGCTACGGACGACGCGCGAATCTGTGAGGCGGTGCGCCGCTTCGGGGGTGACGTTGTCATGACAAAATCGGAGCACACCTGCGGTACCGAGCGCGTTGCGGAAGTGGCAGCCGCTTCTGACGCCGCCATCGTGGTGAACGTACAGGGTGATGAGCCGCTGCTTGATCCGAAGATGATCGATGAATGCGTGAACGCCTTGCAGGAGAATGCAGACGTTGGCCTGTCAACTGTGGTCAAGAAGGTTGGGGAGGCAGCCTATCACGATCCCGCTGTCGTGAAGACAGTGCGTGACACACTCGGGCGGGCACTCTATTTCTCGCGGTCACTCATTCCATACCCTCGCTACCGCACCGACGAATTCGAGGTCTTCGAGCACGTCGGGCTCTATGCCTATAGAAAAGATTGCCTGATGAGGCTATCCCAGTTGCCTCCGACGCCGCTGGAGAAAATCGAAGGCTTGGAGCAGTTGCGTGCTCTCGAAAACGGCATCGCAATTCAAGCGGTGGAAACAAGCTGCACCGGCGAACTGGTTTCGGTGGATACCGCAGAGGATCTCGAACGGGTACGGCTGATCCTTGCCGGAACTAAGATATGAAACCGTCACCGGCTCTGATCCGGCGCCTCCACGAGTCGCTCCCAGCGTCCACGCAAGACCATCTGGAGCAGGCCATTCGCAAAATCGTCGCCGCCAAAGAGCGGGGTGGCCGTGTGGTCGTGGTGACGGGCAGCGGACCGAATATTCATGAAGGCGTCACCACACAAATTGCTGAGCTGATCCACAAAGGACTCGTCGACGGAGTCATTACGAGTTCCGCTGTCATCGCACACGAAATGGCAGGCACGCTCGACCGCGTGAAAAGAATCCAGGTGGAGGCGGAAGATCTAGGAATCCCCGCCGCCATTCTGCCGCGCGGCCGCATCTTTGAAATTACCGTGCTATCGACCGCACAGCGCGTTGAGATGGAAAGGGAGCTCCCGGAAGGATGGGATCTGTACGATCGCATCTCGGAGCGTCCGGGTAACCTCGTGATTAAGGCCGCCGGCAACATGGCCTGGCCCGTGGGATTGCGAACCGAACGCGTGGCACGCGAGATCCGCGATACTGCGAGCCAGTTCAATGCATCGCTCGAGCAGGTGGCCGGGTTGGGGGCAAGCCCGTGGAGCATGATTGGCGCGGGGGCGGCGAAAAACGTGCCGGTGGTCGTCTCCATTCCGCAGCTTGTCGGCGGAGGGGCCGTTGGCATCGCTGTTGCAGACACGATTTCGATCGCCCGGCGCGCGCGGTCAATCGCGGACATGCTCGCCGGCGCGGACGTGATCATCGAGTCAGCCATCGCGCTCTCCCAAGAGATTCATGACGGCCCGTTTGAAACCTACACCGGGCACGGAATCTGGACAGCATGGGACCACTTACCCACCTACAGCCTGGAGGGCAAAACGCTCGTGCGCATCGATCTCGATCCGCATCTCGAACGCGCCTGGGAAATGGAACGTCAGGATGCCGAGGTGCAGAATGCCGTGAATCAAGGCTTGCCGAAAACCAAGCGCACTGGTATCCCATTCCGGATGGAGATGTCCGGTTTCGCACGCCTGGAGGGCAGCATACCGGTTACTGCCGACATCGGCGTGGCATGGCCGGTACTTGTCTCGGCTCTTGACGAGCAACTGGGACTGAAGCTCGATTTCATCTCGGCTCCCCAGGAGACCGAAGAAGGTAAGCGTATGAGGGAGTGGATCACCGAGGACGTCGCATACCTCGACCGTCGCCGAATGTACGCGGAGGTGCAACGCAGGTGGGCACCACATATAGCTGCACCGAAGGCGGTGCTCACCCGCTGAGCGATGGATTCCGCCCTGACGCCGAACCACCAAGAGAAGGATCTGATGAATCCGCGTAATAAAAACTACAAGTGGTACGTCGTCGCCATGCTGTGGTGGATCGCGTTTTTCAACTATGCCGACCGCCAAGCCGTGTTTTCGGTGTTTCCGTTACTCTCGCGAGATTTCCACCTGAGCAACCTGCAACTCGGCCTGCTCGGGTCATCGTTCGCATGGGTCTACGGCCTCTCGGCTCCGCTGGTCGGCAACATTGTGGACCGCGTACGCCGGAAAAGTGCAATTCTCACCGGGCTCCAGATCTGGAGCTTCATCTGCATGGCGACGGCGCTGTCTCGCAATTTCTTCCACCTGCTATTCTTCCGGGCCGCCGAAGGTCTTGGCGAGACGGTGTACTTTCCCGCCTCGATGTCGCTCATCAGCGACTACCATGGCAAATTCACGCGTTCGCGCGCTATGGGAACGCACCAGACCAGTGTCTACATCGGCACGATCGCGGGCGGCTTCTTCGCCGGTCTCATTGGACAGCACTACGGTTGGCGCTCCTCGTTCATCATTTTTGGCGGTTGTGGCGTCTTGTTGGGGCTTGTGCTGAACCGGTTTCTCATCGAACCGGAGCGTGGCGCCGCGGACCGCGCCGACCTTCATGCCGACGCTCCTCCGCCCGAGAAACGTCCGCACATGTCCGTTGGTGACTTTGTGAAGGTGATCGCAGGAACACCTACCGTTTGGTTTCTCATGGTGGCGTTCATGTGCGAGAACTTCACGGCGATGGTGTTATTCACCTGGATGCCGACTTACCTGTATCAGAAATTCCATCTCAGCCTCGCCATGGCGGGCCTCACGGCCACGCTCTATGTGCAGCTCACCAGCATGCTGGGTTCACCTCTTGGGGGTTGGTTTGCCGATACGTTGCGCAAGCGAATGCCGGGTGGCCGCATTCTGGTGCAGGCGATCGGTATCTTCTTCGAGGCGCCTTTTGCCGCATGGTGCGCTCTTACAGGTTCCATGCACTGGTTGATCGTGAGTCTCATTCTGTGGGGTATCTGCAAGGGGTTCTATGAGGCCAATATCTTCGCTTCCGTGTTTGACGTCGTCCGTCCCGAGGCGCGCGGCACCGCCACGGGCTTCATGAATATGATGGGGTGGCTGGCGGGCGGCGGTACAGCCCCGATTGTCGTCGGCTATTTGGCCGACCGCATTGGCTTGAGCCATGCCATGGCCGTTACGGCGTTGTCCTACATCATCGCCAGCGTCCTGCTTTTCACTGCCGCTTTCGCGTTTGCCCGTCGCGATTCGGAACGAATGCAAGCCGAACTCGTGACTGAACCTCTGACTCTCTGAAAAATTGGAATTGTTTATGAATCGATCGACGTTCTTTGGCCTCGTTTTGTTGTCATTGCCGTGCACGGTCTGGGCTCAAGGCGGTTTACAGATCGGTGACGCCGCCGGTACCGTCAATCTGGTCTCGCCCGAACATCTACCTGTCGCGATGAATAACTACGCGGAACGGAGGGCGACCGTCGTTCTGTTCCTCTCAGCGCGCGATCCGGCCACGGCAGCCACTGCCGAATCGGTCGTAGCGCTTAACGAAAAACACCGCCACCACCGGGTTCTATTCGTTGGCGTATTCCCCGATGCCGCACAGACCGGGCCGGAAGTGCGCGCTTACTGCCAGGCCCACGGATTCAATTTCCCGGTCTACCTGGATCCCGAGCAAAAGACTACCCGGCGATTCGGTGCGCGGGTCACGCCGGAGGCATTTCTGCTGGACAAGCAGGGGAAGCTCTTGTATCGAGGGACGCTAGACGGCTTGTCCAACGCCCTGGCATCCATGGAGGCCGAGGCGACCATTACCAACGTGGAGACCGGGCCGGTGGGAACGCCAATCGGCAAAACGTTTCCAAAGCAAATGACCGAATATCCGTATGGGTCCATCGAGTTTTCCTCCGAGCTGGTGTTCGAGAAAATTCCGGGCTACCCCGTTCACCATTGTTCGAGCATTACCGAAGCGCCCAACGGTGACCTCCTCATTTCGTGGTACGGCGGCAGTTATGAGTCGTCCGATGATCAGGTCCTGTTTCTCTCCCGCCGAAAGAAGGGATCGCGGTTTTGGTCGAAACCAGAAATCATCGTTCGCAGTCCGGGCAAGCCGCCCGGGAACGCGATTCTGTTCACGGACAAGCGAAACCGCATTTGGCTCGTATGGGGGCGCATGGACGGCACACAACCAATGTTGCGAGGAACCGGCTGGGACCAATGCCGGCTTTTCTACCGCACTTCCGATGATAGCGGTGCCACCTGGACCAAAGATGAACCGTTCTATCACGACACTCTCGGCTGGCTGCCGCGCAACCTGACTGTGTTTCTGTCGGACGGTACTCTGGTTCTCCCCTTGAGCGACGAGTTGCACGGCCACGGAGTTGACCTCTCATTCTTCCTCTCTACGAAAGACAACGGCGAGACCTGGATGCAGAGCGGCATTATGCGCGGCGGAGAGCAGCCAACCTTCATCGAACGAAGCGACGGCTCGCTCGTCGCGTTCCTGAGGACGCGGCCGAACATTCTTCAATCGGAGTCAAACGATGGAGGCAAGAGCTGGAGCGATCCGCATCCCACACAGTTCAAGAATCCGGACGCCGGCATCTCCGTGCGCCGGCTCAAGAACGGCCACGTAATCCTAGTGTTCAACAACCAGGACAACTCGAGGACACCGCTGCATATCGCACTCTCCACCGACGAAGGGCGCACCTGGAGCGAGCCCCTCCGGTTGGAAACAAACCCCGGGGAGTATTCCTATCCTTCGGTGCTGCAAACCTCCGACGGCAAGATTCACATCATATATACGTTTCGCCGTTACTCCATCAAGCACCTGGAAATGAACGAAGGCTGGCTGACAAAATTCGAACGTCCGGACTGAGCTTTCCGGATTTGACATTCCGAGTAATCCGTCGTGGGCCTGCCAAGGAGCTTTGACTATTCGTACCTCAAAGCCACCATCGGATCCAGACGTGACGCACGGCGGGCTGGGATAAACGCAGCAGCCAGGGCCACACTCAATAGTACAGTCGATGCTGCAGCAAAGATGGCTGGATCGGTTGCCTTCACTTCATAGAGCAAGCTCGCCATAAAACGAGTCAGCAGAACTGAGGTTGCCAGCCCGATTCCCACACCGCCTAGCGCCAGCAGCAAGCTCTGACCTAATACAAGCTTCAGGATTTCTGATGCCCGAGCACCGAGAGCGATGCGGATTCCAATCTCATGCGTTCTTCGTGTGACCGAGTACGCGACGACTCCATAGATTCCCACTGCTGCGAGGACGAGAGCCAGGAACGCAAAGAGCCCCAGCAGGGCTGCAGAGAACCGGTCCTGCGTTACTGAGGACGTGACGATCTCCTCCATCGTCCTGAAATTGGAAACGGGTTGGTCCTTATCAACAGACAGCACTTGAAGACGGACGGCGTCTGCCAGTTGCATCGGGTCGTTCAGTCCCCGGACTACAACATTGAACGAACTGGAGGGTTTCTGAAAGAATGGCTCGTAAACTTGTGGGGGAATCGAAGCCTTCAGGCCCGCTTGCTTAACATCTCCCACAACACCGACGATCTGACGCAGATACGTCGGCCCCGAGATATCTAAACGCTTTCCGATGGGATCGTCATTGGCGAAGAAACGTTTTGCCATCGTCTCATTTATGATGACCACTGGTGGGCCTGTCGCAATGTCATGGTCCGTGAACAAACGCCCGCGGATCAGTGGGATTCCCAGCGCTTGGAAATAGAGCGGCGTAACTCGGTAGTAGTTGGCCGTGGTTCCTGATTCGGGTGTACCAATCGGACGCCCATCGATCCGGATGCCAGCATCGGGAACGCCAGCAAAAGGAAGTCCGGCTGAGACCGCGGCCTGATGAACATCGGGCAGGCCCCCCAGCCCATTGAGCAGCCGGTTGACGAAATGCATCTGTTGGTGCGGCTCCTGGTACCCCTCCGTTGGCAAGTTGATTGTCGTCGTTAGAACTTTTTCTGGGTTAAAGCCGGGTCGCACATCGAGCAACCGCTCGAAACTCTTTAGAAGAAGGCCAGCGCCAGCCATGAGCACCAGAGCAAGGGCCACCTCCGAAACCACCAGAGCGCTTCGCACGCGTGTTCGCATTTCTGCCCCCGCAATTCGGCCGTCGGCTTTCAGCGACGCCTGAAGGTCGCCGCCTGAGAGACGAAGCGCTGGCAAGAGCCCGACGAGCAAACCTGTAAGAGAACATAGGGCCAAGGTAAAGAGCAGGACCGGATAGTCCACTGTCGCCTCATTCAGGCGAGGGATGCTCGACAAAGAGAACTTCTTGACGGCGCTGATTCCCGCGGATGCAACCAAAACGCCGAGCACTCCGCCTGCCAGGGAGAGAAGCAAACTCTCGGTCAGGAGCTGTTGAACGATGCGTCCACGTCCTGCTCCCAGGGAGGCCCGAAGAGAAATCTCCTTTTGCCGCACGGAGCCGCGCGCCAACAACAGATTGACGACATTAACGCAAGCGATCAAGAGCACAAAACCTGCTGCGCCGAGCAGGACGATGAGAGCCGTGCGCACCTCACCAACGTAATAGTCCAGCACCGGGAAGACATTCACGCTCCAAACCTGCGGTTGCTGGAGCCGTGGCATGATGAGATCCATTTCGGCCTGCGCCTGTTCGCGCGTCACACCTGGCTTCAAACGGCCGATCGCCCAGATGAAGTGGCCGCCATCGAAATCCTTGGCCGTGAATCCCATCGGTTTCCAGATCTCGGCGGCCTGTGGGAAGCGGAAACTCGGCGGCATGACCCCGATAATCGTAAAATCCGCGCCATTCAGCCTAACCGCGGCGCCGATCACGCGGGGATCACCTCCGAAGCGACGTTGCCATAGTCTGTGGCTCAGCAGCACTACGCGGTCATTACCTTCCGTATCCTCCTCGGGTGTGAAAGTGCGGCCAAGGATCGGGTTCACGCCCAGGAGTGCGGGTAGATTGGCGCTGACACTGGCACCCGAAATGTGTTCCGGCCGATCTGTCCCGGTCAGGTTGAACGCATCACCGACGAACGCTGCGATCTGGTCAAAGGCGTGACTCTGCTCTCGCCAACTCAGGAAATCCTTCGGCGTCGCTTCGAAGTGGGGGAACCGCGGCATCCATTTTTCATCGAGCATCATCAGGCGATCGGGATCGTGGAAGGGCAGAGGACGCAACAGCACGCCATTCACAACGCTGAAGATCGCGGTGTTCGCTCCAATGCCCAGCGCGAGCGTGAGCAGCGCCACGGAGGTGAACATGGGACTCCGCAGGAGAATGCGTACCGCATAGCGCAGGTCTTGCTTCAGCCGTTCTACCGCGCTCCAAACCCACATCTCGCGAACTTCCTCCTTGACTGACGTTGTGTTCCCAAAGGCGCGCTGGGCGGCATAACGGCCTTCGTTGGCGAAAAGACCATTTTCCTGTTGCTCAGCGGCCTCCAATTCCAGGTCCGAACGCAGCTCGCGCTCCAGATCCTGCTCACGTTCTTTTCACCGCCACCAGAGCATTTCAGCCCTCTTCAGCCGGCCACATGATCCGTGCGATCCGGAGGATTCTTTCGACATGACGCTGGCAGACATTTTACCCAGAATCCTGTACTGAGTAGACGTGCTACTGAGCATGTGGTTAGGAACCCATATAATCCGCTGTGCTCCGCAACAAGTTCCTACGATGCGAAATCGAGCTACAGTAACGTTCCGTAATATGCAATCCTGAGCCTTCATGTCGCCGAATCGGTTTTCCGCGCCTTTGCACACTGCTTCCGGACGATGTCTTTGGGTGGCCGGCCGAAGTTTTCGGTAATGACAGATCCCAATCATCAGACTGCAATCACCGAAGCCGAGCGGGCTGCCGGGCAGCTCCTGGACGGAGCACTGCGGGCGTGAGGGAGCCGGTATAACAGTGCCGGTCCGACGACTCCCGGAGAATTAGAACTCCGGTTCTATTCGTTCACAGTGGCATCGCTGTCGCCGCTCCAGAGAACGATCTCGATCCACTGGTCCTCCCCCGCTGGTTTAAAGGCCGTAGTCCTTAGCTCTCCTCAGCCATCGAATTGGAGGTCAGTACACACTCGGCGGAGCCGATGTCCCATCGGACCATTTGCCAACCCAGACGAGGAAAATAGTCACACGTTCTTCAGGGTCATCCGCCGCCATAATCGGCGAGCCCGGCAGATTGGCTCCCCAGCTTTTCGCTGCATCGCCCGGAAGAAAAAACATCAGATGTGGATGCCAACTCTTGTCGCGGTCGCTCAAGTACTGCTGCTTCGACGTCATGTAGCACATCGCTCCCGGCTCTAGCGCGGGCAGTTCCTTCTTATCCAGTGCCGATGCTGTCGCCGCGACGATCTCCGTCTTGGATTTTCCTGCCACCACGAGTTTGGTCTTCATCAGGAAGATGGGCACAAAGGTCCTTGCGGCTGGCGGATTGAAGCAAATGGGGGAGCGCACTTTGGGATTCCAGAAGTCCGGATCCTCGGTGGCGGCGCCCCATGATCGTTCCACTATGCAGAGAAAGCCATTCGTGCCCTTCACTGCGGTCGTGTATCCCTTCGGTCCCAGCACCATCACTTCCGCTCCGTCCGAAACGGACGCCGGGGCAGCGCTGCGAGCCAGCACGATTTCAGAATTCCTGTCGGGCATCAAATACTGATCGAGAGGAGCCATTGCGGGATAGGAAGCCTTCTCAGCCTGCGCTCGTGCCTGACAGGTTGCGCCGGGTAAGACAACCTGCACGAGAAATGCTAACGCGAGGAAGCTGAGCGTATTCTTCTGCATTGAACTCTCCGGTACGCGTACTCTCCGCTTCAGTCTTGGGAACATAACCCCTGCACACATGCTGAGGTTCGATAAGCGCGAAGTCTCAATGACCCCGCCACAGATGCCGTCTACTTTTTCGGGGGGTTGATCATGATGTGCGCCCCTGCGGTCCCTGGGTACATCAACCACGGTGCACTGTCGCTCGCCTTAGTTGACAGCCCCGTGGTTTCGGTTGTCGCGAAAGGCACATAGATGACCCATCGTAGGTACGCATCCGTCACTTTTCCGGTGCTAGTGTCGAAAACCGGTACCGGTCAACACATACAGCGTTCGAGGCTCGCGGGGCATGGCGAGCTTCCCTTCAGCAACCTCCTTCCAACGCACGTCGTTGCGCTTCTGCCCGGTGACTTTCTGGGCCAGAAGTTCACGGCCACGAGCCATGTATGGCTCGAGATCCCGGTGGTAACAAGCGACGCTGAATCGATTTTTACTCGAGTCGTTCGCGAGACAGATGAGCTCATTCTTGCCCTCGCTAAGCCTCACAAGATCGCCTTGCGGGCTGTAACCGAGAACGGCCGCGCTCTCACGAAGCTCCGGAGGCGCGGCGAGGATCGCGCCAGCGATCTGAACCTCCGGGGATGGTATGTCGGCAGCAACGACCGTCGATGCGAGGAGAACAGTCACTGCGATGGTCATCGTATTCATATCAAGTCCTTTCGCTTTTTCAAACCCTCTCCTCCGCCCCTTGCGCGGTGCAACGCCGCCACAGCGACAGTGCGGTCATGGGAATTACGATTATCACTCCGCTGGAGGCTGCGCCAAACTACCAGATAAGAGTGAGCATAACGGCAGTAAACCGTCATGATATAATTCGCGCAAAGCGAACTATGGTACTGCGGTCGACCGCTGGCGCCATCCCGATAAGGAGGGCTTGTTCATGATCACCAGACCGAAGATGCGGGTCTGGGTGATTGCGGCTGCATGCTTGTCGGTGCTGCCCTTAATAGCGCAGACCACATTCTCGGAGGAGCACGATATTGCGCTTTGGGTGCTGCGGCTTGGTGGCCAGGTCATGGTCACCGGAGTGGACTCTCCCATCGCAGACCCGTTCAGCCTGCCGAGCGGTGATTTCCGGATCGTGATGGTCGACATGCACGGCACCATCACCGAGCCCAAGGACCTGGAGCGGCTCAAGAAGCTGACGGCAATCCGCGAGCTTTATATTCCCGCGCGTGTCTGGAGCCCTGTGAGCGACGTCAAAGCGCCGTTGGCGGATGAATCATTCGCCTATTACCAGGGGATGAGGAATCTGGTGAAGTTCCATGCCGGCCTGACGACCCTGGCGTGGCTGGATATCGGGGACAAGGGCGTTGAAAACATGGCGCCGCTGACACAGCTCAAATCGCTCCGCCTCGACAACACAACGATTAAGGATCCGAAATGTTTTGAAGCGCTCATCAACCTGGAATATCTGGACCTGGGAGACGCGTACGTCCTCGACCATTCGCTGGCACCGCTCGCCAACATGAAGAAACTGCGCCGGCTGGACCTCACCGGAACGCTGGTGACGGATGAAGGGCTCAAGTACATGAGCGACCTGACCGACATGGAGGATCTGAACCTGTACGGCGTGAAGGTGACGGACACGGGCATCCAGTACCTGAGCAAGCTCACCAAATTACGGAGTCTGAATCTGCTGGGCGCTCAGATCACCGATGTCAGCGCCGATGTTCTGGCGAAGTTCACGGAGTTGCGCGAGCTACTGCTCTATCGCAGCCACATCAGCGACGCCGGATTGGCCAAGCTCCGGAAACTGAAGAACCTGGAAGCGCTGGACCTGCGGTATAGCGGGGTCAGCCCGTCGGGCGTGCAGGCATTCAAAGCGGCAGTGCCCAAGTGCGAGGTGAGTTACGTCGCGACGGCGCCGCCGATGTTGATGTCCCATGCGGCCGCCGCTCCGGCAGGCCGGGATGACGCCGCAGTAGCGAAATGGCTGCAGTCGCTGGGCGGACAGGTCCAGATGGCCGATGGGAAGATCACGTCCATCTCCCTAGCCCGCGTCGAGTTTACCGATGCCCAGGTCAAATACCTGGCTGCGCTTTCGGGGCTCGGGAAACTGGATCTTGAAGCCACGGATGTGAGCGACCTCGGTCTGGAATCGCTGGCCGGGCTGTCCGCGCTCCGCGATCTGAACCTGAGCTTCACGGCGGTCTCGGATCGCGGCTTGGCGCAACTGGCGCCTCTGACGATGATGCGCCGGCTGTCGCTGGCCGGTATACGCGCCACGGGGCCTGGGTTCGTCCATTTGGAAAAGATGGCGAGGTTGAAGGAATTGGACCTGACGTCCACTTCGATCACCGACGAAGCCATGACGCATATCGCCAAGCTGACGGGTCTGGAACGGCTGTCGCTGGCCAACTCCGATATCACCGACGAGGGGATCGCACAGCTCGCCAAGCTGCCGAGCCTCTTCTCGCTCGATCTGCGGGCGGTCGATATCAGCGACCGCGGGATGGCGACGCTCGCTTCGCTCCATAGCCTGCGCGAGTTGAATCTCGGCGATGGCCGGTTCAGCGACAAGGGGTTGAAGAATCTGTCGGGCCTTTCCAACCTGGAGCGCCTCGAAATGGATCGCGTGAAGGTCACCGATGCCGGCATCCAAAACCTGGAGGCAATCAAGGGCCTGGAAGCGCTCAAGCTTGACTATACGGCGGTCACCGACAAGTCGCTGCTGGTGCTCAAACAGATGCCGCATCTAGAGGAGCTCAGCCTAGACCACACAGGCATGACCGATGAGGGCATCGACAACTTGAAGTCCATAGGTGCGCTGAAATTCCTCAACCTCTACCACACCACCGTATCCAAGGCTGGCTTCGAAACCCTGAAGACCTCTCTGCCACAATGCCGGATTATCTACGACGACGCATCCAGTAACCGGCTGGATCGCAGCGAATAAACGGATTCGAAGGAGCCTAACGCGATGCTGAAGGCCGGTATTTTTCTGCTACTGACGGTTGGCGGGACGTTGCAAGCCGGGGACGTGATGGACTGGGTTGCCGGGCTTGGCGGGAAGGTGCAGCGCGATGCGGCGGGCAACGTGGTGGCCGTGAACCTGCGCGGCACCTGGGTCGATGATGTCGAGATGATCGATATCGCGCGGCTGCCGAAGCTCCAACGGCTGGATCTTTCGCACACGCGCATCACCGATGAAGGCATGCTGCATTTGAAGCCCGCGAGCCAGATCGAGGATCTGAATTTGTACTACGCCGAGTGGGTCACCGACCAGGGCATGACGGCTATCAAGAACTGGAAGAGGCTGAAGCGCCTGGACGTGCGTGGCACGCGAATCTCCAACGGCACTCTCGAAATTGTTAGCCACATGCCGCAGCTGGAGGCCCTGGATATCTCGAACAGCCAGATCACCGACAACGGCATGGACCTGCTGATCACTCTGACCAACCTAAAAGAGCTTGCGCTGGGGCAGGGCCGCGGCAGCGCGGGGGATCTGGGATTTCTGCGGGTGCTGACGACGCTGACGAGTCTCGACATCGGTGGCGCCAAGCCGACTCCCCCCGACATGGGTGGTAGCCGGAAGACCGGTCGCGACCCGGCTCCGCCGCTGCCCGAGCATACGATCAAGGCCATGGCCGAGCTCAAGGAACTGCGCGTGCTGAGAATGGGTTATACGGGAGTCTCGACCGCCGATCTGAAAGCCTTGAGCGTTTTGCAAAACGTGGAGAAACTGGGGCTGCAGGAATGTCCTCGCGTGGATGACGCCGCTCTGGCCGAGTTGGTCAATTGGAAAAGCCTCAAATATCTCGATTTGCAGGATACCAAGGTAACCGAACAGGGTGTGACTGCCTTGCGCAAAGCTAACCGAACCTTCGCAGTTCGGCACATCTGATGCTGGAAAACCCTTTGCTTTCAGTAAACGTAGTCTGAAGGTCTCCACTACATTTTGAGGTGGGGGAAAGGAGCTGA
>Ga0326727_10006910_pt1 | contig 30604 bp, 25 predicted proteins | sample MB2enrmetagenome_FD_207643 | JGI IMG/M metagenome (GOLD analysis project Ga0326727, IMG submission 207643) | Lab enriched peat soil microbial communities from McLean, Ithaca, NY, United States - MB29MY | ecosystem: Environmental > Terrestrial > Soil > Wetlands > Peat | place: USA: New York... | reverse complement strand
AACACCCGACATTTACCAAAACGCGCGGCGTCCCGCCACTTTGGTTGACGGCATCGCCCAGGCGCGTTAGCGCCTGGGCGATGCCGCGCTGTGCTCTTTTGCGGCAATTTATTCTTGATTGCGGCTTGGGAGCCTGGGCTTCCCGGATTTGCTCCTCACGGCAGGGCGAGACTCGGGCGAATAGTGAATTGAGAATAGTGAATTATGAAAGGAATTAAGTTGCGGCTTGATCCCGACGAGTCGGGACCCTGCCGGGGGGGGGGATTGGCGCCTTGTGTTGGCCGCCGGGACAGGGCATCGGGAGTTCGCCAACCCGGCAACTTTTGCCGCATAAAATTCTCGTTTTTGTTTGAACAAAAATAGTTGTTGGAGGGTCTTGACAATAGTGAGAGTCGGTGTTTAATTAAGATCGAGTTTAGAGTTGTATTTCGGGCATAGATAAAATTGTTCTTTATTGCCCAACAGATTTCGGCGGAGGTTTTGTACAGGCCACTGCCGGAAAACCCCTAAAACTACAGTTGTACTAAATTCGAAAATTCCCCGGGCTTCCAGGTCATCCCCTGACCTCTTAGCCCGGTTTTTCGTTTTTATCGGGGACGCCGGAGCCAACGAATGCCCGCCGCACTGCAATAGTGAGAAATCACGCGATTCCAGGAAGATTTTTACCACAAAGATCACAAAGAACTCAAAGAGAAGTACTTATGACGTTTCTCCTTTGCAATCATTGTGTTTTTTGTGGTTCATTTTTTCTTGGTTGCGGCAGGCCGCCCTGTGTTGATTGGATTTTTTATGAATTTTGACCGCGCTGTTTTTGCGGTGGCGAACTACGATCTTGGCGCCACGCTGGCTTCCGGCCAGGCCTTTCGCTGGCGGCAAGGCAATGGAGGTTGGACCGGCGTGGCGGGCGGGCGATGGGTCAGGTTGCGGGCCGGCCCCGGCCAGATCGCGGCGCAAACCGCCGTGTCCGGCGGCGATTGGCAGTGGCTGCGGCATTACTTGCAGTTGGATGTCAATCTGGCCGGGGTGCTGGCCGCCTTTCCACCGGAGGACGAGGCGTTGCAGGAGGCGGTCCGGGCCTGCGCCGGGCTGCGGTTGCTGCGGCAGGAGCCGTGGGAATGTCTGGCGTCTTTCATCTGCTCGTCCACCAAGCAAATTTCGCAGATTGAACAAATTGTCGCGCTGCTCTGCCGGAGGTTTGGCGAGCCGTTGGCGGTTCCGGCGGGAGAGGAGCCGGCGCATTCGTTCCCGGGTTTTGCGAGGCTGGCGGAGGTTTCGGAATCTGATTTGCGCGGATGCAAGCTCGGTTTTCGCGCGCCCTATCTGCGGGGCACGGCGCAAAGGCTGGCGGCGGGCGAGGCGGACCTGGGCCGCCTGGGCCGGCTTCCGCTGGAGGAGGCGCGGGCGGAACTGCTGAAGTTGCCCGGGGTGGGGGTGAAGATTGCGGACTGCGTTTTGCTGTTCGCCTACGGATTCGCGGAGGCTTTTCCGGTGGACGTGTGGATTCAGAAGGCGTTGCGGCGGCATTATTTCCCGCGGCGTAGCGTTTCGCCGGCACAGATGCGGCGGTTCATCGGCGGCCATTTTGGCCCGCAGGCCGGCTACGCGCAGCAGTATTTGTTTCATTATATGCGGGTGAAGGAAGGAAAATAAATAATTACGGCTGATTGGCTTGACGGCTTGGCCGGCAATCCATACCGTTACAAGCTCGGTTTTCGGAAGAATCAGCAAATTGGTAATGCGTCAGTGACCGAGGGGGAAAAGGTAGGGCGGGCAGTCCTCTGCCCGCCGCGGCGCGCACGGAGTGAGCGCCCTACCTGGCGAGACTGGCGCATTACGCAAATTGAAAGGCTTTTTTGTGAATGTGACGGTAGAGAATCTGGCTCCCTGCAAGAGATTGATGCGAGTGGAAGTCGAACCGGCAAAGGTCGAGGAGACCTTTGAAGAAGTAACCCGGCAATTCCAGCGCGAGGCGCGGTTTCCCGGTTTTCGACCCGGCAAGGCCCCCAAAGAAATGGTCGCCAAACGCTTTGAAACGGAAATTGGCAATGAGGCCAAGGAGAAGCTCATCTCCGACTCCTACCGCCAGGCGGTCAAGGAGCAGAAGTTTGTTCCCGTCATCGCGCCCGACATCGAGGAAGTCCAGTTCACCCGCGGCCAGCCGCTCCATTTTGTCGCGACGGTGGAAATCGCTCCGGAAATCGCGCTGCCCGAATACAAGGGCCTGCGCGCCCAGCGCGAAGTCGGCGGGGCCATGCCGGCGGACATTGATCACGCGCTGCTCATGTTGCGGGAGCGGCACAAAACTTTTCTCACGGTGGACCGCCCTGTCAAGAAAGGCGACGTCGCCGTCGTCAATTACACCGGGACCTGCGACGGCAAACCGATCACCGAACTGGCCCCTGCGGCCAAGGGACTGACGGAGAGCAAGAATTTCTGGATCGAGACGGAGAGGGATTCTTTCCTGCCGGGCTTCGGCGGCCAATTGCTGGGCGCCAAGGCCGGGGAAAAACGAACCGTCACCGTTGAATTCCCGGCCGACTTCATGATCCCGGCCCTGTCTGGCAAGAAGGGCGTCTATGAGGTGGAGGTGGTGGAAGCCAAGGAGAAAATCCTGCCGGAGATGGACCAGAAGTTCGCCGAGTCATGGGGGGCGAAGGACCTGGAGACGTTGCGGGAAGGGGTGCGGGCCGATTTGCAAAACGAGTGGAACCAGACGCAGAACCGCAAAATCCGCGATCAAGTCATCCGCGCGCTCATGCAGAGCGTGGAGTGCGACCTGCCGGACGCGGTGGTGACGGAGGAGACGCGCAATATAGTGTACAACCTGGTGAGCGAGAACCAGCGGCGCGGCGTCTCCAAGGAAACCCTGGACGCGGCGAAGGACGACATTTACGCCAGCGCCAACAACGCGGCGCGGGATCGGGCCAAGGCCATGTTTGTCTTTCAAAAAATTGCGGAGAAGGAAGGCATCCGGGTGGAGCAGGCGGATATCCTGGGGCGGCTTCAGACCCTGGCGGTGGAGAACAAAATGCCCGTGGACAAACTCGTCCAGGAACTGCAAAAGAACCACCGGATGGAGGAAGTGGTGCATCGCCCGGTACTGCATGACAAGGTGGTGAGCCTGCTGGTGCAATACGCCAAGATCGAAGATGTCATGGCCCCGGCGAAGACGTGACGCCTGTGTTGGCCGCGAATTTTCCCCTATGGGCGGATTAATTTGAGTCCGGTCACACGGTCAAAGTCATTGTCCAAGGCCAGCAAGGAATCGTCGCGCGCCAAAGCGCCGGCGGCAATGGCCGCGTCATAAAGTTTCATGGTTTGGCCTTTTCGCCGGAGCGTGGCATTTAAGAGCGCCAAGGCTGCGGCATCCGCTTCATCAAAGACGTCCACCAGCGGTTTGATTTCGGCCTCGTAAAAGCGCCTGGCCCGTTCCCGGGTGGTCTCGCTGCCGGCGAGGTGAGTTCCCGCCAGATATTCCGCGGCGGCCAACGCGGGCACGTAAAATGGACCGGCTTCCTTCTCCAACAAATCCGCCAAAGTGACAAACCCGCGCTCCGCCGCAATCAGGACACTGGTGTCAATCGCGATAGCCATTCGTGAAAACCTGGTTTGCTTTTTCGCATCCGGCCCGAAGCCGGCGCGCGTCTTCCTCTTTCAAGGGGGAACGCCGCAGCCGCCGCGCCAGTTCCCGTCCGCTCACGCCAGGCTTGATGCGCAACTCGGCCAAAGGTCTTCCATGACGTTCCAAGGTGGCGGTTTGCCCCCTCAAAACCTGATCCACGATGCTCCCTGTATTCCGGGCCAGCTCTGTGGCTGTAATCTTCATGACCGATAAATTACGCAAATTACGTATAATTGCAAGAGGTTTTTGGGGTGGGGCCAGTTTGCGTTTTCGCCTCATCTTCCTACATCTGCTCGGTGGTTTCGATGCCGAGGGCGCCCAGTCCCTGCTGGAGGACGCGCGAGGCCAGGTCGCACAGGGCCAGACGGGAAGCGCGCGCGGCTCCCTCCGCCTTTAGCACGGGGCAGTTTTCGTAGAATCGGGCAAAATCACCGGCTTAGTGAAGGTGGGCGCAATCGCCCGGGGCCAGTTTTTGCAGTGCCGATAATACGATATCCGCCTTGGCGCGCAGCACAGTCCAATCATTGGTGGGAAGGACGAGGATGGCCAGTTTTCGTCCAGCGAGGTTTTGCTGATGTTTGATGTTCTTGTCGCTCGTTACGAGCACATCAAAGTGCTTTTCTGCCGCGCGAAGGAGATCCCCGTTTTTTAACTGCCCCCAACCCATTTCCTGGGCGGTTTGAACCTTGCAACCGGTGAGATACTCCCGCAACGGGCGGGGAACGCAGCGTCGAGCAGCACGTTCATGCCGCCGTTTGAAAAGCCGAATTGTGGGCGTAATCCAGAACAGCCACCGCCTGCTCCCGGGTGACCTCTGGAAAACACTCCAAATAAGCGTCCAGACTCAGCCCGCTTTCTAAATTGGTGAAAAGGCTGTCCACCGGGACGCGTGTGCCCTTGAAGCAGGGCGCGCCGCTCATCCGTTCTTGATCCACCCAAATAGGAAGATCAGGCGGAAAGATAAGTTTGGACTTCATCTTGCGCCAATATAGCAGGAAAACTGATTTTGTCAGTGTATTCTTTAATCTCGCTACATCTGCTCGGTCGTTTCGATGCCGAGGGCGTCCAGGCCCTGCTGGAGGACGCGCGAGGCCAGGTCGCACAGGGCCAGACGTGAGGCGCGCGCGGCTCCCTCCGCCTTGAGCACGGGGCAGTTTTCGTAGAAACGGGCAAAATCGCCGGCCAGCTCGTATAGGTAGGCGCAGAGGAAATTGGGACGGTATTCCTCGGCGACGGTTTCCAGCACCAACCCAAAATCCAGCAGCCGCCGGGCCAGGACAATTTCTTCCCGCGCTTCCAGAACCAGCCTGGAAGATTGCGGATTGCGGATTGCGGATTGCGGATCAGTTTCTCCCCCCCCTTCCAGAACAAGCCCGGAAAAGGAGGCCGCGGGCGCGGCCGCGTCCTCGCCGCCTTTGCGGAAAATGCCGCGGATGCGGGTGAAGGCGTAAAGCAGATAGGGCGCGGTGTTGCCCTGAAGGGAGAGCATCTTGTCCCAACTGAAAACGTAATCGCTCTGCCGGTTCTGGGAAAGGTCGGCATATTTGACAGCGCCCAGCCCGACGCGGCGGGCAATCTGCCGGCGCTTTTCTTCCGGCCACTCCGGGTTTTTCTGCGAGACCACCTGCAAGGCGCGCTCCTCGGCTTCGTCCAGCAAATCTTCCAGGCGCACCGTGTCGCCGGAGCGGGTCTTGAACGGTTTGCCGTCCTCGCCGAGGATGGAGCCGAACCAGACGTGGGCGAGCTTGACGCGCGCCTCCGGCTGCCAGCGGCGGAAGGCGGCGAAGAGCTGCTGGAAATGAAGCTGCTGGCGGCCGTCGGTGACATAGACGATTTCGTCGGGCGCGCCCATGCCGCAACCGCCCTCCATGCGGAATTGCAGCGTGGCCAGATCGGTCGTGGTGTAATTGAACGCGCCGTCGCTTTTCTGCACCAGCGCCGGATGCCCCTTGAGTTCCGGCACGTCGTCGAAAAAGACGGCCATCGCGCCTTCGCTTTCCCGCGCCAGTCCGCGCCGTTTCAAATCGTCCACCACCGCCTGCAGACGCGGATTGTAATGGCTCTCGCCGAAAGTGTGATCGAAGGCGACGCCGAGCCGGGCATAAACGCGGTCGAACTGTTCCTGTGAAAGAGCGGTCATGCGCCGCCAGATGCCCAGGTTTTCCGGGTCGCCGGCCTGGAGTTTCACCAGTTCCTGGCGGGCGGCATCGAGGGTTTTGGCATCCGCTTCGCAGGCGGAATTGATCAGCTTGTAAAGGCGCTCCATTTCGGCGATGGGATCCCGTTGCAGGGCGGCGGAATCCAGGCGGGTTTTCCAGCCGAGGATCAATTTGCCGAATTGCGTGCCCCAATCGCCCAGGTGATTGTCCGTGGCCACGCGGTGGCCGAGCATACGGGAGACGCGGGCGAGGGAATCCCCCAAAATGGTGGAACGGATATGGCCGACGTGCATGGGCTTGGCCGCGTTGGGCGAACTGAAATCAATGATGATGGCGCGCGGCCGGTCGCTTTTGGCGACGAGGGGCCGGCCGCCGCGGGCCATGCTGTCAAGCGCATGAGCGAGGGCGGGGATTTTGAGGCGGAAATTGAGGAAGCCGGGGCCGGCCAACTCCACCGGCTCGCACCATTCGGAAACGTCCAGGCGGGCGATGACCTCGGCGGCCAACTGGCGGGGATTGATTTTGCGCGCCTTGGCCAGGGCCATGAGGGCGTTGGCCTGGTAATCGCCAAAGCGAGGGTCGGGGCAGGGGCGCACGAGCACCGCGTCCAGGCCGGCGTCAGGCAAAACGGCGGCGACGGCCTGTTGCAATCTTTGTTGGAGAAATTTATGTAGCACAATAGGACAGAGATTTTACAATAATGTCCCGTCGGACCGGCCCGTAATCACATGGCCGCGCGAAGGAGAGGGCCGATGGAGGAAAGTTCAGCGCAGGGCGGAGTACTTGAGGATGACCTGCCACATGGCCTCCGGGTCGGGCGCTTGTTCGAGTTCCTGGCGAAATTCCTTGATGTGAAGGAGCTTGGCGATGCTGGCCAGGGTGTGGAGGTGTCTTTGGAACTGGCCCTGCGGCACCAGGAAGAGCATCACCAAATTGACGGGTTGATTGTCCAGGGCGTCGAAGTTGATGCCCTTGCTGGAACGGCCGAGGGCGCCGACGACTTCGGGAATGAGATCGGTGGAGGCGTGGGGGATGCCGATGCCGAAACCGATGCCGGTACTCATGGAGGATTCGCGCTTCTTGACAACGGCGAGGATGGCGGCGCGGTTTTCCTCCTTGATTCTGCCGGTGGCGATGAGATTGTCCACCAGATCATCAATGGCGGCCCATCGGTCGGCGGCCTGCATGTCAGGAAGAATGTTGCTGGGCCCTGTCAGAATATCAGCAAGGTTCATAGATCGCGCCTTCATTTCGCCTGATTTCCCGTTCCATATCAAGAGGAATTCGCATTTTTCGTTTGTGACAAACGGCCCGAGGTGGATTACAATATCCTGCATCGTGCGCGATTGCATGATGCCCTTGATGACGGGAAATGTCAGTAATGTCAGAATGGCATGACCAATGCTACGATAACATGGTGCAGAATTACCTGATGCAGTTATTGGCGGTCTTGTCCCTTGTCCTGCCCTCGCTGGCCCAGGGCGAGCCTGGCGCCCCGGCCCATGTTTATGAGAACTCCCTCATCCAGACCCGCAAACTGGGCAGCGATCTTTACCAGACCCTCGACGAGAAATACCGGAAGTCCATCTGCCCCGACCCCATCCGGGTCGAGCCGATGAACGCGCCGGTCATCGTCCCGTGCGAAGGCGCCGACGAAAACAAATCCATGCGCGAGGTCAAAATCTCCGCCGGCTTTGTTGACCTGGTCAACCACATCGCCCACGCCAAGGCCATTGACCGCATTCAGCCCGGCTACTTCGACCAGTACGTGCTCAATCTATCCAAATGCGCCGGCTCCGGCGTCCTCTCTCCGCCGCCTGATATGGTGGACAACCGTTACTGGACCGACGATGTCATGAACGAGCAGGCCAGCTATTTCAACCAGATCATCGGCATGACGCTGGCCTTGAACCTGTCCCACCATTACCTGGGCCATTACAGCAAACTCTCCAGCCAGATGCTGGCCGGCAAACTCACCCCCATCAACCTCCTCCTCGCCCCGGCCGAATGGGACGCCAGCGTCAAAGCCGCCGCCCTCAACTCCCTCAACTGCGCCCTCGGCACCGACGGCCCCAAGGCCCTGTTCGAGGCCATTGACAAGATGCCCAACCGCCCCGACTGGACCAACTTCGTCGTCCCGCCCTCCGCCGACCTCAAGAAGTTGTGCAAGCAACTGACCAAGTACGAAAATGATTACTTCCACGGCGGAATCAAGTAATCCTCCGCCGCGCCTGAGTTAATTGACAAACTCCGGCTCCGGCGGCCGCGGCAGCAAACCCCGCTCGTGCGCCAACCGCAGAAACCGCCGGATCGCCTCCCGCCCTCTTTCCCCGTAATCCAGCGTCCAGCCGTTGACATACATCCCCACAAACTGGTCGGCCCGCTCCCGGCCCATGTCGCGCGCGTAGGCCAGGGAGTGCAACACCGCCTCCTCCCGGTGTTCCAGGCCGAATTGAATGCTCGCCCTCAACACCTCCGAAATCACCCGCCGCGTGGCCGGCTCCAGCCGCTTATGCGCCACGTTGCCTCCCAGCGGCAGCGGCAGGCCATCCTGCTCTTCCTTCCACCACGCCCCCAAGTCCTGGCACAAGGCCAGTCCCTCGTTCCGGTAAGTCAACTGCCCTTCGTGAATAATCAGCCCCGCTTCCGCCTGCCCGCTTCGCACCGCCTCAAAAACCCGGTCGAACGGAACCACCACATAATTCAACTGTGCCGCCGGGCGTTCCAGCCAGAGTTGCAGCGCCAGGAAGGCGCTCGTCATCGTGCCCGGCACGGCGATTCTTTTGCCCGCCAGTTCCGCCTTCCCCAGGACGCGCCGCGCCACCACCACCGGCCCGTAACCGTCCCCCATGCTCGCGCCGTTGGGCAGCAGCGCGTAATGTCCGCTCACATAGGCGTAGGCGTGAATGCTGATCGCCGAAATATCCAGCTCCCCGCGCGTCGCCCGCTCATTCAACGTCTGAATGTCCTGAAGAATATGTTGGAACTTCAATCCGCGGGTCGGAATCAGCTCCTTGGCCAGCCCGTAAAACATGAAAGCGTCGTCCGGGTCCGGCGAATGCCCCAAAGTAATCAATTGCGCCATGCCGCCAAACTACCCGATCCCCCCTCCCGTTGTCAGCACGCAATTGGCCAGATTTTTCTCTTGCGCAACCAGTTGGCGCTCAAGACATTGCGTGTCCTCCACTCATTTAAGTCAAGAATTTCCTTGCATTCCGGCGCGGTTGTGTCATGTTCTTGGCAGATTAGATAAATTCTACGAATCCTCTATGGGAATTCTCCAAGTGAACCTTGTTCAGTGGTGATTGAGACCAGATCGTCTGGAACCTTTGGAAGCGCAGTAATCTTAATCTATCTGTAACAAAGTAAATAGAAGTATGAATACCAAACTATACGTCGGGAATCTTTCCTTTGACACCACCGAAAACGACCTGCAGGACCTCTTCGCGGCCTGCGGACCTGTTTCGGAGGTCAATCTCATCATGGATCGCTCGACCAACCGGCCACGCGGCTTCGCCTTCGTGACCATGGCCACGCCGGAAGGCGCCACCGCCGCCATTGCCCAGGTCAACGGCAAGAGCGTCCAGGGTCGCGCCATCACCGTCAACGAAGCGCGTCCTCGTGAAGAGCGCCCCGCTGGCGAAGGTTCCCGCGGCGGATATGGCGGCGGCGGCGGCGGTCGCGGCCGTCAGTACTCGCGATAATTTTTCGCATCCCGGCATTTCGCATCTTGCCAATGGCACTTTGCGAATCTCAACCTTCAGGGCGGAAGCCAAATGGCTCCGCCCCATTTTTTTCCTCCCGTCGTCCCCGGCGCTTCAAGCTAGGCATCAAACCAACATCCTGCGATGGCCAATGCCAATTTTTCAATGACAAATTCTCAATCGAGAAGACCGAATCCTCACAGCCCGGCCAGCCTCAATCAGAAAGAATTAAACCGCGGATTACCCAGCGCGGCCAGCCGCAACCAAAATGAACATGGAGATGACCAACGGACGATGGGCAAGGCCGGAGAGAAGTCAGGGGAATGATTGTCAGGGGAATAATCCAAACCAGGCCCGCTTCCATTCCCCTGACAGACATTCCCCTGACAAAGAAAAAAACTCCATAAGTTCTTATCTCTGTGCTCTTTGCGTCCTTTTGCGGCAAAAATCTTGTTGGAATTGCGTGATTTTTTCTTACAGTGGTACGGATTTCACGGATAGGGAATTGTGAGGACGGCGGGGATTTCATCCGTGTAATCCGTGGCCGAACCTCCCTCCTAAAACTTCCCATTCCACTCCTGCCCCGCGTATTTGTGCAAAAGCCGCGGCGGAATCACCGGCGGCGTCCGGCAAAACTCCGTCGCCCCCCACTCCTCCCGCAAAGCCTGTTTGATCCGTTCCGCCGGCACGGCCAGGTTCGTCACGAACTGCCCGTGCGCGCGGCCCGCCCGGTAATCCGGCTGGCGTGAGGGCATCGGCAAAAACTTTTCCATCAAAGGGATTTCAAAACTCAGAAGAAAAGTCCCGTGAAATAACATCGCCTCCCGTGTGCGCCGTTGCGCGTTGCCCGAGAACTTCAGCCCGTTGAGCGACAAATCGGTCACCCCCTCCACGCGCACCGCCGGCCCCAGCACGCCCGCCAGCGCCTGGCAGTGCCGCGTCATGATGTGCCGGTTGGCCGCCGGGATGCTTTCCAGCGCCGGATGCTTCGCCAAGTTCAGCGCCAGCGAATAATTCAGGCAGCCCGGTCCCTGCAGCACTGTTCCGCCGCCGCTGCACCGCCGGTACACCTCGAGGTTCGCCTTCTGGCACGCCGCCATATTCACCTCCGCCTCCGCCCGGTTGGCGTAACCCAGCACCACGAAATACTCGCGCGGCTCCCAAAAGCGCAGCACTTCCGCCTGCGGGTTCCCCTCGCATTCCTCCAGCAGCGACTCATCGCACGCCAAATTCGCCGGCGCCCCGGCCAGTGTCAAATCAAGCCATTTCATGTTCAGGCTTCTCCGCCTTTCTTTTATCGGCAGGGCGAGACTCCGCCAAGCCCTGACTTTTTGCGGGGAAATCGAGTCACGGCTCGACGGAGTCTCGCCCTAACTTGAAAAATGGCAAGGAAATCACGGCTCGATGGAGTCTGGTCCTGCCGTGAAAAACTTGAGGGCCGTGATACTGCGGGCTTGCGCTGCGCCAACGCAATCCGTAAGATTCGACGAACGAAAGGAACCATGAAAAAAAATCCATACATCCTTGCCGCGCTGATCGCCGGTCTGGTCTTGATGCCGGCGGCCCGGTTGGCGGCGCAGAGTTTCACGCCCCTGTATAATTTCACCAACGGACTCGACGGAGCATATCCCGAGTCCGGCTTGATTTTGGCGGGCGACACCCTGTATGGAACGGCAGAATCGGGCGGCTCCAGGGACGATGGCACGGTGTTCGCCGTCAACATCAATGGCGGCGGTTTGGCCCCCGTGCATAGTTTCACCAACGGCAACGGCGGGAGTTTTCCGATTGGCGGCTTGATTTTATCGGGCAACACTTTGTTTGGGACAACCGTGGAAGGCGGCACTTCGAGCTATGGCACGGTGTTTTCCATCAGCACCAGCGGCCAGCATTTTAAGACCTTGTACAGCTTTACCAACGGAAGCGACGGAGCCTATCCGTATGCCGGCTTGGTTTTATCCGGCGACATTCTGTATGGGACGACCTACTACGGCGGGAGCAACGAAGCCGGATCGGTGTTCGCGCTCAACACCAACGGCACGGTTTTTACAAGCCTGCATAGTTTTGCGATCAATCAGGGTAATTCGGAGTATGGTTATGAAACCAACAGTGACGGAGCTTATCCGTTTGCCAGTTTGATTTTGTCGCAAGGCACCCTGTATGGAACGACGGCGGAAGGCGGCACCAATGGCAATGGCGCCCTGTTCGCCATCAGCACCAATGGCACCGGATTTACCAACCTCTATTTCTTTACCAACGGACTCGACGGATCTTATCCCGAGGCCGGTTTGCTCTTATCCGGCGCCATCCTCTATGGGACGGCGGAGGACGGCGGCAGCAATGGCGGCGGCACGATCTTCTCCATCGGCACCAATGGCGCGAATTTCACAACTCTTTATGCTTTTACCAACGGCAGCGACGGATCTTTTCCGGCGGGCGGATTGATGTTATCGGGCAACACCCTGTATGGGACGGCGGAGGAAGGCGGCACCAATGGCGTTGGCACGGTGTTCTCCCTCCTTGCCAATGGCACGGGTTTTACACCCCTTTATAGTTTTTCTGGCGCCGAAGACGGGTCTTACCCTCGCGCTGAATTGGTGTTATCCGGCAACACCCTTTATGGGACCGCGCTCGAGGGCGGCAGTGCGGGCGTTGGCACCGTCTTCGCGCTGGGCGTGAACATCCTCCAATTCACGGCCACCCCAACCAGCGGCGCCGCGGCGCTCACCGTTTATTTCAGTTCGCCGGATGTGGACAGCTTCGGCAATGCCATCACCGATTGGAACTGGACTTTCGGCGATGGCGCAACCAGCACCGAGCAGAATCCAGTTCACACTTACGCCGCGGCGGGCACTTTCTTTCCCGGCCTCCTGGTCACCAACAGCAACGGCCTCCCCATTTCCGAAACAGGGCCGTCCATCACCGTGACCCCGCCCACCACCGTTCTGTTCACCGCCAATCCAACCACCGGTTTGGCGCCGCTCACGGTCAGCTTCGCCGCGGCAGGCGCGGACAACGCCGGCAATCCCATCAGCAGTTGGAACTGGACGTTTGGCGACGGAGCCTCGAGCACCTCGCAGAATCCCTCCCACACCTACACCAACGCCGGCAGGTTCTTCCCCGCTCTCCTCGCGACCAACGTCCTCGGCAACTCGCTGGCCGGCCTCGGCCCCGTCCTGATTACAGCCACCAATACGGCCGTGTACTCGGGTTTGGTGCTCAACGGCGGCTTTGAAACGGCGGATTTCACCGGCTGGACTGTTTCCGGCGCCGCTTCCAACAGTCTCGATATATTTGTTGACAACGGTTCTCAATCCGGCGTCACGCCGCAGTCCGGCGAATATCTGGCGGCATTGGGTCCGGTCGGTTCGCTCAGTTATCTCTCGCAGACGCTGGCCACGAGCGCGGGAGCGGCCTATTTCCTTTCGCTGTGGCTGGACAGCCCGGATGGCCAGACTCCCAATAGGTTTGTCGTCTGCTGGAATGGCAACACCCTTTTTAATCAAACGAATCTCCCCGCCATCGGCTGGACCAACCTCCAGTTCCGGGTCACGGCGGCCGGTCCAAGCACGGTTCTGCAATTTGGATTCCGGGATGACCCGAGTTATTTCGGGCTGGATGGCATCAGCGTCGTGTCGGCCCAGCCCGGCATTGCCGGCTTGCGCCTCTCCGGCTCAAATCTGGTCCTCAACGGCAACAACGGGCAGTCCAACGCAACCTATTATGTCCTGACCAGCACGAACCTCCTCCTGCCGTTGAGCCAGTGGACGCGGGTGGCGACCAATGTTCTGAGCGCCGGCGGGAATTTCACCACCACCGTCACCAACGCGGTGACGTCGGGCGCAGGACAGCAATTCTACATGCTCCAGTTGCATTAACCGTCCGGTTATTGGTTCGGCGCCAGGCCAATCCGCAATCCGAAGAGGCCAGAGGTCAGAGGCCAGAGGCTCAGGCCAATCCGCAATCCCCAATGTTGCCGTAACCGGCCGCTTATTGGGTCGGCGCCAGGCTGGCGGAAAGCCGGTAGAAAACGGTCGCTCCGGGCGTCTGGCCGACCGTGAAAAACCCGCTCCCGTTGTTGGTGTTGACTGCGGGGATGTTGGTCAGCGTCACCCAGGCGGGATTGGCCAGCGTGGGCGAGGATTGAAGTTGATAGATGCGCCCGCCCTGATAGGGCGCGAAAGTGACGGTCACATTGGTGGAGGGTCCGGGCGTGACCTGGAATTGCAACTGGCTTGAGGCGGAAGTGGGGTCGGTGCCCAGCACGTAATTGGCGTAATTGGAATAGCCGCCTCCATCCGGGTCGGCGGAAGGCCCGGCAATGGCGGGGTTGGCGGCGTTGGCCCCGAAATAGAAATTGGCCCACCACGCCGGCACGGTTCCGGCCGCGCTGTCCTGGCCAGGCTCATAGACCCAGCGCGCGCCGTTGGCCGCCACGTCGTTGGTGTCGCCGGTGTTGTTGTAGATGGTAAAATCATTCTCGCCGCCGGGCGCAAAATACATTCCCGTGACCAGCGGCTGCCATCCCCCTCCGTCGACCGTTTGATCCACATTGAGCGTCGCCAGGCTCGTCGGGCCGGTGACAATCACCGGCGTGTTGGCCGAGAAGGCCCCGGGCTTGATGGGATACCAGATGGAGACATCGTAAAGGCCCGCCACCGCGATGGGCGGAGCAAAACGGGCGGAGGCCGTCGCCACTCCGCTGACCCCCTGGACATATTCGTAATTGTTCGACCCGAAAATGCCGGTCGCCACCGAGCCAATCGTCCAGGCCGGCCCCGCGTATTCCGCGTCCATCGTCCCCAGCGTCAGCGAGGAAACCGTGGAGAAGGCTCCATTGGTCGTATATAACACCGCCGGCGACGCGTTCCGGATCGTCACCACTCCCCCGTTGGTCGCGTCCGCCGCCGCCACCGCCGCCGTCGAGGACCGGGCCTGGAAGACGTAATTGGTGTCCGGGATCAGTCCTGTCAACATCACAATATGGGAGTTGGTCAGGGTGGAATTCAGATAGGAGACGTTGCTGGCCGTGGTCAGCCCATAATCCACCTGCGAGGTGGCATTGGAGAGGGTGTCCCAGGTGATGAAGACGCCGGTGACGCCGGGAACGACCGTCAGGTTGTAAATCTCCGCCAACGGGGCGTTGACGGTGGTCACGACTTTGGCGCTGTTGTTGCCGAAACTGTCCGCCAGCAGGTCTCCCACGGCGGCGGCATTGGTCGCACTGCCGGCGGAGAGCGCGGCGGCCACGATGCTCACGGTGACCGACTGGCCGTTGGTCATGGCGCCGATGTTGAACACGATCGTATTCTGATTGACGCTGTAGGTCATGCCCACCGGCAGGGAAACTCCGGCAAAGGCGAGGGAAGCCGGCAGCGTGTTGGTCAGGACCACGCCGGTCGCATGCACCGGCCCCTGGTTCCGCACGGTCAGCGTGTAGGCGACATTCTGGCCGACGACGACGGAAGAGGGACTGCCGGTCATTGTCAAGGACACGTCGGGCGCGTCCACCGCCGTCGTGACGGTGGCAATGTTATTGGCCGGGTTGGCATCCGGCACCGCCCCTCCGGCCACCGCCACGTCGGCTTCTCGCCCAACGGACAGGGCCGTGGCTGTAATGACCACCAACGAGCTTTCGCCCACCTGCAACGGCTCGTTCAAGGTGGCGATGATGTCGGTTTGCCCGTTGGTCTTTGCGTCAGGACTGGCGGTGACAGCTCCTTTTCGCACGCTCGCGCTGGCAAATTGGAGGTCGGGCGGCAGGAAGTTGGTCACCGCCACCTCGAAAGCAGGCACCGGCCCCAAATTCGTCACATTGAGCGTGTAAGTGACCGTATCCCCCACCGTGATGAATGCGGGCGAGCCGGTCCCGCCGATCGCCAGGTCGGGGGCCACGATCATCAAATTGGTGGCCACGGCGGAGTTGTTGGTGTTGCTCGGATCAATCGTGCCGAGCGCGATAGAAGAGCAGGTGGCCGGGCCGAATCCCAGGAAAGGCGGCGGCAGCGGCGCCACCGCCGTCAGCCCAAAGGAAACCGCCTGGCCGTTGGTCATCGTACCGATAGTGACCACCGCGTCATTCACGCCGGCATTGGTAAAGTAGCTTCCTCCGGGCGGAAGGGTCACGTTCGATAAAACCAGGTTTCCGGAAAACAGGTTGGACACATAAACCCCCAGCGCCGTCACCGGCCCCTGGTTGCTCACCGTCACCGTGTACGTAACCGGCGGCCCTCCAAAACCGATCACGGCCGGCGCGCTGCTGATGGACAAATCCAAATCGGCCCCGTAGATCGCCGTCACCAGGGTGCTGACGTTGTTGTTGGTCCGCAAGTCGGCGACTCCCTGGCCGGGCGCGATGGCGGCATAGTTGGTGGCGCTGCCAATGCCCACAGCCGTAGTCCTCACCAGCATCGTGGCCGTGCCCTTGACCGCCAGCGCCCCGACTGACCAGTTCAGCGTATTGCCGTTCAGGGTGTAGTTCTGCCTCACTCCGCCATTGGTGGGAAAGGCCAGCACCACGCTCACCTCGGGCGGGAAAACATCCGTCACCGCCGCCGCCGTGACCGCGCTCGGCCCGGCATTGCTCACGGTGACGAAATAATTGATGACCGACCCGATCTGGAAAAGGTTGGTGGTGGTGTTGGTGAGCCAGGTGGTGATGGAGACGTCGGCCAGTCCTTTGAGTATCATCGGCGCCACCGTAATATCGAATGTTTTGTTCACGCCGCCTGGATTGGCGCCGCCGCTGCCGGAATTATCAGCCCAGACCGGGAAGAACGTCCCCCCATAGAAAGCCATTCCGGTGTAGTCCCCAAAATCCGTCGGACTGACGGCATACGGCGCGTAGTAACCGTTGGTGGTGAAATTGCTGCTGGTGATGTTGACATTTTTCATGAAAGTCGCCCCCCCATCCAGGCTGACCGTCCCGTACATCATCGCCGATTGGTTGGGGATCCCGGTCACCGTCCCGAAGAGGTTGGTGGTGACATTGGTGCCGACGGGATTGGTGGTGACGTCGCTGGCCGCGGCGTTGGTCAAGTTGCTGCCGATATAGACATAGTTTGTGATGCCGTTGTTGACGATCGGGTTCCCATTGGTGTCCACGTCGAAGGGGTAGTTGGTCGGCGTATAAGTCAGGACGTATCCCATGTCGTTGCGGCAATCATACCAGCTTAAGGCCAGCGCCCCGTCGGTCGGGTCCACCGCCATCCGCGGCAAAAAGCGGCTGTTGGTGCTCACGTCATTGGCCTGCAATTGCTCGCTCCAGGTCTGCCCGTTATCCGTCGAATAATTCAGCAGAATTGCCGTGTCGTTGGAATTTCCGTCGGTTCCTTCGCCCACGCATACCATATAAACCCGGCCATAATTCTGGCTCACCGGACTGGTGTCCCAGGCCAGGCCCGACGCCGCGTTGATCCCCTGGCCATCCGGCGTCGCCGGAAGAAACGTGTTGCCGCCGAGGGCATTGACCCCCGCCACCACCGCCGGGCCAAACGTGTTCGGCCCCAGGCCGTCCGCGTCCACGCTCACGTAGTTGGTCGCCGTGCCGGCCGAATCAATCAGATTTTGATACACCACCATCACCTGTCCCTGCGGGCCGACGGCGATGTCCCCAAAACCGCCGTTATTGGTCGAACCCGGCACGATCTCCACCGGCCCGAAGTTTCCGAAGGAATTGGTTCCCATGACCGCCGCGCCCTGCGCCACCAGCGGGCTGAAAGCCAGGCTGAAATCCTTGTACAGCACCCAAACGCTGCCCGCGTTCGTCCCGCCCACCGCGATTCGCGGCTGTAGAACAAAATCCCCCGTCCCCAAATTGGTCAATCCTCTGGCGAAATTGGTCATCAGGATGAAATTCAGCCCGCCATTGGTGCTGACCGCCAGGTCAATCCCCGAACCGTTGGGGGAGCCGTCCACATAGGCCAGATACAAATTTCCCAATCCGTCCCACGCCACCGCCGGGTAGGCCCCGGCCGGGAGGTTGGCCAGCGAAACCGTCGTCCAGAGGGTGCCGCTGCTGGAACTGACCGCCCCGAACAGCCCCGCCTGCACTTTCACATTCGCCGCGATGAACATTTGCGCCGGATTTTGCGGATTGTAGGCAATCACGGCGTCACCTTCGTTGCCCGCTGTCTTGCTGACATCAATGTTCCCGGCCGAATTGGTCAAGACCAACTGCCCTTGCGCCGCCCCGCTCCACAGCAACACCGCCCCCGCCGCCAGGCCGGCCAGCCAGCGCGCGGCCCCGCCGCCCCATGCCCGCCAACGGCTCCTGGCGATGGATGGCGCCGAAACAGCACCCGGACGATTTATCGGTAATGTCATAGATTCGTTTAATCTCCTTCCAGCATTAAATGGAACACGCCCCTTTTTAACAGTCTTACGGTTATATGCAAGACCGATCGCGATTACACCCTCATCGGCTGAACCGGCATCGGCTGAACCGGCGCCCCCTGCCCCGCCTTCTCCCTGGCCCCCGCCGCGGCATGGCGGGCCAGACAGGCCACCAACCCTTCCAGCTTCTCCCGCGAATACTCCCCCATCATGCAAATCTGAATCCAGTTGCGCTGCTTCAGATAATCGCTGTTGCAACTGAGCAAAAATCCCGCCTGTTCCAGTTGCTGCGCCAGCTCCACGCCGCTTTGACCCGGCGCGGGCACAATCGTAATCACTCCCGCCATCGCCTCGCTGTCCGGCGTCACCAGATTGAAGCCCAGCGCGCGCAACCGCCCCCGCAGCCAGGCCGAATCCTCCGCCACCTGCGCGTGCTTCCTCGCCCAGTCCACCCGCCGCAACGCCGCATCCAGCGCCCGCACCAAATTGGACGAATGCGTGAACGGAATCCCCTGGTGCTCCGCATACCAGCCCAGATCCAAATACCGCGGCAACCGCGTCGAATGGCTGATGGTGTGATTGTAAAAAACCATGCACAGGCCCGGATACGACGCCAGCCCCTTGCCGCTCGCCGCCGACGCCAGATACACCCCTTCCAGATTCACCGGCCCCACCCCCACCGAACTGATGCAATCCGCGCACAGCTTGATCTTCCGTTTGGCGCACAGCGATTGCAGCGGCGAGAGCGGATTCAACATCCCGGTCGAAGTTTCCCCGTTGACAAACCACAGCCAGCCCAGCGCCGGCGACCTCGCCATGAACTGCTGCACCGCCCCCATGTCAATCGCCTCGCCCCAGGGAAACTGCAGCGTGTCGAACGTCAGCCCAAACCGCCGCGCGTGGTCCACCAGCCGCTCGCCAAATTCCCCGTTGCTCAACACCAGCCCCGGCTTCTCCTGCAACGACAACTGCGCCGCCACCGTGTCGTTGGCCAGCGAGCCGGAACCCAGCAGGATTTGCACCTGCCGCGCCCCGGTCAACTGGCAAAGCCGCCCGCGGATGCGCTGAAACTCCGCCACAAAACGATCCGACCGGTGCGATTCCGCCTGCGATCCGAAGGCATTCCGCACCTCCCGGTGGATGCTCACCGGGCCGGGCAAAAAACTGGCCGGCCCGGGCAAATTGACCGGCATGGAGAAATACTCCTCCGCCTTCTTCTCAAAACCCTCCAGCGTCAAATACATCGGCTGGAACATCGCCTCCCCCTTCCCCACCAGCGGCCCGAAGGGCACGAAGCCCAGGTGCCGGTAGAGTTTTTGCTGGCGCGTCGTGCCGGAAATGATGGCCATGTTGTAGCCCCGCTCCGTCCCAAACTGCCACATCAGCGAAATGATCCCCCGGAACACCTGGCTGTTGCGAAACTCCTTCTCCACCGCCAGCAGCCGCACCTCGCAGGGCCGCCGCCCGGCCGGCAAAAACGAATCCAGATTCGGCAGCTTCTGATCCAGCGAAAAGGGCCGCTGGCCCCGTGCCGCCAGCATCCCCACCACCCGTTTTCCCGCCAGGCAGATCAGGTAAGTGTTCTCCTCGTGGAACTTGTCCACCAGCCGCGGCTGCTCCGCCGGCTGATGCTGGGGAATCTCCTCCACAAAAGTGCGATAGTTCAATTCGTGAATCTGCTCAAACTCCCACTCCTCAGTGGCTATTTTGAATTGCAAAGCGTTCGTACTCATGATTCTTTGACAGATCGGTCTGATTCCCCGCCCATTCCCCGACGCGACCACCACTCCGCCATGCCCTCCACCACGTTCCGATGATGCGCCAGCAGGATCAAACCGGCAAGCACCGAAATGCCCCAAATTTGCGTCTCGTCCAGGCCCAGCCAGAAATAGGCCGCCCCCGGCAGCAACATATAACCCGCCAGACTCGCCGCCACCGACCGCCGCGTCAGCGCCAGCCCGGTCAGGTAAAACAGCACATAAATCAACGCCAGCCGCCAGTCGTAAATCAACAAGCCCGCCAGCGAAGTGGAAACCCCCTTGCCGCCGCGCAACCCCAACTGCGCCGGCCAGATATGACCGATGACCACCGCCAGCCAGGCCAGCATCGCCACCCGGTCGTTGCCGCCCGTCAAGACCAGCGCCAGCCACACCGCCAGCGCGCCTTTGACCAGGTCCCCCGCCGCCGTCCACAAAAACCCCCGCCGCCCCAGCACCCGCCCGACGTTCCGCGCCCCCGTGCTGCCGCTTCCCAGCTCCCGGATGTCCTGTCCCGTCCGCAGGCGCACCAGATAATAACCCGTGGAAAAACACCCCAGTACATAACTTCCCGCCGCCACCCCCAGCGCCAGGCGGGGCGACACTCCTCCGCCGAAAAATGTATCCATCAAAGACATTTGCAGCTAATCCGCCATTATCGTGTAATGGCCGAGCTTAACCCTCCTCCTCCAAAGTTTAAAGAATTTAATTTGCGGCATAAAACACCCCGTTCCCCCGTCCCCTCCCTTCCGCGCCCCAGGTTTCCAACCCCCGTACCAAATTGAATCGGCGGTCCATGACCGCCGCATTCTTCATTTAGCATTTATAATTTATCCTTTAGCATTCTCTTCCGCCCCGGGCGGTTTGGGCAGCGTCAAGTAGAAAGTAGCCAGGCAGCCCGTCGCGAAGCAGAGCACGGCGCAGAACATGTAGGGAATCCGCGGGTCGGTCTTGAACAGGCCCAGGGCAAAGACCGGGCCGACGATCCGCGCCAGGCTCCCCACTCCCTGCGCCACCCCCAGCACGCTCCCCTGCTCGTGCGACGCCGTCATCAGCGAGATCATGCCAAAGACCGGCGGCCGCGTCATGCTGGAGCCGACGGAAAAAACGGCCAGCCCGACCAGCAGCCATCCCCAGCTTGTCAAGTATGGAAGCACCGCGATGCCTGCGGCCGCGATCAACAGGCTCGCCGCGATCAACTTGGGTTCGCCCATCGCCTTGACCAGCCGTTTCATCAGGCCCCCCTGCACCACCGCGCCAATCAGCCCGCAATACGCGATCAGCCATCCCACCGTGCCGAGGACCGACCGCAGTTGCTTCTCGGCCGTCACGCTCCCGCTCAAGGCGGCAATTTTGAAGTTCTTCTCCACCAGCAGTCCGACCGTGCTCTCAAAACTGCTGAAACAGAACGTCGCCAGAAAGAAGATGCCGATGAGCAAATTGAGCCGCGGCGTGCCCAGGGTGTGCATCCATTGATCCAGGTGCGGGCGTTGCGTGGTGTAATGCGCGCTCGGCTGCCAGCTTTCCGCCAGCCGCCAGAACGCCCAGATGAAATTCAGCGCGCACAGCGACGCCGCTGTCCAGCCCGGCGCCGTCACCCCGAAGTTCAGCGCGCTCCACGCCCCCAGCACCGGACCCAGAATAAACCCCAGCCCAAATGCCATTCCCACCAACCCCATGCGCGCCGACCGCTGCTCCGGCGGCGTGATGTCCGCGATGTAGGCCTGCGCCACCGTGATGTTCGCCCCGCAGATGCCCGCGAAAATTCGCGACGCCAGAATGATCGCCAGCGCCAGTTTCGGATTGTCCTTCACGCCGGAGCCAAGGGCGAAAATGACATAGGACAGGCAGGCGCACGACGTGCTGGTCAATAATACCGGCCGCCGTCCGATGCGGTCCGACAGCCGCCCCCACACCGGCGCGAAGAGGAATTGCATCAGCGAATACGAAGCCATGATCATCCCGTTGACCAGGCCGCTGGCGCCGAAGCTCTGCCCGTAAAGGGGGATCAGTGGCAGGATCAGGCCAAACCCGACCAGGTCAATCAGCACCGTCAAAAATATAATTCCAACCGATTTTGTCTTCATGCAATTCCAAACTTCACATTTTTCCCCTCGGCGGCGGCGCCTTTTTGAACGCCGTCTCCCGCAGGTAAATCGGCTCCAATTTTTCCGCGGACACAAAATCGCGCCGTCCGCAGGCCAGCCGTCCCACCGTGACCGCCCCGGCATACAGGTCCGTGGCGCTGTCAAACCACTGCCGGATGTCCGGCCCGAGCAGGGCCTGACCCGCTGCGGCCAGCGACTCAATTTCCGTCTTCGCCGCCAGCCGGAGCGCCTCCGCTTCGCGCCAGCCGGCCTCGTCCAGGTCATACCGCGCCAGATAAAACTCGTTCCGCTGCGCGTCAACTACAATATACACCGCGCCCCGCCGCCCCGCCGCCTGCGCCTGCGCCGCCAGGCATTCCACGCTGCTCACCCCCAGCGCCGGGACGCCCCGGCCCAGTTCCCAGCCCTGCGCCAGCGCGATGGCCCCGCGGATTCCCGTGTACGATCCCGGCCCCAGCCCCACCGCCAGCGCGCCAATTTCCTCCCGTCCGCATTTCGCCTCCGCCAGCGCCTCCTCCACCAGCCCGATGCTCCGGCGCTCCGGAAATGGCGCGCGCCTTCCCGTGAGCAGCGCCGCGCCCCCGCCCTGCGGCGACTCCATTGCGCTCCCCAGCAAAATCGGAGGTGTTGCCCGATTCTGCATTCTGCATTCTGCATTCTGCATTTCCTCCCAAATCGCCACGCTCTGCTGCGCCGAGGAGAATTCAACCGCCAAAATCTTCATAGCATATTTCACGATCCGTTTCGCCCAGGATTTTCAACCGCGCGCGCCGAAACCGGCCCGGCCCGAACCACGCCGCGTTGTCCTCTTTCAGCCATCGTTCCACCCACTCCACCACCGTGACGCCGTCGGGCCGGACCAGATACTCCTCCAGGCCGGCGGCGATGATCTGCTCCCGCGTCTCCAGGCGGTAAAGGTCAACATGAAAAAACGGCAGCCGCCCGCCCGGGTACTCATGCACCAGCGCGTAAGTGGGCGAAGTCACGCGCGCGCCGGCCATCAATCCGCGCGCCAGCCCCTTGACCAACTGCGTCTTGCCCGCGCCCAGGTCCCCGCTCAGGCCGATGAGCCAGCCGCGGCCGCACTCGCGGCCCCAGCCTGCGCCCAACTCCTCCGTCTCGGTTGGGCTATGCGAAATGAACGTAACCATGTCCTTCAAAAGAATGCGCGCCGTTTTCATCGAGCAATCTCAGACCGGGCGCGGCCGTGATTTTTCCAATGCAGCTCAGGCGCACGTTGGGAAACTGCCGCCGCCAGGCGTCCGCCAGCGGCACCGCCTCGCGGGCCGCCACGGCGAACAGCAACTCATAATCCTCTCCGTCCGTCAACGCCGCCGCCAGCGGCGTTTTGGCCGGCGCGCCCGCCCTGGCCCGCCGGCGCGCGGCGCGGCTGACCGGAATGGCGCGCGCGAGCAACTCCGCCCCCACCCGGCTGCTCTCCATCATACGCCGCAGATCGCCCGCCAGTCCGTCGCTCAAATCAATCATCGCGTGAATGGCAAAATGCTCCGACAGCCAGCGTCCCTCCTCCAGGCGCGGCTCGAATTCCAAGTGCCTGCCCTCCAGCGAGCCGCCCAGTTCGCCCGTCACGAACAGCGCGTCCCCGTCCTTCGCCCCGGAGCGCAGCGGGCATTTGTCCCGCGCCACCTCGCCCAGCAACGCCACCGAGATCAGCAGCCGCTCCGGGTTGGAGGTCGTTTCCCCGCCGACAATGGCCACGCCATGGCGGCGGGCCAGGGCGTTCATGCCGGCGTAAATTCTCTTGACAAACTCCGCGTCAAAGTTCCTGGGCAGCGCCAGCGTCACCACCGCCGCCAACGGGCGGCCCGCCATCGCCGCCACATCGCTCAGGCACCGCCCCAGCGCCTTGTGGCCGATCTTCTCCGGCTCCGCCGACGGGGAGAAATGAATTCCTTCCACCACCGCGTCCGTCTTCAATAGCAGCGCCCGCCCCGCCTGGCCGGATTCCAGCACCGCGCAATCGTCGCCCGCGCCCGCGATCACCTCCGCGTTGGACGGCAGCCCCGCGCTCAGGCTGGCAATCAGTTCAAATTCGTTCATCGGAGCGGGAGGATTGGATGGTTCCCCGACGAGAGAACCAGAATGACAAAATTGGTCAGATTGAACACACCATGCGCCGTGATGGAGGCCCACAAACTGCCCGTCTTTTCATAAAGATAAATCAGCACCATTGAAAAAACCGTCAGCGGCAGGAACGAAAGCAAGTTGAAATGCGCTCCCGCGAAGAGCAGTGACGTCACCCACCATGCCGCGCGCGGAAAGCCGCTCTGCTTGATTGTTGGGTACATGATCCCGCGAAAAAACATCTCCTCCGCCAGCGGCGCGAGGAAAATCGCCAGCACTGCCATAAACGCCTGTTCGCCCCAGTGAAATTCCGCGGTCCGCAAAACTCTCACCAACTCCTGCTTCTCCGCCTCATGATGCGTAGCCAGCTCGATCAAGTACGCCAGCAACCATTGCATTCCCCACGCCACCGGCAGGAACAACAACGCCCCCGCCGCTCCCCAGGCCATCGCACTGGCCCGCCGCGGTGTGTCCAGGCCGAAAGCCTCCTTCCACGTAACCTGCGCTTCGTTCAGAAAAAACCAAATGCAACCAAGAACACCGCCCTCTATGACAATTCCCGTCGCCCCCAGCCGTGCGAATTCCCCCTTCAACAAACTGGCCAAACAAAGGCCAAAACAAACCGTCATGATAATGCCCAGGCCCAGGCGCAAGGCGGCATCTACGCTCCATGGTTTCTCAGAAATCACTCCCCAAACCTAAAGTTCAACCGTCAAAGTTCAAGGTTCAAAGTAACTGCGTTTTCGCCGTCCCGATCTTCGGTACGCTTCGGGGATCTTCTTGTCCGGGGGAGCGCGACCGTCCCGGTTGCCGCCGTCGGCGTCCCGCCGACGGCTCTTCCCGAACCGGGAAACCCATGCGCCCTCGCCTGTCGCGGTCGGCGCCCTGCCGGCCGATCTTCCCAGAGTCAAATAGAAATTCCGCCCGCGCCCGGATCTCTTCCGATCCCGTCGTGGCGGATGTGAGGTGTTATATTTCCGGTTCCGTGCTCCAGTCGTTCAGACGGATCATCTCCTTGACCTTGCGGCGTTCATACCGGTGTTTTTGGGCCTTCGCCGGCCTTTGCTCTGTTTGCCGGAAGGCGTGTTTGGTGTTGCGAATGGCGTCGTGAATCAGGTCGAACGTTTTTGTCATACAGCGTTTTTTTTTTGACCGCATCGTTGCTGATTGCCAACAGCCGATGCTCTTCTCAATCTGGCCAAAATAAAACAGCTTCCGCCCTTTGCGCCCGCTCAACTTAACTGCGTGTCTTATCTGTCTTTTTCCCTCGACCGGGGCTTTCAAACCGTCCCGATTGCCATTCTTCTTTTACCGCATATTTCGCCAATGTCAACCCGAAAGTGAAAAATTTGTCGCGGACATGACAAAATTCGGTTCGTAAAACCCCCGCCACGATAAGCTGCCCGCCCGGCTTCAGCCACGCGCGGATTTTCGCCGCCTGGCTCCCCAGCAAATCGGCCGTCAGATTCGCGCAAATCACGTCCCATCTCCTCCCGCGCGCCGGCAGCAACGTCAAATCCCGCCGGCGCGGACGCACCCGGTCCTGCACCCGGTTGCGGCGCGCGTTGGCGCGGCTGACCTGGATGGAAACAGGATCGAAATCAATCGCCTCGACCGGCCGGTAGCCCAATTTGGCCGCCGCGATGGCGAGAATGCCCGTCCCCGTCCCGATGTCCAACAGCGACTGGCCGGACCCGGCGCGGCGGCAGGCCGTCAATTGCTCCAGGCAAAAGCAAGTGGTGGCGTGATGCCCCGTGCCAAAACTCAGCCCCGGATCCAGCCGCACCACCCGCTGGCCCGGACGCGCCCGCCGCCGGCTCCAGCCGGGCTTGATCAGCAGGGCCTCCCCAATTTCCATCGCCTTGAAATGCCGCTTCCATGACTCCGCCCAGTTCTCCCGCCGCAATTTCTTTATGACAAGCGCCGTTCGTCCGGAAAACAACCGGCCCAACGCCCGCCTCAATTCCGCCCGCGCCTTCTCCGGCGTCGGGCGCAATGCCGATGGATATATGGAGACGACCCGCCTTCCGGTGCGAAAATCATGGCATACCACGGCGGGGGCGGAAAACCTCTCCTCCAAAAAACCGGCGACCGCCTCCTCCCGCTCGGCGGAGGTGGTGATGGAAACCTGCCACATCGCTTCAGCGCGGCCGGACGGCCGGCCTAGCCCAGCTTGGTCAGCGTTTGCCGCACGGCGTCAAAATTCGGCAGCTCCTTGGGCGTGGGTGTTTGCTCGGCGTATTGCACCACCCCGTGCTTGTCAATGACAAATGCCGCCCGCGCCGCCGTGTCGCCGATCCCGGCCAGGTTGGGGAAGACCACGTCGTAGTCGTGGATCGTTTTCTTGTTCAAATCGCTGGCCAGCAAAATGCCGATCTTCTCCTGCTTGGCCCAGGCCTCCTGCGCGAAGGGGGTGTCAATGCTGATCCCGATCACCGCCGCATTGAGCCGCGCGTACTGGCCCAACCCGCCGCTGATTTCGCACATCTCCTGCGTGCAAACGCCCGTGAAGGCCGCGGGGAAGAACAGCAGCACCGTGTTCTTCTTGCCGAAATTATCGCTCAACTTGACATCCACCAGCCCGCTGGCGGCCTTGGATTTAAGCGTGAAGTCCGGAGCTTTGGAACCGACTTTGATAGGCATAGAGTTTTTCTTTCATTTAATTGTCCACACGTTCAGGCCGATTATATACGTTGCGTCCGCCTTCCTGTCAAATCACGCTTTTTTTTCTTGTTTCTCCGCCGCCGCAACTTATGTTGGCAACCAACGATTGCGGAACAATGTTTTTCGCAGCAGTCCGGTTGCAATTATTCTATTCTATGGATTTGAAACTGCCTCCGCTCGGAGAAGGCGCTGACTCCGGCAACGTCGTCAGCATCCTGGTCAAGGAAGGCGATACCATCGCCAAAGGCCAGGGCGTCATCGAACTGGAAACCGGCAAGGCCATTGCCCCCGTCCCCGCCTCCGCCGCCGGCAAAGTCACCAGGATCATCGTCGCCGTCGGCGACAAAATCTCCGTCGGCCAGCCGATCCTTTCCCTTGATACCGGCGCCCCTCCCGCCGCCGCCGCTCCCGCCGCCCAACCGGCCCCGCCGCCGCGCGCCGCCCGCCGTCCGGCCCCAGCGCCGCCGCCGCCCGCCGTGGAAGAAGCCGAAGAACCGCCGCCTTCCGGCCTGGAAACCTCCAGCGGCGCGCCCCCGGCCGCTTCGCCCACCATCCGCCGCCTCGCGCGCGAATTGGGCATTGATCTCGCCAAAGTTCGCGGCAGCCAGGCCGGCGGACGGATCATCATGGAGGACGTGCGCGATTACATCCAGAGCCTGCAGCGCCTTGCCGCCCAACCCCGCCCCGCCGCAGGCGCGCCCGCCCAACCCGCCCCCGAGACGGTTGATTTCTCCAAATGGGGACCCATCGCCAAACGTCCCCTCACCCAATTGCGCAAGATCATTGCCGGGCGCATGGCCCAAAGCTGGCACGCCGTGCCGCGCGTCACCCAATTTGACCAGGCCGACATCACCGCCCTGGATGAACTGCGCAAATCCCGCGCCGCCTCCTTCGAGAAACAGGGCGCGCGCCTCACCCTCACCGCCTTCGCCCTCAAAATTGTCGCCGAAGCCCTCAAAAAATTCCCCATCTTCAACACCAGCCTGGACGAAGCCGCCGGCGAACTGGTCTGGAAGGAGTACTTCCACATCGGCCTGGCCGTGGACACCGAGCAGGGCCTCATCGTCCCGGTGCTGCGCGACGTTGACAAAAAAAACATCCTCGTTCTCTCCAAGGAACTCAACGAATTGGCCGTGAAAACCCGCGACCGCAAAATTTCCCTCGAAGAACTGCAAGGCGGCTCCTTCACCATTTCCAATCAGGGCGGCATCGGCGGCGGCCATTTCACCCCCATCATCAACCGCCCGGAAGTCGCCATCCTCGGCCTGGGCCGCGGCTCCCTCCAACCGGTCGTGCGCGAGGGAACCATCCAGCCGCGCCTCCTGCTCCCCCTGGCCCTGTCCTACGACCATCGTGTGATTGACGGCGGCATGGCCGTCCGCTTCATGCTCGAAATCGTCCAAGGCTTCGAACACTTCGACGGGAGGAACGTGGAATGAAGGAGTGTTGGAGTGGTGGAGTAATGGAGTAATGGAGTAATGGAAGGAAAAAGCGCGGTGCTGCGATAGGCACGCAATGAGTGGGCAACGCCACATTTAACTTGCGCATGACCACGACGAGCTACAAAAACAAGAACCGCGGCTATCAGCAATTGCGGGTTTGGGAAGATGCGATGGAATTCTTTGTCATCAACTGCAAAGTCTTCCGAAGCATGCCCTTTGAACTCAAACGGCTGGGGTCGCAGGCCATTTCCTCGGCCGATTCGGTTCATCGCAATATTGCGGAAGGCTATTGCCGGCGGTTCATCAAGGAGTATCTTGGTTTTCTGAACATAGCGCTCGGATCATTGGGCGAATCTGTTTCGGGATTGCATGCCTACAAAAGGGCGCAAATCTTGCCCGAGCCGGTTTTTGTTGAACTCGATGCGCTGTCCTTTAAACTTGAAAATGGCCTTTTGAAATTAGTGGAGAGCTTGGAACGAAAACAGATGAACGGCGATTGGATAGACCATCTCGCGACCCAGGAACCCAAGATCACCCCCAACCGCCCACCACCCCACTGACCATTCCACCACTCCATCACTCCACCACTCCACCACTCCACCATTCCACTACTCCACCACTCCACCACTCCACCACTCCACCCCCACATGGAACCCATCAGAACTGAACTCGTTGTACTCGGCGCCGGCCCCGGCGGTTATGCCGCCGCCTTCTACGCCGCCGACCTTGGCAAAAAAGTCCTCCTCGTCGAGCAGGACAAACAACTGGGCGGCGTCTGCCTCAACCGCGGCTGCATCCCCTCCAAGGCCCTCCTTCACGCCGCCAAAATGATCGTCGAAGCCCGCGAATCCGCCCAGCGCGGCATCACCTTCGGTCCCCCCCACATCGAACTGGACAAATTGCGCGCCTGGAAAAACTCCATCGTCGAAAGACTCGCCGCCGGCGTCGCCTTCCTCGCCAAAAAACGCGGCGTCCAGGTCCTGACCGGCCGCGGCTATTTTGAAAGCTCCCAAACCCTTCGCATCGAAACCGCCGAAGGCCAGCAATTCGTCAATTTCGACAAAGCCATCATCGCCGTCGGCTCCAACGCCGCCCTCCCCAAGGCCCTGGACCTCGGCAATCCCCGCGTCATGACCTCCACCGAAGCCCTCGAAATTGAGGAAATCCCCGAAGACCTCCTCGTCATCGGCGGCGGCTACATCGGCATGGAACTGGGCAGCGTCTATGCCAACCTCGGCAGCAAGGTCGTGGTCGTCGAACTTCTCGACTCCATCCTCGCCGGCGCGGACCCCGAACTGGTGCGGCCCATTCTCAAATGGGCGCAGGCCAACTTCCGTGAATTGCGCTTCAAGACCAAGGTCACTTCCATGGCCACCAAAGGGAAAAAAATCCTCGTCGTCACCGAAGGCCCCGATAAAACGCCCAGGGAAGAACTCTTCGACCGCGTCCTCGTTTCCGTCGGGCGCGTCCCCCGCTGCCGCGACCTCGGCCTGGAGAACACCAAAGTCGAGCAGGACGACCGCGGCTTCATCAAAGTCAACGACCATCAGCAAACCGCCGACCCGGCCATCCTCGCCATTGGCGACATCGCCGGCGGCGTCCTTCTCGCCCACAAAGCCACCAAGGAAGGCCGCATCGCCGTCGAAACCATTGCCGGCGAATCCAGCACCTCCGCCGGCGTCATCATTCCCGCCGTCGTCTTCACCGAGCCGGAACTCGCCTGGTGCGGACTGACCGAGGCCGAAGCCAGGGAAAAGAACATCCCCGTCGAAATCGCCAAATTCCCCTGGGCCGCCTCCGGCCGCGCCCAGACCTTCGACCACCCCGGCGGCCTGACCAAACTGATTATTGACCCCCAAACCGAGCGCCTGCTGGGCGTCGGCATCGTGGGCTATGGCGCGGGCGAACTCATCGCCGAAGGCGTTCTCGTCGTCGAAATGGGCGGCAGCGTGCGCGACTTGGCGGAAAGCGTCCATCCCCATCCCACCCTTTCCGAAACCATCATGGAAGCCGCCGAATCCTTCTACGGCTACTCCACCCACACCATCTCCCCCAAAAAGCGCGAACCCGACCGGCCTGCGACTGCATAATCCAGCCAGCCACCAATCAACCAAAGACTGCCAACCCCTCTTTTCTCTCCCCCTGGAGCAAGCGGGGGTTCGTGGATGCCTTGCATATCGGCATGTTCTGGTTTACGTACACAGGAAAGATTTGTCGGCTACGTACGGGCATCGCGAATTGAGCACGGCCTTTTGATGAACTTTGGCGCGCGAAAATTTGAGATCCGCAAATACGCCTTGAGCCAGGCTGGGAAGACTGGCTGTTCCAGATCCATCCTTGGCTTCGTTGTTTCCATTTTTGCGCCTTTTGCGCTTTTTCGCGGCTGACTCCTTCAAGAGCAGCAGCGATCTCGCGTGGCGACAACTCCCGTAGTCAGCCTGCTGCGAATCTTCTTTCACTTTCCACGGGAAATGTTACGAGTGGCCGACGAATCAGCCGCGAAAAGGCGCAGAAGGCGCAAAAGAAGAACTGCTTTGTGGACTTGGGCCAACGGTGTTTTTCGCGGCCAACCAAAAAGGCGAAACAATGAAAGACATTATGGAACTGGCCGACGTGGTGCGGCAAACTGCTTTTAACATTCATTGCTACCACAAGAACGGCCATCTGGAGAAAGTTTATGAAAATGCCCTGGTGCATCGCCTGCGGAAAATCGGCCTGGAGGTCAAGCAGCA
>Ga0326727_10006908_pt1 | contig 30606 bp, 23 predicted proteins | sample MB2enrmetagenome_FD_207643 | JGI IMG/M metagenome (GOLD analysis project Ga0326727, IMG submission 207643) | Lab enriched peat soil microbial communities from McLean, Ithaca, NY, United States - MB29MY | ecosystem: Environmental > Terrestrial > Soil > Wetlands > Peat | place: USA: New York... | reverse complement strand
AGCCAAAGTGTTTTCCGGGCCAGCATCATTACGATTTGGGAAGCCGAGGCGCCCAGCACCTTGCGGATGCCGATCTCTTTGCTGCGCTGTTGCGTTGCAAACGCTGCCAGGCCGAATAGTCCCAGACAGGAGATAAAGATGCAGATGCCCGAAAAAATCCCCGTCATTTTCATCAAGCGCTGCTCCGGCAGATACAATCGGTCAACGGAGTCATCCAGGAAAGCATACTCGAACGGGTGTCTGGGATCGTATTCGGCAAACTTCCGCTCCAGAAATCCGAGCGTCCCGTTAACGTCCTTACCCGCAATGTGCGCCACCATCATAAGCTGGATGGCATCGCGCCGCGGGCCCGCGACATTCCTGAAATCGTCATCCGCGAACTGCCACATGGCAAACGGTTCGACCGGTGTGTGCAGTGACTTGAAATGAAAATCCTTCACGACGCCGATCACCCTGCCGTTGTAGGGGCCAAGCTGGATCCGTTTGCCCAGTGGAGCTTTCCAGCCCCGTGCCTTCACCATCGCTTCATTGGCGATAAAGGAGGTCCCCAAATCGGTGAGAAGCCGTTTCGAAAAATCTCTCCCGGAATCGAGCTGCATCCCCATGACATTCAAAAAATCGTCGGTTATCTGAATGTAGCTGAAGGATGCCGCCTCCAGGACTCCGTCTTGATTGTCCAACATTCCCTGGCTTGCCGGGAGAACCTGATCCGTGAGGATCATGGTGGAGGTGGCCGAGATTCCCCGAATGCGGCTGTCTTTCAGCAGTTCGGTCCGGATGACCGGAAGCTTTTCAATGACATCCGCACCATGAAGCGTGATCACAATCCGGTTCTCTTTGCTGAATCCCATGGGCTTTTTCGAAATGTACCGCATTTGCTGTGCCATGACGAGGGTGCACGCAATGACGACGACCGAGACCGTGAACTGCGTTAAGACGAGCATTTCCCTCAGGACGAAATTCCCCTTTTTCCCGCCATGAGAGCCGGCCAAGGCAGAGATCGGCGCTAGTGAGGATAAATAAATGGCCGGATAAAATCCCGAGATCAGGCCGATCAGCAGGCCGAGTCCCGACATCCATAGCAGGAGAACCGGTTCATCCCCGACCCCCAGGGACAGCCGCTTGCCCAACAAATCACTGACGGGCGTGAGCCTCAGGACCAGCTCCACCAGGGCACCGCCGAAAACCGTGGCGACCAGTGAGAACAATAACGCTTCACCGAGGAAGCGAAACATCAGCAGAGATCTGGACGCTCCCAGTATTTTTCTCATCCCGATCTCTTTGGCTCTCCTGGCGGCGCGGGCAATGGCCAGGTTGACGTAATTAATGCAGGCCACCAGCAGTATGAAAATCGCCACGGCGGAAAACCCGTAGACGTAATATCGGTTCCCGGTGGGAAGATCAAACATCAGGTCGGAGTGGAGGTGAATGTCCGCGAGCGGCTGCAGCCAGCATTTGAAGGTGCTGTTTGTGGCCTTCAGGCGATCCTTCATGAAACGGGCGAAAAAGGAATCGCTGACAGCCTTGAAGTTGTCGCTATCGTAGTTTTCCGGCATCAGAAGATAGGTAAAAAGCGATACCCCAAACAGCATCTGGCGGTCATTGGGGGGGTCCACGAGGCGGAAAAGAACATCGTATTTCAGGTGCGTGTTCTCGGGCAGATCGCGGAAGACAAGGGTAATCTTTCTCGGCATCCCGTCGTCGATTTCAGGATGGATCGTTTTGCCGACAGGGTTGGAATCGCCAAAATATCTCCTGGCAAAAGTCTCACTCACGGCCGCAGAAGATCGGTCGATCAAAGCGGTTTTCGGATCGCCATAGAGAATTCGATGAGTGAAAATCTCGAATACGTTCGGATCCGCGCTGTAGACGTTCTTCCAGTACAGGGCCTTCCCTTCGCTGCGGACGAGGACGCTCTGGTTTGCCGGCATGAAACGGACGCAGTCTTTGATTTCCGGAAAATTCTCCTTCAGCATGGGCCCGAGGGGGATCGGGGTAGCGGCCATCCGATCCGGAGGACCGCTGTGAGCGAACTGATTGACAAGCCTGAAAATCTGCCTGTGCCGCAGGTGATGCTGGTCGTAAGTCAGCTCGCTTCTTAAATAAATGAGGAGAATCAGGCAGCAGGCGATCGCGAGGGATAGCCCGGAGAGATTAATAATGGCGTACGACCTCTCGCGGTAAAAGGTACGCAAAGCGGCTTTAAGCTCGCTATTGGCCATCCGATCACCTCAACAGTCGTCAATGAGCCGCGGTTGCCGGTCACTTCCGGTCGGCTTTCACCTCGTTGGGCCCCTGATGCAGAACCAGATGAGTCACTACACTCTTGTCGTTCTTGAAGAATTCGATCTGGGCATCCACGATTTTGATAAAGAACTTCGTCTCGGATTCGGGGTACAGCTGAGCCTTGCCGCCGGTGCCGGCTTCCGCCATCAACTGGTTTCCCTCGAGCGTGATCACCAGATTGACGCCGGGCTGAAGCTCGTAGCTGCCCACATACTGAGCGAGGATGGCGGCTGGCACCGTGGTTTCTTTGCGCTCGGCCACCTTACTGCTGGTGCGCGCTCCCTTGATCTCCTGCTGGTTCTGGTGCAGGACCAGGTGAGTGATTGCACCCTTGTCATCCGCAAAAAATTCAATCTGGGCATCGACGAGTTTGGAAAAGAACTTTGTTTCCGAACTGGCAAAGATCGGCATCTTCGACTGTCCCGAAGCTTGGACCATCAGCTGATTGCCCTCCAGCGTCACGGTCAGGCTGAAATTAGGGGCCAATTCATAGACGCCCACATATCGGGCAAGGAGGGCAGGTGACACCTTGACCTCTTTCCAGGCCGATTCGTCCACTCGCGGACCCGGCATCTCCTGCTGGTTCTGGCGCAGCACCATGCGGTCGACCACACCCTTGTCATTCTTGAAGAATTCGATCTCCGCCTCGACCACTTTATAAAAGAATTTGGTCTCGGAACTGGCATAAACCGGCAGTTTGGGCTGTGCTGTGGCTTGCACCATGAGCTGATTCCCTTCAAGCGTAACCAGGGCTCTAAAGTTGGGCGCCAGTTCGTAAACACCCACATACTGCTGCAGGACCTGGGGCGAAACCGTGATCTCCTTTTTGGCCTGTGCGCCGCTGGCCGGGCAAAACAGGAGCGCCAGCCATAAAAAGCCGAACAATCCCGAAGTCCATCGACTGAATCGAAACATGCATTCCTCCTTGTGAGTTCATTAACGAGACTCGGTTACTTCACTGCTTGCTCTTTGGTCAAAAGCAGCGGAATCTTCTGGTTGTTTTGACTCCAGGATCCGTCAATTTTATTGCCGCTCAATTTGCCGCTGTACTCCGCTCCGGCAATCTTCAGGGAGAGGGTATCGTTGACCAGCGATGCTTTGAGAACCGGCACCGCTTTCGCACCCTGCTCCGGGACGTCCATGAAAATGGTGTTCTTCCCGTTCGCTGCGCGCTCAAACCGGAAGGCTATCGTCAACGCCCCCGCCAGCTTGCCGCTCCAACGCCCCGACATTTGCTTCATGGTTTCGGCGGGTATATCGATCAGAGCGACCGGAGGATCATATTTCGCTCCTTTTGTAATGGTGATCGGGAACATCCCCCCGTTGACCCTGTAAATTCCGGAAATAGTGTCACCCTTCAATTTGCCGGAATACTCGCCCCGGGCCCCCGGAATTTTGAAGCCCACCTCGTCCCCCTTGAGAGAGACATCGGCCAAGTCGAGCTCGCTGGCGCCCTGTTCGGGAGAAGAAGTCACAGCCCGGAACTTTCCTTCTTTGGTGGTTTCAAATCGAAAGATCACGGTAACGGGGTCGCTTCCCGGCGGGGTCCACTTCCCAACCCACTGCCCGAGCAGCTGCTTCTTAGCTTCCGGGGTCAGGTTGGCGTCTGCGGACGGAGGCTCGTATTTTCCTCTAGTCAGATCCAGTTTGAATTCCTGTGCACCCTGTTTGACAGTCCCAACGATTGTATTGCCGCTCAGTTTGCCTGTGTAGTCGGCCTGGCCGCCCGCAATTTTAAGACTCACCTGGCCGCCGTCAAGCAGGACATCGGCCACCGGAACATCTTTTGCGCCCTGATCCGGAATATCCATGAGTCCGGCAAACTTCCCGTCTTTTGTCATTTCAAACCGGAATATCATGGTCATTTTCGTGGATCCGGGCAGCTGGAGTTCACCGAACCATTCTCCCAAGAGCGGCTTCAGGGTGCCGACCTCCGGCTTCTTGTACGGGGCCAAAACCAGTGGAAGAGTGCTGCCCGGCTGCTTCCATTCCCCGGTGATGGCGCCCTTCTCCACAGTTCCCGAATAGGAACCGCTCAGGCTGGCAACATCAACAGTCAGCTTGCCGGCGGCGTACTTGACGGAACTGGCGGGAACATTCTTTATACCACCCGTATCCGGAGAATTCAAAACCGCTTTGTATGAACCGTCGGCCTGTTTCGTGATGATGAACTGTATCGTGATCTTTTCATTGGGGCTCATGGTCAATTTGCCCTGCCACGTGCCCGACAAATCTGCCTGGGCAAAGGTTTCGGCGCAAAAAAGAAGGCTGAAAATCAGAACAAGTTTTTTCATGGTTTCTCCGAGTGGAAGACCCGCTACCTATACGAATCCGGGCATGAATTGGTTTGGTCCCGCTGCCGTCATTGCACGTTTCTCCATTCATCATTCGTCATCTCCCAAGATCCACCGGCTGCGGAAACACCAGAGTGTCGACTTCATTAAACGAATCGTAGCCGGAGGTGATGATCCAATCCCCCTCGCGCAATCCTTCCAATACCTCGACATCCCGCGGGTTTTGCCTGCCTGTCCGTATGTTGGCGCGGCTCGCCGACCGGCGGTCGTCCGACAGGAGGTAGACCCACCGGCCGTTTGTCTGGTTGTAAAAGCCGCCCTTGGACACGACAAGGCTTTTGCCGGATTCGCTGAAATCCAGCTCCACGGTCACCGTCTGGCCGCGCTTGATGTTGCTCGGCATTTCGCCGGCAAACAGGAGGTCCACCGTCAGCTTGTCGTCCTTCACCTCGGGATAGATCTTCTGCACCTCCACCCCGTAGGTCACCCCCTCGAGCGTGAAATTGCCCTTTGTCCCCACGGCCACTTTTCCCACGTAATACTGGTCGATCCCGGCACGAAGCTTCAGCTTGTCCAGGATGTCGATCTGGCCGATCCGCTGGCCCGATGCTATATTCTGGCCCACTTCGGCATCGATGCTGGACAAGTAACCTGAGATGGGCGCTCTCACTTCGAGGCTTTCCACCGTCTTGGCCAGGAGATCCAGGCTGACATTCAGCCTCTTGATGGATTTGTTGGCCTGTTCCAGCTGCGTCTGACTCAGCAGGTTCTCCTGGCGGATCCGCTCCTCCAGAAGATCCCGCTTGTGTCTCTGGTACTCGAGCTCGTCTTTGACCGTTCTATACTCCTCTTCCGACAGCAGGCCCGCGCCTTCCAGGGCATTGTTTCGCCTGTACTTGTCCTCCAATTTGATGATCTCGTAGTTGACTTCTAAAAGCGTGTCTTTGAGTATCAGCGCATTCTGCTCCCGATTGAATTGAGAGTTTCTCTGGTTGTCCAGAGTCTCGAGCAGGCGGCTTTCCGTATCGATGGAATTGCGCTGAAGCTGGGCATTGGAAAACCGGAGGATCAGGTCCCCTTTCTTGACGAATTTTCCCGCTTCGGCAAATACCTCGTCCACACGGCCCCCGGATTCCACGTCCAGATACACGGAGGTCACAGGCTCCACCTTTGCGTCGAATGGGTAGTACTCGCGGAACTCTCCATAGCCGATCTTTGAGAATGTCATCCGGCTCGAGTCGACTTCCAGCCTGGATTTCCCGGAGCGGGAGGCAAACAGGTAGGCGAGAGAGGCGACGATGGCCAGAAAACAAATGATCAGGACTACCCTGCCGGGAGTCCAAAACCTCTTCTTAATCGGCTTATCCAAGACGATCCCCCCTCCTCTCGATTCCCTTCAATTCATTCATAGCGAATCATGACCGCAGGATTGGATTGGGCGGCCTTGTAGGACTGCAAAACGACGGTGATAAAGGCCACGGCAATCACCAGCGCCGCAGAGACGACAAAGGCCAGCGGATGGATACCCACCCGATACGCAAAAGCGGATAACCATTTATCGATGGCGTAGTAGGCGACGACGGCAGCGGCGGCCGAGCCTGCCAGGACGAGCCACAGGGTTTTGCGGGCCAGCATCATGATGATCTGCGACGCCGTGGCCCCCAGCACCTTGCGGATGCCAATCTCTTTGTTGCGCTGCTCCGTCGCAAAGGCCGCCAATCCGAATAGTCCCAAACAGGAAATGAAGATGCAGATGCCCGAAAAAATCCCCGTCATCTTCATCAGGCGCTCCTCCGACCAATACAATCTGCCGATGGCATCGCCCAGGAATTCATATTCGAACGGGTGTTTGGGATCGTACACGGCAAATTTGTCCTGGAGGAGCCGTAAGGTTTGGGGCACCTCTTTTCCGGCAATGTGCACGATCAAGGTTCTCCGATAGGCACCGCGAGAAGCGGGGGGGACATTCTCGAAATTATCATCGAACCGGAACAAGACGAGCGGTTCGACCGGGCTGTGAAGGGATCTGGCATGAAAGTCCTTGACCACTCCTATCACCCTGCCGCCGAGGCCGCCCATCTGGATGCGCTTGCCCAGGGGCTCCTTCCATCCCCTGTTTTTGGCCATGGTTTCATTGACGATGAACGACGTGCCGACATCCGTGAGCAGTCTTTTCTCAAAACTTCTCCCGGAAACAAGCGACATCCCCATGACTTGCAGAAAATCGTCCGCAACCTGAATGTTCCCCAAAATGATTTTCCCGGGTGCGCCGGCCTCTCCCTCCACCTCGGAATGGACGATGGAGGGCACCTCGGTTCCGATGACTCCACCGCTGGCGGTGACCCCCAGGATGCGGCTGTCGTTCATGAGTTCGCTTTTGATGACCGGATATTTCTCTATGACATCCAACCCGCGCAGGTCGATCACGACACGGTCCTGTTTCTCAAACCCGAGAAATTTTTCGGAGACATAGCGCATCTGCAGCGCCATGTGAATCGTGCAGGTGATCACGATCACGGAGAGGGTGAACTGCGTCAAAACCAGCAGTTCTCTCAGGCGGAAACTGCCGCGTCCCCCCCCGCGTGAACTTCCTAGCGCCGTCAAGGGTGACATGGAAGACATGTAGATTGCCGGATAGATGCCGGACAGAAGGCCGACCAGCAGGCCGAGACCCAGCATCCACACGAGAAGCGTTGGTTCGCTTTTCACGTCCAGCGCCAGCGGCTTTCCAAACAGGGTGTTGATCGGGGTCAGCTTTAAGGCCAGTTCCACCACGGCCACGCCAATCCCCATGGCCACCAATGAGAAAAACACGGATTCCGCGAGAAATCTCGACATCAGGCCGAGCTTGGGCACGCCGAGAACTTTCCGCATCCCGATTTCTTTTGCTCGTTTGGAGGCGCGCGCGATAGCGAGATTGACATAGTTGATGCAGGCCATCAGCAGGATGACCAAGGCGACTGCGGAAAGACCGTAGACGTAGTAGAGGTTGCCCGTAGGGCGATCATAAGAGACGTCGGAGTGAAGGTGGATGTCCGCGAGCGGCTGCAACCAGCTTGTCCAGGTCTGGCCGATGGCTTTGCCAAAATCTTCCATGTAGCGAGCGAAAAATGAACGGCTGATCGCTTTGAAGCCGTTGACGTTGTAATTTTCCGGCATCACGAGATAGGTGAAAAGCCCGATGTTATAGAGCATCTGGCGACGGCCCGCCGGGGGAATCGGGTCGTCAAAACGAAAAAGCGCGCTGTATTTCAGGTGAGTGTTTTCGGGGAGATCCCGGAAAACAAGGGTGATCTTTCTCGGGATTTCCGGCGTCAATTCGGCATGGATCGTCTTGCCGATGGGATTGGCATCCCCGAAATACCTCTTGGCAAACGTCTCGCTCACCGCGGCCGAGGAGGGATCCCTCAAAGCCGTTTTCGGGTCACCGTAGAGGATTCGGTGGGAAAAGATTTCGAAGACATTGGGATCCGCCTGATAGACATCGTCCCAGTAAATAGCCTTTTCGCCACTTCGGATTAAAACCTGCGAGGGTCCGAGGAACCGGACATAGTCTCTGACCTCCTCCGGATAACTCTCTTTGAGCATGGGGCCAAGGGGAATCGGCGTCACGGCACACATGACGGAGTTTCCGCTTGTGGTATATCCGCCCACGACCCTGAAGATCTCCCTGTGCCGCGCGAAATGCTTGTCGTAGGTCAGCTCGCTTCGCAGATAAAGACCAAGGATGATGCAGCAGGCGATCGCCAGGGATAACCCGGAAAGGTTGATCAAGGCGTAGGACCTTTCGCGGTAAAAGGTGCGCAAAGCGGCTTTGAACTCGCTGTTAGCCATTGGCTTGCATCTCCTTCGAATCCGAAACGATCCTCCCGTCATGCAGACGGATGACCTTGCCGGTGTAGGCCGCATTTTCCATGGAATGCGTCACCATGAGGATGGTCGTCCCCTCTTCGTTCAGCTTGACGAGCATCTTCATCACTTCGGCACCGTGCTCGGAATCGAGATTCCCGGTGGGCTCGTCGGCAAGAATCAAATTGGGCTGGTTGATAATGGCCCTCGCCACCGCTACGCGTTGCTGCTGGCCTCCGGACAATTGCCGCGGGAAATGATTCCGCCGGGCAGTGATATCCATCCGCTCCAGCACCGCCTCAACCCGCGTCTTTCTTGCCTGCGAAGGCACTTTCGTGTAGATGAGCGGCAACTCGATGTTTTCGTAGACCGTCAGTTCGTCGATGAGATTGAAACTCTGAAAAACAAACCCGATGTTCTTTTTGCGAACGATGGACCTTTTCCTTTCGGAGTATCCCGATACCTCCTCCCCCAAAAGACGATAGGAGCCGCCGCTCAGGTCGTCGATCAGACCCAAGACATGCAGCAGGGTGGACTTCCCGCAGCCGGACGGCCCCATGACCGAGACGAATTGCCCTTCTTCCATTTTAAAGTTAATTCTGTCCAGAGCGGTTGTTTCCACCTCTTCCGTGCGATAGATTTTCGTGACATTCTCGGCTTCAATGATCATTGCGAACGCCTCCTCGTGTCTTTAGAAATGCTAATGCAAAAGCCGTGCCACCCGTTCGGCACATTGACTATTTCCTTCTTTGGCGCGGTTTTGCTGGGCTCGTCGCCAAGAGCGTCCGGGAAAAGTGTTCGCCAGCGGACAATGAGTGTCCGCTGGCGAACGACTTGCTTCGAGACTTTGCGTCTCGGTGAGGCCTTTTCATTGCGGGTCTGAAATTGCTTTCGTTGCCTATTGGAGGTATGGTGGGATGAGGCTTCCCGTGACAGAAAAAATCGGCAAGATCCTGATGGTGGACGATGACGAGGATGTGCTCGAAGCTGCACGCTTTTATCTGAAAAGGTATGTCGAAGCCATCCATACGGAAAGGAATCCGGAAAACCTCTCGAATCTTCTTGCGAACAATTCCTATGATGTGATCCTGCTGGACATGAATTTCACGAGGGACGTGACCAGCGGACAGGAAGGCCTGGAATGGTTGTCCAGGATCCTTGCCCTCGATCCCGAGGCGGTGGTGATCATGATCACGGCTTTCGGCGACATCCATCTGGCGGTATCGGCGATCAAAAACGGCGCCACCGACTTTGTCCTGAAACCCTGGCAAAATGAGAAACTGCTCGCAACCATTTCCTCAGCCGGCCGCCTGCACCGGACGAGGCTGGAAATCGCCCATCTCCGCTCCAGGCAGGAACAGCTCTGCGCCGATATGAATCAGCCCTTCACTGAATTCATCGGATCCTCACCCGCCATGCAGAAGGTGTACGATACCATCCTGAAGGTTGCCCGGACTGATGCCAATGTGATCATCCTCGGCGAGAACGGCACCGGCAAGGAACTTGTCGCGAGGTCCCTCCATCGCAACTCCGAGAGGAGCAAAGAGGTCTTCATCAGTGTCGACATGGGCGCGATCAGCGAAACTCTTTTCGAAAGCGAGCTGTTTGGGCACGTGAAAGGCGCTTTCACCGATGCCGTGTCGGACCGCGCCGGCCGTTTCGAGGTCGCGTCGGGCGGGACTCTCTTCCTGGACGAGATAGCGAACCTTTCTCTGCCAATGCAGTCGAAGATTCTCAGGGCGATCGAAACCCGGCAGATCGCACGTCTGGGTTCAAGCAAAGTCGTCCCAATGGATATCAGGCTTATCTGCGCCACGAACTTGAATCTGCGCGATATTGTGGCCAAGGGCGAGTTCCGGCAGGACCTTCTCTACCGGGTCAACACGGTTGAACTCCACCTCCCTCCCCTCAGGGAGAGAGGAGAAGACCTCCAGCTGCTGGCACACCACTTCCTGAAGAATTACTGCAGGAAATACCACAAAGAACTGAAAGGCATCAGTCCGGCCGCTATCAACAAACTCGCCAAGTATCCCTGGCCGGGGAATGTCAGGGAACTTCAGCACTGCATGGAAAGGGCGGTGATTCTCAGCGAATACCAGGTACTGCAGCCGGAAGACTTTTCTTTCCCCACCGATGCCGCCGGCGACGAAGGAATCGTCTTCGACAATTACAATCTTGAGCAGGTGGAAAAAATCGTCATCCGCCGGGCGATCGACAAACACAAGGGAAACATCAGCCAGGCTGCCGGCGAGTTAGGCCTGGCCAGGGCGTCGCTTTACCGCCGGATGGGAAAATACGGGCTGTAGCCCATTGAAAATAGGGGATTAAAAAACGTTTTATTCCCCCCTGTTTCATTTGTGATCGCGACGGCAAATGTTTATCAAAACGTTTAAATTCCGGATTGTCGGTCGGGTACTGTCGCTTGCCGCCACGCTGACTCTGCTCGCCGCTCTGATGACCAGGGCGGATTTGCCGTTTGTAACGATCGGAGTCGCCCTGCTGGGCGTCTATCAGGTGTATGCCCTGATCCGGTTTGTGGAAAAGGCCAATAGAGACCTGAGCAGGTTTCTTCGGTCCATCAAATACGACGACACTTCTCAGGTATTCACCTCCGACGGCCTGGGTTCCTCCTTCAGCGAACTGAACGAAGCCTTCAACCAGGTCATACGCAAACTTCAGGAATCGCGTTCGGATATGGCGGTTCACGCCAATTACCTGAACACGATTATCCAGCACGTGGGCATCGGCCTTTTAGCCTACAAGCCGGACGGCACCATCATCCTGGCCAACAATGCAGCCAAAAAGCTTCTGAAAGTCGCCGGTCTCATCAACATCAACAGCCTCCGTCCGACGTCGCCCGAACTGATCGACGCTTTGCTCTGCCTCAAACACGGCGAGAAAAAACTGATCAAGATCCAAGGCGAGGGCGAGACCGGATACCTTTCCATTTTTGCCCGCACCTTTCTATTACGGGAGGAGAAGTACACGCTGGCTTCCCTTCAAAACATTCAGGCAGAGCTGGAAGAAAAGGAAATGGAGGCGTGGCATAACCTGATCAAAGTGTTGACCCATGAAATGATGAACTCCATCACTCCCATCTCCTCCATGACCGCCACTCTGCTTGACCTGCTCGACACCAGCGAAAGAAATGAATCGGCCGCAGACGGCTTGGGCCGGGAAGAGATCAAGGAAATCTCCGCGGCTTTGAAGACCATTCATCAACGGAGCCAGGGCCTGATGAACTTTGTGGACAGCTATCGGAACATGACGTTCATCCCGAAGCCTGAGTTCAAACTATTGTCTCTATCCGATTTCCTCAAAAGAATTGAGAAGCTGATGAAAAGCAGGCTGGCCGACAGCCGGATTTCGTTCCGATGGTCGGTTGAGCCGGAGAGTCTTGAACTGACTGCCGACCCCGATCTCATCGAGCAGGTCATGCTGAATCTCCTCCTGAACTCCATTGATGCCGTGGCCGGACGGGACAATCCCTGCATCACCATCTCGGCTTCATTGAGCCCGGAAGGCAAGGTGACCATTGTTGTCGCCGATAACGGGGTCGGAATTGTGGCGGATGCCCTCGAAAAAATATTCATACCTTTCTTCACGACCAAGAAGCGGGGGTCCGGCATCGGGCTCAGTCTCTCCAGGCAAATTCTGCGTTTGCATAATTCCACGATCAGTGCGAAGTCGGCGCCCGACGAAGGATCGGCGTTCACCCTTCGGTTCCATTGAGCCGTGGGCCAGGGTGCATGGGTCAGAAGAGAAGATTGAATAGCGCTTTAATTTTCAACCCGGAAAAATCTGTTGGAGTTTTCCCACACGGCCTCTTCGACCACGTGTTCGGGCTCGCGGCGCAGCGTTACCAAAAAATCCATGACGTGCCGGGCAAAGGCCGGCTCGTTGAGCGTGTGCGCGTCGCGGAGGACCTGCGGCACGAGAAACGGCGCATCGGTCTCCACAAGAATCCGTTCGAGGGGCAGGACCTTCGCCGTCTCCTGCACGGATAGGGATTTCTTGTAGGTCAGGATTCCGGAGACAGAAAAGTAGATCTCGTCGGACCACGTCATCAATGCCCGGGCGAAATCCGGATTCTCGCTGAAACAGTGAATGACGGCCCGCCTGGCCCCGTGTTCCCTCAGTAATGCGATCGTCTCCGCCGCGGCAGCGCGAGTGTGGATGACCAGCGGCAAATCGAGCCGGAGCGCCAAGACCGCCTGCGCTGCGAAAAACAGTCGCTGCGTCTGTTTCTGTTTGGTTTCGTTGCCCCGGGTCAGGTGATAGTAATCCAATCCCGTTTCGCCGACGGCGACCACCTTGTCCCGGTTCGCCTGGATGAGTTCTTCCAACTGCACCGTGAATTGCCGCACCGAACTCTCCGGCATATCCTGACAACCTGTGGGATGAAGGCCTGCCGCGCACCACGTTTCCGGTCCCCAATCACGGGAGAGGCTCAACGCTTTCCGGCTCATTTCCAGGCCGGTGCCGATCTGCACCGAACGCGTCACGCCCTGGGCACGCATGTTCCGTCGAACCTCATCCTGTCTTTGCTCGAGCCCGTTCCAGTAACCGTGGCAATGCGTATCGAAAATCATCTCTGGGCCTTCGGCTTTACTTGCGTGCCGTTGGAGGGTTTGAGTGGAAAGTCCGGAGAAGCTCGCGGCTGGCGGCAAAAGGCGTCATCGCCCCCCGCCGGACTTCTTCTTGCAGCAGCGGGAGCTTCGAAGCCACGTCAACGTCCGCCCTGAACGATTCCTCCAGGCCGAGCATGACCAGCTCATTCATCCATTCGAGCGCTTGCCTCCTTCGACGCTCTGCGAAAAAGCCGTTCCCTTCCAGGAGCTGCCGATGATTCAGCACCATCTCCCAGACTTGGGGAACTCCCTCGCCGTTGAGCGATGAACAGGTCACCACGGGAGGCGTCCAGCCGTCGGCGGACGCGGGGAACAGGTGCAGGGCGTTGGCATATTCGGTGCGGGCGCGCTCCGCTTTCCTCTTATTGTCGCCATCGGCCTTGTTGATGGCCATCCCGTCCAGCATCTCGATAATGCCGCGCTTCATGCCCTGCAGTTCGTCTCCTGCCCCGGCCAGCATCAGCAGCAGGAAAAAATCGGTCATGGACCGGACCGCTGTTTCCGATTGCCCCACTCCCACCGTTTCCACCAGGATATTGCGGTACCCGGCGGCTTCGCACAGCAGGATGGTTTCGCGGGTGCGGCGCGCAACCCCGCCCAGGTGACCCCGTGACGGCGATGGCCGGATGAAGGCGTGCGGCTCAACCGACAGCCGCTCCATGCGGGTTTTGTCGCCCAGAATGCTGCCGCCGGAGATCGGGCTCGAGGGATCGACGCTCAGCACGGCGAGAGTCTCGCCGCAGTCGCGAATCAGGTGCATGCCGAGCGCATCGATAAACGTGCTTTTGCCTACGCCCGGCACTCCGGTGATTCCGACCCGCCGCGAATTTCCCGAGTGCGGCAGCACGGAGTCTAGCAGGAGCGCCGCGAGTTCCCCGTCGGCAGGCAGATCGCTCTCGACGACCGTGATGGCTCTGGCAAGAATCATCCGGTCTCCGCCGAGGATGCCTTCCACGTAGCGTTCCGGCGGTAGCCGTCTTCGATTGGGGGTATCGTTTTTCTTATGGCTCACATTTTCGGACTTTGAGAGTTAGAGACTTTGAGTCTTTGAGTTTAACTCCAAGACTCAAAGTCTCAAAGTCTCAATGCGGCGAGAATTTTCTGCGCGCAAACGGCAACGACGGAGCCGGGGCCGAACACGTCGGCCACACCGGCCTTGAACAAGGATTCATAGGCCTGGGGCGGTATGACGCCGCCGACGAATACCAGGATATCCTCGCGACCGAGCTTCTTCAGTTCAGAAATGACCTCGGGCACCAGCGTTGAATGTCCGCCGGCCAAACTCGAGACGCCGAGCACGTGAACGTCATTTTCCATCGCCATGCGCGCGGCCTCCCGCGGAGTCTGAAACAGCGGGCCGACGTCGACATCGAAACCGAGATCCGCGAAGGCGGTCGCGATCACCTTGGCGCCGCGATCGTGACCATCTTGGCCCATCTTGGCGATCAGGATGCGCGGACGGCGGCCTTCCGCTCCTGCGAACGCATCCGCCATCGCGCGTGCCTTCTTAAATTCCGGATCTCCCTGGCTCTCGGAAGAGTACACGCCGGAGATGGTCCGGTTCACCGCCTGGTATCTTCCGAAAACTTTTTCGAGCGCCGTTGAAATCTCGCCAAGGGTCGCCCGCTTGCGCGCCGCATCGATGGAGAGCTCCAGCATACTGCCCTCTCCGGTCTCGGCGCACCTGGTCAGCGCCGCAAGGGCCGCATCCACCGCCGCCTGGTCGCGCGAGGCCCGGACCTCGGCCAGCCGCCGCAATTGCAATTGGCGCACCGCCTCGTTGTCCACCACCAGGATGTCGATCGGTTGTTCGTGCTCGAGCCGGTATTTGTTCACGCCGACGATGGTTTCGCGGCCCGAATCGATCTGCGCCTGCCGGCGCGCCGCCGCCTCTTCGATCCTCATCTTTGGGATGCCGGTCTCGATCGCTTTGGCCATGCCTCCCAGCGCTTCGATTTCCTGGATGTGATGCCACGCCTTGTGCATCAATTCATGCGTGAGAAATTCCACGTAGTAGCTGCCGGCCCACGGGTCGACCACTTTGGTGATGCCGGTCTCTTCCTGCAGGTAAATCTGCGTGTTGCGCGCGATCCGGGCGGAAAAGTCGGTGGGCAGCGCGATGGCCTCGTCAAGCGCGTTGGTGTGCAGCGACTGCGTGTGCCCGAGCACTGCCGCCAAGGCCTCAACGCAGGTCCGGGAGACGTTGTTGAACACGTCCTGCGCCGCGAGGCTCCAGCCCGAGGTCTGGCAATGGGTGCGGAGCGCCATTGATTTCGGGTTTTTCGGATTGAACTTCTTGATGATTTTCGCCCACAGCACGCGCGCGGCGCGCATTTTGGCGATTTCCATGAAGTGGTTCATCCCGATTCCCCAGAAGAAGCTCAGCCTCGGCGCAAAACTGTCGATCTCAAGCCCGGCCTGAATGCCTGTGCGGATATATTCGAGCCCATCCGCGAGGGTGTAGCCTAATTCGAGATCGGCGCCGGCGCCGGCCTCCTGGATGTGGTAACCGCTGATCGAGATGCAGTTGAATTTCGGCATGTTCGCCGCGCAATAGCGGAAGATATCCCCGATGATCCTCATCGATGGCTGCGGCGGGTAGATATAGGTGTTGCGCACCATGAACTCCTTCAGAATGTCATTCTGGATGGTGCCGTTGAGTTCCTTGGTTTTCACGCCCTGTTCTTCGGCGGCGACGATGTAAAAGGCCATCACCGGGAGCACCGCGCCGTTCATGGTCATCGACACCGACATGTGGCCGAGCGGGATCCGGTCGAACAGAATTTTCATATCCTCGATCGAGTCGATGGCCACCCCGGCCTTGCCCACGTCGCCCATCACGCGCTCGTTGTCCGAGTCGTAGCCGCGGTGCGTGGCCAGGTCGAACGCGACCGAGAGCCCCTTCTGCCCGGCTGCGAGATTGCGCCGGTAAAAGGCATTCGATTCCTCCGCCGTTGAAAAACCTGCGTACTGCCGGATGGTCCAAGGCTGCATCGTATACATCGCGGAGTACGGGCCCCGCAAAAACGGAGGAACGCCGGCCGCATATCCCAGGTGATCCATGGCACAGAGATCGTCGGCTGTGTACAGCCGTTTGACGGGAATGCGCTCAGCGGTCATCCACGCCGGAACCGTATCCGCGGCCTGCCCGCAGGCGTTCGCCGGCGGGCGAAGCTCATAATCAATTCTGGTGAAGTCCGGTTTCATTGCCCGCTCCTCATTCCAAGTTTATTCTGCCATTCGGTCAAGGTTTCAACCGCATCGCTCCGCGCGTGAACGAAACCCTGCACTCCGGCCGCCCGCAATGCCGCCACCTGCTCTTTCGGATGACCGGCCACCAGGACCGGCACCTTCACCTTCGGAACTACTTCCTCTGCAAGCGCCAGATATCCGGGATCGGAACTGCACAGGACGATCAGGTCGGCGTCCACCCCTTCGTGCTCGTTTGCGACCACCATATCGAAACCCGCACAGCCGAAGAAGTTCAGGCAGAAGTTTGCTCGAGCGCCCCTCATCTTCACATCGCCCCGGGTGAGCAGCAGCACTTTCGGATAATGCCCGGTTGCGCGCGCGTGCTCGTTGGTGCGCTTCCGGATTTTTTCAAACGGATCCGCAAGGCGAAATTGCGGGAGGGCGCTGCTTTCGGTCGGCGGAGCCTCGGTTTCGGGCACCTTTTCCGTCAGATTGGGATAGTTATTCACGCCCACCAGATTGCGGCGGCGGCTTGAAACCGCCTTTTCGCGGACCGCGCGTGTTTCCGCCAGGGCCTTTTTGATCGAGCCGGATGAGAGCGCCTTCAGGTAGCCGCCTTCAGCCTCCACTTTTTGGAAGAGCTTCCATGCTTCGCGCGCCATGGAATCGGTGAGCGCTTCCACGTAATAGGAGCCGCCGGCAGGGTCGGCCACTCGGTCGAGATGGGACTCTTCCTGCAGAATGTGCTGAATGCTGACCGCCAGGTGGGGATCGAAGCCGAACGGCTCAATGGTCAGCCGGTCGCACCCGCCGATCACGGCCGAAAGAGCCTCCGTGGTGACGCGCAGCAGGTTGGTGTAGCGGTCGTAAACGCTCTTGTTGCGCCGCGGAGTGCGCACATGCAAGCGCATGCCGCAGGCTTCGGGCTCCTTCGGTTCGAAAGCCGCCACCGCCCGGTCCCAAAGCAGGCGCGCCGCACGCAGCTTGGCGATCTCCAGGAAATAACTCGGCCCGGCCGCCAGAACGAACTCCATCTGGCGGGCGGCTTCCTCCACACTCTTTTTCTCGCAGAGCGCTGCCAGGCGCTCCACTCCGGCTGCGATGGCATAGCCGAGTTCCTGGATGGCGTGGGCGCCGGCCTCATGCAGCAGGTCGGCGCGAATGGCATCTTCCTTCGCTTCGGCGCCCGGAGCGATTTCCCAGCCCCGGCTTTCGCGGCGGAAACTGAGCTGCCGGTCCAGCCCGGCGAGATCCTCTTTCCTGTAGTATGGCCGGACGGCCAGTCCTTCCTCGGTGTGCCACACCAGTTTCTTTTCGTAGTCGGCACCCTTGAGATCGCGAGCAATCGCCTCTTCCCAAGCGGCCGTCGGCACCTCAGGAAAATCCTTGCGTATATCCAGGGTTTCAGAACTCGGCACAGAATCAGGCATGGGAGCCCTCCTCGACGACTTCCAGCAAATAGCCGAAGGCGGCCTTCTCGGTAGTCTTCGGGTGGACAAAAAAGACCATGGTGCCGCGCGATCCCTTCCGCGGAGCCTTGTCGATGATTTTGAATCCGTTCTGCTTCAGGTAATCGAACGCCTTCTGGATATCCGTCACCCGCAGGGCCACGTGGGCCAGTCCGCCGCGCGCGCCGTTTTTCTCGATCTGCTTGGCTACCGGAGACTCCGGTGTCAGCGGTTCAATTAACTGCACGAGGTTTGGGCCATTGCCCACCTGAAGCAGCACTTCCCGCACCTGGTCCGTTCCCAGGACGTCTTCGCGGTGGACTTCCTTGAAGCCCATGGCCCGGTAAGCTTTGACATGCTCTTCCAACTCGCCGGGCTTGACCGAAATGGCCACGTGATCAAAAAACAGAAATCCAGGCACAAGTTCCAATTGCGGATCCATCATTCGAACTCCACCACCACCTGGCCCGACTGAACGCTATCCCCCTCTTTGACCGGGATTGCGGCGATTTTGCCCGGACCAGGGGCTGTAATATTCGTCTCCATTTTCATCGCTTCCAATACCAGCAGCACATCGCCGGTCTGAAGAAGCTGTCCAACCTGCGCCACCAACCGTATCACAATGCCGGATACGGGGCTGCGACAGACCTTGGCTTCATCGACCGGCCTCGCCTCTCCGGCAGGCTGGCTCGGCGCCGGAGCGGCGGGGAGGCGCACCGGCGCGGGTCCCATAACCAGGTTTCGCAGCGGAGGCGCCGACACCTCCGGTTCCACCGCCTCGACGTCCACCTCGTATGTTTTCCCTTCAATCGTAACGTTCAGTTTCACGGGGACTCCTAATGGTGAATGTTGTGGGACGCCTGGATGGAGACGCGCCCCTGCTGTGCCCAGGCATGCGAGCTGAGCAATCGAATCTGTTTGATGCGGACCCGCACTCCCAGGTAGGCACCCAGGGCGGCCGAAATGGCAATCAGGTCATCCTCTGCGATGTCCGGCCCCGCAGGCTTTGGAGGGGCCGTGTGTGGCGCCGGCAACGGTGGCGGCGGTGCCGCCGCTTCCAGGCGCTCCAGCCGCTCTGTGAGCGCCGCCAGCTGAGCCTGCACCTGGCCGAGGAGGTCCGCTAAAGATTTGGTCGTTGTTCTTGCCATGGTTTCACCTCCGCGCTATAGCGGAATCAGGCCGTGTTTTTTGGGCGGCCGCAGCTCGCGTTTCGTGTGCAGGTACTCCAGCGCTTGCGCGACATGCTGCCGTGTTCTTGCGGGCTCGATGATGGCGTCCACCAGCCGGCGGCCGGCCGCCACGTAGGGGTTCGAGAACACGTCGCGGTACTTTTCGATCACTTCCTTCCGCTTGGACGCCTTGTCTTTGGCATCATGGATCTCCTTGCGGAAAACGATTTCAGCCGCGCCTTCCGCCCCCATCACGGCAACCTCCGCCGTGGGCCACGCGTAAACGCGGTCGGCCCCCAGGTCTTTCCCGCACATCGCCAGGTACGCGCCGCCGTAGCTCTTGCGCAAAATGACCGTGATTTTCGGAACCGTCGCGGCGGAATAGGCAAACAGCAGTTTCGCTCCGTGACGGATGATTCCGTTATGCTCCTGTTGAACGCCGGGCATGAAGCCCGGCACGTCCACGAAAGTCAGGAGCGGAACATTGAAGGCGTTGCAGAAACGGATGAAACGCGCCGCTTTGTTCGAAGCGTTGATATCGAGCACACCCGCCTGCACCGAAGGCTGGTTGGCGATGATCCCGACGGTGCGGCCAATCATCCGCGCGAACCCTACAACGATGTTGGCGGCGTAGCCGGATTGCACTTCCAGAAAGTCGGCGAAGTCAACGACCCGTGTGATCACGTCGCGCACGTCGTAGCCTTTTTTGGAATCGGTGGGTACGACTCCATCCAGTTCCGGATTCGGCTCGAGATTGGGGTCTCCTTCCACCCGAGGCGGGTCTTCCAGGTTGTTCGCGGGCAGGAAGCTTAGCAGCTTCTGGCAGATCATGATGGCGTGGTTGTCGTCTTCGGCGATAAAGTGAGTCACCCCGGAACTCGTCATGTGGGCCTCGGGGCCCCCCAGCTGGTCGGAGGTCACGCTCTCGCCAGTCACGCTTTTAATCACCTGGGGGCCGGTGATGAACATCTGAGCCTGGCGGGTCTGGATAATGAAATCCGTCAGAGCCGGGCTGTAAGCGGCTCCGCCTGCGCAGGGCCCGCAGATAAGAGAGATCTGCGGAACCGCACCCGAAAGCATGACATTCGTATAAAAAACCTTGCCGTAGCCGGAGAGGGAGTCAATCCCCTCCTGCACGCGCGCGCCGCCGGAATCGTTGATGAAGAGGAACGGAGACCCCGTTTTCAGCGATTGCTCCATGATCTCCGCCACCTTGATGGAATGGACCTCGCCGGCTGAACCACCGGAAACCGTGAAATCCTGGCTGGCCAGATGCACCAACCGGCCGCCGATCGAAGCGGCACCGGTCACCACACCATCCGCCGGAAAGGTTTTATCCGCCATTCCGAACAGCACGGATCGATGCTCGGCGAACAGGCCGGTTTCCTCGAAACTCCCCTCATCCACCATCAACTCGATTCGCTCGCGCGCGGTCTGCTTCCCCTGTTCGTGTTGTTTCTCGAGCTTGTCGGCACCGCCGCCCTGCATGGCCCGCTCTCGCCGCTTGCGCAGTTCTTCGACTTTTTCCTGCATTGTTTGATTGGACATTTCTAGCAGCTCCCCTGGGTGACCTATGCCGGCTGGATGGTTACCCGGTGTGTTTTTCCATGAAGTTTCACATCGTAAGTGATCGGCATCCGCACCGGGCCCTTGCCGTCATCATGCACGTGTGCGGGCGCGGCGCCGGCCGGAGCCGCCGCAGGCTGTGCGTTCTGGTCTTTGCCCAGGTTCTTCGGGCCCTGCGCGCGGGTGGCAAAAAATTTGGTCGCGACCTGGGGAAACATGGCGAAAGTGAGGACGTCTTCATCGGAGCCGTTGCACCCGTCCAAGGCCAGAGCCGCCGTGCGCAGATCCTGCCACTCCGGTTTCAGGAGATCGGCGGGACGGCAGGTAATCGGTCCCTTGCCGGCCTGCTTGGCCGCCAGTTCGACCACGTCCGCGTTGCGCGGACCGATGGTTTCGCCGTAGTAACCCAGCATCAGGTCGGTAAATTCCCCGGTCATGACCTTGTAACGGCCCATCAGGACATTGAACACGGCCTGCGTCCCCACGATCTGGCTCGAAGGCGTGACCAGCGGCGGGTACCCGGAGTCCGCGCGGACCTTCGGCACCTCGGCCAGCACTTCTTCCATGCGGTCGGCGGCCTTCTGCTGCTTCAACTGACTTTCCATGTTGGAGAGCATGCCTCCCGGTATCTGGCTGTCGAAGATCTCCGTCTCCACGCCGGTTATGTTCGAGAGAAACTCCTTGTAGCGAGGACGGATCGTGTTGAAGTACTTCTTGAGCTTCAGCAGCCGTTTCTTGTCGATTTTTGTTTCGTACCCTGTGCCTTCGAGCATCTCCACCAAGCTCTCGGTGGGGTTGTGGCCGGGCCCCAGACTGAGCGAGCTGATCGCCGTATCCACGCCGTCGGCGCCGGCTTCGATCGCCTTCATCAAGCTGACCATGGTGACACCGGTCGTGGCGTGCACGTGGACCTGCACGCGCACGTCCTGTCCGCAGGCTGCTTTGATGCCCTTGACAAGATCGTAGGCCGGTTGCGGCTTGAGCAGCGCGGCCATGTCCTTGATGCAGATGGAGTCGCATCCCAGCGCGACGAGTTTTCGGGCCATCTCAACGAAGCCCTTGATCGTGTGCAGCGGGCTGACGGTATAGGAGATGGCCCCCTGCGCATGCTTGCCGGTCCGGCGCACGGCGGCGATGGCGCGCTCCACGTTGCGAATGTCGTTCAGCGCGTCGAAAACCCGGAACACCTCGACGCCGTTTTCGGCGGCCTTTTCCACGAAACGATCCACCACCGTGTCCTCATAGTGACGGTAGCCGAGCAGGTTTTGCCCGCGCAGCAGCATCTGCAGCCGGGTATGGGGCAGGAGCTTGCGGAATGTGCGGAGTCGTTCCCAGGGGTCTTCGTTCAGAAAGCGAATGCAGGAGTCAAAGGTTGCGCCTCCCCAGCACTCCAGGGACCAGAAACCGGCCTGGTCCAAATCCTCGCACGCGGGAATCATGTCTTCGATCGACAAACGCGTTGCCATGACGCTCTGATGCGCGTCGCGGAGAATGAGTTCGGTTACATCGATTGTCTTCGGTGTCTTGGGCATTTCCAGTTCTCTCTCATTTGAAAGCGTTTGCCCCATCTTCCCTAAAAGCCGGGGCAGCCAGAGCTTCTCGTTTAAAAACGATTGGATTCGGGAACTCGCCGAAAGCGAAGTCTCCCGGAATTCACCCTAAATATTATAGGGGAGCAAAGGACTGCACAACAGCGGCTGAAAAGGGGTGGCTATTTCGGCCGCACGTGCAGTCGGCGGGTTCATGGTGGAGTCCGAGAGGGCTCCCCTCGGTTGCCGCGGCTGGCCAACGAAGCGCTCGGAAGGCTGCGCAAGCCCTCAAGAGGATTCCATGAGGGCACGATGGGGAGCGGGTGCTCCGCGTTCTGCGACAAGGGTATGGAGGTCCTGATCGCCGATCGTTTCATAGCGGGTATCTCGTGCAACTCCTCTTTTCATACGCCTCACCTGAAAACCGCACCCGTGAGAAAGGCGTCCGCCTAGTGACCCACTTCGATTCAACGGCACAACGTGAATCAACAGCGTTTTCAATTCTTGACAAAAAGATTCTCTAATGCAAGATAAAAACAGTGTAGATCTTCTAATGAAACGGCATGAGCCTGGGTTGCAGATCTCGCGGAGTCACGCGGACACAGTTCACGCGCGATCCCGCGGCAGCACCAGGCGTTTCAGCAGCATGTTCACCAGACTGAGCACGATCGCGCCCCAGAAGGCTGCGCCGGGACCGCGAAGGTGAAAACCCGGGACGAAGGCCGCGGCTATCTCCAGTAATATCGCGTTGAGAATCAGCCAAAAAAATCCCAAGGTGGCGATCGTAATCGGGAACGTAATGATCCTCAGGACCAGCCCCACCGTCGCATTGACCAGCCCAATGGCGATGGCCGCAAGCAAAGCTGCCGCCGCGCCCTCCAAATAAAACCCGGGCACGACCCGGGAGGTGATCCACACGGCAGCCGCGGTAACGATCCAGTGCAAAAGTAATTTGCGCATAGTCTTTATTATCCCCGGTTCCATCCCGGGCAGAAAGCAAGAAATAGGAGAATGGTTCGCCTTGATGCAACCGGTCCCTTCAGGGCGAACGGGGAGGGGAGTCATCCCCGGCGGACCGCCGGACCAAATTCCCGTGATGATGACGGCCATCAGGGCCATTTTGCCCGGATGGTCGGGGCCGGATCGGTTCAGGAGCGATGGGAGAACGATACGCCGCGCTTATTGCGGCACTGTGATAATCATCCACAGGATGCCGAACCGATCCGAGACCATGCCGAATTTTGGAGAGTAGAAGGTCTTTGTCAGCGGCATCTGAACCTGCCCGCCATCCGCCAATCCCCTAAATAGCCCGTCGGCTTCGGCCTCGGTAGCCACGTTCAACGTCAGGGCAAAGCCCTCAAAATGCGGCGGAGCACCGCCTCGTCCGTCTGAAGCCATGATCCGGGTCTCACCGATGCGGAAGTCGGCGTGCATCACTTTGTCCGGCGCATTGTGTGCGGCTGCCGGATCCGGGCTGTCTCGGTAATGCATCGCCATGGTCACTTCGGCATTGAGCGCCTGGCGGTAAAACTCGAGGGCTTCCTCGCATCGCCCGTTGAAAAACAGGTAGGGTTGAATCCTTGTTCCGGTGCCCATATTTAGCTCCCCCAGTTCGAAACTCGGGCTCATTATCGCTTTTCCCAAGTTCCGTGAAAACCCTCAAATCAAAACGGCAATATTCGAAAGACTGTCGTGGAAGTAGATGCTTTGGAGGCCCCTTGTACGAGTAACTTGGCCGTTTTTGACGATCTGATTCATATACCAGATCAATATCTCTATGACAGGTATTTGCGTCGATATTCATAATTCAAGTTACTGTAGTGAACAATGCCTTTAGATTGCTTCATGCATCAGGTTCAATAGTTAGCTTCTCCCGGTTTTCAACTCTTGCTCTTTGTAGGGGAGTTATGCTGAAAACCTGTTTCGCCTCAAGCGCGGTCCTGCTATCGGCAATAACGGCTCACGGGCAATCTCCAGTTCAGGTGGATGAATCGAAGATTCGAGCGGTTCTCAGAAACGACTCGACGGCTGTTTCAATTTCGATATCCAGCTCCGCCGATCACGCGATAAAGGCGGGGCTCTCGCTCGCGTGGCTGAGCACTGACGACAAGGATCTTGACGCGTCCCGTCGCGATGTAGAGCTTCAGCCCGGCCAATCCGAGATTGAGGTCCCGCTTCCCATTTCCTCGCCGTCCATCTGGACTCGGCTCCGATACACGCTGGTCCCCGATCGTGCGGAAGCGAGAGCCTTCGCCCCCCTAAGCGGAGTTGTTTCTCTGTCGCGCATTACCGGTCACGTCTTTGAGCTGAAGCTGAATTTTGCCGAAATGCCAGCCGGCGGGGGTCGGATAACCGTCTTTGGCGAAGCGGTCCATCCGGTGATGCGAGAACCTGTCGCAGGCCTCGAATGGAATGCGAGGCCTCCTTGTCGGAAAAAAGGGACTGGCTCCGGCACGGGTGACCGGACGGTACGAGTGCTTTATGGTCGATGCATCGGCAGCCAGGGCGGCACCATTGAGGATCGTTCCACCGGCCGTTCTGTCAAAACGGTCAATATCCCTTTTGACCGGCTAGCAACGGACCCGATCCTGGTGGACCGGTCCTCGTTTCTTTCGCCGGGGGAGAATCAAATTACGCTTTCTCCATCCGCAGAAATGCAGAATGCACTCGTGCTCGTCTCCGCAACGCACTGGGTTCCCTGGGAGAAAACCCGGATCAGGAGCTCCCCGCAACTGCAGCTGTCTGCCCGGTTCGATCGATTGGACGTGCGCGCAGGCGACTCGGTCCGGTGCTCGGTGAGCGCCAGACGCGTAGGTTTCCGCGGTTATGGGATGATGCTCGCTGAAATTGGACTCCCTCCAGGGACTGAAGTGGACCGCGCGTCCCTCGAATCGGTGGTCGAAGATGCATCGCCCGGAGTTGATCGTTACGAGGTGCTTCCGGATCGTGTCGTCTTCTGCCTGGGCCTCCGATCGCCCATGAAGGCCAAATCCGCGCCGTCCGTTCTCTATGACTATTACAACCCTGAGGCCTTGTCGGAAATTCCGCCGTTTCGGTGGGTTGTGAAGAATTAAAGCCATTCTCACCGTTATTTTTCAAACACGTCGTTGATGTTCAGGACCGTAATGTTTGGCTCCTTCACAGTAACCGGATAGGCGGCGATGATTTTGTCCTCATCGAGGATCGCCTGCGGCTGTTTCCCCGCATAGGTGATGTTCGTTGGCACTCCCGCAAGGAGCTTCCGCTTCAAACCCTCCGCATCCTCGGTGATGAACACAACCCAAAGGCCGCTGTGCCTCAGGTGCTTGTGGATGGCTGCGTTCGCCTGTTCGCGGCTGAGCGCATCCAACCCTTTCGGCGTGGATGCGAAGAAGCCCGGGTCCGGTATGCCGTAGAAGGCGTCGTCGAGGCGGTAGGCGAGCCGGCGCCCGACCGTGTTGCCGAAATTGACGTAGTAGTTTTTGAGATAAGCGCGCTGCGTGTCGAAGGCTTCGGGCGTCATGCCGTTCTCGGTCAGGGCCGCAACTTCCCGCAGAGCCGCCCGGAACGCAAAGAGCGCGCGGTCGTGCAGATTGCCGGGCGCCGTCATGGCCACCGGTCGGAGCCAGACTTCGAAGATCTGCGACCGCCGGCTGACGTTCACCGGCGGTATTTGGGTGGAATACCCTTGGGGAAACGCTTCGATATAGCTGTAGTCGCCGTAGTTCAGACCCCGTTTTTCGCGGATCACCTGGTACAGATGGCCGACGGACTCCCGGTGCTCACCCAGCCATGAATTGGCCAGCATCATGGCGTAGAAGTCCGGGTCGGAGCGAAGCAGCGAAATCGGGAAACCAAAGGATATCGGTGTCGAAATGACGTTCTTTTCAACAATCAGTATGTTGATGCCGTCGCCCGGCGCCGGCGCCGGTTTCGGCAAGACTTCAACCCGGCCGGCCCGCAGCCCGGCAAAGTCGCTGCGCACCCGAACCGGAAAGCCCGGGGGATAGCCGCCTGCGACTCCGACGACCACGTTGTCGCGCGTGTAGTACCTGGAGTAAAAGGCTTTCACATCATCGAGCGTGATCGACTCGACCGATGCAACATAGCCCTGCGCGGGATGCTCGTACGGGGTCCCTTTGAAAATCTGCCAATACAGGAGTTCCTTGCTGAGTTCTTCGTCGTTGGAGAAGCGTCGGGATTGTTTGGCGTCATTGACGGCCTGGGCCTTAACGCGTTTGAAATCCTCTTCTTTGAACGCGGGAGACAGGAGCGCGTTCCTGAACAGCCCATAAAACGCGTCCAGGTTGTCGCGGTGAATCCGGCCCGTGAAGGTCGTCATCTCTTTATCGACATTCGCGCTGTATCCGCCCGCAATCGGGTACAGCTTGGAAAGGATCTGCGGATAGCTGTCCTGAAGCGTCGAGCTGTTTGACAGCAGGCTTGCCGTGAGGGCCGCAAGTCCTTCCTTGCCTTTGGGGTCGTTCTGAGAACCAGCCTTCACCCAGACATCAAAAGCCACAAACGGGGAATTCGGTTCGCTCAAAGTGATGGCCCCCTGAGGGGTTTCGCTCTTCTCTCGGCCTGCAACCGCCGACAGACCGAGGATCAGCAGAGTAAGGATGACCACGACCCTCATTGGGCGCCTCCTCTCGCGGGCAGCAGGACCACAGTCGTGCGGCCGGCCTCGACCAGGTATTTGTTTGCCGCCGCCTCCACATCTTCGGCGGTAACCGATTCGAGAGTCCTGTAATAATCCTCGACCGCTTCGACACCCCCGGTGAAGACAGCGTATTCCCTCAACGCGGAGTCGATGCCCAGAGGGGTCTCGAGCTGCATGAGGAAACCATAGCGCATGGCACTCTTGGTATCCGCCAGCAGCTTCGCATCGCAGGGTCCGGTTCGGAATTTTTCAACGGTGCTGCGGATCTCATTCTTGATTGCCGGCAGGTCCTCGGGATTGTTGATCATGGTCGTGATCGTGAGAAGGTTGGGATCGCGATTCAAGCCGAAACCCGCCGAAAGCGACTGCACTTTCTGATCCTGGATAACAAGTCGCCGGTAGATGTCCGAATTAGGCCCGAAGGCAACCCGTCCCAGGACTTCCGATGCAACGGCCAGCCTGTCGGTCGCGCTCCAGGCCGGGCCCTTGTAGGCCACGGCAAGGATCGGAAGTGTGCGGCCGGGAAACTCGGCTGTTGCTTCCTTGGGGGCGGTCTGAGGCGGTTCCGGTTTGATCTCGGGCATCACATAGCCGGGCTTCCAAGGGGAGTAGTACTTCCGGATCAACTGCTCGGCACGATTCACATCGAAGTCGCCGGCCAGCAGCAGCACGCAGTTCTCCGGGCGATAGTACCGTTCGTGAAAGCGGATGCTGTACTGGTATCCCTCGGGCATGGCCCGCACGTCTTTCTCGAAACCGATCGTAAGGTGCTTGTAGGTATGGACGTCAAAAGCCGTGTCCATTAGCTTTTCCATCAGGTACAGTCGGGGGTTTGCACGCCCCTGGCTGAACTCTCCGAGGATTGCTCCCGCCTCGGTGCGGAAAACGGGCTCGCTGTATTTGAGGTTCATGAAACGGTCCGATTCGAGGTCAATGATCTGCTCGAGCGAACTGCTGGCCGCGACAAGATAGTACTGCGTGACATCGGCGCTCGTCGACGCGTTGCGTGCGGCGCCTATGCGCGTGGTGACGGAGTCGTAATCGGGATATTTGTCGGTGCCTCTGAACATGATGTGTTCGAAAAAATGAGCGAATCCGGTCTTGTTCGGCTCCCATTCCTCGCGCGCACCGGTACGCACCACGGTAAGGTAGGCGATCTGGCCGGGCGCGCCGGCTTTGATGAGGTAAGCTTTGAAGCCATTGGGCAAAATCACCAGCCTGTAGTCGTAAGGGAAGGTTTTCCCCGACGGCGGCCCGGCGAGCGCAACCGCGGCCAGACCGATGGTCACCACCAGAATCAGAAAGATTCGCATCGAGTCCGTTCCTCCTGTCAATGATCCTCGAGCTTAGAGTTTAACTCCAAGACCCTAAGGCCCGAAGAGCGTTTGGGTGCGTCGCACGCTCGGTCACGTCCAAGGCGCTCTCCGGGCGCCCTCTCAAAAACTCGCAGACTGGAAGAAAATCTGGCAGAATCTCGTAATGATGCGAGTCAAATTGCCGGAGTACGCGATTGTGGTGCGAACGCTGGGCAGCGGAATGCATCCTTATCGTTCGCTCCTGCCCCGTCTTGAGGAAAGCCCCGCAAGGCGCCGCATTGAGTCACCGGACACGCCTCTGAGCCCTTTGCTCGACAACGCCCGCGTTCTCATAAAGCCCGGGGAAGGCTACCTTTGGGTGGACATCAAAATTCCCGCGGTTATCCTCATCGAAGAGTATTACCGCAAGGCAAATCCAGTAGACCTTTATCTGGACCTGGTGCACGAACTGACACACCTCCGGCAGCTCGCCGAAGGGGAAAATTTATGGGACCACAGCCTCCACTACGTGGACCGGCCCACTGAAATCGAGGGGTATGCCGTCGCTGTCGAGGAGGGGCTCCGACTCGGGATGAATGAGGACCAAGTCATCCGGCACCTTTCGAATCCCTGGATGACCGACTCCGAAGTCGCGCGGCTGCGCGCCAACATCGATCGCTTTCTCGACGGAGCCAAATGAGCGACGAATGGGAAACCTGCGGCGGACTTCGTCACCCGTCATCGGCCATTGCTGATTACCCGCGGGCAAGAATCTCTTTCAGCCTCGAGGCATAATCCCGGCTCGCCGGATCCGGGGTGACCATCTCGATTTGCTCGGGTGCTTTGATTCCCAGCCCAATCTCGACGGCGCGCGCCAGCTGTTCCTGTTCAAAAATCTTTTTGGACATGATCGCATCGTTGGCGCCGTGATTTTTCAGGACGGCTAAACCGACGGCGTCGATTGCGATCCGATCGGTACCCGCCACGATGACTCCGGCATTCACCAGTTTCCCGGTCATCGGCCCGCCGTCCACAAATATGTCCACGCCATCCATGACGATGAGTTGCGGGGTGAAGGCGTGATGGATCTCGGCAATCATGCGCCGGATGTCCGGAGACGGGTGCATCTGCTGCATGCGCACATTTTTGCCGGTGACGCCCACCGCGAGTTTCAGCGACATGCTGTGCACCCCGCCGAATCCGTGCGTTTTCAAACAGCAGGTCCACAAGAGATATTCCGCTTCCGTAACCGGTCTGGCGACGGTGAATCCGTTCTTCCAGTGAGAGCCCGGCGGGTTGAACTGCACCCAGCCCTCCGGGGGCAGTTCCTCAAAGTTGATGATGTCGCACCCAAGTTCCTTGGCAAGTGCCGGGATTCCCTTCCGCTCCATAACTTCCTTGGTATTGCCCGGACCGCAGCTGTCGCCGATCGTCAATCGGGATGCGCCGCGGCTGTTCATTTCAAGCGCAAGCTGGCGAAGGGTGTCGTTGTGGGTGGACCCGGGTGTGGGGTCGGCAGAATTGAAATTGGGCTTGATCAGGACTTTCTTCCCCTTCGGGGAAGGGAAGGAGATCAGTTTCAGGGCGGCCGCGATGCCCTTGGCTCGATCATCCGTCTTGACCAAAGCGATCGTTGCTGTTTGATCCGCTGCCATCGTGGAAGAGGCGGCGGCACGACCCAGCACGGATATCGCGGCGGCTCCGGCCGCAGACTGTTTCAGGAAATCACGACGTCTCATAGGCATCTCTCCTCGGAAGAAACGCCATTCTAACACGGGTTCACTTTTCCCGCTCAGGTTCCTCTCTTGAAATGCCGGTTCGTCCGGTCTCTGAAAGCGATCGACGCCGACATGCCCGCGGACGTGGGCAGCTTCGAGGCCGATCCGCCCATGAGGAACCGCAGACTGAGAACAGAGTGGAATCCGCGGTCTTCTTTTAATACTATTGAATATCGAGGTCTCATGCCTTTCACAACGCTGATCACCCCTTCAGAATTGAGCCGTCATCTGGACGATGCGGATTGGGCGGTCCTCGATTGCCGCTTTTCACTGGACGACACGGAGCGGGGCCGCCGCGATTATCTGGCGTCGCACGTCCGCGGCGCCGTTTACGCTCACCTCGATCACGATCTCTCCGGAAAGAAGGTCCCCGGAAAGACCGGCCGCCATCCGCTCCCTGACCCTCAGTCATTCGCACAGACCCTTTCCGCGTGGGGAATCGATGCCGGCACTCAGGTGGTTGTCTATGACGATTCGACCGGTACGATGGCTGCGCGCTTGTGGTGGATGCTCTACTGGCTGGGGCATCACCATGCCGCGCTCCTCAACGGCGGATGGCGCCTGTGGCGGCAGCTGGAACTGCCATCGAGCAGCGGGCCGGAGTGCCGCCCGTACAGGCGCTTTGAGCCCCATGAAACCCGTGGCGCCTGCGTCGGGGCAGAGCAGGTCCTGGAGTACAGCAAGGATCCCGGATACGTGGTGCTCGATGCCCGAAGCGCTCCGCGCTTTCGAGGAGAGGTTGAACTGATCGATCCTGTGGCGGGCCACATCCCCGGGGCAGTTTCGGCTCCGTGTGAGGAAAATGTCTCTCCCGACGGCACCTTCCTCGAGCCGGAGGTCCTGCGCCGGCGATTCGAAAGATTTCTGAAATCTATTCCCACTGAAAATGCGATCTGCTATTGTGGATCGGGTGTTACGGCCGCGCAC
>Ga0326727_10006907_pt1 | contig 30606 bp, 22 predicted proteins | sample MB2enrmetagenome_FD_207643 | JGI IMG/M metagenome (GOLD analysis project Ga0326727, IMG submission 207643) | Lab enriched peat soil microbial communities from McLean, Ithaca, NY, United States - MB29MY | ecosystem: Environmental > Terrestrial > Soil > Wetlands > Peat | place: USA: New York... | reverse complement strand
GAGGTTTCCTGGCCAGAAAAGGAGATGGCGAGCCAGGCTCAATGACATTGTGGCGTGGCCTGGAGTGCTTGGGCCAACTGACTCTTGGCTACCAACTGGCCAAACTTTGTGGGTAATGCTCAGCCCGGAGGGAGAGGGGATGGCCCGCGCGCGGGGAGTGCAGGCTGGCGGCGGGACGCCGCTTCAACCGGCAGGCGCGGACGCCTACCCTACGGTGGCTGGCGCGGTCATGAGCCAGGAATCCACACGGCCCTCCAGAATTGGGCGGTGGAGGCGGCGGGGAGGGAATTGGTGGCGGGCGGGGTGTTGGTCAGCACGTTGCGCCAATGAACCAGGTCGCCGGAAGTTTGGATGACGACGGGCGCGCCGGACTGGCCGGTCAATTGGAAGACAAAATTGTTGCCCGCAACGGGCATGGCCCGCAATTGCGGGGCGGCGGGGGCGAGCGTGAAGAGAGTCAGCGAATAGGGCGCGAACGTGTAGGAAAAAGCCGCGGCGGCGGCCGGGAAATTTGTTTCTGTGATGTCCGGCGAACCGATGCCAGTGTCCATGGCGTTGTCGTTGCTCATGCCGTAGGAACGGATGACGGCGGAGGCGAAGGGCGCAAAGTTGGTCAGCGCGATTTGGGCGGTGAAAGAGGCGGTTGGGTCTTTATTTATGACAAGCAAGGTCAGCGAACCGTCGGCGCGGCGCGCGGCGTAGGCGGAGAGCAACAGATAATCGCTGGAGGCCGGCAGGACGGCATCGCCGCCCTGGATGAAGTGTTGGAGGAGTTTGGCGGCGTAAAAGGACGGGTAACGGTCGGTCTGCCCATCCACGACGCCGTAATCGCCGTAAAGGCGCCAGCCGTAGAGAGAAAGGTCATTGTTGTTGCCGGCGTCAGGGCCGTTGCGGAAATCAAACCAGAACAAGCCGTTGAACTCGGTCTGGATCATTTGCCCGAAGCTGTCGGCGAGGAAAAGGGCTTCGGTGAGGCTGGTGGTTTGCTTGCCTGGAGCGGAGGAAACGGAGTTATGCTCGGTGCAAATCAACTGGATGTTCGTGCCGCCGGGGCCCAAATAGTCGGTGATTTGTTGGCGCAAATCCGCCGCGTCGGCCGCCCAACCGGCGGAGCATTGCAACAGGAGAGGGTCGCTCTCGCCGCCGGGATTTTGCGGGTAGCGATGATGAATGGCGAAGTCGGGAGTGACGCCCAGTTGACGCAGCGTTTGCATGAGCACCGGCGTCCAGCCGTAATTGGTCTGGCCGGTGCGGGGGTTGTAGGCGGGATGATTGGTGTAATTGGCAAAGCTGTTTTCCCCGGGCGTGACCACGACGCCCACAGCGATGGCGGGGTCGGCCGCTTTCATTTGATGGATGTAGTTGGTCGCGCGCAGGGCGTAGGTGTAAGGATCGTGCGGCAAGTCATTGGTGTCGGTTTCCCATGAACCGTAAATTTCATTGCCGATTTCCCAGTATTTGAAGCCGTAATGGTTGGAGACGTTGGCGCTGGCGACCCAGGCCGCCGCCAAGGCCGGGGTGCCGGTGCCGTAATTGACGGTGATACAGGTTTGGGCGCCGACGTTGGTGGCGACATCCACGAAGGCGCTGAAAGGCGAGGGCCATTCCCAAGTGTTGGTGTCGGAGGTGTCGGTCATCCAATCATATTCATCGGAGAGAGAGCCGCCGGGGAAGCGGAGGGCGCGGGCGCCCATTTCGTTCAGGAGACTGATCGTGCCCGGGGTCTGCAAGAGTTCGTCCCAGATGGCGTTATTGATGCCGAACCAAAGGGGGCTGGCGGCGCGAATGACTTGGGAAGCATTGACGGCAATATGCACCGTAGCCGGAGCGGCCGCCGCGTCCATTTGCACCTGGTCCATGTAAAACTCCGGCTGGGAAGGCCCGCCGGTGGCGTCCTGAATCAGGAAGCCAGTGCAGTTGGTGACACGGGCGGCCTGCAACGCGGCCAAAGGAATGGTCAACTGCGTCCAGGTGTCGGACGCCAAGACGGGCAAGGGATAAACGACCACGGTGTTGTAATTGGTGGTGGCATAGACCTGGAGGCGCTGGCCGCCGGCGGATCCGCCGTTGATCCAGAAGCTGATGTTGGTGTAGGGCGAAGTGTTGAACGGGGAGGGTTGGGCGAAGTTCATGCCGCCCCAGGGGTTGGTGATGGCAATGCCCAGAGAGTAACTGCCGGAATGGACCGTGTTGGTGGCGATGAAATTGCGGCTGGAATTCCAACCCCAATCTTGAAAGCCGTTGACCAGGTGGTCGCTGTAAATCTGCAAGGCGGCCTGCGCCCGGGCCGGGCCGGGCGTCCCGACACCCGCCACGCCGGCCATCAAGCAGACGAGAGAGAACTTCAGGTTCCCCGACATTTTCAACGGGTTGCAGAGGTTATTTCGCATGGTGGAGAACAGAGGGGAAGGGCGGCGCGGGACGCACCGCCCGGCGACCGGGACGGTCGCGGTCCCCCAGCATGGCGGAATCAGGTTCAATGAAGATCATTATTCCGTTCCTGGCGCGGCGCGCAGTTGCATCACGACGTCTTTGAGGCCGGGCGATGTGGCTGTCAAGACGATTGAACCGGGCTGGTCGGTCGCGCCGACGATGACCATGCATTTGCCGTTGAAGGCACGGCGGGAAGCGGCTTTGTCGGGATCATGGTCGCCGGGGTCGCCGTTGCCCACGCCGGCTATGCTGCCCGCCCCTTCGACTTTGAATGTTACCAGGTTGTCAGCCGTCGGGACGATGCGGCCCTGGGCATCCAGAACATCCACTTCGACGGGCGCGACGTCCTCGGCGTCCGAGACGAGATTTGCGCGATCAGTCACCAGTCGCAACGAGGCCGGAGCGCCTGTGGTTTCGACAGTCTCGGTGGCGGCCAGTGAATCATCATTGTAGCCTTTGGCGGAGAGGCTGCCCGGAGCATACTTGACAGTCCATTCCAGGTGCCCGTTGCGGGGCATGTCCTTGGTTCCGAGAGATTGGCCGTTGTGAAGCAACTCGACGCGCCGGCAGTTGCTGAAGACGACGACTTTGATGTCCTGGCCTTCCTTGCCGGGCCAGTTCCAATGGGGCAGGATATGAATGACGGGGTTGGTCTTCCACCAGGATTGGTAGTAAAAATAGTTGTCCTTGGGGAATCCGCACATATCCATGATGCCGAAATGGCTGTTGATGCAGGGCCAGCCGTAGGGGGAGGGTTCGCCCTTGTAGTCAAAACCGGTCCAGGCGAAGCTGCCGGCCATGAAGGCGCGTTCGGCAACGGGCCGCCAGGAGTCGTCGGTCATGTTGTAGGAGGTGACGAAGGTTTTTTCGCGGTCATCGGCGTATTGGCCGCGGGTGGTGAGGGTGCTGGCGGTTTCGCTGCCAAACATGGGCATCCTGGGATGTTCGTTGTGGAAGCGATCATAGACATCGGGGCTGTAGTTGACGCCCATCAAATCCTCCACCGTGGTGAAACCGGGGTCAAACCAGCCACCGTTCATGGCGCTGGAAATGGGCCGGGTGGCTTCGTATTTGTGGACGACGTTCATCATGGCTGAGAAAATGCGCGCGCCTTCGGCCGAACTTTGCAGGCCCTCCTCGTTGCACATAGACCACATAATGATGCTGGGATGATTGCGATCGCGCAGAATCATGTCCGCCAGGTCGCGGAGGTCGGAAGCCTCCGTGCCGGAAGACGTGTGGTCGGAATAAGTGTCGCCCAGGTGGCGGTTTTCGTCCATGACCAGCATCCCCAGTTCGTCGCAGGCGCGGAGGAGCTCGGGGGTGGGAGGATTGTGGGACATGCGCCAGGCGTTGTCGCCCATCTCCTTGAGTTTCCTGACACGCCAGTATTCCAATGAGTCGGAGACGGCGACGCCCACGCCGGCAAAGTCCTGATGGTTGCAGGTGCCCTGGAGTTTGACCGGCTTGCCGTTGAGAAAGAAGCCGTTGTCGGCGTCAAAACGGGCGGTGCGAATGCCAAAAGGGGTGTCGAAAGTGTCCACGGTCTTTCCGTTGACGTTGAGGGAGGTCAACAGATGGTAAAGGGTTGGCGTTTCCAGCGACCAGAGCCGCGGATGTTCAACGGTTGCCTGTTGCGCCAGCTCCTCTTCGCCGCCGGCCGGGACGGTCATCTTGTTGGTGACTCCGGCCACGGCAAGCCCACGATCATCCACCAGGCGGGAGATCAGCTCGCATTGGGTGGCCGGAGCGCCGGCATTGGCAACTTTGGTTTGGATGTGGACGGTGGCCGGCGCGGCGATTCCGTCCGGGCCAGGCTCGGGCAGGTCGGCGAAAACGTAAGTCCCCCACGGAGCGACGTGAACGGGATTGGCGATGTTCAGCCAGACATGGCGGTAGATGCCCCCACCCTCGTACCACCAGCCCTCGAAATGCCTCGGGTCCACGTGGACGGCCAGGATGTTTTCGCCGCCACAATTGGCGGCCTTGGAGATGTCGAAGCGGAAGGAAGTGTAGCCGCTCTTGTGCCGGCCGATTTCCTGGCCATTGAGATAGACGATGCTGTCGCGAAATACGCCGTCGAAGTCAATCCACACACATTTGCCCGCCGCCGAAGCGGGCAAGGAGAAAGACTTTCTGTACCAGGCGGGCGGGGTGGGCAGGGAGCCGTGGCTGGCATTGGCGGAGGAGTCAAAAGCACCCTCGACAACATAGTCGTGAGGCAAATGAACCCGACGCCAGGAGTGATCATCAAATTTGGAGACAAATTGGCTTTCCTTGGGACCTTCGGGCGGGAGGCGTCCCAAAGTCACAGGAGCGGTGATGCCGCCGGGGCCGTCGGTGTTCTCCACCAGAACAGCCAGGGAATTGGGGCCGCCGGCTTTCCAAGCGTCATCCAATGGAACGTCAAAAGGGTCGCTCCATCCCGTGTGCCGCGCGACTTGGCGGCCATTGAGAAAGACGGTGCCGTTGTCATCCACGGTTTCAAAATGAATCGTCCGGCGCGGTCCCGGCACATCGGGCAGACTGGCCCGGAACCACTGGAATCCAATCTGGCCATGAAAGGTATCGTCGCCCGATTTGGCGTCATGCCAGTCTGGACCCGAACTGTCCATGTCTGCGGCGGCGTTGGCAACGTCAGTGCCGCGCTGGCCGCCGGTTTTCCAGCGCCAGTCTGTGATTTGAACGGTGTCGGTCAGGGCAGCTTGAGGCCCCAGTTCAAAACGCCAGCCGGCATCCAGCAGGATGCGCTGGCGGGGCGGGGATTGGGCCTGACGCCCACTCGAACAACCGGGCAGCGCGAGGGCCATGGCGAGCAACAAACCAACTCCCAAGGAGTTGACCGAGTGGATAGTGTGATTGAGTTTCATAATTGGATTCAAGGTTTGGACGAATGGCCCTCGAGCCGATCGGGGGAAGGAAATCCCAGATCCAGCCCGTTGTGGAAGGCGAGACCAATCTGTTCCAAGTTCCCATGGCGGCCATTATACCAAAGCAACCACTTTTGGCCGTCAAAAATCGCAAAAGGCTTGTAACAGGCATCGTGATCCCACGATTCCGGGTCAGGGCGGATGATCGGATTGGCCGGATGGCGCTGCCAATGGGTGACCCCGTCTTTTGATCGGGCGAGGCCAATTTGGGCATGATCCACGTCGCGGAAACCAATGTAGAACATCAGGTGCCAGCCCTGGGACTGAACGATCTGGCAGGCGGTGACCTTGTATTGTTCCCATTCGGAGGCGGGATCCGCTTTGAAGACGGGATTGGCGGCGAGCTTGGTCCAAGCCAATCCATCGAGGCTGGTCGCATAGCCGATGGCATCGGGTTCGTATTGTTCACCTGCTGAGTACCACATCCGGAAAAGGCGCGCATTGTCATCCCAAATGACGTCCGGGCATATAACCGCCACCTTTTCCCAAGGTTTGTCGGGTGAGAGGACGGGGCTTTGGCTCATTCGCTTCCAGACCACGCCGTCCGGGCTGGTGGCGAAGCCAATCCGTGAGCTGCCGCGGGACTGTCCGGTGTACCACATAAAATAACGGTCCTGGCGCTTGATCACCACGGGGCGGTTGATATCGTCCTCCCAACCCGTTTCCGTGCGCGGGCCGAGGACGATTTGGGGCGGTTGGCTCCAGTGAATGCCATCGGTGCTCTCCACCAGCGCAATGCTGCTTTTGGGCCGCCAGGAAACCCACATGCGATAGGTCCCGCCCTCCTTGAGCACAGAGACGTCGAAGCAAGTTCCATATTGGCCGCCCAGGACCGGATTGCCGGAGTATTTCTCCCAGCCAGCGACAGTTGTGCCGTGGATTGCCCCGGCCTGAAAGGAAGGCAGCGGGGCTGTCAGCCTTTGGAGCGAATCGGCGGCGGCAATTTCCTTTCCATCGGCCAACAGGCGCAGTCCCCTGCCCTTCTGGTAATGTTCGCCGGTTTTGTCCCACAGAATCGTCAGCCAGCGGTCATGGTAACGGACCTGGTCCAGACAGAAATAATCCCATGACGCGGGCGCGAGCGGATGGACTTCAACGATGTTGTCCGCGCGCGGGCGAAGCCCGACGAGGCCGCTGATGAGAAGGTCGCAATAGGTCGAGTGATTATAGTCCTTGCCCCGTTCCGGGATTTGAGAGCCGCGCTGCTGGAGGAGGGTCCGGGCAATCCAGTCACCGTTGGTTGGGTTGATGTCCTCATCAATCCAGGGGACGATTCGCCCGTCGTCAAGCCGCCGGTGCTGGGATTTGGCGTAGATTTTAAAAAGATCGAAGTAATCCGGCGGTGAAACCGCGCTTTGGCGATAGTTGTCAAGCAAATTGGCCAGAGCCGTCAGCGTGACGGAAGTGGCATAGGGCCAACTGGGGCCGTTCCACTGGCACTCGTGCCCCTGGTAGGAAATCTCGAAGCGCGAACTCCTTTGCTCGGCGGTCGTCGGCCCGTAAGGCGCGGAGAATCCATTGCCATCCACGATCTGGCTCCAGGCGGCGGCCTTGTCAGAATCCGGGAGGTTGAAATACCAGGGCGTGTAGCCCAACTCTTCGCGAGCGTCACTCAGGCGGGCGTTTTGGCCGCGGGGCAAAACCTTGAAGAATTGCGCTTGCGGGTCCCATAGCTTCTCCTGAACGAGGCGCTTGATCTCCGCCGCCTTGGACATGAAGTTGTGCGCGACCTCCGATTGGCCGGAGAGAGCGGCGATGTTCGCGATGGCAAGCGCGTCGCCGTACATGTAACTGTTGATGGTGGGACGGCAGCCGCTTCCGCCGATGGAAACCTCCATCCCGTCACGATCGTCGCTCTGCCAGAACAAGCCGTTGGCATCGCGATGATCGCGCTCCCAAGCTTCATAATTGGCAATCAAGTCCGGCAGCAAATGCCTGACCTCCCGGTCGTCGCCGGTGACCAGGAAACGCGCCCATAGGGAATCCGCGGCCCAGAAGCTGTAGCGGCGCGGTTCCCCGCCATGACGGAACCAGAAGAGGGCGTAGTCATCCAGATAGCGGGGGTCCGCCAGCCAACGGCCCTCATGAAAGTGATGTCCGGCGGCGCAACAGATGGAATTGTACTTACCCGCCCAGTCCACCGAGGGAAGGAATTCCGTGATGATGAAGCCGGCGGGCGTTTTCTTGATGTGTTTGCGGTAAGTCCACCAACGGAAATAATAGATTTCATTGATGTCCTTGTCCGGGCAGTCAAAAAGGGGGATGTTGTCCTTCAAGAAGTCCCAGGCAAACCGATTGGAGATGAATTGAGGGTAGAGTTCTGTGTCGCTTTGGTTGAAGGCATCAATGAAATGTCTGAATGCAGCGGCCTTGAGAACGTGCGGTTTGGGGCTTTGAGAGCCGGCGGAAAAAGGAGCTGATGGGGCCTGCGCGTCAACGCGGGCGGCAGCCCCAGCCAGGAGCGCCAGCGCGGCTGGAAGAGGGATTCTGAGAATCACACGCACCGTTAATGATCCCGATCAGCGCGGTTGAATTCAAATCAAAAATGGAGGCTCATTTAGAGGATTAAGATAAAGATTGGGAAACGAGAACCGCCGCGCAAAAAACTGAAAATGCACCCTGCCTTATCTGTCCCGGGGCGGCCAATCGGGCTGTTGCAAAGAGAGCAGAGCGAGGAGGCGCCGCCAGCGAGGCAGTTCTTGCCGGGGTGACAATGCGTCATTTTGTCGGCTGCCACGCGCAAAGGATGGCCAGTCTTTGCCAACACAGGGTGAGACTTTCCGCCTTGCATCCACTTCATTTGAAAAAGTCACGGTGCAATGTCGCGTGGTTCCGAGGCGGGGACCACAGCCGAAGGCCGAGGCATATTTATGATGCGAATCAAACGGACGATCAAATACGAAGCCGACCGGGTCAGGGGGTTTGCGAAGGAGATCATGAACGTGTCCGGCTGCGAGCAACTGAAGAGTTGCATCCAGTGCGGCACCTGTTCGGGCACCTGCCCCTTGAGCATCTACATGGATTTCTCGCCGCGCCAAGTCATGGCGCTGGTTCGGGCCGATTTCAAAAACGAGGTTTTGCGCAGCCACACGGTCTGGCTTTGCGCCTCTTGTTACGCCTGCACGGTCGAATGCCCGCGCCTGATTCGCATCACCGACATTATGTATGCGTTGAAGCAGCGGGCGATCAAGGAAGGCATCTATCCGAAGCGGTTCCCCATCCCGGTGCTGGCGAAGGAATTCTTCGTGATGGTCCGCAGCAAGGGCCGCATCACCGAGACGCTGCTGGTGACGCGGCTGTTCCTGAAGGCCAATTGGCGCGCCGTGTTAAGCTCCTGGCGGCAGGGACTGGGGTTGATCCGCACGGGGCGCTTTGTGCTGAGGCAGGAACAAATCCATCGGCGCGGCGAGCTGGCCGGGATGCTGGACAGCGCCGAAAGCGGAAATGGCAAACCGAAGGAATTGGCATGAAATACTCTTACTTTCCCGGTTGCTCTCTCAAAGGGCTGGGCCGCGCTTATGAGGAATCGCTGCTGCCGGTCATGCGGCATCTGGGCGTCGAACTGGTGGAACTGGACGATTGGAACTGTTGCGGCGCCACGGCCTACATGTCGGTGGACGAGGCCATGGCGTGCGTGCTGGCCGCGCGCAATCTGGCCATCGCCGAGAAAACCGGTCCGGAGGACCTGATCACGCCTTGCAGCGCCTGCTATCTGGTGCTCAACAAGACCAAGCACAACATCGCCGACTTTCCAGAAATCAACGCGACCGTCCGGCGCGCCCTCAAGAGCGCCAATCTGACTTACAGCGGCAAAGTGCCCGTGCGCCATCCGCTCGACGTGTTGGTTCACGACGTGGGGCTGGACGTTATCAAGGAAAAAGTCGTCCGCCCCCTGAAGGGATTGAAAGTGGCGCCCTACTATGGGTGCCAGATGGTGCGGCCTTACGCGACGTTCGACGACGCGTGGAATCCGACGACGATGGACCGGCTGCTGGCCACGCTGGGGGCGGAGGTCGTTCATTACCCGCTCAAGACCAAGTGTTGCGGCGGCAGTTTGACGGGCACCGTGCCGGAAGCCGGGCTGCGCCTGACCTACATCCTGCTCAAGGAAGCCGTCCGTCGGGGCGCGGACGTGATCGCGACCATTTGTCCGCTTTGCCAGTTCAACCTGGACGCCTATCACCACCAGATCAACCAGCGCTGGGGGCCGGCGCGCATCGCGACGGTCTATATCACGCAATTGATGGGACTGGCCTTTGGGCTGCCAGCCAAGCAACTGGGGCTGAAGCGCAACTTTATTCCCATGAAACCCTTGCAAGCCCAAGCCACAACGGTATGAACAGCAACAACGGCAATGGCGAAGTCCGCGTCGGCTTCTACATCTGCCACTGCGGGCACAACATCGCCGGCATGGTGGATTGCCCCGCCGTGGCCCAATACATCGGCAAACTTCCCGGCGTGGTCGTCTCGCGCGACTACAAATACATGTGCTCCGATCCGGGGCAGGAGTTGATCCAGCAGGACATCCGCGAGCACAAGCTCAACAGGGTCGTCGTGGCCTCCTGCTCGCCCCTGCTCCACGAGCACACCTTCCGCAACGCCGTCGCCGCGGGAGGACTGAACCCTTTTTATTTCCAGATGGTCAACATCCGCGAGCACGATTCGTGGGTTCACACCGACCGCACGGAGGCCACCGCCAAAGCCAAGGCGCTGGCGCGCGCCGCCATTGGCCGCGTTTGTTTCCATCGGGCGCTGGAGACGACGCGAGTGCCCATTCACCCCGACGTGCTGGTGGTCGGCGGGGGCATCTCCGGCATTCATGCGGCCATCACGCTGGGCAACGCGGGCAAGAAGGTTTTCCTGGTCGAACGGGACCCGAGCATCGGGGGGCACATGGCGCAGTTCGACAAGACGTTCCCCACGCTGGATTGCGCCGCGTGCATTCTGACGCCCAAGATGTCCGCGGTCCGTTCGCACGAAAACATCACGCTCTGGACTTACTCGGAAGTGGTGAAGGTCGAAGGCTACGTGGGCAATTACACGGTCACTGTCAAGCGCAAGCCCCGTTACGTGAAGGAGGAATTGTGCGTGGGCTGCCAGGAGTGCATCGAGGCCTGCGTTTTCAAGGAGCCGAAGTTCCCGGACGAATTCAACGTCGGCCTCAGCAAGCGCAAGCCCATTTACATCCCCTTCCCCCAGGCGGTGCCCCAGGTCGTGGTGATTGATCCCGCGCGCTGCCTTCAGGTCAGGACCGGCAAGTGCAAGAAAACCTGCCTGGAGGCCTGCGCCGACCGCCAGGCGATTGATTTCACGCAGAAAGAGGAACTGGTCGAAATCAAAGTCGGCAACATCATCGTCGCCACGGGCTTCAAACTTTTCGATGCGAAGCGGATTCCCCAATACGGCTACGGCCTTTATCCCAACGTCGTCACTTCCATCGAACTGGAACGGCTGGTCAACAGTTCCGGGCCGACGGCCGGCGAAATCGTCCTGCGGGACGGCCGCCATCCCAAGTCGGTTGGATTCATCCTTTGCGTCGGCTCGCGCGACATGAAAACCAACCGGTGGTGTTCGCGCACCTGCTGCATGCACTCGATGAAACTGGCCCAACTGGTCCGCGAACATACCGATGCCGACGTGACGGTCTTTTACATGGACATCCGCGCGCCGGGCAAAGGCTGCGAGGAGTTCTACGACAGGTCGCTCAAGGAAGGCATCCAGTTCGTCCGCGGCCGCGTGGCCGAGGTCACCGACTGGGCGCTGGCGCCCGAAGAAGAAGGCAAGCTGGTCATCCGCGTCGAGGACACGCTGGCGGGTTTTGTGCGCCGCATTCCGGTGGACATGATCGTGCTGGCCGCGGGCATGGAGCCGCAGGCCGACGCGCAGGACGTGCGGCGTCTCTTCAACATGAGCTGCGGCACCGAAGGCTGGTTTCTGGAGAAACACCCCAAGCTGGCCCCCGTAAGCACCTTCACCGACGGCGTGTTCATCGCCGGCTGCTGCCAGGGACCCAAAGACATCCCCGACAGCATCGCCCAGGCGGGCGCCGCCGCCGCCGAAGCGATGGCGCTCATTGACAAAGGCTATATCGAACAGGAACCGAACACGGCTTACATTGTAGAAGCCGATTGTTCCGGCTGCAAATCCTGTGTCCCGCTCTGTCCCTACACGGCGATTGCCTTCGAGGACGCCACGAAGAAGGCGCGCATCAACGAGGCCCTCTGCAAGGGGTGCGGCACCTGCGTGGCCGCCTGTCCCAGCGGTTCGATCCGGCAGAACCTGTTCGAGGACGAGGAAATCTTCAGCGAAATCCAAGGATTGCTTGCTTATGTCTGACCCGAATTGGCAGCCCCGCATCGTCGCCTTCTTCTGCAACTGGTGTACTTACACCGCCGCCGATCTGGCCGGCGTCTCGCGCCTGAAGTACGACTCCAATGTCTGCGTCATCCGCCTGATGTGCTCCGGGCGCGTGGACCCGCAGTTCATTCTGGACGCGCTGGCCAAGGGCGCGGACGGCGTGCTCATTGGCGGCTGCCATTTGGGCGATTGCCACTACGTGGAGGGCAACTACAAAACCGTGCGCCGCTTTCAAATGCTCCAGCGCCTCTTGCGCGATATGGGCATCGAAGAGCAACGGGTCCGTTTGGAGTGGATTTCCGCCTCAGAAGGCGAGCGGATCAAAACCGTCATCAACGACATGGTGGAGCAAGTCCGCGCGCTGGGGCCGCTGAACCTGCCGCAACAGCGCCAGGACTGGGACAGCGAAATGACACATCTGGCCGAGTCGTTGGGCGAGAGCCAATTGGCCGGGCAACACGCGGAACCGGAGGCGGCCCATGCCTGAGAAACCCAAAATCGTTTTTTACTGGTGCGCCTCCTGCGGCGGGTGCGAAGAAGCCGTCGTGGATTTCGCCGAGGACATTCTCGGCGTCATCGAGGCCGTGGATATTGTCTTCTGGCCGGTGGCGATGGATTTCAAGAAGAAGCACGTCGAGGCGATGCCCGACAAGTCCATCGCCGCCACGCTGCTCAACGGGGCCATCCGCACCAGCGAACAGGAGGAGATGGCGCGTTTGCTCCGGCGCAAAAGCCAGTGCCTCATCGCTTACGGCGCCTGCGCGCATCTGGGCGGCATTCCCAGTCTGGCCAATCAATTTCCGCGCGAGCAACTTCTCCGTTACGTCTATGAGCAGGCGCCCACGGTCGTCAACGAGGCCAAAACGCGGCCGCAGACTTCCTTTCAGAACAACGGCCACACGGTCACGTTGCCCGAATTTCGCAACGTCGTCCGCACGCTGGACCAGGTGGTGGACGTGGACTTCTACATCCCCGGCTGCCCGCCGACGCCAAAAATCACCCGCGCGGCCATCACCGCGTTGCTGGAAGGCAAGCTGCCGCCAAAAGGGAGCGTGCTGGCGCCCGACATCGCCCTGTGCGACCAGTGCGCGCGCAAGGCCAGCAAACCCGCCGACCTGGCCTTCAAGGAGTTCAAACGTCCCCATCAGGTGGCGCTGGACCCCAATCTGTGCCTGCTGGCCCAAGGCATCGTCTGCATGGGTCCCGCCACGCGCGGCGGCTGCGAAGCGGTCTGTCCGGCCGGCAACATGCCCTGCACCGGCTGTTTCGGGCCAACTTCCCGTGTGCGCGACCAGGGCGCAAAGATTCTTTCCTCCTTGTGCGCGAACATTGCCGCCAAGGACGAAAAGGAAATCCCCGGAATCCTGGCCGGCATCCCTGACCCCGTGGGGACGTTCTACCGCTACGGACTGGCCAAAAGTCTGCTGCGGCGCAAACTCAGCCCGACGGCTGAACCTGCCAAGGAGGCTCAATGAACGCCGACACCGCCAAAGTTTGGAATCAAGCCGCCTCCCGCGCCACTGCGGCCGCCGCCGCTCAACAGCGCCGCGTCACGATTGACCCGATCACGCGCCTGGAAGGCCACGGCAAGATTGATATTTTCCTGGACGACCAGGGCGACGTGGAGCGCGCTTATTTGCAAATCCCCGAATTGCGCGGTTTCGAGGTCTTCAGCATCGGCCGGCCGGCCGAGGACATGCCACAAATCACCAGCCGCATCTGCGGCGTTTGTCCCACGGCCCACCACATGGCCTCCACCAAGGCGCTGGATGACCTTTACCAGGTCGAACCCCCGCCCGCCGCCCGCAAGATTCGCCAGCTGGTCTATAACACCTTCATGTTCGAGGACCATGCGCTGCACGTCTATATCCTCGGTGGGCCGGACTTCATCGTCGGGCCTCAAGCGCCGCCCGAACAGCGCAACGTGGTGGGCGTTATCGAGAAGGTTGGCCTCGAAGTTGGCAAGAAAGTCATTTCCATGCGCCGCCGCTTGCGCGAGCTCATCGCTTACTTCGGCGGCAAGGTCATTCATCCGGTGATGGGCCTGCCCGGCGGCGTTTCCAAGGGCCTCAAGCCCGAAGACCTGCCGCCCTTCAAGCAACTGGCCAAGGATACGCTGGACTTCGCCTTGTTCACCCTTCAAGTGTTCAAGGACATCGTTTTGAAGAACCCCGACTACGTCAAACTCATCACCTCGGACGCCTATACGCACCGGACATATTATATGGGCCTTGTGGATGCGCAGAATCGGGTCAACTTCTACGATGGCTTGGTGCGCGTGGTGGATTCCAATGGCAAGGAGTATGCCAAGTTTCCCGCCCGGCAGTACCGCGATTTCGTGGCCGAACACGTCGAGCCGTGGAGTTACGTGAAGTTTTGTTTTCTCAAGCCCCTGGGCTGGCACGGATTCCAGGAAGGACCGCAAAGCAGCGTCTATGCGGTCGCGCCGCTGGCGCGCCTGAACGTGGCCGACGGCATGGCCACACCGCAGGCGCAGAAGGCCTATGAGGAATTCTTCAGCACGCTCGGCGGCAAGCCCGTCCATCACACGCTGGCGAACCATTGGGCGCGCGTGGTCGAAATGATTTTCGCCGCGGAGAGCATCGTCCAATTGATCAACGACCCGGAGATTACTGGCACCGACCTTCGCGTCATTCCCACTGCCAAGCCCAGCGTCGGTATTGGCGTGGTCGAGGCGCCGCGCGGCACGCTCTACCATCATTTCGAGACGGACGGCCAGGGCCTCATCACCAAGGCCAACCTCATCGTTGCCACGCAAAACAACGCCGCCCGCATCGCGATGAGCGTCGAGAAAGCCGCCAAGGGCCTCATCAAAAAAGGCAACGTGACCGAGGGGCTGCTGAACATGGTCGAGATGGCCTTCCGCGCCTATGACCCGTGTTTTGGCTGCGCCACTCATTCCTTGCCCGGCCATCTGCCGCTTTCTGTGAATATCTACAACCACCGGCGAATCCTCCTCCGCCAACTGGTTCAACCCGCCTCCCTCAAGCCCGCCTAGCAACGGAGGCGGAGGCTGCCGGTCAATCGAGTTCAAATCATGGAAGCCTCTGCGCCTCAGAGCGTGTCTGAAAAACGGGGAGCGCACGCGCCATCGCGTGCTCTTCGCGGCGCCTCGCCGCGAAGGAAAGCGCACGGAAGCTGGAAAAAACCGCCTATTTCTCCCGCGCCGTCCCAATGCGGTCGGCGGGGGCGCCGACCGATGCACGCGGGGGCGCGTGCGCTCCCCGGACCGAAGTTGAATTCTCAGACATACTTTCAACCGCCCCCGGCCAAAGCGCCGCGCCGCAAGAACCGCGTCCTGGTGCTTGGTCTGGGCAACGACATCCTTAGCGATGATGCAGTGGGGTTGCACGTCGCGCGCGAAATCCAACAACGCCTCCGCGACACGGACGGCATTGAGGTCCAGGAATCTTCTGAAATGGGGCTGGCACTTCTGGATTACGTCGTCGGCTTCGATGATTTGGTCCTGGTGGACGCCGTGCAGACAGGGCAGGCCCCGCCCGGCTTCCTCCATGAATTGGACGACAGCGAACTCAAAGTCTTGCCGATCGTCTCTCCGCATTTTCTGGGTGTTGGGGAAGTGATGGCGCTGGGCCGGCGGTTGGGCTTGCCGGTTCCAGGCCGGGTAAGGATTTTCGCCATCGAAGTCGAAGACCCGTTCACCGTCGGAGTTCGGATGACGCCTCCGCTGCGCCGGATTCTCGTATCCATCGCATCGCGTGTTCTGGCCGCCGCGCGGCAATTGAACCTAAAAAAACAGTCAAAGCCACAGATGAACACAGATAGACACAGAGCAGAAGGAGTTACGAAAAAACGGGAGTCAGCCAACGAGTGAAAGACGTTTTTCAGAAAAATCTGTGTTGATTTAGACTTGATGATCGGGCTTATCCGGGTTTATGACGGGGGCCGTGAAACGGAAACTGGGCATGGCCTTGGCCGCCATTTTGTTGGTCTGCGGGTGGCACGCCCGCTTTTATGACCGCGCCACCTGGTACGGCGAGCCGCTGCGCGGGAGACTCATGGCCAACGGGCGGCCCTTCAATCCGGATGCACTGACGGCGGCCAGTTGGAATTATCCCCTCGGGACCAAGCTCAGGTTGGTTTATGGCAGCAAGAGTCTGGTGGTGGAGGTGACCGATCGGGGAGGGGCCAGGGCGCATTTGCAATTCGGCAAGGTGGTGGACTTGAGCCATGCCGCCTTTGCCCGGCTGGAAAGGCCGGCCGTGGGGTCAATCCGCGTCCGTATTACACGAGTGAACTAGGAAACGGGTCGGTCCCGGCATGTCAACACTTTGTTCGCCGGCATTTTTTGCCTGAGCAATGGAAGGGGACTTTTCGCCAAGAAAAGTTGAGTTTTCCTTCTTCAGATTTTGCAGGATTCTTTGAACGTTCTCAACAATCTGCGCTATGAAAATGCGATCTTTGTCTTCCCTCTTGTTGGCCGCCGGGCTGCCAGCCGCGCTGATCGTTCACGCCCAGGACTTCGCGCCGGATTCACTGGCCGGTTCGTTCCTGACTGTGGCGGTCGGCAACGGCCAGGCGCCCTTTGCCACCAGCGGCTCTTACCGGCTTTTCACCTCCGTGGTGGGGACTGACTACATCGTGCTCGGTGCTCCCGGCCCGCTCAGTGCGGGCGTTTATAGTTATACCAAAACTGGTCTGGCCAGCGGCGGCGCGCTCTTGACTGAGACCGCGTCCGGATCGGTTGTTTCTCTCCAGCTTTCGTTTGCCTCGCCGACCAATGGCACGGTGGCGCTGACCAATGCGGCCGGTTTTCAGACCGGCGCTTTTACGCTCGTCAACTATGCCGCGGTGAGTCCGCCGGAGTTGTTCCTGCCCAGCCTGGCCGCCCGGCAGTTTCAAGGTTATCTCAGCGGCCAGGAAGGGTTCCTTTATGCCGTTGATACCTCCAGCGATCTGGCCGCCTGGCTGCCCTTGCAGGATGGGATCGCGCCGGATTTGACCGCCGGTTTCACCTCCGCCGCCGCCGGCAGCGCCAGCTTTTTTCGCGCGCGCCTCAGCGGGACTGCTTTGGCGCCGGCTACGTTGACGAACAAAAACCTCAATGTCACGGTGGCTGCTGGCGCAGCGTCCCTGGCCACCAACGGAATTTTCCAGTGGCTGGCCGATCCCTCCGGCACGGGCTACCAACTGCTGGGCGGACCCGGCATAACCAGCGGCTCCGGCACCTATACCTACACGCTAACGGGCGCCAACAGCGGTCTTCTGGCGTGCGTGGATTCTTCCACAGGCAACCATTTCACCGCGCAATTCGTCTTTACGTCGCCTGCTTCCGGCTTCTTCTACCTCACCAACGCGGGCTCCTCCGGTTTTGAATCCGGTCCCTTCGTCATGTCCGATGGCGCCGTTGAATTTCTGGGCAACGTTCAATTCACTCCCGACGCCCTCCACGCCGGCTCACTGCTCATTGCGCCCGCCAGCACCCCCGCCAGTTTGAGTGTGACCAATGCGGCGGGGTGGGTGTGGACTTTGGTTTTTCCCGGCGACGCCGTGGCCGAGCCGGAAGAAATCACGATGACACCGTTTGCCGGAGTGGATTGCAGCCAGTGCGTCCTTCCGATTACCAACGGGGTTTCCCTCGGGCCCGATGGCCTTCAATTCTGCGATGGCGTGACGCTCACTGTCACTCCACCGGGCGCATTGGGACCGTACGCGTCGCTCCTGATGGCGGGAGCCGATGGCAGCGGGCTTCAATTTGTCGCCACCACCAATGAAGCCGGCAGTCTCTCCACCACGCTCTTTCATTTCACCAGTGGCGGCGTCGCCGATCCCTCGGCCTCGCAGTGGTCGGCCTTCGCGGCGGCCCAGCTCGCCAAGGCCCAGGCCGCTTATGCCAAAGCCACCAACGATATCCAGGCGCTGCTGAAAAATGCCACCAACCAGCCGCCGCCGCCGCCGGACTATGTCTGGTCCTGCGCCGCCACCAATCCCGCGGCCGAGGCGGCCATTAACGGTTACATCCAGACGCTTTTCGCCAAGGAAAGCGGCGCCATCAGCCGGTTGGTGAGCGCCGCATCGGAATTGACTGCCTTTGGGCAGAGCTACGCCACCAACTCAACCAACATTGTCAAACATCTGCTTGAAACCGATGAATTTGCGCAGGTCAACACTCTTTTTGCCCGTTACTACACCTCCGACGTCAGCAACAGCAATCTGACCGTCTTTGTCAATGGGGACAGCTACAAAATGGTGGCTCTCTACCGGCTCTCTTCCAGTGTCAGCCAGCAGGACAAATCCTTCGGCGGCAAAGGCAATACCAATTGGCCAACCCTGATTAAGAACTGGTCCAAAGGCATCCGGGACGGTTGCGTCCGCCAGGTCCATGACGACCACCTATATGCCATGGGGCCGGCGGCGCTGAACGTGGAGAGCTTCCGCAACACGGTGCTCAACGTTGCCCCGGACGTCACGGGCGGGTTCAAAACCAAGCTGGCCAAGGCCTTCACCTTTGAACTGACACTGGACATGAATTTCGCCTTCGCCGATTGGGATTCGGATGGCACGCTGGATGACCAAGTCACTGAAGAGGCGCAGGGAGATGTGACCAATCTTGCAGCGGCCCTGACGCCCCCCGCCCAGTTCGTCACCAACAAGCTCAATTGCGTCTCGGGCGCCTGGGCCGACCTGATGGATGAGTGTTCCTACACGCTCGACCCGCGACAGTCAGTCGGCTTCTATCTCGGGCTTGTTTTGGAAGCCTGCCAGCCGGTGCCGCAGGCCATCATCGGCATGCCTGCCCCTTTTCCTCCCCCTGAGACGTGGACCGGTTGTAATGAAGTGTCGTACCCCTCTCCGTGGCTTGGTATCATTTACGGCCAGGCCTTCGTCTGTCAACCCGCTGGCGCCAACGGGGCGGGAGGCTTGTTCATTTTTCCATTGGCCAATGGCCAGGCCGAAGCCGTCAATCAAACCCTTGAGGGCGATAGTTCAACCGGTAACTGCGCGGACCCGCTCCAACAGGCCACCGGCACCATTGAATTCCACCTCCTGCACACCCCGCAATAGGGTACTCCCGTTCTTTATGCCCAAGCCGCAATGAATTGACCTGCCCGCCCCACCAAGAACGCGAAACTGGCTCCCCGGCGGCAAAAAGCCGGGCTACCAGCCTTTGGCCGCGCCGTACCCGCGCACGAAGCCGATGCACTGGGCAACTTCGGGCAGCGAATTGTCCCAGTTGTACTCGTATTCAACGGAGAGACTGCCTTGGAAGCCCTGGGCCTTCAACTCCTCCAGAATGCCGGCCACGTCGGCCACGCCCGTGCCATAAGGCACGTCATGGGCGCCGTGTCCCATCTGGTTGAGATCCTTGAGATGGCCGCAGACGACGCGACCTTTGAGAATGCGCAAGCACTCGACGGGCTTGAGACCGGAGCGGACCCAGTGGCCGGTGTCGGCGCAGGCGCCCAGACGCCAATCGCGGTCTTTGACCAGGGAGAGCACGTAATTGGGGTCCCACATTTTGTAACTCGGATCGTCGGGGTGCCGCGGGTGGTCGTGGAAGCCAACCATGATGTCGAATTCCTTGGCCAGCTTCTCAATCCGGTCAACGAGTTCAGGGGATTCGGTCACGATGGCCCGCATGCCCATGGTTTTGGCGAATTCGAACAACTTGCGGCCATCGGCCTCCTCCGCCGGGAAGGGGATGACCGCGTAGGTGACGGCTTTGAGATGGCATTGGGCCAGCTTGGCCTTGACCTTCCGGATGACCTCGGGCGAGGCGTGGTAGTCGAAGGCCACATTGGGCTCCTCCTTGCTCAGGCTGCTCATGGAGCCAAGCTCAATGACCCGGCCGCCCGACTCGGCGGTCTTTTCGATCGCTTCGAACAACGTAAAGCGGGTGAAGGTATAAGAGATGCAGCCGATGGCAAAACCCCCTGTTTTGCAGTCGTCCGGGATTTTTTCTTCGGCTCGCAGCGGCGGGGCGGCGACCAAAGTGAGAACGACCAAGCTGGTCACCAGGGCGCATGTGGATTGAGTTTTCACAGGAGGGATATTGGGGGGAATTTCCGGCTGACACAATGAAAACCGGCGGTTGTCCCGCACCCTGATTCAGCGGTTCCCGCTCCGACCCGCTCCAACAGGCCACCGGCGCCATTCAATTCCGCCTCTTGCCATTCCCTTGACGTTGATTCCTTTGACAATAGGTTTTCCAGTCAAAGTGAAAAAGACGCGGGCCGCGCCCCAGAGCTCCAGAGAGCTGCATTTCACTTTTTTGGGCAAGCCCTGTTGGCGAAGGAAGACTCCAAGATTTCGAACTTCTTGATTGAGAATTGGTCATTGGAGATTTGTCATTGGTCATCGCTCGAAGAGTTCTTGCGGTGTCATGGCGACACTGTTTACATGACAGATGACAAATTTTCAATGACCAATTTTCAATCGTTTCAATCTCTGAAACCTTACCCAAGGCCGAACAGCACCAAAAAAGGTGTAATGCACCCAACTCCAGAAAACCGCGCGTGATGGGGCTTGACATCGCCCTGGTTTATGCCTAATTTTTGAGGCGGAGTTTAAGCAAATCAATCAAAGGAGTTAAAACATGAAAACTTGCCTGCTTTGTCGGCGAATGGGCCTCCTGGCCGGCGCTTTGTTGCTCTGGGCCGGGGCGTATTCCGCCTTCGCGCAAACAGCCACCACAAATTTCCAGGTGGCCATCACCCTTCCCACCAACGGCTCGACGTTCACGCCGCCGGCCAGCGTCCAAATTAACGCTGTAACTTTCGATACTGCGGACGACGTGGCCGAGGTCTTCTTCACAGCCGGGCTGGGCGGCAGCGGCGTCACGCCTCCGATTGAGCTTTTGTTGGGAACGGTCTCCAACGGCGTCCCGGTAGGTCCGCCCGAGTCCCACCAGGAACTCTTTGCGCTGACCTGGAGCAACGCGCCCATTGGAATGTGGTCGTTGCGGGCGGCGGCCCGCCGCAGCAACTGGGTCGAGGCCATTTCGCCGCCCGTGAACATCACGGTGCAATCCAGCCCCGCGCCTTTTGTTGACATTGCCTCTCCGACTAATGGCGCCGTCTTCGCGCAGGGGGCCGACATCCAGTTGATCGCCGGCGCCAGTGAGAGCAACGGCACCATCGCGGAGGTGCAGTTCTTCGATGGCTTGAACAGCCTGGGCGTGGTCAGCAACGGGGTGGTGGTGGACCCGCCCGGTTCGCCCGGCCTGCCTCCCGGCAGCATGGCTTATTTGCTGACTTGGAGCAATGCACCTGTGGGAATCCATCTTCTCACCGCCGTCGCCGTGGACACCAATGGACAATCGGCCCGCTCCGCTCCGGTGACCATCTTCGTCGGTCCGAGTCCTCCGCCCGTGGTGCGGATCACCAGCCCGCCCAACAACTCGGTTTTCCGCGCGCCGGTCAATATCGCGCTGGTGGCTTACGCGCACGATTTGATTGGATACATTTCCAGCGTGCAGTTCTTCGCCGGCTCCAACAGCCTCGGATTCGGCCAGTCTGTTCCGGTCCCCGTGCTTGGGCCGCTACGGCCGATTCTTCCCGTGCCGCCCATTTTTCAGACGAATGTTTTTGAGTTGATCTGGAGCAACGCGCCCGTAGGTTCCAACACCCTCATCGCCGTCGCCACGGACAACTCGGGCATCTCGGCCACGTCGGCGCCGGTCAATATCACCGTGCTGCCCCAGCAGCCGCCGCCGACCAATCTGCCGGACATCGTGAGCATTGTGGCCACCGACCCCATCGCCATCAGCGGCACCAATTGCTGGCCCTGGCTGGGCCTGAGCAATGCGCCGCCCACATGGAGCAATTGGGTCGCGCCCATCGCCCTCTGGCACTGGTTCACCAACTGCGGACCTGCCGACGCCATTTTCACTCTCCGGCGCGAGGGGGCGACCAATGACGATGTGACGGTGGCATACTCCGTTGGCGGGACGGCCAGCAACGGGGTTGACTACGTGGAGTTGCCCGGCGTGGCCACCATTCCGGCCGGCCAGACCGAAGCGATGATAACGGTCGTTCCCACCGACGAAACAAACAACGCCGCCGAGACGGTGATTCTGAGGCTGGAGCCTTCGACGAACAGTCCGCCCGATTACATTATCGGTTTTCCGCGCCGGGCCGAGGCGCTGATCCTTGGCGCTGACTCGCCGCATCCGGTGTTGACGGGCGTGATGCTGGGCGACCATTCCTTCTGTTTGAACGCGGGAGGGCCTGAAGGAGCGTGGTTCCGGGTGGATTACACCACCAATCTCGTCAACTGGACTGCGGTCTGCACCAACCAGGTTGTCAACGGCTCGATAGACTTCGCCGACCCCGACGCCGCCAGCTCACCGGCGCGCTGGTATCGGACTGTCCCGCTGGCCGGTCCACCCTCGGACTGAATGGCCGGGTTTGCAGCAACCGTTCTTCAACCAGGAGTGAAGAGCCTTGCGCGTGATGCGCAGGGCGGGAGCCTGCGATTCATCGCCGCCGGCCTGCTGGATAGCTTCGCGCGCAAGCTGTGAACAGGAATCCTATCTGACGCCCGCCGATGGCCGGCTGTCGCGGTTTGTGCTGACTTGGCGGGGGGAAGCGGATATACTGGGGCGCATGGCACTGCTGAATCGCCTGGCCGACTTTTGGCCGCACGCCGTGGCGCTGCTGACGTTGTTGGCAGCGGGGTTGGCGTCGGCCCATGCCGTGTTGCACAAGCGCGACACGCGGGCGGCGGTGGTTTGGATCGGTTTCATCTGGCTGCTGCCGGTGCTGGGGCCGGTGCTGTACCTGTTGCTGGGCGTCAATCGAGTCCGCCGCAAGGCGCTCCAATTGCGCGGGGCGGCCAGCCGCATCCAGGCGCCCACCGCGACGGACCCGGCCCTCCAGCCCGCCGGCGAGGCGGGCTTGCGGGTGGAAGCGGCGCACTTGGAACATCTGGCCGAGGCCGTGGGCCGGATCGTTCGCCGCCCGCTGCTTGCGGGCAACAAAGTGGAGGCGCTGGTCAACGGGGACGCGGCCTACCCGGCGATGTTGAAAGCGATCGGGGAGGCGCGGGAAACGATCGGGCTTTCGACTTACATATTTGACAATGACCGGAGCGGGCGGGAATTCGTCGAGGCGCTGCGCCAGGCGGTGGAACGGGGCGTGAAGGTGCGCGTGCTCATTGACGCGGCGGGGGCGCATTATTCGGTGCCTTCGATCATGAGCGCGCTGCATCAGGCCCGCGTGCCGGCGGGGTGCTTTCTGCCCACGCTGGCGCCTTGGCGGCTGATGAGCATGAACCTGCGCAATCACCGCAAGATTCTCGTGGCGGACGGGCGCCTGGGATTCACCGGCGGGCTGAATCTGCGCGACGGCAACCGGGTGGCGCAGAATCCGCGCCATCCGGTGCGGGACTTGCATTTTCGGCTGGAGGGTCCGGTGGTGGCGCAATTGCAGGAGGCCTTCGCCAACGATTGGGCCTTTGTCACCGGCGAATCGCTGGGCGGCGCCGGCTGGTTTCCGCCGCTGGAAGCTCACGGAGAGGTCATCGCCCGCGCGATCCCGGACGGGCCGGACGCGGATTTCGAGAAGCTGCGCTGGACCATTTTGGCGGCGCTCTCCTGCGCGCGGGAGTCGGTGACCATTCTCACGCCCTACTTTGTGCCGGACCCCGCCCTGGTATCGGCGCTGAACCTGGCGGCCTTGCGGGGGATCCGGGTGGAGATACTGCTGCCGGAGCGGAGCAACCTCCCGCCCGTGGACTGGGCCTCGCGGGCGATGTGGTGGCAGGTGTTGGAACGCGGCTGCAAAATCCGGCTCAGTCCGCCCCCCTTCGATCATTCCAAGCTCATGTTGGTGGATGGCCAATGGGCGCTGGTCGGCTCCGGCAATTGGGACACGCGCAGCCTGCGGCTGAACTTCGAGTTCAACCTGGAATGCTACAGTCCGGAATTGGCGGCGTCGCTGGAGCAGATCGTGCAATCCAAGCTCCAAGGGGCCAAGCCGGTCAGTAAGGAACAGGTGGACAGCCGGAGCATCCCGCTCAAGTTGCGCGACGGCGTCACCCGGCTTTTGTCGCCCTTCCTGTGATCCGTGGCTGCAGTTCTTTGGTTGCGGCGCTGCCGGATTTGCATCGAAAATGAGCTTGAGCCGGATGGGCAAACGCCCCAGCATCGGAGCGGCGGATCACTTGGCGAACCGGGTGCCCGACGCGGATTCCGCGCAGTGTATTGTGAAAGGTAAGTTTAAATCTTCACGCGATGTCATTATCCGCACCCGGGATTTGGCGGGGGCGGCGAAGTTTTATGGATCGGTTCTTGGCCTGCCCGTCACGCGCCTGAGCGAAACGCTCATCGGCCTGGAAACGGGCGCCTTCTGCCTGTACGTCGAAAAGGGCAGAAAGCACGGCCCCGTCTTTGAGTTTCTCGTGCCCGACCTTCGAGCCGCCAGACGCAGGCTGCTCGCTGCCGGCTGCATCGTCTTGGAAGAAGACCCCTCCATTCCGCGCTGCTACGTTCGAGACCCCTACGGTGTCGTCTTCAACATCGGCCAAGCTTAATGAATATTCAGGGCTTATCGGTTGTTTTGAAGGTGTAGCCAACCGGTGACAGAGGCAGGCCATCCTCGCTCTTAAAGTTCTTGAACGATGGGCTGTTGAGGCCCAACTGATATTCCCAGTTTGGCTTCAGCTCCACCGGCAAGACACAAGTTTTGCCGTCCTTGGTCCAATAAGCCTTCTTGCCCTCGGGAATTGTGGGGAAATTGGGTCCGCTGCCGCACCAGGACATTCCGCCGCCCATTGGGATGTCGAAGGTGACGCGCAACTCGGTCACCGCCGGGCTGACCTCGCTGGCTCCGTTGGCCGGGTTGAGGCTGACAATCCGCGGCGCCTTGGGCGCAACGGGCGTGCCGGTGGTCCTGAATGTTATGGCCGAGGGTGTCACCGGCGTGCCGTCTTCGGCGCGAAAATTGTGGTAACTCGGGGCATTGATGCCGACGCGGTAGAAATGGCCGGGTTGGAGTTTCACGGGCAGGATGCAGGTGCGTTTGTCGCTCTTCCAATGGGCGTCCGCGCCTTCCGGCGATTTGGGAAAACTCGACCCGCCTCCGGTCCAGGACATGCCGCCGTCCATGTCGCGGTCAAAGGTGACCGTGACCTCCTTGAGGGCCGGGTCAATGTCTGTGGCGCCGGTCTTGGGCGAAGTGGAAATAATATGCGGCGGGCCTTCCGCCTTTTCGGTTTGGGCGTTGGCCAGCGTCAACAGTCCGAAACCCGCCCACAGGGAGGCGGCCACAGCGAGATAGCGGTTTGATTTATGGGATTTTGCGATCATAATGAATCTTTCTTTTTACGGTTGATCACTCGTTTTGAAGGTGTAGCGCACCGGTGTCAACGGCACGCCTTCGTCGCTCTGAAAGTTCGTGAACATTACGCTATTGAGGCTCAATTCATATTGCAAGCCTGGTTTCAACTCCACCGGCAACACACAAGTTTTGCCGTCCTTGGTCCAATAAGCCCTCTTGCCTGGCGCCGTGGGACTGCCACACCAGGAATAACCGCCGCCCATGGGGACATTGAAGGTGACACGCAATTCCGTCAAGGCCGGGCTGACATCCGTCGCTCCATTGGGCGGGTCAAGACTGACAATGATCGGCGCCTTTGGTCTGACTGCCGTGCCGCTTGTCCTAAACGTAATGGCCGACGGTGTGACGGGGATGGCGTTTTCGGCGCGAAAATTCCGGTAGCGCTGGGAATTGATGCCGACGCGGTAGAAATGGCCGGGTTGGAGTTTCACGGGCCAGACGCACGTGCGCTTGTCGCGCCAATGGCCCTTGGCGCCCTCCGGTGCTTTGGGAAAGTCCGGCCCGCCTCCGACCCAGGACATGCCCTCTTCCATGTCTCGGTCAAAGGTGACCGTGATTTCCTTGAGCGCTGGATCCACGTCCGTGGCACCGACCTTGGGCGAGGTGGCGATGATGTGCGGCGCGCCGTCCGCTTTTTCAGAAGCGGTGCCGGAGGGATTGCCGCCAGTTTGCGCGTCGGTCAGTGTCACCAGTCCGATCCCGGCCAACAAGGAGGTCGCCCGGGCAAAGCCGCCGGTGGATTTGTGGAATCTTGCGATCATGATGATTCTTTCTTTCATCTGCTGTTTGTCTTCAGCGATTCCCGCCAGGCCGGGCGCGCGAAGCGAATCGCCAAAACTCTCCAGCAGTTTGACAATGGTGCGGCCATAAGGCTTGTTGTCCTGGTCCGCCGCGTGGGAAAGGGCCAACGCGTCACAAGCCAATTCGCGGTCCATGCGCATGCGGGAAAAAGCCAGCCAGACCAGGGGATTGAACCAGTGCAGGATTTGCAGGAAGGCCATCAGCCAACCCAAAGGGATGTCGTGGCGCTTGACGTGCGCCAATTCATGCAGGAACACGAAGCGCAGTTCGTCGAGGGAAAAGCCGCGCGTGAATCCGTGCGGCAAGAGAAGCCGCGGCCGCAGGACGCCAAACAAGCAGGGGCCGTCCACCGCGTCCGTTTCCACCAGCATGATGGCGGTGCGAACCCTCATTTGTTGCTTGCAGTCCTCCAGCAAATTCATCACCGGCCCGTTGATCAAGGGGCGGCAAGAGGCGACCCTGCAGTGGATGCGGAAGTGATTTCTCCCCAGGGCAACGGCCATGAAAAGCGCGCCGCCCGCCCACAACCAGAGCCACGGGGAGAGGACTCCGCCCATTTGCGGCGCCTCGGCAGGATGGGGGGCTGCGACTTCGACGGATGGTGTGATTTGTTGCGTGGCGGGGTACGCTCCGGCATCCACGACCGGCGCCGCTGCGCCTGAAAGCGGCAGGAGGTTAAACAGACTGACGCGGGAGGGAATGGTCACGGGCAAAGCCAGCCTGGCCACGACGAGCCACCAAAGGGCGTGCCGCCAGCGCGGGTGCAAGCGCCGGCCCAAGGCGTATTGCGCCGCCAGCACGACCAGGATGATGACCGCCGCCTGCCAGGAAGCCTTGAGTAACAGGGGCAAAGCCCGGTACTCGATGAAATTCTGCATAAGAACCTTTCTTCACTTCTGGCCGTCCAGCAAACCTCTCAATTCGCGGATTTCCTCCTTGGAAAACCTCTTGCGCTCGACAAAGTGGGCGAGCATCGGCTTCATGGAACCGCCGAAGACCCGGTCGAGGAAGGACAGACTGGCGGCCTCGGCGCACTCGCTTTGCCGCACGAGGGGATGGTAGAGATAGGCCCGGCCGTCCAATTTGAAACCAAGGGCCTTCTTCTTGACCAGCCGGTTGAGAAAGGCTTTGACCGTCTTGGGATGCCAGGCGGCCCGGCGCCGGTTGAGGGCCTCGATGATCCGACCGGCGGAGCAGGGCGCCTGGTCCCACACGACATTCATCACTTCCCACTCCGATTCGGAGATGCGGGGCATTTTTTTCATTCGTCCTCCTGCGCGATTACATTGGCAATCGTATTCAGATTACATGCGTAATCGGATTAGTCAAAAGAATTTTCATTGCATTTCTTGCCCGATCCGGCAGCAAGATTGGTGCAGCCGGCGGCGGAGGCAAAACGATGGTTGAGGTTTTTTTCATTTTGGACACCGCGCCGCCAGTGTGGCGCGCGGCCGGCCATCGGATTGGGCGATTACGGGTGGGTGACCAGGGCTGGATTCCAGTTAAGGTGCCAATAGTAGTTCCAGAGTTTGGGCAATTTGACCTGTTCACCGTGACCATCGGTCAAGCTCACGTTAATGGCCCCCGGCAATGGCTGTCCGGATCTATGAGCGACGCCACTGGAGGCCGGGAATCCGCCGTGGCGGAGAATGGTGCAACAGCCCATTCCGAGCCGTTGAGTGCCAATTGGAGGTTGACCACTGTGAAGATCGGAAGCGGCGGCATCGGATTCCAAAGGGATGGTAAAGGCGTAGTTCTGATCGAAAAAGAGCGGGGTTTGCGCTGCTCTTTGAACAGACGATAGTTTCGCAAACATAAAGTTGCTCCCCCCGTCGGCGGTCAAGGCAGGGGGAGCGGCGGTAATAAAATCAATCAACCAACCGTTCTGGCCGTAGCTCCCGGCCACTGCCGGAAGCGGGGGAGTGACTGTCGGACCCCCGATCACCCAGGCGAGATCGCTCGCGCCTGGAGCCTGGACCCATGGTGTTGGCGGAACACGGGTCGAGGGGCAGAGACGGACCTTGTCCGTCGCGCCGTAATTAGTCAGGGCTTGGAACCAATATGGCGCCACAGTCGGATCATAATTTGGAAGAGTCGGAATATTCATCGGGAATGCCCGCTCGGTGTCGTTGAGGTACATCAATCCGGCCATAGTCACCTGCCTGAGGTTGTTCAAGCATCCGGTTTGCTGCGCCTGCATCTTTGCCCGGCTCAAAGCTGGAAGCAACAGCGACGCCAAAATGGCAATGATGGCGATGACGACCAGCAGTTCCACCAGGGTGAATGCGCTTGCTGCCGAAACTCTGTTCGCTTCCCGCTCCGTTTCGGAGCCGCCGGGCATTTTTTTCATTCGTCCTCCTTCACGATTACATTTGCAATCGTGTATAGATTACATCCGTAATCTAAAAAGTCAAAAGAAATTCCATTGCATTTTTTGCCCGGCCGAAGGGCAAATTCTGGCCGGTGAGAGGATGCCGCCGCTATTTGCGCGGGGGAAGTTTTTGCGGGACGGGATGCCTTTGAAGCCGGGCGAAATTGGGCAGGCCGCCTTCGGTGGGGACCTGCACTTCCCCGTGGATCAAGGGGCGGGCGTAACTGACGAATTTTTCGTTGGGCGTGAAGCCGTCTTCGCTGATCCAGTCGCGTGGCACCAGGTTTTCCACGTTGGCGATGTCGGCCAGGGGTTGCAAGCCGGTGGTCCAGTTGTAGTCCTGGCCGGAGCCGCGGACGAGCTTGACCATGTAGCCGCTGTGGCCTTCGGCGGCGGCGCGGACGGCGGCCTCGCCGCAGCCGGCGGCCTCGGCGGCGTCGGTGGCGCTGGCGTAATGGGCGGCGCAACGCTGGGCGTAGCCGAGTTTGACGGTGCGGGTCTTGGTGTGGAGCTTGCCAAAAACCAGTTCGCCCAAACGCTCCGCCACGCCGGAGAGCACCGGATGCCCGAAGGCGTCCAGGTGCGTCGCGTCGGCGCTGTATTCGGCGCCGTCGGGTTTCTTCAATCCTTCACCGGCGACGACGATGCAGAAACCGGCTTGGGCCACGACCTGCTGGACCCTGGCCAGGAATTTCTCTTCCTGGAAGGGAATCTCCGGCAGCAAAATGATGTGGGGCGGGTCCTCGGGCCGGCGTTTGGCCAGGACGGCGCTGGCGGCGATCCATCCGGCACTGCGGCCCATGACCTCGATGATGCAACAGGAGCCGTCATCGGTGGCCATGCTGCTGACGTCGGCGGAGATTTCCATGACGGTGCAGGCGTTGTATTTGGCGACGGAGCCGAAGCCGGGGCAATGATCGGTGTGGGGCAGATCATTATCAATGGTTTTGGGCACGCCGATGACGCGCATCTGGAAGGAGCGCCGGAGGGCTTCCAGATGAATCTTGTGGGCGGTGTCCTGGGAATCGTTGCCGCCGATGTAGAAGAAATAGCGGATGTTGTGGGCCTGGAAGACCTCAAAGAGCCGGTCCATGTCGCGGGCGGCGCGGTCCGGCTTCCTTTTGAAATCAATTTTATAGCGGCAGGTGCCCAGGGCGGCGGCGGGGGTGTGTTTGAGGTCCTGGATGGTCTCGGGGGATTCGGCCTTGAGATCCACCAATTGCTCATTGAGAATGCCCAGGATGCCGTTGAGGCCCCCGTGGATTTTCTGGATGAAGGGGTACTTGCGGGCTTGCTGGAAGATCCCCGCGACGCTGGCGTTAATGACGGCGGTTGGCCCGCCGGATTGGGCCACCAAAAGATTGCCAATTAACTCTGACATAGGAGTTAGCAAACAACGGCGGCCGGCCCGTGTAAAGGACAAAGCCGGCCAACCGGCCCAGGGCGCATCCCAATTCCTGGCCTGGCTTGCCGCGCCGCGGCTTCAGGCAAGGCGGCTGACCACCCTGAATTCGGGGTTGGCAGGTGTTTTTTCATTTCCCGTCCGGTTTTTCAATTTTCGGTTCAATCAAGCGCAATCAAGTGCGATTAAGCTGAATTGGCCTCGGTCGAGTTTGCAACCCCGAAAAGTTTCGGGGCAAGGGCTCACAATGCGAAGCACAGGCAAGGTGGCAGCGGCGTCCCGCCGCTGTTTTTTTCCCCGGCCAAGAGGCGGGACACCTCTACTCCTTTATAGGCAGGAAGATGGGGGCAAAAAGATGGGAACAGGACATTTTTCTGCCCCCATTTTTTGCCTGTCGCCTTTTCGGCTCATGGCGAGTGACAGGTGTTCTTGCATTGCAGATGCGCGGAGTTTTTTCTTGTAATGCCATCAGGGTCTGAGCGAAAACAAACTCGGCCACGTCGTCTTTGCCCGGATTCTGGAAGGGCTGGCTTTACGTACAATTGCACCGGGAACTGACGCCGGAACATAAAACCAACCAACGCGTTTGAACCAATTGATCTTCATTGTGTTTGCGCTATCCTGAGACTTTCCATTGATCGTCGATTCGTAGAATCACAAGTTTTCCCGGACGCTTTGGTCCCTGACCGGTTGCTGTTTCGGGCAAAACCGTCAGGATGACCCTGTCTTCAGCGACGATCTTTTTGTCAATAATTCTGTATCCCGTTAGTCCTTCAACCGTCCGCCTGTTTTCTGCGACGATCTCGTTTTCAGATTTACCTTGAGCTTCTTTGAAAAGCCCTCCATCATGAGCCAAAGTGGCCATATACTGATAAGTCCCTTGGATAGGCTACATTTTGCTAGACAAGGCGTTAGAGGCACTGTAGGATGCGCCCGTCATGAAAATTGATGGACGCACACTGGATCACAAGACGTTGGAACATCTGCGCA